>BNJU01003654.1_pt1 | contig 63004 bp, 67 predicted proteins | sample 8539281 | NCBI WGS metagenome assembly BNJU01 (sample SAMD00202456, study PRJDB9452) | human saliva metagenome | isolation source: human saliva | place: Japan
TGATCCGTGATCGCCGCCTTTTCGTCCATCTGCATCAGCTCCGCCTGCAGCTCCGGCGTCGTCACAAGGCTCTTGCGGTAGATCGTCGCCATGATAAAAGCACAACCGCCATACATACGATGGCGATCGGCGCGAGATGTTCGATGAACATGACGAAGGTCAGTTCCTGACCGCACTGCCGATCATGATGTTCGGCGGGTCGCCGATGAGTGTCGCCGTTCCGCCGATGTTCGAGGCGATGATCTGCGTCAGAAGATACGGCATCGGATCGAGTTTCAGAATCTTTGTGATGCTGAACGTCACCGGCACCATGAGCAGCACCGTCGTCACGTTGTCGAGGAAGGCGGAGAATACCGCCGTGATCACGCAGAGGTAAACGAGGATGCGGCGCGGCTCCGCCTGTGCGGATTTCGCCGCCTTGATGGCGACGTAGTCGAAAGAGCCCCGTCTCCTTCGTCACGCCGACGAGCACCATCATTCCAACGAGCAGCCCGAGCGTCTCAAAGTCCACATGGTGCAGCGCGACCTCCTGCGAGAGGATGCCGAGCAGCATCATGAGTACTGCGCCGATCATCGCGGCGACCGTGCGGTGGATCTTCTCCGACACGATCACCATGTACATCACGACAAAAATGATTGCGGCCAAGGTTTCCATAGATGCGCCTCCTTTGTCTTGAGAAGCACTGATCCGTTCGGTACCTCATTGGATCAGCGATTCCCTTGGGGGTGTTCTACTGACGTGCGGCACGCACCGCACGAACGACTGCGTTCATCTTATCACAAGCCTGTGACAAGTGACAGTTTTTCCACGTACAATTTTTGTCGTACTTGCGCGTGTTGTGTAGGGTTTTTACAAAACAGTTTGCGCTGCGGTATGCCTCAATGCGGTCGATGGGCAGGGGAGCTCTGCGCCTCATTCCGCCGTGCGCTGCAAACAGCCTCCATTGGTCGCGATCACGTTCCTATACCAGTGGAACGATTTCTTGCGGTGCCGCGCGAGCGTCCCCGTCCCGTCGTCATTTCGGTCGACGTAGATGAAGCCGTAGCGCTTGCTCATCTGCGCGGTCGATGCGCTCACGAGGTCGATGCAGCCCCACGTCGTATAGCCCATGACGGGCACGCCGTCCGCGATGGCCTCCTCCACCTGCACGAGATGGTCGTTCAGATAGTCGATGCGGTAGTCGTCCTCCACCGTCATACCGCCTGCGCCGTCCGCGACGAGCACGTCCTTTGCGCCCAGCCCGTTCTCCACGATGAAGAGCGGCTTCTGCCAACGATCATGACAGCGGTTCAGCACGAGCCGCAGCCCTTGCGGGTCGATCTGCCAGCCCCATTCGCTTGCCCTCAGATACGGGTTTTTCTTCCCGCCGAGGATGTTGCCGCCGCCCGCCGTGCCGCCTGCGCCCTCACAGATGCTGACGTAGTAGCTGAACGAAACGAAGTCCACCGTGCGCTCCCGAAGAAGGCGCAGTTCCTCCTCCGTCGCCCTGATCTCGATGCCGTTCTCACGAAAGTACCGTTTCATATAGCCGGGGTACACACCGCGTACGTGCATATCGCCGAAGAAGTCGTTAAAATGCTCCGCCTGCATGACGGCGATCATGTCGTCGGGTGCGGGAGTCAGCGGATACGTCGGCATCGCGAGGATCATGCAGCCGATCTTGGCATCCGGGATGATCTCATGCCCGATCTTGACTGCGCGTGCCGAGGCAACGAACTCATGATGACACGCCTGATAGAGATCCGACAGCGACAGCTCCGCCTTTCGGCGTCATGATGCCGCCCGGAGCAGCGGCTCGTGCAGCACGGAGTTGATCTCGTTGAACGTCAGCCAGTATTTTACTTTATCCCGATAGCGCGTAAAGATCGTGCGCACATAGCGTTCGTAGAAACCAATGAGGTCGTGGCTCATCCAGCCGTTGTATGTTTTCGCAAGGTGGAGCGGCGTCTCGTAGTGCGAGATCGTGACGAGCGGCTCGATGCCGTATTTCCGGCACTCGTCGAAGAGATCGTCGTAGAACTGCAGCCCTGCCTCGTTCGGCTCCGCATCGTCCCCGTTCGGATAGATGCGGCTCCACGCAATCGACGTGCGGAACACCTTGAACCCCATCTCGGCAAAGAGGGCGATATCCTCCCGATACCGATGGTAAAAGTCGATTGCCGTGAGCTTCAGATTGTCCGCGGTCGGCTCCTCGGTCAGCGTCCCCATGATGCCGTGCGGCATGATGTCCTGAATGTCGAGCCCCTTGCCGTCCGCATGGTACGCACCCTCGCACTGATTTGCGGCGACCGCCCCGCCCCAGAGGAAATCCTTCGGAAATGCCATACTTTGCTCCTCCCCCATATCACAGGAAAATACTTCCCTCACCGTGCTTCTTTATCCATGCGACGACCGGATCAACGCATACAAAAAGATGCGGCATAAACGCATACATGACACCGGACTCGCTCTTGGCAAAGTAAAGCTATAGCCCCTTTTCCCCCGTTGCAGACATGGTCTCAGGAAGGAAATGTACCTCTACACGGTGTTTTGCTTTGTCCGAAAGCCATTCGGTCGAGGCGATGGCGCGACGCTTCGTCCATATCGGCGTTAAGATAGATAAACGCAATCTGGTTTTCCTTCAGAGTTGTCGATGTATCCCCTCCTGTTCCGGCAGGTTCGCGTACACTCCCGACGGCGATGCGGGAGATCTCCGGGAAAACGATGCGCGCCTCACGATTCCAGTCCAATATGTACATTTCTTGCTTCTCCCCTTCCTCGCGGGCAGATTTGAGTGCAGTCACGGTCTGCTGCTCCTGAACAGAGGAATAGCTTTTTTCCTGTCTCACTGAGTCTCTGATCGATCATCGCCTCCATTTCTTCACGGTCTTCCGAAGAAAAGATTTCTAGGGTGAAACGGTTTGAGCTGTGTCTTTTGATGCAATTTCTCCGTCAATTCCACAAGATCATCCTTCGATATTCTAGCGATTGTAAAAACCGTCAGCGTTTTCTTCTCGTTATCCAGGTATAGGAGATGGCAATGTGCGGAGGTGTTTTGAAATTCTCCTCAAAAAAGATTTTCGCCTGCTCGTTCTCCAGATTTTCCTGCACGCTCTGATACGCCGCGAAACAGCTGGGCAGCGTGACAAGGATGGCTAAGGCCATCAGATAGCGTTTTGTCTTGAAAATTCTACGAGTTCTGCTCAATCTTCGATGGGATGTCAATGAGTTTCAGGACAACAAATGCAGTCAGACAGATAAAGAAGCTATTGATGAAGAACAGATAGAGTGCCCCAACAACGTACGCCGCTACTCCCGCAGCAATCCCATATCCTGCGGTGCAGAGCGGAGGCATCAGAGCCGTTGCAATCGCAACCCCCGGAATAACATTTCCGCCCTCCTTGCGTGTTATCCCGATGATGCCTGCCAGCCCGCCAAAGACAGCGATTAAAACATCCCAGATGGTCGGCGATGTCCGTGCAAGCAGCTCCAGAGGGGCATCGATCGGCGTGAGGGAAAAATAAAGCGTCGATGCAGCAACTGAAATGAGCACTTGGGCGAATAGATTACCTGCACCGGAACGTATATACGTGCTGTCATAACGGGCAAGCCCATAGCCAATCCCAAGGATCGACCCCATCAACGGCGAGATCAGCATCGCTCCGATAATGACCGCCGTACTATTCATATTGAGACCGATGGAGGCAATAAAGATCGCCAGTATCAAAACGCTGAGATTCGTCCCCGAAATCGGATACCAGCGTTGACCCGCTTCGTAATTTCCTGTGTCGAAAGCAATATCACCACGTAAGTCAAAAGAAAATTTTTAGCTGATTCCAAACCAAAAATTTATCTCCTTCGCTTTCTGTCAGCTGCAAGTAAAAAGGTTGCTGCACGGCCTGTTTTGTTCCCTGCAGCAGCTCCATTGCTGCGCGCTATGCTCTTGTCATACGCAAAAAGGATGCGGCGTGCTGCCGCATCAAATCATCGATATTTCCTCAAGCATCCGCCGCGCATCTCTTACGCGATCACGATTCCGTTGTCCTGTGCCAGCTTACGGATAATCAGCTCCGGAAGTTCTGCCGCCTCAGCGATAACCGCAGGGGCAATGCCCGCACGCAGGAGATTCATCGAGACGCGGATGACCGCTTTTTTGCTGCCGCGCAGCTCCCCCTCGGCGAATCCCTCCGCCTTGCCGGCCTCTACGCCGCTTTTCCACGCCGCCTCCAAGTCCGACTCCAGAGCAGTACGCAGTTCCTGCACGCGCTGCTCTGCCATCGTATGGATCAGCGCCTCCGTCTTTGCCTCTCCCATCGCACATTCCACCCTTTCTCTCTATACGTGTCCCTCTATTATATCGGCTTCTATTCCTTTGGTCAACAGAAAAAGCCCCCGCATCCGATGATGCAGAGGCTTTCAGGTATACTACGGTAATCCCGCTTACTTTTTCCGATAGATGATCGGGCTGCGCCAGAGGTACTCGAACGGTGCGCTGAGGCAGTGCACGAGGCGCGTGAACGGGAAGAGTATCGCGACCGACATCCACGCGAGCATGTGCAGGCGGAACATGAGCGGCACGTTCTCCATGTAGGAGATATCGGGGCTGAGCATAAGGACGGAGCGGAACCACGGCGCGATGGTCTCGCGGTAGTCAAACCCGCCCACCAAGGCGTTGAGGCCCGTTGCCGCACAGCCCGTGAAGATGGCAAGGAAGAGGAAGAAGTAGAGGAAACGATCCATCGTCGACGTGTTCACCGCCATGCGGTCGGTGCCGAAACGGCGGCCGAGCAGGAGGATGAAGCCGAGGAAAAAGAGGATCCCCGCGGGGGTACCACCGCCGAGTGCGATCATGTGATAGAGGTGCTCGTTGATGCCCACTGCCTCCGTCGCCGCCTTCGGGATGAGCACACCGATGATGTGTCCGCCGAGTGCCATGACGAGGCCGAGGTGGAACATGGGGCCTGCGAGCGGGAGGTTCCCCTTCGTGAGGAACTGGCTGGACTTCGTCGTCCAGTTCCGCTCAAAGACGGTGTAGCGCACGATCGTCCCCACGATGAGGAACGTGAACGCAATGTAGGGGAGCGCGCCCCAGACAAACTGTTTCATGATGCCGTCCTCCCCTTCCAGATGCGCCGCCCCCGTGAGGACGACATCGAGCAGAAACGCGTAGGGCAGCTTCGCCTCGATCAGACGGTCACGCAGGAGCTCCAGCTTCGGACGCACCGCGCCGAGGATGTGCGCCGCACGCTCCTCGGGCACGGCCGCCGCGAGCTCAAGGAGCGCGGGCAGGTAGTCGGGCAGCTCATGGTCGAGGTCATAGCCCGCATCGAGGAAGAGCTGCTTGTACGCGAGCATCTCCTCGGACTGCTTGCCGAAATCGGTGCGGTTGTGCGTCGTGAGGTAGAGGTTCGTGTTCTGGGAGAAGTCGAAGGCGCGCACGTATGCGTCCTCGTACTCCTTCGGGTCGCTTTCCTCCACGTAGTCAAAGAACTCCTCGAGCACCTCGCGCGACTGCGGACGCGCGACGGTATGCGCCGCGGCGGCGCACTCCTTCACATCCCCCCACCATTCCTTGGAGGGGTACTCAAAGAGATAGGAGGTGAGGAGCAGCTCCTTTTGAATGCTGTTTGTCTCCATCATCAGCACCCCCCGGGACAGGCATAGCCTGCTGTCCCCTGCAGCTCGCGCAGTTTCTCCTGCGATACCTCCTGCACACCTGCGGGGATGTTGAACCGATCGCGGCGCTTGGCGATGCCGAGCAGGCGGTACATCGCCTCGTAGGTCTCCGCATCGTGCGTGAGCCCCGCGGGCAGCGGCTCGCCCGTCTGCTTCGTGCGCATGTAGGTGCGCAGCTCGAGCAGCACGCCGAGGACGCGCTCAATCGCCGCCGTGTCGCCCGCCGTCAGGAGCTGGGCGAGGTAGGCGACGGGGATGCGCATCTCTGCCGCACCGGGGAAGAATACCTTCTCCTCGGCGCGCCGTGCGATCGGGCTGAGGGCGGGACGTACCATACGTTCGGCAGCGTGCGGTACTCCGGATGGAGCGGGAACGCGAGCTGCCATTCGGCGATGAGCCGATACGAGGGCGAGTTCTGTGCCGCGCGGATCCAGCGGTCAGGGATGCCCGCCTCCTGCGCTGCCTTCACCGTTGCGGGATCGTTCGGATCGCAGAGCGCATCGAGGTACGCCTTGTAGATGTCCTTCGGGTCGGGGTCGATGCGCCGCCTTTCACCTTGTCCGCATCGTAGAGCAGCACGCCGAGATAGCGCATGCGTCCGACGCAGCCGTCGCTGCAGACGGTCGGCAGGCCGTTCTCCAGACGCGGGAAGCAGAAGACGCACTTCTCCGCCTTGTTCGTCTCCCAGTTGTAGTAGATCTTCTTGTACGGGCACGCGGGGACGCAATGACGCCAGCCGCGGCAGCCATCCTGCGAGATCAGCACCACGCCGTCCTCGTCGCGCTTGTAGATCGCGCCCGAGGGGCACGCCGCGACGCAGGCGGGGTTGAGGCAGTGGTTGCAGAGACGCGGCAGATGCTTCATGAAGATGTCGTGGAACTCGAGCGTGATCTCCTGTCCGATCTTGCCGAGGTTGTAGTCCTTGCGTGCGGACTGTCCGTCGGCGAGGTCGTCCTCCCAGTTCGGGCCCCACTTGATCTCCATGCGCTTCTGCGTGATGAGCGAGCGCGGACGCGCCACGGGCTGGTGGTTGCGCCGCTTCGTGTGGATCAGCGTCTCATAGTCGTACGTCCACGGCTCATAGTAGTCATCCATCTCGGGCTGCTGCGGATGGTAAAAGAGCTTTGCGAGGCGCGAGATCTTGCCGCCGGTCTTGAGGCTCAGTTCGCCGTCCTTCAGCTCCCAGCCGCCCTTCCATTTTTCCTGATTCTCCCACTGCTTCGGGTAGCCGATGCCGGGTTTTGTCTCGACGTTGTTGAAATACATATACTCCGCGCCGCGCCGGTTCGTCCAGACGTTCTTGCACAGGATGGAGCACGTATGACAGCCAATGCACTTGTCGAGATTCATGACCATCGCGATCTGTGCTTTAATCTTCAAGCCAATCTACCTCCTCCATGCGCCGCACGACGACATACGAGTCGCGCTGGTTGCCCGTCGGGCCGTAGTAGTTAAATCCATAGCTGAGCTGCCCATAGCCGCCGATGAGGTGGGTGGGCTTCATGTGAATGTGCGTCGGGGTGTTGTGCGTCCCCGCGCGCGTCCCGGAGAGCTTCGAGCCCGGCACGTTGATGTGGCGATCCTGCGCGTGGTGCATAAAGACTGCGCCCTGCGGGATGCGCGGCGAGACGACGACGCGCGAGGCGACGACGCCGTTGCGGTTGTAAAGCTCGATCCAGTCGTTGTCCTTTACGCCGATCTCGGCTGCGTCCTTCTCGCTCATCCAGACGCTCTGTCCGCCGCGGAACATCGTGAGCATCTGCTGCGCATCGAAGTACATGCTGTGCGTGCTCCACTTGTTGTGCGGCGTGAGATACTTCAGCGTGATCTCCTTCTGCGGACCGTTCAGTGACTTATTCATCGGGCGGAAATCGAGGATCGGGCGATAGACCGCCTGTGCCTCGCCGAACTCACGCATGACCTCGTGATCCATGTAGAAATGCTGGCGTCCCGTCAGCGTGCGGAACGGAATCAGCTCCTCCACGTTGTTCGTAAAGGGCGTGTAGCGGCGGTTCTGATTGCTGCCTGTAAAGGTCGGCGCCGTGATCGTCTCACGCGGCTGCGCGATGACCTGATCGTAGGTAAAGCGCTCGTCCTCGCGATCCTTCGCGAGCTTCGTGAGTTCGAAAGTCCCGTGCGCTTTTCGACCGCCGCCCATGCGCGGACAGCCGTCCTGCCGCAGGTCGTCGGCGACATGCCGAGCACGGCGTCGATCGCCTGCCGTGCCTCGTAGATCGAGGGGCAGCCATAGGACACGTAGTCCTTGTTGTCGATGATGCCGTTGCGCTGACGGATTTCCTCGTAGTCCTCCGCCGCGTCCCACGTATTGCCGTGGCTCGCCGTCTTGCCGCCCGCATTCGGGCCGAGCGCGATCCACTTCTCATAGAGTTTCGTGCAGTCGATCGTGTTCGCGGCGATGTTTCGGCATCGTCTTGCCGGGAATCGGCTCGCACTCGCCCTTTTTTTCCAGTCGCGCACGACGCCGTCCGGCTGTGCGAGCTCTGCCTCGCTGTCGTGCCCAAGCGGGGTCGCGGCGATGTTCGTGTATGGGGTGAGTCCTGCGTCCTTTGCGACGGCGGAGACTGCCTGTGCGAGCGTGCGGTAGATGTCCCAGTCCGTCCGCGACTCCCAGAGCGGATCGACCGCCGGCTGGAACGGATGGACGAAGGGGTGCATATCCGTCGAGGAGAGGTCGGTCTTCTCGTACCACGTCGCCGTCGGCAGGACGACGTCGGAGTAGAGCGCGTTGCCCGCCATGCGGAAATCGAGCGCGACGAGGAGGTCGAGCTTGCCGTCGAGCGCACCGCCCGGCTTTTCGAGCTCCTCCTTCTCACGCCACTTGACCTCCTGCGGACGAACGGCGGCATCCTCCTCTTGGAAGATGCTGTTCTCCGTGCCGAGGAGATATTTCAGGAAGTAGTCGTTGCCCTTCGCGGACGAGCCGAGGAGGTTGCAGCGCCAGACAAAGAGGTTGCGCGGGAAGTTCTGAGGTGCATCGGGGTCCGCCCACGCAAAGTCGAGGCTGCCGTCCTTCAGGCTCTTCACGACATACTGTTTGATGCCGTCCGCGCCCTCGTAGCCCGCCGTCTTTGCGTCTGCGGCGATCTGGTTCGAGCCGCGGTTGAACGTCGGATAGGCGGGTGCCCAGCCAAGACGTGCCGCGAGCAGGGCGTAGTCCGCCGGATGGGTATAGCGCGCCGTCTCGTTTGCCGCCGCGAGCGCGTCCGTCTGGATCTCGTCGCTGCGCCACTGATCGGTCGCGAAATAGTAGAACGACGTGGAATTCAGCATCTTCGGCGGGGCCTGCCAGTCGGAGCCCGACATGATGCGCGCCCAGCCCTCGTTCGGACGGAGCTTCTCCTGCCCGACGTAGTGCGCCCAGCCGCCGCCGTTGCGTCCCTCGCAGCCCGTAAAGAGCAGGAGGTTGATGATCGTGCGGTAGACGATGTCGGCGTGGAACCAGTGGTTGATGCCGCCGCCCATGATGATCATCGTGCGCCCGTTCGTCTTGATCGCGTTGTCTGCGATCTCGCGCGCCGTCTTGATGACGAGCTCGGGCGCGATTCCCGTGTACTTCTCCTGCCATGCGGGCGTATAGGGTGTGTCGTCCTCGTGGAGCCCGCACTCTCGCCGCCGATGCCGCGGTCTATCGCGTAGTTCGCGAGCGTCAGATCGTAGACCGTCGTGACGAGCACCTCGCCGTCTGCGGTCTGGATGCTGCGCACGGGGAGCGCGCGCGTCAGCGTGCGCTTTTCGCGGTCGTTGCCGAAGTACGGCAGCTCGACCTCCACCGTCCCGGTCTTATCGTCCCAGACGGAGAGCGCGGGCAGATCTCCCGCGCCCGTGTCGCGGTTCTCCTCGCGGATGTTCCATTTCTCCTGATCGCTCCAGCGCTCGGCGAGCGTGCCGTTCGGGATGACGATCTCGCCCGTCTTATCGTCCACGACGTAGTAGCGGAAATCAGCGTGCTTCTCGTCGCGTCCCATGTCGCGCGAGGAAAGCATGCGTCCCGGGATATACGTGCCGTCCGCACGCTTTTCGACGCGCACGAGGAACGGGAAGTCCGTGTATTTCCGCGTGTACTCAAGGAAGAACGGAACGGTCTTGTCGACGTAGTATTCCTTCAGGATCACGTGTCCCATCGCCATGGCGAGGGCAGAGTCACTGCCGACTTTCAGCGAGATCCACGTATCCGCGAACATCGACGACTCGGCGTAGTCGGGCGCAATGGAGACGACCTTCGTCCCCTTGTAGCGCACTTCGGACATAAAATGTGCGTCCGGCGTACGCGTCAGCGGCACGTTCGAGCCCCATGTGATGAGGTAGCCCGCGTTGTACCAGTCGCTCGACTCGGGCACGTCCGTCTGCTCGCCCCAGATCTGCGGGCTCGCCGGCGGGAGATCGGCGTACCAGTCGTAGAACGAGGCCTACGCCGCCCATCAGCTGGACGAAACGGATGCCCGCCGCATGGCTCAGCATCGACATCGCCGGGATAACGGAGAAGCCGAAGATACGGTCGGAGCCATGAGTGTACGCCGTGTAGAGCACGGAGGCGGCGATCAGCTCGCTGACCTCCTCCCAGTTGGAGCGCACAAAGCCGCCCATGCCGCGGGCTTCTTTATATTTTTTCTGCTTCACGGGATCCGAGGCGATGCTCTTCCACGCCTCGTATGCGTTCGCGTGCGACGCGCGCGCCTCACGCCAGAGCGCCGCAAGCTCCCGCGCAGGTACGGGAACTTCACGCGGTGCGGACTGTAGAGATACCACGAGAACGTCGACCCACGCGGACAGCCGCGCGGCTCAAAGTCCGGCATATCGGGCGCCGTCTCCGGGTAGTCCGTCGCCTGATTCTCCCACGCCACGATCCCGTTCTTGACGTGGACGTTCCAGCTGCACGAGCCCCGTGCAGTTGACTCCATGCGTCGTGCGTACGGTCTTGTCAAATGACCAGCGATCACGGTACATGTTTTTCCCATGTACGCCCGCCCTCGCGCGTCTCCTGATGACCATCCGCAGAAGTCGACGTAGGAATCAGATACTTGAATTTTTGAAAGATACTGCTCACGCCTTCACCCCTCCGCTGTTCTGTTTAGGAATCGCTGAATTTATCAGTGCTTCCTTGACACAGAAAAAAACACATTACATAGGTTCTTTTATGTTACTATAATCCTTGTCCCTAGAATGTGAGTAATATCACAGTTTTGGGCAATTTTTCACAATCGAATGATATTCTCAATTCATATATGACGCATCTTGCGCGAGATTCTCATTATTGCTTCATGGTTATGCTAATTGCGTGAACATTTCGCTCGTTAAAAAGGAGCACCGCACGAAGGCCTCAGCCTCATGCGGTACTCCCGTGCGTGGAAAATATACGGATCATTTCGACAATGTTATCTCAGAAATCAGCGATTTCCGGACGGTATGGCGCAGCATGAGCAGTCCCCCATTCCGCTCCTTACACCCCAAGCGTCCCGGCCAATCGTTTTACCTCTTCCTGTGGCAGTTCTGTTGCCTCAGCGATCTGAGAAAGCGTGAGCTTCCCCAGCGCGAGCAATGCCGTCGCCGTCCGACGCGCCGCCTCGATACGACCTTCAGCACGCCCCTCAAGGCGCCCTTCAGCACGACCTTCGGCACGCCCCTCAAGACGCCCCTCTTCCATCTTTTTTTCGCCAAATTTTTCCATCAGTTCACACATGGCATTGACCCCCTCTGCTTCTGCCTTAAAGTAATCGGCTCGTTTCGCAAGTTCCGCATAGTTCATCTGCTCCGGACGCTCGCAGAAAAAGTCCTGCATCAGCCGCCCGAGCGGGGTGTCGTCTCGGTTCGCTCCGTTGACATAGAGGATATGCGCCCCATCATCGAATGGACGCTGCGTTTCTTGGACGATCCGCTCGACGTGATACAGCGGGCATCCTGCTTGATAGATGTCGTTTTCTGTGATGAAGATCACCCACGTCTCCGGGAGTGCCGCGAACTCCGCTCCTTTTGCCAGCGCGCGCGAGTCCATCATGCTGCTGTTGTATCGCGCCCGACGCGCAGTTGCGCCTTCGTTTGCCCGCTGGACTTCGCAGTCGTAGAGTTTCCCCTCGCTGTCCTCTGCCAGTACGTCAAAACGTACGCCGCGTCCGTAGAGATTGTCCGCACTCTGCTGGGTAACGACGCGCCGAACAACAAGATCGTCTCGATCAAAGAAGATGCGCAGCAGGAGCTGCATCCCCTCGGTATAGTTATCAAAGCATACGTTGAAAAAAATGTATCGTCGATCAGGCGGAGTTTCTGAATCAGTTCTCGGTACTCCGCAGGAATGTCCTTCTTGATGATGCTCACTGATTCGATCCCCTCCTCTTACGCTACTATCATAGTATGCATTGAGGCGAATATTGTCAAGACGGGAATATCAAGGTGCTCCTCGTTCAACGACAAAAGGAGCACCGCACGAAGCCATTCGCTTCATGCGCCTGCTTAAGAGCCTCAATCCCTTATCACACGCAGATCAAACCGTGTACTCGACTGCTCTTAGCTATAAGGCATTGAAAACAAATGTCCTTCTTATTGTATGAATCCTTCAACTATACTATAATGTGAGATAAGTTGTTGTGTCTTTTCGATACGAAAGGCAGGGTTATGCAGGTACAGGTGAATGTAAAGCGCATCGGCAAGCGCAGGAATGCCATCGAGACGCGCCCGTATGAGATCGGTGCGGTGCACGATATCGGCGAACTGATCGATGCGTTTGTGACGGCGGAGGTCACGCGGTTCAACGCGCGTGTGGAGGCGGGCGAGACGGCGCTCCGCTATCTGACGAGCGCGGAGATCGCGGATGCGAGCACGGTCGGCAAGGTTGGCTTTGGCGTGGACTATCGCGGGCAGGTGCAGAGTGTGGCGGCGGCGATTGAGAATGCGCGTCAGTCGTTTGAGGACGGCATCTACCGCATTTTTCGTGAATGGGGAGGAGGTCGGCGAGACGTGCGATACGCCCGTCACGCTGAAGGAGAACGATGAGATCGCTTTTTGTGCGCCTGACGATGCTTGCGGGACGCATGTGGTGAGGGACGGCTCAACAGAGGATGATGTGTTCATCCGATGATGCAGCGCTCCACGCGAACACCTCGTTGCGCAAGTGATCGTGCAGACACATATCTAGCGTATAGTAACTGGAGGAATACGATGATCAACTGGTATCTGGGCGATGAGGACATGGCCGCCCTTCTGGCGGAGCTAAAGGCGGCAATGCCCACGCTGAATGAGCAGAGCAAAAAACTGCTGAATTTTCTCTTTTTCCGCACGGACAAAAAGGGCGAACCCGACTATGACTGGGATGTCGTTGTGACGAATTTCCGCCGCAACAAGAAGGACGTGGTCTGTACGGTGGACGATGATGTCCTGCCGCCCGCGCTCTACCCCGCCTTTGACCTCATGATGGGCGAGGCGCTGCGGAAGGATCTCGTCGCTATCGCGCACAATCTCGCCGACTATCCCTACACGAACCGCTATACGCGTCGTCTCGTCCGCTCGCACGACTATCATCAGCACGTCGGGCGCATCTGGACGCTGGTGGAACGGCTGATTCGCCAGCGTTTCTCCGGACTGACCGTGCCGCAGCTCCTGCGCGGTGCCTACGATGTGGAAAAGTACGGCAGCAGCTTCCTCGCGCCCGAGCAGGTCGCTGTGTGGATTGATCGCGGCGATGAGGAAGTCCTCTCCACCATCCGCGATATGCTGCTCAGCGAGAACAACACGAAGATCCTCACCTACGATGTGTTCCGCGCCATCTTCAAGGCACGCAATACGGAGCTCGTGGAACTCGTCGGCAAGCTCCTCCTCGCGGGAAAACTGCAGGAGGGGCTGCGGCAGGCGATCTGCGAGACGATGGACTGCGGGCGGCAGGAGCACTTCGTCTACATCATGGGGCTGATCGAGGAGCACAACCTCATCCGTTTCTCGTCCGTGCGCCGCGCCATCGCGACGACCATCGGCATCGGTACGGACAGCGAGCGTGTGGACAAGAAGCTCCTCGCGCTCATCATGCGCGTGCTGCGCGATCCCGCGGAGGGAGATGCCTTCGTCCACAGCGCGGACAATGTCGAGGCGATGGTCGGGCTGTGGAGCAAGGGGCTGCACGATGTAAAGGATCTCATCGCCGCCATGGAGGAGATCATTGGGGAGGGGCGTCCGCACTCCGTCCTCCTCGTCTCGTACTTCCTGCACGCCCTGCAGGACGGCGCGGCCGAGCGGAGCGTCGCCAAGCGCGTCCTCCTCGGCATCACGGACGCGGAGCTCAGTGCAGAGGATATGAAGAAGATCGCCTGCTATCTGCCCTTTGTCGTGGACAGTTTCTACATTCTGCGGGAGCTCGACGACTTCGTCGCGAAATTTGACCCGCAGGAGTATTTCGTGGATGCAGAGGAAGCCACGCGCTTCTTTGATCTCTGTGAGCGCGCCCGTGCCCAGATGAAGCAGAACGAGAAGGAGTACGAAGGGTGCATCTTCCCGTGGTACGGGGTGACCCTGCGCCGCGAGGATCTGGCGCGCACGATGGTGCTCGCTGCCCTCTGTGCGGACGGTGCGCTGACCGACCGCGTTGCGCCCGTCCTCTCGGTCTGCCACGCCGGGCAGCGCGTTGCGCCGCTCCTCCTCAAGGCACCGCTGAGCCCCGTGCAGGAGCAGGCACTCATCGATCTCCTGCGCCTCGCTCCCGAGACAGCGGCGCGGATCATCCGCGAGAACCCAACGGCGGCACTGCCCGATACGGAGGTCACCGACACGCTCCGCACGGCGCCTGAGACGGCAAAGGATCTCATGGGCGGAGACTTCGTCACGCGCCACGAGGGCGACATCGCCGCCCTGCTGCGTCTCAAGACGGCGAATGTGCGCCGCACGGTGCTCGATCTCCTCTACGCACAGCCCGATGCGCAGCTCCGCACGACGATGGCAGGGCTCCTCACGCAGCGCGACGTGAACAAGCGGCTCGGCGCGCTCGACCTCCTCCTGCGCTGCAAGGCGGACGGACGCATCCCGCAGGAGGAGCTGCTCGCCCTCGCGCAGACGATCAAGAAGCCGACATCGGACGAGCAGGTGCTGATCGACGAGCTCGCACGCACTGGCGCGGCGGCAGAGGCGGAGGATGCACTGTTCGACGCGGCATACGTGCCCGACTTCACCATTAACCTCCATGACACAGCGGACGCGGCGGACGCGGCGGGCTTTGATGCGGCGACGAACACCGTGCACGTCGTGAATACCGTCACGCTAGAGGATATTTTCCCCTGCACGGACGAGGAGCTGCTCTCGATCATCGAAAAACTCGACGCGCTCTACACGGCACATGAGGACTATGAGTACAAGAGCCGCTGGAACGGCAGGGAGGAGACGACGCTGGCCTCGGGCTTTTACGAGCGTGCGGATACTGAGCGCACGACGGGCGCGCCCGACAATATCAAATACTATCCGCTCCCGGAGGTCTGGGAGGAGTTCTACCGAAAGGAGATCAAAGACTTCCGCGTGCTCTATCAGCTCGCCATCGCCGTCCTCATGGTCAAGGCGGAGGATGCTCTCTTTACGGAGGGGCTGACGCGCATCACGGGGCGGGATTGGACGGCGTTCCCCGCCGCCCTTGCCGCCAAGAAGCTGAACCACTTCGCCGAGGGCTACAGGGGACGGCAGAAGGGGAAGAATGTCATTCGCGTACTCCATGAGACGCACACAGAGGAGAACCGCCCCTTCGTCTTTGCCGCAGGGCTGCTGCTGATGCGCCGCGCCTATGAGTGCTATGATGAAACGCTCTACCTCGTGGAGCGAAAGGGGCGTTGGAGTTCGAGTACGTATCAGATCACGCACGACAATGCACTGATGCAGTCCGCCCTGCACGGGGCGCGGCTCTACGCGGACGATGCGGAGTTCGCACAGTCCTACGCCCTGCGCCTGCGGCTCGCGGAGCGGATCGAGGATGTCCTCCTGCGCACGGGCAGGGAGCCCGAGGGCGGTCTGACGGGCATCATCGAGCATGCGAAGGCGCACCTCCTCGGCATGGAGAAGGCGGACGGGTTTTTCCGCATGATCCTCGGCATGCAGGCGGAGGATATGGATGAGGACGCACGCCGCAATCAGAAAAAGGTCGAACAGAACCGCGTCCGCGTGCTCGAGCGCTATCGGAGCGGTGCGCTCCCCGACCGCAATGACCCCGAGTGCCGCGGCGCACAGACGGAGGATGTGCTTTCCTTTATCAACGAGGAGGGACAGCGCGTCGTCGACAGCATCGTCACGGCAGAGCTGCGGCGCGGCGATACGCCCGCGCTCCACTCCGCCGCCGTGGACAGCATCGAGCGCGTCGAGGGCATCCAGCTCTTCGTGCGCATCCTGCAGGCGCTCGGTGCGCTGAAGCTCGACCGCGGCAGCTGGTACGCGGGCTCGGACGAGGCAAAGGCATCGACGCTGAGCCACCTGCTGAAGGTCAGCCACCCGCACGCGGGTGAGACGGCCGCCGACCTAAAGGCGGCGCTGAAGGACGCGGGCATCGCCCAGCAGCGTCTCGTCGAGGCGGCGATGTACGCGCCGCAGTGGATCCCGCTCATCGAGGCATACCTCGGCTGGCGCGGCATGGCGAGCGGCTGCTACTACTTCCAAGCGCACATGAGCGACATCCCGAAGGAACGCGCGAGCATGATCGCGAAATACACCCCCATCCCGATCGAGGATCTGAAGGAGGGCGCGTTCGACATCGGCTGGTTCAAGGCGGCATACAAGGAGCTCGGCAAGGCGCATTTTGAGAGTCTCTACGACGCGGCAAAGTACATCTCGAACGGCGCAAAGCACGCGCGCGCACGCAAATTTGCCGATGCCGTACGCGGTGAACTAAAACTCGCCGATGTGGAGAAGGAAATCACGGCGAAGCGCAACAAGGATCTCGTCATGTGCTGCGGCCTGATCCCACTGAAACGCGCACGGGAAAAGGATATGCTCGCACGCTATGTGTTCCTCAAAAATTTCCTCAAGGAGAGCAAGCAGTTCAGGGGCGCAACGCCGCGCGAGTGAGGAAAAAGGCGGTGGAGATCGCGCTCTCGAACCTCGCACGCGCCTGCGGATTTGACGATGTGACGCGCCTCGTGTGGACGGCGGAGACGGAGCTCATCAAAGGCGCACGCCGATCATTTCACCCCGAAGGAGGTCGAGGATGTCGCGCTCTCCCTCTCTGTCGCAGCGGACGGCGCGGTGTCGCTCGTCTGCACGAAGGGAGGGAAGCCGCTGAAGGCCGTCCCCGCGAAGCTGAAGAAGAACGCCTACGTGCTCGAGCTGAAGGAAGCGGAGAAGAATCTAAAGGAGCAGTACCGCCGCGCAAAGAAGATGCTCGAGGAGATGATGGAGGACGGCACGCCGCTCCTCGCATGCGAGATCGCAAATGTCATGACGTACAACCCCGTCATCGCACCGCTGCTGAAGCCGCTCGTGTTCCAGTCGGGCACGGCGCTCGGCTTCTATGCGGATGGTGCGCTCGTCGCTGCGGACGGCACGCGCACGGAGCTCGCAGAGGACGCGGAGGTAAAGATCGCCCACGCGCTCGATCTCTATGAGAGCGGCACATGGGCGGACTACCAGAGATATCTTTTTGAAAAGGAGATCCGTCAGCCGTTCAAGCAGGTGTTCCGCGAGCTCTACATCAAGACCGCGGACGAACACGGCAAGGAGTCGAGCCACCGCTATGCGGGGCATCAGGTGCAGCCCGCAAAGACCGTCGCCCTGCTCAAGACGCGCCGCTGGGTCATCGACGGCAGTGAGGGACTGCAGCGCATCTACTACAAGGCGAACATCATCGCACGCATCTACGCGCTCGCCGACTGGTACTCGCCCGCCGACATCGAGGCGCCGACACTGGAGTGGGTCGAGTTTTTCGACCGTAAAACCTTCCAGCGGCTGCCGATCGACGATGTCCCTGATCTCATCTTCAGCGAGGTCATGCGCGACGTCGATCTCGTCGTCTCCGTCGCACACGTCGGCGGCGTCGACCCCGAGGCGAGCCACTCGACCGTCGAGATGCGCCGCGCCATCGTGCAGTTTAACCTGCCGCTGTTCAAACTGGACAACGTGCGGCGAGGGTGCGCACGCGCACATCCACGGCAAGCTCGGCGACTACACCGTCCACCTCGGCAGCGGCATCATCCAGCAGAAGGCGGGCGCAATGATCAACGTTCTGCCCGTTCACAGCCAGCATCGCGGGCGGCTCTTCCTCCCGTTCCTCGACGAGGATCCGAAGACGGCGGAGATCCTGTCGAAGATCATCCTCTTTGCCGAGGACGGCAAGATCAAGGATCCGTTCATCCTCGACCAGATCCGCGTGAGAAGGTAGGAAGGAGTACAACACAAAAACAGCGGCGGGAACAAATCGTTCCTGCCGCTGTTTTTGCTTTTCAGCTTAAGGAAGCACTGATAAATTCAGCACCGCCATCTTAGCGCATCTTTTTTGCCCGCTTTTTGTCGGCAAATCCTCCACATAGCTTTGGCTATGCGTCCGGTTTGCCTCCTCAATCGGACGAAAAAATCTACGCCAATCTGACGGACTTCATTTTATCAGCGATTCCTTACTGTCTCTGTGCTGCGCGGTACGTACCCGCCGCCGTGTTCGCCTGCTGTGCTCCTGCACTCAGCTCGACCACTACGCATCACCGAATACCTCACGCGACGCCTCCTTGCGGATGTCCTCCTCCAGCGAGTGAAGCGAGCGCGCCAAGGACTCGATGTCTACTGCGTACGCATCTTCCCCCATACGTGCCAGCCGGCGGATCTGCTCGCGCTGCGCAAAGTGCTGCGAACGGATATTGCCGACGTTGACCCCATCCTGTGCAAGCGTCGGAGCCGCCGTCCGCATAATCAGCGGGACGGGGATCTGCCGTGCAGGATCGTCAAGTACGGATGCAAGTGATAGTACGAGACATCACGATCACCTCATTTTCCTTATGAGTGTTTTGGACATTTCCTTTGTCCTATGGCTATTATAAAACCATCCCTCTAAATTGCATACAGACTATTTTTCCTAATTTGTCGCTGTTTCACTCCATTTCAGATGAGAATTTCATAAAAATTCATGTTCAATATTGAAATTCATTCTCTTTTTTTGTATAATGTAGCTGTCTTTCAAAGAAGTCTCCTCCAGTTCGGAGGAAAGCTTCCCATACTCTCCTAAGGATATGTACGGTTTCCACGGCATGTCCCCTACAAATACACAGCAAAAACACCGCACAGCTGCTCACTGCGCGGTGTTTTTGTATATCCTTCATTCTTGGCTTACTGCCCCCCCATCCGCATGAGGCAGTTTGCAGTCACGTCCCTTGATGTGATCAAAGAGCCAGCGTGCAAGGAAGTCAAGAATGTTCAGGAGGTACTCCTGCTGGTTCTCATCCACCTTTTTCGAGGTCGATCTCCCCTACCTTTTTCATAAAGCGCAGGTGCAGGGCACGATGGCTGAAACGGTGCGGGTCCCCGACGCGCTCGGCATACGCCTCCTCGCTCGCGAAGTGGGTGCCGGCATAGGCGGCAAGCTCATCGAGGATCTCGACAATCTTATCGTACTTATCGTCCGCCGCATCCTCCATCACGAGATCATAGCACTCGTTCGTCAGGTCGAACAGTTTCGCATGCTGCTCGTCTACCGACGTAATTCCCGTCAAATAATCATCCGTAAACTCATACTTCATGGTGCATCTTCCCTCTTTCATCTGTGCTGAGCGCTACTCCCTCGGTATGAGAAAAGTGTCTTACTTTGCTGCGGCGTCCTCTTCCTTCGGGATGCGGCAGTCCATCACCTTAATGTGTCCATAGAGCCAGCGCGTAAGAAGTCGAGGATGCCGAGCAGATACTCCTGTTGGTTCTCGTCCACGCTGTCCAGGTCTACCTCGCTCATTTTCTGAATGAAACGCAGATGCTGATACCGCTCACTGAAGCGCCGCTCGTACTGCACGCGCTCCATATACTCCTCCTCATGCGCGAAATGCGTCGCCGCATAGTCGCGCAGCTCGTCGAGAAGCTCAACGATGCGGTCATAACGGTCGACTGCCTCGTCGTCCATCACGAGCTCATAGCACTCGTTTGCAAGGGCAAAGAGCTTTCCGTGCTCCGTGTCAATCATATCAATTCCGGTCAAGTATTCCTGTGTCAGTTCGTATTTCATCGTTCGTTTCCCTTCTCTCTGCGATTCCATTATCTGCGTCTCTTTTCGAGGCCCTCTGATAAAACGGCTCTCACGGTCTGGGGCAGGTTTTTCTGTTTTCCTAGTCCCACCCCTGAAGTGCCCAGTATCGCTCCGCCGCATCGACGAGCGCGAAGAATCCGTCCTCATCCGCCGCCGTCCGTATGCGCACGAGTTTCCATCGTCCGTCCGCCATGCGTGCCAGCTCCAGTGTAAAGACCGCCGTCGGCAGGAGCCGCCCGTAGGTGCTGTCATTGCCATGCAGTACGACATCCGCATAGGCGCGGTCACCGTCTGTGTGCACCGCTCCCACGGTCACGCTGTAGGCAGCGGCAAAGGCGCGCATCTCGTCGGATGCCCACCGTGCTTCGCCGTCTGTCCGCGAGATGGGCACGCGCGCGGAGTCAAAGTAGTAGTCCAGCATGGCGCGTGCAAAGGCGATGTCCGCCGCACGCCGCGCCGCCATGTAGTCCCGCATAAAGGCGGCGTCATGGCGAAAGAACCAGTCACTCGGATGGCGTGCATGCAGGGCGTCGATGTTCTCCGCGAGGAGTTCCGCGCTGTCCTCCGCGAGCCCTGCGAGGACGGCATCCATATCGACGTATTGGTCGAACGCCTCACGATCCTCCGCTGCAACGGCATGGGCAATATATGTGAGTGCCGCCTCGGGCGTGTGTTCCTTCCAGAATCCATAGCCCGTATAGGCACAGAGCATGAGCAGCACGGCCAGTACAGCGGCACTGCTGAGGCGCAGTTGTCGCATCACAGAGGCTCCTTTCTTTTATTCGTATTGTTATTTGCATATCACGAGTCACAGGGACGCCGACGGTGCAGACGTGTTCACCCTGTTCCTATTCTCCCGTCTCTCGATAAATGCGGAGGCGGCGTTCCGCCGCGCCCACCGCGTAGGCGAAATTCTTACGCAGGTAAGCATCCACCGTCTGCCCTATGTGCTTCTTCCCCACATAGTCAGGGTGCAGACCGTCCGTCGTATACGATGCCTCGAGCTCTCCATCTGCATCCGCAAGCACGGAGGTGACATCGATACTGAACTCCTGCTGGCGTATCCAGTTATTGATATAGTCGCGGTGATCCATCCAGTCCGAGGGCGGCGTCATGATCTTCATGCGGGTCGTCATCCATACGGGGCGGATCGGCGTCACCGTCAGAAAGATCGGCGTGATGCCGTGTGCACGGCATTTCTCTCCGAGGGCTGCGAGGTTACGCACGGTCTGCGCCCCGTAGATCCCTGTGCGGTAGTCGTTCACGCCGCCCATGATGATGAGGACGCGCGGAGCGAAGGGCAGCACATCGCGGTCAAACCGCGCAAGCATATCTCCTGTTGTATCGCCGCTGTGCCCAAGGTTCTTGACGGGCACCGTGCAGTACGTCTCCCAGTCGTAGAGTGTATAGGAGGGCGGCAGTGTGATCGCTCCGCCGCCGTGCGTAATGCTGTCCCCCAGCGCCGCAATCGGCGTATGCGGTATGACATCGAATGTGCCGCCTGTCGACCAGTCGGATATGGGCGTCCCATTTATCGTAACACCGCGCACACGGTAGACATAGTGACCAGGCTCCGTCAAAGGTTCGTCATCATAGACATCATACTCCCCCGCCTGAAGAGCGCGCAGAAAAACATCTTGTCCAGCCGTACGGCGGTAAACCTCAACCTGGTGATGTTCCTGCCCGCTGAGCGGAATCCATGAGTAGACGGGGTAAAGCGGCGCGTATGCCATCTTATCGTACTCTGCCGTGAGTACGGGCGCAGGTGGGTCTGCAGACTCCCCACGCACCGTGCGCGGCTCCGATGCCGCAGCGATAGGTGTGCCGTCGTAGCCAAGCGGCTGTACCGTCCAGTAGAGATCGTCCTGCGGCAGGAGCCCCGTGAGAGGGATGTGTACGCCTGTCGTATAGACACGGCTGAGCTTCTGCTGCTCGACCATGCGCCCCTCCGCTGTGCGTACGAGGATGCGCACCTCATAACGCACCGCACCTGGGTAGGGCTGCCATCGCAGGAGGACAGAGGATGGCAGCGGGGCCACAGATCCGCTGGATACAGAGGCCGCGCTGCGTGCCGCCTGAGCCGTACCGCGCTCCACCTGCCGCACCTCGGCAGAGGTCTGCACCGCGCTCACCAAAACAAATGCGGCGAGCAGCACCTCCATGCCGCGTCGTAAAATCCCGAGCTGCATTTAGTCCTCTTCCACATATCTGATATGATCTTCCCCAATCGCTGTCTTTGCCGCCGCAAGTGTCGGCGCGAGGAGTGCACGCGCCTCCTCCGTGGTCTTTGCCGCCGCCGTCACACGGACGAGACAGCCATCCTCCTTCGCGTACGTCGCCACCGTCGGGTTTTCTCCATCGACGAGTGCACCAAGACGGTCGGCGACCTGTGCCTCACCGACAGGAAAGCCCTGCTCCTCCATGGAGTAAAGTTTGATATTCATGGAAACGAATACTTTGTCGCTCTGCTTGCGCAGGTAAACATCACACGCCGTTTCAAACATCGGCTTCATCTCCTTCGGCGGGCCGGGGAGCATGATGCAGACGCGCCCGTCCTTCTCGATGATGACGCCGGGCGCCGTGCCGTGGTCGTTCTGCAGGACCATCGCCCCCGAGGGAACAGTCGCCTGCTTGCGCATGCTCTCCGAGAGGGGGACACCGCGCTTTGCCGCACGCTCCTCCAGACGGCGCAGAACCTCCTCGTCCTCGACGGGCGTGCAGCCGAAGTAGGAGATCAGCATCTCCTTCGTCAGGTCGTCCTTCGTCGGGCCAAGGCCGCCCGTGGTGATGACGCAGTCTCCGCGCGTATACGCCACATCGAGTGCGGCACGCAGGCGCTCGGGATTGTCCCCGACCACCGTCTGATAGTAGGCATCCAGCCCCATGTGCGCGAGTTTCTGCGCGATGTGCTGTGCGTTCGTGTTCACGATATTTCCCATGAGCAGCTCCGTACCCACGCTGATGATTTCTACAACCATGTATGTACCCCTTTGATAGATTTTTTCCATAAAGATCAGTAGTTCTTTTCATTCTACTACAAAAATCCCGCCTAGAAAAGGTAATTCGCCCTTTTTTGTCGAAATTACTAAGGAATCGCGTTTCTGCGCGAATACGATGAAAATAATTGGATTGACGGAAGGAATACCCATGAAGCCCACGAAACTATTCGCCGCCCTTCTCACGGCCGCCCTCTTTGCCCCTGCTCTCGCCCCTGCGGCGGAGGCGGGCATCGGCGGCGGCATCGGCATCAGCATACCAACCTCGCACGCGCCCGCTGTGCGTGCGGCATCGAACACCTACGCCGGGGTGCGCATCGGCGATCTCTCCGAGGAGCTGACCGTGAACGAAAAGAGCGGTCGTCTCCTGCTGAAGCTGACCGTGCGCAACGAGGGCACGGAGGCGTATACCGTCGCGCATCCGACGGGACAGAACTATGACTTTGCCCTGCTCGATGCGAAGGGGCGCGAGATCTGGCGCTGGTCAGACGGCATGGCGTTCACGCAGGCACTGCAGACGTATACGCTCGCGCCGGGCGCATCCGAGGAGCTGACCGCCGAGATCGACCGCAAGACGTATAAGGAGCTGCGGGATCGCGCCGTCCTCGTCGCGGCGGGGCTGAAGGACACGAATGTCCTCGTCTGCGCCGCCGTGCCTGACCCGCGCACTGCCGGCGCATCCCCGCGCATCCACGGCGACATCGTGATCGGCACGGGCGGCTGGGATCGCTGGTGATGTTTCCGTGCTTCACGGCAGCCCCCTCGCTTGCAGACGGTCGTGTGCTCGTCCGCCTAAATACCTGCGGATTCCAAACGCGCTGCGCTTGGACGGTAGAAATCCGCAGGGGGCGGGTCGCACACTATTCCCGCCTGCGCCGCTAGGGATTGCCGTGAAGCACCGTCACACTGAGGTGTTATAGAACGATCAACAAAACAGGGAACAAAGGAAGCACTGATAAATTCAGCACCGCCATCTTAGCGCATCTTTTTTGCCCGCTTTTTGTCGGCAAATCCTCCACATAGCTTTTGGCTATGCGTCCGGTTTGCCTCCTCAATCGGACGAAAAAAATCTACGCCAATCTGACGGACTTCATTTTATCAGCGATTCCTTAAGCACAAGGATAGCAGACTTGAAACAGATTATCATCAATGCGGACGACTTCGGACGGCACGTGCTCATCAATCGTGCCGTCGAAACAGCCGTGCAGGAGGGCATGCTGCGCTCTGCGACGATCATGGCAGGCGGCGCGGCATTTTGCGGATGCGGCGGAGCTCGCCGTGCGGACACCCGCACTCGGGGTCGGCATCCACCTCACGCTCGTCGATGCTGCGCCCGTCCTGCCGCCCGCAGAGATCCCGACCCTCGTCACAGAGGGAGGGCAGATTCCTCCCCGATCACACAGCGCTGACCGTGCGCGTGCTGCGCGGCATGGTCAGCATGGACGAGGTGCGCGCCGAGCTCGCGGCACAGCTGCGCCGCGTCACGACGGCGGGCATCCGCCCGACGCACGCCGACAGCCATCAGCACATGCACGTCCTGCCCGGTGTCATTGACGTCGCGCTCGATCTCTGCGTGGCGGCGCATATCCCCGCCATGCGTGCGCCCTACGCGCCGCTCTTTGCGGGACAGTTCGGCGGCGTGGGGCAGTTCATCGGGCGCGCGGGGCTCACCGTTCTCGCGCATCGTGCGGCAGCAAAGGCGCGGCGGCGCGGCATCGCCGTCCCCGATCACTTCGCGGGCATCGTCGCGGGTGAGGCGGTCGATACCGCCGCCCTCACACAGATCGCCGCACAGCTCGCGGACGGCACGACGGAGGTCATGCTCCATCCCGGGACGGACAGCGACACGCTCATCCGCGACTGCCGCTGGCAGCATGACTTTGCAGCGGAGCTCGCCGCCGCCTGTGCCCCCGAGGTGCGCGCGGCGCTTGCGGCACAGAATGCCGTCATCGTTAATTTTCAGACACGAGGATTGTGATCATTTTCTGCTTACATGAAATTGAGCCGCCGACACCTCGCCTTATGCCATGACTTTTCACCCCCTCTGTGGTACAATAGAGTGCGAATTATTCCTCATAGACAACACGCCGCAAAAGAAACGGCACCTCGATTCATCTGCTCGCGAAAGGAGCTGCATCAACTCTTGGACAGTCCTCTATCCGACGCTCTCTGTCTTTTTCCTGCTCATCGTCGCCCCTCATGGCGAACGCCTACTTGCTCAGATCGAGACGGCGCTCACGGCATCCCATCGCGGACGTCTTGAGCGTCTCGCCGAAAGCGGCGAAGCGGGTGCGGCAGAGGCGCTTGCCCTCCCTAGAGCACGCCGACCGCCCCATCGCCATGGCGCAGGCGGGCGTCACCTGCATGAGTCTCTTCACGGGGCTCGGCATCGGGCTCTTGCCCTGCCGATTTTCAGAGGGTGCTCACGCGACTCCTCCCGGGCATGGAGGTCTACGCCGCCGCGCTCGTCCTCAGCATCCTCGTCATGACGACGCTCACCCCTGCTCTTCGGCGACTTTCTGCCGAAGCAGATCGCCCTCCAGAACCCCGAGGAGATGCTTCTGCGCAAACACCGCACCATCGCCCTCCTCACGCAGCTCACCGCGCTGCCGAGCGCCGCACTCATCTCCATCTCGCGCGGCATCCTGCTCATCTTCGGTATCAACCCGGAGAACCGTGTCTCCGCCACGGAGGACGCGGTCAAGGATCTCATGGAGCAGGGCACGGAGGACGGTACATTTGAAAAAGACCGAGCAGGGACATGGTCGACCGCATCTTCCACATGAGCGATCAGACCGCCTCGGCACTCATGACGCCGCGCACCCAGATCGCCTGGGTCGACCTCGCGGAGCCCCGCGCCGAGCAGCTGCGCATCGTCCGCGCAGAGGCGCACGACGTATTCCCCGTCGCCTATGAGAACCTCGACGACTTCCGCGGCGTGGTCTACGCCAAGGAGCTGCTCGATGCGGCACTCGACGGAACGGAGATCGACATCACGGACTACATCCGCAAGCCGCTCTTCGTCCCGCGGACCATGGAGGGGCTGCGCGTCCTCGAAAAATTCCGCAGCGGTGCCATCCACGAGGCGGTCGTCCTCGACGAGTACGGCGGCGTCGTCGGCTTCATCACCATGGACGACATCATGGGCGAGATCATCGGCAGCGCGGATGAGGACGCACCCACGGGCACGCGCACGGGGGCAGAGAAGGCACAGACATGGATCTTTGACGGACTGTTCCCCATCGACGAGTTCAAGGAGGAATTTGGCATCGACGAACTCCCCGACGAGGATCACGACCACTTTCACACCCTCGGCGGCTTCGTCACCGCCCAGATCGGCCGCATCCCCGCCGTCGGCGAAACCTGCACATGGGAGGACTACACCTTCGAGGTGCTGCAGATGGATCGCGCGCGCGTCGCCCAAATCCGCATGACGCGGACAGAGGCTGTGGAAAACGCCTAATAGCTCATGACGGAAGGTGACGGCAATACGCCAAAGCAAACCTTAGTGGAGCAAGCGGAGCAAGAGCGCGGTACGCCCCGGCGAATTTCTTCGTTCAACCGAAGGGCGTTTAGAAATTCGTCGGTATTTGAGCGTACAAGCGCACGACCGCTTGCGCAACGAAGTGTTTGCGCGGCGTATGCCGTCCGTATCGTGGAAACACTATTCATAGAGGGAGACACAAAATGAACGAACGCATCTATAACTTTAACCCCGGCCCCGCCGTCCTGCCCGAGGACGTCCTGAAAGAAGTCCAGAGCGAGATGCTCAACTTCCACGGCACAGGCATGTCCATCCTCGAGATCAGCCACCGCGCCCCGCCCACGACGAAGTACACCAGCAGGCAAAAGGCGGACATCAAAAGAACTGATGGGCCTCGGCGACGACTATGACATCATCTTTACCGCCGGCGGCGCCAGCCAGACCTTTGCCCTCATCCCGCTGAACTTCGCCACCGAATCGCACCCCGGCAGCTACGCCCTCTCCGGCTCCTTCTCCCAGAAGGCATACGAGGAGGCCGTCAAACTCGGCGTCGGCACCGTCGCCGCCTCCACCAAGGAGGAGAACTACGTCCGCGTCCCGCGTCAGGACGAGGCTGAACATCGCGCCCGGCGCGGCATACCTCCACATCTGCCTCAACAACACCATCTACGGCACAGAGTACCACTACACGCCGCAGACAAACGGCGTCCCCTCTTTTGCCGACATATCGTCCGACATGCTCTCGCGCCCGTGGGACTTCTCCTCCTACGACTTCATCTATGCGGGCGTGCAGAAAAACCCTTGGCCCCGCCGGCGTCGTGCTGAACATTGCGAAAAAGGAGCTTCTCGCGAACACCCCCGCCGAGCTGCCAACCATGCTGCGCTACAGCACCTTCCAGAAGAACGACTCCCTCTACAACACGCCGCCCGTCTTTGCCATCTACATCGTCGGCAAAGTCGCCCGCTGGATCAAAGAGCGCGGCGGTCTCGCCGCCATGCGGGTGAGGCAAACGCAAAAAAGCGGCGCTCCTCTATGAGGGCCATCGACGGCTCCGACGGATTCTACCGCGGCCACGCCGCGAAGGACAGCCGCTCGCGTATGAACGTCACCTTCCGCCTGCCGACGGAGGAACTCGAAAAGGCATTCGTCGCCGAGGCAAAGGAACACAACCTCGGCGGCATCAGGGACACCGCAGCGTCGGCGGCATGCGCGCCTCCATCTACAACGCCATGCCCCTCGCAGGGCGTCGAGGCGCTCGCCGCATTTATGGCGGGAGTTCCGCAAGAAACACTGATGATATAGAAAAAAACAGCACGGCTGCATGTAGTGACCCCAAAAAGTTAGACCTGAAAGCGTAGGAAAGCAAATCCTGCGCTTTTTCTATGCGGCGAGATGTTTGCGACGATACTGAGCAGGACTGAGCCAACCAAGAGACTTTTTGATACGATGCTCGTTATAGTAGACGATATATTCCTCGATCGCCGTCTTGAGCTCCTCGTAACTATGGTAGACGCGCCCATAGTAAATCTCTTGCTTTAAGAGTCCAAAGAAGTTTTTCCATCACACTGTTGTCCAGACAGTTCCCTTTGCGTGACATGCTCTGAAAGATTCTCTCCTCCTTCAGCCGCTTCGTGTACGACTTCATCTGATATGCCCACCCCTGATCAGAGTGGAAGGTGCGCCGATAAGGACAATCCGATGTCACACGAATTGCTTCGTTCAATGCGCTCTGAATCCCCGCAGCAGACGGTGTCTGTCCGATGTGAAAACTGACAATCTCCGAATTAAAGAGATCCATATACGGATCGAGATACAGCTTATGGGCGACGGACTTCCCATCGTCGCCCTGCAGCCAGTACATATAGGTCGATTTGGGAAGCCCTATGATGGCAAGGATGTCTTTCAGCTGAAATTCTCCTCGGAGGCTGTGGACGATCCTTGCCTTTTGCTCTGCATCTTTTCCTGCAGACGCAGCCTCCTGAGCTCTTTTAAATAGGCGATCTCGATGCGCAGTCTCAGATTTTCGTCTTGCAGAGCCTTCAGCTGCTGCGCAGTCTCGTCTTGTGGGGAATCTTGCAGCCGCTCTTTTCGTTGTTTCGGCATGGTGGGTGCTCTTCCTTTCGGCTTGGTGCGGAGGGCATCCACGCCGCCGCGATATTCCTTTGTCCAGCGGACGAGCAGAGTCGGATTGTTCAGACCAAGCGCGATGGCTATCTCCTGATAGGATGCCTCTGTTGACAGATAACATTCTACCGCAGAACACTTAAATTCAAAAGTGTAGGTTTGCTGTGCGGGAACGTCTCAGACCATCTTCTCCAAATCCTCGATATGCTTTCACCCAATGTTCGATTTGAGATTTCGTAATCCCGTGCCGTTTGGATAAGGCTCTGTATCCTCCTTGTCCTGCAAGGTATTCCCTCACAATCTTCAGTTTGTATTCTGTACTGTATTTTTGCCATTACAATACCTCCAAAAGTTAGTTTCTCTAAGTCTAACTTTTTGAGGGGCAGGTCAGCAAAATGGCCATGCTGTTTTTCAGATAAACATTAGACATGCTGCCTTTCATGTTGTATACTGTTTATATCAATCGTGTTATAGAGGTGGTCGACATGCTTAATATATTGGACTCCATATTTCGCTTTGTCCTCGGTATACTGTTCCTGAGTTTCTGCCTCATTTTCACAGCTGTCGGCGGCGTACTTGAGGTACTAAGGACCGTCATCTCAACCCCGCCGCTTCTTGCGTTTGCCCTCATCGGATCAGTCTTCATCGTGTATGCTGTATGGAGGTTCAGCAAGTATCAGAAGGCTTATTTTGAGAAGTATCCGGAACGCAGAAATAAAAAGCCACGAGAAATGACCTGTCCCTCAAAAGTTAGCCTTTCGGAAAACGAAGTTTCGGGGATCAGGTCATTTCTCGTTTTCTATGTCATAACAACCAATGCCACTGCCCCAAAATCTGCACTCAAAATCTCGTGTGCCCAAAATGTGCCCAAAATCGTGTTTTTCACCCAAAAATACGCGCAGAAAAGGCTTCGTGGAAATCTCCACGAAGCCTTATTTTTCAATGGCAGAGAGGGTGGGATTCGAACCCACGGTGGCTCATCACCACACTTGATTTCGAGTCAAGCACCTTCGACCACTCGGACACCTCTCCATACCGCTGTGCGATACGTCGCATTATAGCACAGTGAGGGGCGCGTTGGCAAGGATTTTTTCCGAACGGCCGCTTTCTCCGTACCTCGTTCAGATGAAATGGCGCCGTTACACTGCCGCGAATGCTGCCGTGAGGTCGGCGAGGAGGTCGTCGATGTGCTCGATGCCGATGGAGAGGCGGATGGTGCCTCTGCCGATGCCGGACGCGGCGAGCTCGGCGTCGTTCATCTGGGAGTGTGTGGTGGTCGCAGGATGGATGACAAGTGACTTGACATCCGCGACGTTCGCGAGGAGCGAGAAGAGTTTCAGGTGGTCGATGAAGCGGAACGCCGCCTCCTGCCCGCCCACGATGTCAAAGGTGAAGATTGATACGCCGCCCTGCGGGAAGTACCGCTCGTAGATGGCGTGATTGGGATGATGCGGGAGCGAGGGGTGGTTGACGCGCTCGACCTTCGGATGCTTCGCGAGGAAGTCCACGACCTTCAGTGCGTTCGATACGTGCCGCTCGACGCGCAGAGAAGTGTCTCAAGCCCCTGCAGAAGAGGAATGCGTTGAACGGGGCGATCGCCGCGCCCGTGTCACGCAGGAGGAGAGCACGGATGTAGGTGACGAAGGCAGCGGGGCCGAGTGCCTCGACGAAGTTCACGCCGTGATAGCTCTCGTTCGGCTGCGTGAGGGTGCGGGAAGCGTCCCGATGCCTTCCAGTCGAAGGTGCCGCCCTCGACGATGACGCCGCCGAGGCTGGAGCCGTGCCCGCCGATGAATTTTTGTCGCGGAGTGCACGACGATGTCCGCGCCATGCTCGATGGGGCGCAGGAGGTACGGCGTCGCAAAGGTGTTGTCGATGACGACGGGGACGCCCTGCGCGTGTGCTGCCTTGGCGACGGCCTCGATGTCTACGAGGTCGGCGTTCGGGTTGCCGACGGTCTCGATGAAGACGCATTTCGTGTTCGGACGGATGGCGTCGGCAAAGCCCTGTGCGCCCGCCTTCGGCTCGACGAAGGTCACGTCGATGCCCCAGTCCTTCGCCGTGTGCGCGAGGAGATTGTAGGAGCCACCATAGATGGTCTGCTGCGCGACGACGTGGTCGCCCGCATGGGCGAGTGCCTGGATCGTCGCCGTGATCGCCGCTGCGCCCGAGGCAAAGGCGAGTGCCGCCGTGCCGCCCTCGAGTGCCGCGATGCGCTTTTCAAAGACGTCCTGCGTCGGATTCATCAGGCGTCCGTAGATGTAGCCCGGATCGCTTGAGTGCAAAGCGGTCGGCAGCGTGCTGCGCATTGTGGAAGACGTACGAGGTCGTCTGATAGATCGGTACGGCACGCGCATCCGTCACGGGATCAGCTTCCTCCTGGCCGACGCGCACCTGCAAGGTCTCAAAACGATATTTCTGCTCACTCATGGCGATTCCCTCTCACCCAAAACGGTATAACATATTTTATGGATATGTATTATATATAGAATATGATTTTTGTCAAGGAAAAGATTTGCATGAAATCCAATCGCAAAGGTTATTTAATAATTACTATTGACAAGTAATCCGTTTATCGCTATAATACACACGTAATGAGATACAAAACAGGAAGAACAACAAGATGAAAGGGGATTTTACTATGTCACACGCAAATGATGCAAACCTCAACAACGCGATCAACGCCTACATCGCCAATATCGGCGTCGGCTATATCAAGCTGCACAACCTCCACTGGAATGTGGTCGGGCCCCAGTTCAAGGCTGTTCATGAGTACCTCGAGTCGCTCTACGACGCGTTCGCGGATGTGCTCGATGAGACGGCGGAGCTGCTGAAGATGGCCGGCGTGCAGCCGGTCGCAAGCCTCAAGGGGTACCTCGCCATTGCGACGATCCAGGAGCTCGGCGATGAGGCGGTCGATCAGAAGAAGGCGCTCGAGATCACGCTTGCCGATCTTGAGCTGCTCCGCGATCAGGCGCTCGCGATCCGCAAGGCGGCCGATGCGCATGACTGCTTCGGCGTTGCCAACCTCATGGAGGATCACGTCACCAACTACGCAAAGCAGATCTGGTTCCTCCGCTCCATGCTTGCGTAATCCATTTTCCAAGCCATTCTTTTCTGAACAGATGAAACCCGTCGTGCAGCCGCGCGGCGGGTTTTCTGGTGAGAAACGAGATATCTTCATTTCTGACTCACACAGCTCATCTCGTTTATACCAGCCGCTATGATTATTCTTCCTGCCCTCTATGCTGTGTCTCCTTCATAAAGAACGCTACGACGACGAGTACCGCCTCGAAGGCGATAACGATGATATCTAGTGCCGCTGCATGACCGAGTGTACTCGTCAAGAAGCCCATCAAGGGGCCGGAAAAAAACGAGAGGAAGTAACTCGACGCACCAACGATTCCCGTCGCAAGTCCAATCTGCTGATGACTGACACCATCCTGTGCGATCGTGTAGCCGAGGACATAGACGGCATGAAGCCCGATGCCCATCATCGCACCGACGATGTAGAGGAGCGGTGAGTTCTGCGGCATGACGTGAAAAATGATGAGAGCACAGAGCGCGTTAAGCGCCGAAAGGAAGAGGACTGTTGGTCTCCTGCCGAAGCGATCGGCAAAGAACCCCAAAAGGACGCCGCTTAGTCCACCAATCCCATAAATCGCGCCGAAGAATTGCCCTGCCTCTGCCGCGCTGAATCCTTTATAGGTCATAAAAAGATACGGCCCCATTGAGGCGAAGCCCCAGTACGGGATAATGTTCAGAATCTGTATCAGCACAGCGAGGCCATACGATCTTGTTGAATCCGACCGTACGCACCGCTTCAAGCAGATGAAGCCGCTTGACGTCCTGGACGTGTCTGTATAACGCGCCCGCAGCCCCACGATGAGGAGAAGACCGAGATCACGGTCACAGCGCCCATATGCTGAAGGCCGACACTCCACTCTCCCGTACGCTCGAGGCTCCATCCATAGTAGGAAGGGCCGACGTACGCACCGATCGAATAAAAGGTCATCATGAGACCGTTGAGCATTGCACGTGCCGCGGGAAAAATCGAGCCCGCCACGGAGTACATGACGATGTTCCAGCAGCCCTCTGCGACACCGAACATAAAGCGCCAAAATGCCGCAGCAGCAAAACTCGCTGATGTCGTTACAAGAGCCGTCATACAGCCGAGTCCAACCATGCCCATAACAAGCATCCGCTTTCGTCCAAAACGGTCTGCCAGATAGCCCGCAGGAATGTCAATAAGTGCCTGCCCAAGCGTAAAGATCGTGCCGATCGTGCCGAGCTGAACGGCGGTCAGTGAGATGCTCGCCGCGACGGCTTTGAGTCCGACGCCGAACGACAAACGGTTGGCCGAGTAAAAAGCATAGCCCTAGAGCCAGCAGGAAAAGCTGGAACCACACGATTTTTGGGATGCCGGAAAGAGTTTTTTTCATGATAGGTCTCTTCTTTCGGTTTATTTTTTGTGGGTAAAGCTGCACGACCCACAGTTTATATCATAATGCCTCATCAAAGAATTTTCAATCATGGCTTTTCCGCCGCACCCGTCCGCTCCATCTGCCGCTCATGGTAGATGTCGGTGATGACGATCTTGACGATGACGATGAAGGGGACGGCGAGGAACATGCCCGCCGCGCCGAGGATTTCGCCGCCAAAGACGACGCCAAGGATGATGGCGATGGGATGGAGGTGGAGGGATTTGCCGACGAGGGCGGGATAGACGACGTTGTGGTTGATCTGTGTGAGCGCGAGATAGAAGAGTGCGGTCTGCAGTGTGATGCCCCATGCGGTCGCGGCGGTCGTGACCGTTCCGAGTGCGGAGGCAACGGTCGGGCCAAGGACGGGGACGAACTCGCTGATGCCGGAGAGCAGGGCGAAGACGGAGGCATACGGAAGGCGCATAACGGTGAAGTAGATAAAGACGACGAGTCCCGTGATGATGCACATGGCGAGCTGGCTGCATACATAGATGCGCAGGGCGCGGAGGAGCCGGTCAAAGAGGCGGAGGACACGCCCGCGCGAGCCGTGCGGGAAGAGGTCAGCGAGCCAGCGTTTGATGCTGTTGCCGTCCTTCAGGAGGTAGAAGGAGACAAAGATGATGATGACGAAGTCCATGATTTTGCCGACAGCGACGAGGAGGAAGGAGAGGGATGTGCGCAGGAGCTCCGCGCTGACGCTGCTCAGTTTGTCGAGGATACCCGTCATTTCCTGCTGCAGATCCAACTCCGTGAGGAACGGCATCTGCTGGAGTCCCTGTCTGATGCTCGGCAGCTCGGTGACAAAGCGCTGCAGCGACGGGACGACGGAGCGCGAGAGGATGGAGAGGAGGACGAGGACGAGCAGGAGAAAGAGGAGGATCGCCCCCGCTGCCGCGAGGCCGCGCGGGATGCGCCTCCGCTCCATCGCGTCTACGGCCGGCTGGAGGAGGAGCTGCAAGAGGAGCGAGAGGAAGACGATAAAGGCGAAGTCCTGAAAGAACCAGAAGGAGGAGAGCAGTGTGGCAAAAGACGATGGCAAGGATGATGGAGGTACGGTGATTCGCGAGGTTCATGGATGCCTCCTTTTCGCAGTAATGTGGAGCTATGATAGCATATTCACGGCGCATCGTCCACAAAAAGGTACAGCGGCTGTCTATTGACCGCAGTCGCACGCATACGTATACTATGGATGAGGAGGGAGTCTCATGAAGCACTATTACAGCACGATTGACGGTATTGTCACGACGTTTTCGGATATTCACCGCTCTGCGCTGCGCGGCGAGAGTATTCTGGTCTGCATGGAGCGTGCCAACGCGCACGGGTTTGATACGGCGGAGTTTCTGCTGCCGAGCATTACCTGCACAAAGTACAGCGGCTTCAACGAGGAGGAACGCGCAAAGCTGACCGAGTTTGTTAGAAATAACAGCTCTCTCATTTGGGAGATCGCACGTGAGGACGGTGAAGTCATTGCCGACGTGGGGTAAATAAGGAATGTATTGTATTCGCTTGGTATCAGCATTTTGGACAGTTATAAAAAACCGCCCCAACCAATACGGCTGGGGCGGTTTTTCTATCCCGGTGAATCAGGCGCCGGGCTTCGCTGTCTTCGCGGTCTGCAGGCGTGCTTCGGCACGCTTTAGGGCGAGGATGACACGCTGTTCGTCGATGATGCCGTCCTGTGTATCAGGGCTTTCGCGTAGGAGCTGCAGACGCTCCTGTGCGCGCTCATAGGCACGCTGCGCACGGTTGATGTCGATGTCGATCGGCTCCTCCGCTGCTGTCGCGAGTACGGTGATCTTGTCGGGGGTAACCTCCATGAAGCCGCCCGCCACAGCGATGAGCTGTTCCTTGGCGTCGACATGTATCTTCATGGCATGGGGCTCAAGTCCCGTGACGAGGGGAATGTGCTTCGGCAGTATGCCGATCTCGCCGCCCATGGAGCGGGCGATGAGCATGTCGATGTCGGCGGCGTAGACCACGCGGTCGGGAGATACGATCTCCAGCTTGATGGTCGCCATCCGTCATTCCTCCTCTTTGAGCTTCTTCGCCTTCTCGATGACTTCGTCGATGCCGCCGACCATGTAGAAGGCAGCCTCGAGGAGGTCGTCGTGCTTGCCGTCGAGGATTTCCTTGAACCCGCGGATCGTGTCCTTCAGCGCGACGTATTTTTCCGGGCGAGCCCGTGAATACCCTCAGCGACGGCGAACGGCTGCGAGAGGAAACGCTGGATTTTACGTGCACGCGAGACGGTCAGCTTATCCTCGTCGGAGAGTTCCTCCATACCGAGGATGGCGATGATGTCCTGCAGCTCTTTGTATTTCTGGAGGACGGCCTGCACGCCGCGCGCGACTTCGTAGTGCTCCTGCCCGATGACGTGCGGGTCGAGGATACGCGGTGGAGTCCAGCGGGTCAACGGCGGGATAGATGCCGAGCTCGGCGATCTGACGGGAAAGAACCGTCGTCGCGTCGAGATGGGTGAATGTCGCCGCCGGTGCCGGGTCGGTGAGGTCGTCCGCGGGGACGTAGACCGCCTGCACGGACGTGATCGAGCCCCTTTTTCGTGGAGGTGATGCGCTCCTGCAGGGCACCGACGTCGGTCGTCAGCGTCGGCTGGTAGCCAACGGCAGACGGCATACGTCCGAGCAGAGCCGAGACCTCGGAACCTGCCTGGATGAAACGGAAGATGTTGTCGATGAAGAGCAGAACGTCCTGTCCCCTGCACATCGCGGAAGTACTCTGCCATCGTGAGACCCGTCAGAGCGACGCGCACACGTGCTCGGGCGGCTCGTTCATCTGTCCGTAGACGAGGGCGGTCTTGTCGATAACGCCCGACTCGGTCATTTCCGACCAGAGGTCATTGCCCTCACGCGTACGCTCGCCGACGCCCGCAAAGACGGAGTAGCCGCCGTGCTCGGTCGCGATGTTGTGGATGAGCTCCATGATGAGAACGGTCTTGCCGACGCCGGCACCGCCGAAAAGTCCGACCTTTCCGCCGCGCGAGTACGGGGCGATGAGGTCGACGACCTTGATGCCCGTCTCGAGGATCTGGGTCGATGTCTCCTGCTCGTCAAATTTCGGGGCGGCACGATGGATCAGCCACACCTCTTTGTTGCCGACGGGCTCGGGGTTGTGGTCAACGGTCTCACCGAGGACGTTGAAGACGCGTCCGAGTGTCGCCTCGCCGACCGGCACGCTGATCGGCGCACCCGTGTCGTCCGCCTCCATGCCGCGCATCAGGCCGTCGGTGGAGCTCATGGCGATGCAGCGCGTGACGCTGTCGCCGAGGTGCTGCATGACCTCGACCGTGAGGTCGATGTCATGGTCGGCCGTCTTGCCCCTGACCTTGATGGCGTTCAGAATCTCCGGCAGTTCGCCCGCCGGAAATTCAATATCTACGACAGGTCCAATGACCTGTACGACTTTACCTTTGCCAATGGAAAAACCTCCTTACCTCCATGCACGCGGCGTACATGGATGTCACTCGAGTGCCTCGGCGCCGCCGACGATCTCGTTGATCTCGTTCGTGATGCCCGCCTGACGTACCTTGTTGTAGTAGGGTCGAGCTTTCCGATGAGCTCCCCGGCGTTGTCGGTCGCGTTGCTCATCGCGTTCATACGTGAGCTCAGCTCGCTCGCCGCCGACTGGAGGAGCGCCGCATAGATGGTGGTGAAAAGGTACTGCGGCAGCAGTGCCCCTGAGCACCTCCTCGGCATTCGGCTCATAGATGTAGGGGTGCCCTGTGCGTGTCCCTCGCCTGCCTCTGCCGTAAAGGGCAGGAGTTTCACGACCTCAGGCACATGGGTGATGGCCGACACGAAGCGCGTGTAGACCATGTAGACTTCTTTGATCTCGCCAGTCTCAAACGCACTGATGAGCGTGCGCGCGATCTTCTGCGCGTGCGACGCCTTCGGACGCTCGCTGATGCCGACGCGCTGACTGATGATGTCAAAAGCTGCGGTTCTTGAAGAAGTCGCGGGCCTTGCGCCCGACGGTGACGATCTGCGTGTTGGACTTGTCCTCGACGAGCGTCACCGCCTTTTTGAGTGCGTTGCTGGGTATGCGCCTGCGAGCCCCTTGTCCGCCGCCATGACGAGGATGAGGCGCTTGCCGCTCTCATGCTGCTCGAGGAGCGGATGCGCGATGCCCGTCGCCGCTGCCGCCACGCTGCGGATGACCGCCGCCGTCTTTTCGGCGTAGGGGCGGTTGCTGTTGGCAGCCTCCTTGGCACGGCGCAGACGCGAGGTCGCGACCATGTCCATGGCGTTCGTGATCTGCTGGATGCTCTTGACGCTGCGAATGCGCCGGCGGATGTCCTGTAAATTTGCCACATACGGTCACCTCTCCCTTACGCTTCTTTGTAGGAGATGGTTTCCTTGAACTCCGCGATCGCCTTCGTGATGTCCGCCTCGAGCCCGTCGTCCAGCTTCTTCATCTCCGTGATCGCCGCAGCGATCTCCGGATGCGCCGTGCGCATGAACTTCAGGAAGTCCGTGTGGAAGGTGACGACCTTGCCGACAGGGATGTCCGCGAGATGGCCGCGCACCGCCGTAAAGATGACGAGCACCTGCTCCGCAACGGAGAGCGGGCTGCACTGCGCCTGCTTCAGCGTCTCAACCATGCGGGCACCGCGGTCGAGGCTGTGCCTTGGTCGCCTTGTCGAGATCCGAGCCGAACTGCGCGAATGCCGCGAGCTCGCGGTACTGTGCGAGGTCGAGACGCATCGTGCCCGCGACCCTGCTTCATCGCCTTGATCTGGGCGGGCCGCCGACACGTGAGACCGAGACCGACGCTGATCGCCGGGCGGATGCCCGAGTAGAACGAGTCGGTATCCAGCATGATCTGACCGTCGGTGATCGAGATGACGTTCGTCAGGGATGTACGCCGAGAGGTCGCCCGCGAGTGTCTCGATGATCGGCAGTGCCGTGATGGAGCCTGCACCGAGTGCGTCGGAGAGCTTTGCCGCGCGCTCGAGGAGGCGGGAGTGTAAGTAGAACACGTCGCCCGGGTATGCCTCGCGTCCGGGCGGACGGCGGAGCAGGAGCGACATGACGCGATACGCTGCCGCGTGCTTGGAGGTCATCATAGACGCAGAGTGCACGACCGCCCTTATACATGAAGTACTCTGCCATCGCCACGCCCGCATACGGTGCGAGGGTACTGCAGCGGCGCAGAGTCTGCTGCCGTCGCCGCGACGATGATCGTGTAGTCCATCGCGCCGCCGTCCTCGAGCGTCTTGACAACGCGCGCAACGGTGGATGCCTTCTGACCGATGGCGACGTAGACGCAGATACAGTTCTGTCCCTTCTGGTTCAGGATCGTATCGACGGCAATCGCCGTCTTGCCCGTGCCGCGGTCGCCGATGATCAGCTCGCGCTGGCCGCGGCCGATCGGAACGAGGGCATCAATCGCCTTCAGACCCGTCTGGAGCGGCTCATGGACGCTCTTGCGGTCGGCAATGCCAGGTGCCGGCGACTCGACCGGACGGAACTCCTTCGTGTCGATGGGCTCCTTGCCGTCGATGGGGCGGCCGAGTGCGTCTACGACGCGTCCGACCATCGCCTCGCCCACGGGCACCTGCATGATGCGTCCCGTACGCTTTACGGTGTCACCCTCCTTGATGAGGGTCTCGCCGCCGAGCAGCACCGCGCCGACGCTCTCCTGCTCGAGGTTCAGCACGAGCCCGTAGACATCGTTGCCGAAGTCGAGCAGCTCGCCCTGCCATCGCCCTTGTCGAGGCCGTGAGATATGCGCACTGCCGTCGCCGACCTCAAGAACCGTGCCGACGTCGTTGACGTTCAGATCGACATCATAGTTCTTGATGCGTTTCCTTGATGATGGAAGTAATCTCTTCCGGATTCATTTTCATATTTCGCTGTCACCCCGCTAGTTCGCCATTAACTCTGCCGTCATCGCTGCCAGACGTCCCTTGATGCTGCCGTCGATGCGGCGGTCGCCGATGCGCACCACCACGCCGCCGATGAGCGAGGGGTCGCGGTGCTCGCGCAGGGATACCTCTTTGCCCGTCACGCGTCCGAGCTTTTCCATTAGCTCTGCCTTCTGCGTCTCGCTGAGCGGCTCCACCGTCGTGACATCCGCCACAGCGATGCCGAGCTTCTCGTTCGAGAGCTGCACAAAGATCGCGCTGATTGCCTCGAACACCATCATGCGCCGCTTGTCGATGAGCAGCAGGAGGAAGTTCAGCACCATCTCGCGCACCTCGTCCCCCGAACACTTCCTTCAGGAGGGACTTCTTGTCCTCGGGCTGGATGTTCCGGATTGCGAGATACGCCTTTAGCTCCGGGCAGTCGACGTATGTCTGCTGCACCTTGGCGAGGTCATTTCCGTAGGCGCTGAGCGCGTTCTCCTCGCACGCCAGCTCGAAGATCGCACGCGCATACTTGCGCGCCAGCTCCATGTTCAGCATGACGCGTCACCGACTTTTTCGCATCGAGCTTTTGCAATGAACTCGCCGATGATGGCGTCGTTGTCCTTTTCGTCCAGATTCTTCTGGATGATCTTGCCCGCCGCTGCGAGCGACAGGGCGACGACCTCGGCCTTCAGCTGCTCCACCGCATGGGGCGCGCTCGCGCTCCATCTGTTCCTCGGCGGACTTCTTCATCTGCTCGATCTCACGCTTTGTCGCCTGGATGCTCGCCTCGCGCTCCTCGCCGGCACGCTTTTTCCGCCATGTCGACGATCTCCTGCGCCTTCGCTACGCGCCGCAGCGAGCTGCGCCTTGTACTCGTTCAGCGTCGCCTCCCGCTGCCGCGGCATCCGCATCCGCCTTCTCGATGCTCTCAGCGATCTTCGCCTTGCGCTCGTCCATCATGCGCACGATCGGCTTATAGGCCACTGCGCGCAGGAGTGCAACGAGAATCAGGAAGTTGATGATTTGGATGGGCAGCGTCCGTTGAGATCAATCAGGCCTTGCGTAATTTCACTCAATTCCTATGCCCCCTTTGCAAAAATCCGTGCCACATACGTCTTAGTGAATCAGCGGATTTGCATAGAGCATGATGATGCCGAAAACGACGCCGATGATGGCAAGTGCCTCAATCAGACCGACCGAGATCAGCGTACGCGTAAAGAGGACGCCGCCCGCCTCCGGCTGACGTGCAAGACCCTCGATGAAGCGGCCCGTGACCAGACCGTCACCGATACCTGCGCCGATTGCAGCAAGACCAAAGCAGAGACCCGCACCGATAAGAGCGCCTGCGACCATGATTGCGTTTTCCACGAAAAAGATCCTCCTTAAATAGTGAACAAAATCTTCGTGCCCGTGCCTGCTGCACGGCGTGCAAAACCTGTGTGGTCACGACCGATACCGCCGTTAATGACCTTCGTCCGTCTTGATGGCCGCGCCAATGTATGCCGTCGAGAGCATCGTGAAGACCAGCGCCTGCATAATGCCGACGAACACGCTGAACGCGAGCCAGATCACTGACGGGATCGTCGAACCGTTCCCGAGGAGCTGCAGCAGGATGTGAATCAGAATCTCACCCGCCAGGATGTTGCCGAAAAGACGGAACGACAGCGTAATCGGCTTCGCAACCTCCTCGACAATGTTGATGATGATGAACGGTGCGACCGGCTGGAAGAAATGCGCCACATAGTGCATCCCCTTTACCGCCAGTCCCAAGACGTGCATCATGACGATGACCAGCAGAGCCAGTCCCAGGGTGGTGTTCAGATCATTTGTCGGCGATGCCATCGTCGGAATGAGCCCAATCCAATTCGACACGAGAAGGAACAGGAACAGCGACACGATAAACGTGGACAGGAATCCACGCCCGCGCGGGCCCATATTCTCCTCCACCCTGGTCATGCAGAGCCTCGATCACCGTCTCCATCATCACCTGCCAGTTGGACGTCGGCACAACCTTTAGGTTGCGCACCGCCAGCCAGCCAATGAAGAGGACGACGACCATCGAGATCCACGTCATGACGAGGGTCTGTGAATTGAAGGTAAATCCGGCGAACTGCACTGCCTCGCGAACACCGATTTCGTGCATAACCTCTACCTCCCTCGGGGTCTCCCCCTCCTACTTCGAGCCGTCCGTCGGACGGTTCTTTCCATCTGCGTACAGAGCCCTGCCGATCATCTGCGCCATCATCAGCGCGTGCATCAGGAGGAATCCTCCCACCGCCGCAAAGAAATGCCGCACGCCCGTCATCGTCGCCGCCCAGAGAACCGCGCCGATGAGGACGAGGATCAGCAGGAGACCGATCTGCACCTGCGCCGCACCACCCGTCCGCGCCGCGCCGCACGCAGAATGCGCCGTGCGAGCTGGACGAAGTAGAGCGCCGCCGCTGCTGCGCCCGCCGTAAGCGCCCCGATGAGTGCGAGCTCGTCCATCATGAGGAGAGCCACCGCACCGAGAAACACCGCCGCCGCGAACGCCAGACCGACCTGCCTCCAATACGCCGATAAAACCTGCCTCATATTCCTCCTCCGACCACGCGCAACAAAACCCCGACATCCACCATGAATGTCGACGCACGCGCCGTCTTCGTTGAATATCAGTACCTTTATCGTATTCGACGCGATACCAAAAAATCCTTGCGAAAGAATACAATATGCAAGGCAGTTTTTCAATATTCCGTCAATACCATAAAGCGGGACTATTTACATGCGCCGTAACGATGTACTTCCCTTATGGTTATTATACGGGGTTCTACGGATTTCCGCAACCGCATTTTTAATGTTAAATTGAATTTTATTCTTGTATTGTATCATAGGCTCTGATAAAATGAGCCGATTACAGAGAGGAGCGCATCCATGACCATCGAGGGAGCTGTCATCATCGAGAAAGGCGTCACCTTCGCCATCATCCACGTCGCGCCGGAGATCACGCGCTACACCATCAAATCCACGCAGACCCGCCGCGCCCTCATGCGCTTCTTCCCCGGCATGCCCATCATCCTCGCGAGCCTCACGCCGCAGGGCAAAACCGCAGTACTACGGACGCAAGGACATCGTGGACTTTTTGAATACCGTACGCCTCAATCAGATCCCGTGGAAAAAGTATCATATTGTGTAGGGTATTTCTTGACCAAAACGCGCATTAGTGTGTATAATTATGCGAAGGAGGTGCGCCTATGACGACGGCAGAACTCGTACGCTTGCTCAAGAAAAATGGCTGCACCTTCGTCGGACACAACAAGCGTCACGATATGTACCGGGTCCCGTGACGGGCAAGACCTTTATGGTCGGTCGTCATCCGAGCGAGAAGTCCGCACCGGCACACTGCACAAGATTCTAAGGGATGCGGGCATCGCCATACGATAAAGGAGGATTCTCCATGAAATACATCTATCCCGCCATCTTTACCGAGGAGGAGGACGGCATCCTCGTGGACTTCCCCGACCTGCCGAGCTGCTACACCGACGGCGCAACCATCGACGAGGCATTTGAAAACGCTGAGGATGCCCTTGCCCTCGCACTCTGGCAAATGGAGGAAGAACACGCCGCCATCCCTGCCCCATCAGCCCTCGCCGCACTCCATGTGCCGCGCGGAGCCTCTGTCGCCCTCGTACGCGCTGATACACTTCCCGTGCGGCAGATGAACGACACGCGCACTGTGCGCAAGAACGTGACCCTCCCGGGCTGGATGGACACGCTCGCACGTGAGCGCAACATCAACTTCTCGAAACTCTTGCAAAATGCCATCCGCAAGGAGTGCGGCATCGGTGTATAAAAATATGTTTCAAATACAATAGCGCAGCTGCACGTGCAGCTGCGCTATTGTATTTGGAACGAATTCGATTTACTCCGCCGGCAGGATGAACGACAGCGAGCTGAAGATCTTCTTCGTCACGTTCGGATTGTCCGTCGGGAAGCCGACCTCGACGCCGATCACGTTCAGGCCGTTGTTCGCCACGCGCACGGAGACGAAATCCATCTGCATCCGCCTGCGTCTCCGCCGTCAGATTGCCGAGCACATCCGCGATGACGGGTGCATTCGCATAGGGCTTGCCGTCCTTATAGATGCGCAGGTTCAGCGTGTCGCCGCGGCGCAGGGTCAGCGGGTTCACCATCGGCACGATCTGGATGGGCACGTTGTAGAGCCCCGCCGGACGCACCTTGTCGCTCCAGTAGTGGACGTTGTACTTGTAGGCGTACGTCACCGACATGAGGGTTCTCGATGTTCGAGTAGTCACGCGTCGGAATGACCTTGCCATCCGTCGTCTTGGCGAAATAGCCATAGTCGAAGAACGTCGCCGTCACGCCGAGATCATCGCCCGGCACAATGGTGATGTTCTTCTCGCCGTCCACGCGCTCCACCGTCGTCGGCTGGAAGTTCATCGTACGCGTCAATGCGCTGGACACATGCGGGATCGTACGCATTGTCCAGAGGCCCCTCGCCGAGCACGAGCGCCTTCGTATCGACGCGGTTCGCGAAGAACACGCCGTGTGCATCCGTCGATGTCGCCGTCATCGAGAGCCCGATGGCCGCACCGAGTGCCGCCGCCAAAATCTTTTTCTTCATGGAACAACCTCCTATGAATGAGTAAAATCAACTACTCGCTATTATACTGGAAACAATATTTGTTGCAATCAAATTCACGAGATCGTGCAGATGCTTGCCTGCACAGATCATTTTTGTTACACTACAAAAAATCACAGATATTATGAGGCTCCCACTCAAGGAGGAACGATGATGCGACATCTGCTCAGCATGGCTCTCTGTCTCTGCCTGCTCATTCCCGTATCCACATCAAAGGCACAGGAAAAACCCGCCGACACAGGCGATCTGTCTGCGGCAGTCGAACTCCTCCGCACCGTAGAAAACGAACATCCACTATGTCGAGCTCCCCCAACTTCCTGCCATCAGTGCAAAATGATCCGCGCTATGTTGAGGTTGACCTCAGCGCGATCCCCGCCGAGCAAATCTACCCGCCGCTGAGTTACCTGCTGACCAATTTCCCATTCGCCCCTTCACTTGCACACCACTCTTCTGTCAGATGGCAAAAGACCCACAGGTCATCGCAGACAGCGAACCGCTGCTTCTGCTCCGCATAGCACCCATTGACGGCGGGCTGACGAGATTCGATTTCCGGACGAGCGTGAGGAGATCGTTTCCGTGATAAGTACCTCGTTCTCCTAAAAATGGCACCCTGCTGGAATCACCGGACGACTACATCATCACATACGATGCCGCCAAAAACCCGGTCGCACGATTCGGTTACTACGACCTTCTCAGGCTCAATAAAAAATATCATTTTACCTCTCCCGAAATCTATGACATATCTCCTCATCACCCGCACATCGATTCGCCAAGGGAAGCCGTGAATATCGATATGCACAGCATCTCTATCACATTATGCCGAACTCTATCGAATACCCGATGGTTTTTAAGAATTATTACGACCCGAGCCGACACAAATTCTTTTCATGATTTTCGATCCGATGGTACGATATGCTCTGTGAAGTACGTATTCATAATTAGGGAGGAACGTATATGAATCTTGTCAAATCCATCGCCGCCGTCACCGTCACAGTCCTCACCCTCACCGGCACAGCATCCGCCGCAGACGGCATTGGAGGATCGGAGCGGCACGACATCTTCCATGAATACAAGACCTACGAAGAAGCAGAGGCTGCTATCGAAAGCATCTCGACGAAGAAGCCGAAAACGCAAAACGAGTCCCCCTCTCCGTCGACGCATGCCGAAAGATCACGGCGGATGATACTCTCTACCACAATATTCCTGCCAACAAATTCCCGCCTGTCGACCAGCCCATGCCCATGCTGAGCGAGATGTTCCGCGGCATGATGGAATACCGTGGCTCCAGCTGGTCGTCACGGAGAGCAGAGAGGCAAATGACGAGACTGCCATCCAAACGGGATACCCGACACGCTGGTTCCGTGTCGTGGATACGGCACGCCCCACACGCTACCGACTATATGACGGCAGACAGCTCGTCATGTCCATTGCCGGCGAGGGCGTACACAAACAGAATGCCACAAAAATCCTTCGCCGATGACTTGAACTTCTATATCTACAATGCGGAAGGCACACCGCTCATGCGCACCGATATGTTTCACCTCCCTGATATGCCTTATCAAGGAATATCCGAGAAGGCATTGCGCGCTATCGCAGATGCTGCCCAGATTCCCCTGTCGGAGGCAGCCGTGACTACGCACTGGCACAGTATCTACTGCAAAAGGCAGAGCTGACCGACATCCCGCGTAAATAGAGGAATCACAGATAAAATAAAGCTGTGCACGAATCTCACACAATACTAATTCCCCTTTCATTATCCTCTATCCTATCCTGCGATATGCTTGTTAAAGGCATTACTCTGACATCAAGGAGGAACGTATATGAACATGGTCAAATCCATTGCCGCCGCCATGCTCGTCATGGCGCTCGCCATCGCTGCTCTCATGCCCCCAGACGGCAGAGGCGGCGACCGACTGGGACGGCGGACGCATCCGCGCGGAGGGGACAGGCGTCGCTCCTGCACGTACGGTGAGTGCGGCACGGGCGCGTGCCCTCGCCCGCCGCGCCGCCATCGCCGACGCCTATCGACAGCTCGCCGAGCAGATCAAGGGGTCGCGGTCGATGCCTCGACCACCGTCGAGGACATGATGGTCACGAACGATACCGTCCGCACCCACGTCAGCGCCCTCGTGCGCGGTGCGCGCATCGTCGAGAAAAGGCGCTGCGTGACGGCGCGTACACCGTCACCCTCGAGGTGCCCGTCTTCGGCGTCAGCTCCCTCGCGGGCTCCGTCTTTACCCCGAACACATCGCGTGAGCGTTGGGCAAGTCCGACAGTGTCTATGAGCCCCACGCCGCGCAACTACGACACGACGGGCTACGGCATACGGCCGCCGCAGCGGTGATGACGGCACGACAGCCACGCCTGCCGCACCGGTGCGCCGTTCCCCTCCACCAGCTCTGCCGCGAGTGCGCCGGGCGGACGCGCCATCGGCGGCTATGCAGGGGCTCATCGTCGACTGCCGCGGCATGGGACTGCGCCCCGTCATGAGCCCTGTCATCAAGACGAAAACGGCCGCCCCATCTACGGCTACAAGAACCTCGACAGTGACAAGGTCGTCGCGAGCGGCATGGCCGGCTATGTCCGCAGTGAGGCAGACGCCACACGCGCCGGACAGAACCCGCTCGTCGTCCGCGCCATCCGCGTGGACGGCAATGCGAATCCCGTCCTCTCCGCCGAGGATGCACGCCGCGTCCTCATCGAGAACAGTGCAAGCGGTTTTCCTCGACGCAACGAATGTCGTCTTTATCCGCTAAGCAAAAATAACCGTATTGCTATGATAAAAATCATAAACAATACAGTGTTTTATGTTATAATACGGGAGACCATCAAAAGGAGGAAACTATATGAAACTTAGTGCAAGAAATCAGCTTAAGGGCAAAGTCGTCTCCATCGAGAAGGGTGCGGTCAACGGCATCGTTCGCATCGAGCTCAAGGGCGGCGACGTCATCACATCCACCATCAGCATGGGCGCAATCGAGGAGCTCGGTCTCGAGGTCGGCAGGAGGCGTACGCTGTCATCAAAGCAACGTCCGTCATGGTTGGTGTCGATCATCACCACAAGTGCTAAGAAATCTCTGGCTTGACAGACAAATCCCCGCATATCGGACATTTCCGGTATGCGGGGATTATTCAAGGGTTCCTCCTCCTCATCCTCATGGTGCCGCTTGGGCGGGCGCGGATGATAGAGGCTCCAGTTCAGTGGATCGCAGCGAAGCGGATGAGGAGGACGAGGAGGAAGGCGAGCCATGAGACGGCCTCGATGCCGAGAACGCCGCCCAGCGCGCAGAACACAAACGCGCCGACGAGGGACGCCGCCGCATAGACTTCGGCGTAGAGGACGACGGGCATCCGTTTCGCGAGCACATCGCGGATCATGCCGCCGCCGACTGCCGTCGTTGCCGCGAGGAGGATGGGAAGGACGTAGCTGTCCGTTCCGCCGAAGCGGATGCCCGTGAGTGCCCCCGTGATGGTAAAGGCAGCAAGGGCCAATGGTATCGGAGACGTTGAAGATCGTCAGGAGGCGCTGACGATGCATGTGATGGAGCTCTGTCCACTGGTAGAGGAACGAGGTGGAGGGCAACGCCGATGGAGAGCAGAAAGTTCGTCGTGTCGCGCAGCGCTCATCGGCGAGGGTCAGCCCGACGAGGAGGTCGCGCACCATGCCGCCGCCCACCGCCGTCGCGAGGGCAAGCACGGAGATGCCAAAGATGTCCATGCGGCGCGACGGTCCGACCAGCGTGCCCGACACGGCGAAGGCGAGCGTCCCGATGATGTCAAAGAGACGCCAGAGATCGATTTCTCCCATGAGCATAGTTTCGTCCTTCCCTTTTGAAGCTTATTTCACTTGCGCCGCCCTAGAGTGCCTCCCTGCTTTTCGCTTCCCCCGCCGATGCGGGGAAGTGCCAGCTATAGTGAGGCGATAGAGGCGCCTCTAGCTCATTCGACTCTCTCACGGAGAAAGCCACGAATCGACCAAGGCGCCCCTTCCACCATGCTGCGCATGGTCCCCCTCCCCCGTGCCGCACGGGGGAGGCTTTCACCGTCCACGGTGTGACGATAGGAGCTCCCTCAATCCTGCGCAAACAGATACAGGATAACCTCCATCGGCGTGAGCGCTCCCGTCGCCGCCGAGCGTGCCCCCGCAGCGAGGAGATTTCCATCACGGTCATAGACACTGCGTTCAAGGGTCAGACGATAGGGTCTCGTGCGCATCGCGGAGCTTTTCTCCCGAAATCCGATAGACCAGCATCTGCTCCGCCCCCACGGTACGTGCCGCCCTTGCCTGCGCCGCCACATCGAGTGAGCCAGACGTATCCGCGAGCGCAAACACCGTCGCCGCGTTCCGCACGTACTGCGCATCACGCAGCACCGCACGCAGATAGGGCACATCCTCCGCGAGTGCGTCATCAACCTCCACCACGATCGGCGTGAGATAGACCGTATGCCCCGCCGTGCGGTTCTCCTGCCCCACGAGAAAGGTCAGCGCGCCGCTGCTGTCGTGCGTGTCATAGAGACGGCGCAGCGCTGCATCCACATAGACGGTCATCGTATGGGGAAATGCCGCCGTCGTCCGTGCAGGCTGCCAATCGATGCGCTCGCCGAAGTGGTGAAAGCCGAGCGGCGAGGGGAGCGCGTCCTTCACGGGATCACCGCGCATCACAACGCGCCGCAGGGTAAAGCGATCCTGATAGGTGCGGACAAAATCCTCGTTCCCCACCGCAGGCGCACCGAACGTCGTCACAATGAGCTGGTCGGGGGAGACGCCGAGATCGGAGAGACGTGCCGCCGCAAGAATGGCCGCCGCACCGCCGAGACTGTGCCCCGTGAGATAGAGCTTTTCCGAGGGATGCGCGCGCAGATCGGCAGCGAGGCACTCTCCTGCCGTCTCTCCTCCACCGCATCCGTAAAGAGTGCCGCCTGACAGTAGTCGAGGAACCCGCGGTGAACCAGCGGCATCCCGCCCCGCTCTTTCTTTGGCGTATCGCGCACCGCGAGGAACTCCGCCGGCGAGTGCCCGCCGAATGCCGCGCGTTTCATCCGCAGATCCGTCCATACATCACTGCCGCGCTCCGTCCCGGGAAAAGCGATGAGATGCAGCTCTGCCCCATCGGCATCACGACGCACCATGTGAAAGAAACGTCCAACCGTTCCACGGTGCCCCACGGTCTCAGCGCCGACGATCTCCCATCCCGCCGCCGTCAGCCGCGCACTGCAGGAGCTCAGAGAGCTCCCCGCTGTAAACCGCCTCGGACGCCGCCGCCTCGACAAAGAGGAGAGAGAGAGATCAGGGGGGCGGCGAAGGCACGCAGCGGAAAAGCAAGCACGCAGAGGAGAATCACGAAATGCAATACCTTCATCAGCGCACCTCCCACACAATATATCTATCGCTATTATACCTGTTTTTCCTTGAGATTTCATAAGAAAATCGCACTTGTCATACGCACCTGAGACTGATATAATATATACAGAAGGAACGCCTCAGGCGGTACCTTTCCGAATTAGATTTGGCTGACATAAAGAATAACCGCTCCACTTCTCAGGTCAGGGCGGTTATTTCTTTTGGGTTATCGCGAGTATGTAGCCTGTGGCAACGACCAAAAAAAGAATCGCTCCAATTTCAGACATCTCACTCACCCCCTCTCGGGGGAAAGACACCGCCGTTTGCTTGAGGACGTTCCATCTTTATTATATAGAACGTATGCTGTCATTGTCAAATGTAACACGCAAAATAAAACCGCCGTGGACACCCACGACGGTAGATTTTCAGATGGTGCGGTTGATGGGACTTGAACCCATACGTCTTGTGAACACTACCCCCTCAAAGTAGCGCGTCTGCCAATTCCGCCACAACCGCGTATAAAATATGGTGCGGTCGAGAGGACTTGAACCTCCACGATGTTGCCATCACTAGCGCCTGAAGCTAGCGCGTCTGCCATTCCGCCACGACCGCATATTGAGTTGTCAAGGGAATATCATCGAGCACAACCAGCGCATCCGCGCCGCACTGCCCGTAAGTCTCTAAATGGTGCGGTTGATGGGACTTGAACCCATACGTCTTGTGAACACTACCCCCTCAAAGTAGCGCGTCTGCCAATTCCGCCACAACCGCATGATATAAAAGTTGGTGCCGAGGACCGGAATCGAACCGGTACGATCTTTCGATCGGGGATTTTAAGTCCCCTGCGTCTGCCTGTTCCGCCACCCCGGCGATAGGCAAAAATGGAGCGGGTGATGGGAATCGAACCCACGTGACCAGCTTGGAAGGCTGGGGCTCTACCATTGAGCTACACCCGCATGGAGCTGGCGAGAGGACTTGAACCTCCAACCTGCTGATTACAAGTCAGCTGCTCTACCGATTGAGCTACGCCAGCAGCAAAGCACAAGCGGCGACTGCCGCAGACGCTGTCCCCAAGGGATAATAAGTGGTGCCTCAGAGCGGAATCGAACCACTGACACGGGGATTTTTCAGTCCCTGCTCTACCAACTGAGCTACCGAGGCATCGGATATATAACACAATAGCGTGTAATATGCAAATGGCGACCCGAAGGGGACTTGAACCCCTGACCTCCGCCGTGACAGGGCGGCATTCTAACCAACTAAACTACCGGGCCGTAAAAGGTAAGCACCTATGGTGGGCGATGACAGGATCGAACTGCCGACATCTTGCTTGTAAGGCAAGCGCTCTCCCAGCTGAGCTAATCGCCCATAAAATGGTGACCCACCACGGAATCGAACCGTGAACCTACTGATTAAGAGTCAGTTGCTCTGCCAGTTGAGCTAGTGAGTCATGATAAGTAAAGGAATGGTGGCTCACCCGGGACTCGAACCCGGGACCCTCTGATTAAAAGTCAGATGCTCTACCAACTGAGCTAGTGAACCTTTATCAGCGCCACGTAACCCGCCAAAAAAAGGGTATATTTTTGGCTGGGGTAGTTGGATTCGAACCAACGGATGCGGGAGTCAAAGTCCCGTGCCTTAACCGACTTGGCTATACCCCCAACTATCCACGGGCACACCGATCATGCGATCCGTATCCCCAAAGCGGCGACGCCGCTGTAAATCAAAAATGGCTCCTCGAACTGGACTCGAACCAGTGACATTCTGATTAACAGTCAGACGCTCTACCGACTGAGCTATCGAGGGTATGTTGCGGCAACTACCTACTCTCCCACGTCGTCTCCAACGAAGTACCCTCGGCCTGTGGACGCTTAACTACTGTGTTCGGAATGGGAACAGGTGGAACCGTCCAGGCATCATCACCGCATCTTGTTGAATGAGTCTTGCTCACTCAAAACTTCACAGAAGAAACGTCAGCAAATTGTTAGGCAATACCTTCTTAGAATAAGTCAAGTCCTCGACCGATTAGTGCTGGTCAGCTGCACACATTGCTGTGCTTCCACATCCAGCCTATCAACCTTGTCTTCTTCAAGGGTCTTACTTCCTTATAGGAATGAGATACTTCATCTCGGGACGGGCTTCACGCTTAGATGCTTTCAGCGTTTATCCCTTCCGGACGCAGCTACCCGGCCGTGCCCTTGGCAGGACAACCGGTACACCGTTGGTCCGTCCACTCCGGTCCTCTCGTACTAGGAGCAGCCTCCCTCATGTATCTTACGCCCGCGATGGATATGGACCGAACTGTCTCACGACGTTCTGAACCCAGCTCACGTACCACTTTAATGGGCGAACAGCCCAACCCTTGGGACCTGCTTCAGCCCCAGGATGTGATGAGCCGACATCGAGGTGCCAAACCTCCCCGTCGATATGGACTCTTGGGAGAGATTAGCCTGTTATCCCCAGGGTAGCTTTTTATCCGTTGAGCGATGGCAATTCCACTCTCTTTCCACCGGATCACTAAGCCCTACTTTTCGTACCTGCTCGACCCGTCAGTCTCGCAGTCAAGCTCCCTTCTGCCTTTTATGCTCTTCGCGCGATTTCTGTCCGCGCTGAGGGAACCTTTGGACGCCTCCGTTGCTCTTTCGAGGCGACCGCCCCAGATCAAACTGCCCGCCTGGTACTGTCCCGAACGTGGTTAACGTTCCGGTTAGATCCTTAGCATATAAAGGCCGGTATCCCAACGGTGACTCCACCTCATCTAGCGATAAGGTTTCCCAGTCTCCCGGCTATCCTGTACGTTATATGCCAAAGACCAATGCCAAGCTGCAGTAAAGCTCCATGGGGTCTTTCTGTCCAGTCGCGGGTAACCTGCATCTTCACAGGTATTTCAATTTCACCGGGTCCCTCGTTGAGACAGTGCCCAAATCGTTACGCCTTTCGTGCGGGTCGGAACTTACCCGACAAGGAATTTCGCTACCTTAGGACCGTTATAGTTACGGCCGCCGTTTACAGGGGCTTCAGTTCGCTGCTTCATCTCTAGGACTAACAACTCTCCTTAACCTTCCTGCACCGGGCAGGCGTCAGCACCTATACTTCAGCTTGCGCTTTCGCAGGCACCTGTGTTTGTGGTAAACAGTCGCTTGGGCCTCTTTTCTGCCGCCGCCCAACGCTCCAACAGTATATGTCTTCACCCTAGACGGCCATCCTTTTCCCGAAGTTACGGATGCATTTTGCCGAGTTCCTTAACGAGGGTTTTCCCCGCACCTTAGATTCTCTCCCCGCCTACCTGTGTCGGTTTTTGGTACGGGCGGACGACTTCTCGTTAGAAGCTTTTTCTTGGCAGTTTAGTGCGGCTGAATTCAGTCGGGCCGTAGCCCTTCCTATCTATCGGTTCTCGGCCGTTACGGTATGGGGATTTGCCTCCATACCAGCCTACCGCCTTCGACGCGCTCTACCAGTCGCGCGCTCAGCTTCCTTCCTGCGTCACTCCATCCTCAAACGAAGTCGCCCGGTACTGGAATTTTCGCCAGTTGTCCATCGCCTATGCTTTTCGCCTCGGCTTAGGTCCCGACTTACCCCGGGTCGACGAGCGTTGCCCGGGATTCCTTAGGCTTTCGGTGGACAGGATTCTCACCTGTCGTTTCGCTACTCATACCGGCATTCTCACTTCTTACCCGTCCAGCAGTCCTTCCGGTCTGCCTTCGTCCAGATAAGAACGCTCCCCTACCCAGTGTGTACCTTAGTACACCCTGCCGCGGCTTCGGTTCTGTGCTTGAGCCCCCGGATATTTTCGGCGCAGGGCCTCTCGACCAGTGAGCTATTACGCACTCTTTTAATGGTGGCTGCTTCTGAGCCAACATCCTGGTTGTTTTCGAAGTCCTACATCCTTCTCCACTTAGCACAGCATTTGGGACCTTAGCCGGCGGTCTGGGCTGTTTCCCTCTTGAATACGGGTCTTATCACTCGCATTCTGACTCCCAGGCTGCCCATATGAGCCATTCGTAGTTTGACTGGGGTCGGTAGGCTTTACGCCCCCTTGCCCGATCAGTGCTCTACCGTCTCTATGGTTATTCGCCTGAGGCTAGCCCTAAAAGCTATTTCAGGGGAGAACCAGCTATCTCCACGTTCGATTGGCATTTCACCCCTATGCACCTCATCCCAACGTTTTTCAACACGCACGGGTTCGGTCCTCCACTCATTTTTACCTGAGCTTCAACCTGGACATGCATAGATCACTGTGGTTTCGGGTCTAATCCATGCTACTGCCGCCCTCTTAAGACTCGCTTTCGCTTCGGCTCCGCGTCTCCCGCTTAACCTCGCAGCATAAATTAACTCGCCGGTTCATTCTTCAATAGGCACGCCGTCGCACATCTAAAGTGCTCCGACTGTTTGTAGACATACGGTTTCAGGTTCTATTGCACTCCCCTCCCGGGGTTCTTTTCACCTTTCCCTCACGGTACTCATCGCTATCGGTCGTTTCGATGTATTTAGCCTTGGATGGTGGTCCACCCTGCTTCCCACCGGGTTCCTCGTGCCCTGTGGTACTCTGGATCCCTGCCCAACACTCGCTCTTTCGTGTACGAGGGTCTCACTCTCTTCGCCGCACCTTCCCAGATGCTTCCACTAAAGCTTATGTCTTGTTGCAGGTCCGCAACCCCCTAAGAACCGAAGTCCTCAGGTTTGGGCTCCTCCCGTTTCGCTCGCCGCTACTCAGGGAATCTCTTTGATTTCTTTTCCTCCGACTACTTAGATGTTTCAGTTCATCGGGTGTTTTCTCCCTACCTCTAGAGTAGGGTGACAAGACGTTACTCTTGCCGGGTTGCCCCATTCGGAAATCCATGAGTCATTGCTTACTTGCAGCTCGTCATGGCTTATCGCAGCTTATCGCGTCCTTCTTCGTTTCGAAACGCCTAGGCATCCGCCGTATGCCCTTACCAACTTGACTTAACGTTCCGCTTCGATGTTAGGGACACCGCATATCCTACCGCCTGCTGTGTCGGCTCAGTCAACGTAGCGAACTACGTTTCCTTGCGCCTCCTTGCATTCGGCAGAATCTTCGGCGTCAATCTCACATCGGCGCAGAACTCATCTTGTGATTAAGGTATTTTCGCTTTATCCTAATTTGCTTGGGAAAAATCTTTTCAGTGTGGAAAAATATCGTGTACATGAGTTCACAATATCTCCCTTTGTTTAGATTTTTCTTGTTTCTTCTGTGCAGTTTTTCAGTGAACAATAAGAGCTTCATCGACTATCCAACAAATCGTTGGTTTCAGTAGATGCGCCCTCAAAAACTAGACAATGCAAAACTTTTAACCAAATGACCGACCTAAGATTGTGAACCGTAGTTCATCCTAATCCTTAGAAAGGAGGTGATCCAGCCGCACCTTCCGATACGGCTACCTTGTTACGACTTCACCCCAGTCACCTTCCCCACCTTAGACGGCTGCGCCGGCTTCGGGTGTGAATGACTTCCGTGGTGTGACGGGCGGTGTGTACAAGACCCGGGAACGTATTCACCGCAGTATGCTGACCTGCGATTACTAGCGATTCCGACTTCATGCAGGCGGGTTGCAGCCTGCAATCCGAACTGGGAAACGGTTTTTGAGGTTCGCTTGCCCTCGCGGGTTCGCTGCTCTCTGTCCGTTCCATTGTAGTACGTGTGTAGCCCAGGCCATAAGGGGCATGATGACTTGACGTCATCCCCGCCTTCCTCCGCGTTCTCCGCGGCAGTCTCCCTTTGAGTGCCCAGCTTTACCTGATGGCAACAAAGAACAGGGGTTGCGCTCGTTGCGGGACTTAACCCAACATCTCACGACACGAGCTGACGACAGCCATGCACCACCTGTTTTCCTGTCTCCGAGAGAGGGCACTATCTCTAGTGCTTTCAGTCAATGTCAAGGCCTGGTAAGGTTCTTCGCGTTGCTTCGAATTAAACCACATACTCCACCGCTTGTGCGGGTCCCCGTCAATTCCTTTGAGTTTCAGCCTTGCGGCCGTACTCCCCAGGCGGGATACTTATTGCGTTAACTCCGGCACGGTAGGGGTCGATACCTCCCACACCTAGTATCCATCGTTTACGGCCAGGACTACCGGGGTATCTAATCCCGTTCGCTCCCCCTGGCTTTCGAGCCTCAGCGTCAGTTGCAGTCCAGAAAGCCGCCTTCGCCACTGGTGTTCTTCCCAATATCTACGCATTTCACCGCTACACTGGGAATTCCGCTTTCCTCTCCTGTACTCAAGACCGATAGTTTCTCTCCCATCACGGGGTTGAGCCCCGCACTTTTAAGTAAGACTTACCGGCCCGCCTGCGCTCCCTTTACGCCCAATGATTCCGGACAACGCTCGCCACCTACGTATTACCGCGGCTGCTGGCACGTAGTTAGCCGTGGCTTCCTCGACAGGTACCGTCATTACAAAGCGCTATTCGCACTCCGCACGTTCGTCCCCGTCAACAGAGCTTTACGATCCGAAGACCTTCTTCACTCACGCGGCGTTGCTCCGTCAGGCTTGCGCCCATTGCGGAAGATTCCCCACTGCTGCCTCCCGTAGGAGTCTGGGCCGTGTCTCAGTCCCAATGTGGCCGTTCATCCTCTCAGACCGGCTACTGATCGTCGCCTTGGTGAGCCGTTACCTCACCAACCAGCTAATCAGACGCAGACCCATCAACAGGTGATAGCTTATAAATAGAGGCCATCTTTCATCAGAGAAGGATGCCCTCCTCTGACTTCATTCGGTATTAGCATTCCTTTCGGAATGTTGTCCCCATCCTGTCGGCAGGTTGTCTACGTGTTACTCACCCGTTTGCCACTAAGCTCATAAAAGCAAGCTTTCATTCGCTCCGTTCGACTTGCATGTGTTAAGCACGCCGCCAGCGTTCGTCCTGAGCCAGGATCAAACTCTCCATAAAAAGACCGTAGTCTATCTGAGAGCCTGTTGGCTCAAAATGTCATTCTTGTAAAAGAATTGTTGTTTCGTTGACCGAAGGATTTCTCCTTCTCAACGATGTTGCATCTGGCTTGTTAGATTCGAAATCTAACTGTTTTGCATTGTGTAGTTTTCAGGGTACATCCTGCGCCGCTCTAGTGCTCGGGCTCGCTTTCGCTCGCCCGCCGCTCTCATCGGCGCGACTGTCATAATATAACACACGTCACGACTCCCGTCAACCCCTCTTTTTGCAGTTTTTAAAAAAATTTGCTTCCTCCGCCCGCAGAGGAAGCAACGATGTGCATCAATCCAGCGTTATCGCTCGTTGCGAGAGCCTTCGCACGACGGCGGAGTAGAGCTGCACGCCGCTGAAGATATGTTCCGGATCAGCATACTCAGCAGGGTTATGGCTGATGCCATCACGACAGGGGATGAAGATCATGCCTGTTGGTGCGTAGTCTGCCCAGTGCATGCTGTCGTGTCCTGCCCCACTGGGCATTCTGCGATATCTCATTCCAAGCTCTTCCGCCGTCGATGCAATCATATCCACAAGGGCAGGCGACATTTGTGCGGGAATTTCCTTGCTTACGCGGCGCATTGTCCACGTGATGCCGCGCCGCATTGCCGCTTCGTTAAGCACCTCGGTCACATGCTGCTCGACCGCATTGCGCGCTGCGATGTCGATGCTGCGCAGGTCAACGCCGAGTGTAACAGCACCGGGATGACGTTCATCACACCGGGCGCGACATCGACGATACCAACCGTGCCGACTGCCGGCGGCTCCTCCTGCGCCCTTGCCGCGCGTTCCACGGCAAGGATGATTTCCGCTGCTGCACAGAGCGCATCATGGCGCAGATGCATCGGCGTCGCCCCGCTGTGGTCAGCATTGCCCTGAATATCAATATAAAAGCGGGAAGGCGCGGCAATCCCCGTCACGACACCAATGGGCAGGTGTTCATGTTCCAGCACTTTGCCCTGCTCGATGTGCATCTCAAACACCGCCTTCAGCGGCTTTTGGTAAAGGGCCTCCGCTATCGCATCGGGACGAAGCCCGCGCTCTTTCAAAACCGTATAGAGATCCTTTCCGCTCTTCTCGTGCAGAGAATGCAGATCCTCCATACTGAGTCCCCCCCGCATGGCGCGGCTGCCAAGCGTCGCCGCAGAAAAGCGGCTGGACTCTTCACACATAAAGAGAACAATCTCGAGCGGATGCTCCGGATGGAAGCCATCCTCGCCCATGCTGCGCACAGTCTCGATCGCCGCCAGTACACCCGCCAGTCCGTCATAGTTGCCGCCCTGCGGAACACTGTCACTGTGTGACCCGCACATCAACGCCGGCAGGCTCTCATCTTGACCGGTATAATGACCGATAACATTGCCGAAGGCATCCTCACGCAGGGTAAGTCCCGCCGCCTCCATCTGCCGCATGAGATAGGCACGACCTTCCCAATCCTCCGCCGAGAAAGCAAGGCGCGTGATCCCTTCCCTGGGGCAGTAATCTCCTTCATCACGGCAAAATCCCTCATTAGCCGCTCTTTGCTGATCATCGTATCGCTCCCTTTCCTGTTTTGCTTCCTTTATTGTAGGCACTTGATCACGTTTTTTCAAGTCCGCCGTATGCCTTACTGCATTTGCTGGACGCATCCGCCCTTTCTGTGTTATAATGCTCCCGTAAAATCTCGTAAAAATGAAAGCGAACTACATCGTTTCTATCGAAAGGAAAACTTCATGCCGAAAAATCCGGTCAAGCATCAGTGCACGTTCTGCAAGCGTATCATCGACGTGCGCGACCAATACGATATGCCGATCTACGATCCGAACACGGGCTTTGCGATCTGTAAGGACTGCGTGCGCGAGATCAACCGCTACCTCGACGAGCACGACGCATCCGTCTCCTCGGAGGAGCGCACGACGTTCCGCAAGGAGCTGGGCGACGTGCTGGAAAAGACGCGCCCACACCTCATCAAGGAGTATCTCGACACCTACATCATCAATCAGGATCGCGCGAAGAAAATCCTCGCCGTCGCCGTCTACAACCACTACAAGCGCATGAAATACGGCTACGAAAAGAAAGAGGACGAGGGCACGGAGATCGAGAAGTCGAACGTCATCATGCTCGGCCCCTCGGGCTGCGGCAAGACCGCTCTCCTCTCCCATCTCTCGAAACTCCTCGACGTGCCGTTTGCCGTGACGGACGCCTCCAGCCCTCACCGAGGCGGGCTTCGTCGGCGCGGATGTCGAGGTTGCCGTCCGCAACCTCTACTATGCGGCGGACAAAGACGTCGAAAAAGGCGGAGCACGGCATCATCTACCTCGACGAATTCGACAAGATCGCACGCAAATCCGGCGCGAACAATTCCATCACCGCTGACCCCGGCCACGAGGGCGTCCAGCAGGCGCTTCTCAAGATGCTTGAGGGCAGTGTCGTCGAGTTCACGGCGCGCGGCCAGCGTCAAGCACCCGAGGCGCCAACCATCAAGGTCGACACGAAAAACATCCTCTTCATCGTCGGCGGTGCATTCGTCGGGATCGAGAAGATCATCGCCAAAGCGCCTCAAGAAGGGCAACGTCGCCATGGGCTTTGGTGCGGAGGTGCGCGGCAAGGATCTCGAAAAGGAATACGACGCGCTCATCCATCAGGTCACGCCCGAGGATCTCATGGAGTACGGCATCATCCCCGAGATCATCGGCCGCCTGCCCGTGATCTGCACGCTCGAAACCCTCGACGAGGACGCACTCCTGCGCATCCTCACCGAGCCGATCAACGCGCCGGTACGCCAGTACCAGCAGCTGCTTGCGATGGACGGCGTGGAGCTCGTCTTTACCGAGGACGCGCTGCGTGCCGTCGCAAAAAAGGCAATCGAGCGCAAGACCGGCGCACGCAGCCTGCGCGGCATCATCGAGGAGGTCATGCTCGACGTGATGTTCGACATCCCGCGTGAGACCGCCCCACGCCGCGTCACCGTGACGAAGGAATGCATCACCGAGGGCGCGGCACCGACCGTGGAGAACGCGGCGGCAGGGGTAAGAAATTTATCCTTGCAAAACAGCATAAACGTGTTATACTGTCTTATAGAAGTCATGGAGTGTCATGGACAACCCATAAAAAGAACGCCCTGCGGCTGGTTACCGCAGGGCGTTCTTTCGCGATGGTTCGGCCGCATCAACTGTCTGCCACATGAGATGCTCTCCGCTACCACCTCAACAGTCGAAGGATCAGCGTCCCTAGGATACTTCCCAGAATACTGATCAGGAGAGATACGACAAAGTCATAGAACATCATGAGACACCCTCCCTTCCTTGCCGGATTGGCTTGGTTAGGGCCGTGGCAACTTCAGTATAACACAGTAGACGACAAAAAGTCCCACTGCGCCTGGTGAACGCAGTGGGACTTTTTCGTGTGCAGGAGCTTCTTTTACGCGCGCGCAAAATCCCCGTCCGCCGTCATGCGCCAGATGTCGTCTGCCGCGCCCGCATGGGCGGCGAAACGGAGGATGTTCGGCGCGTCGCTGGCCTCGTAGAAGGCAGCGGCGTCCTCCGCCGTGCTGCCGCCCTGCACTTTGCGGGCGATGAGGCGGTCACGCAGGAGCTCTGGGGCGGCGTCGATGCGGAGGCGATGATCGGCAAGGCCGCAGAGATCGCGCCACGGCTCCTCATCGAACAAGAGCCAGTTGCCCTCGACGAGGAGGATCGGCGCATCCGCCGTGACGGCATCGGGCACGACGTCATGAATGCGGCGGTCATAGACGGGGAATGTCACGCTCTCCTCCCGCGTCGCGCCGAGTTTTCGCTGCAAGGGCGTGGACGTCGAAGGTCTCGGGTGCGCCCTTGATGGATGTCAGGGGGATTTCTTCCCCATCGCGCAGAATGGTATGCGCCGCGAGATAGCGATTCGGGTAGTGAAAGCCGTCCATGCCGAGTGCCTGCACGGGGGTCAGCCCCTCCTCGGTGCGCGAAAGCTGCGCCAAGAACTGCGCGAGCGTTGATTTTCCCGTGGCAGGCGGTGCGGCAAGGAAGACGATGCACCGCCGCCCGCTGCGCCGCTGCAGCTCTCTGAGACGACGCAGCAGCGGCAGAAATAGATGCTCCACCGTGCCCATACGGTAACGAACGCGCTGCGGCAGTCCGTTGACGATCATCTCATAGGTGTGCCACTCTTTTTCACGCACAGAGATCCCCTCCTCGATGGAATATTTTAGCAAAAGTATGCCCGTGGTTCAACTGTGGACGAGTTTTCATACAAAAAGGACTGCTGAACGAGGAAATCCTCGTACGGCAGTCCTTTTCTTGTGCCCCCACCACCGCTTGCTGACCTGTCCAAGAAGCAAGTCCGTAGGACGAAGCTGATTGGAAAACAGGTCGTATGCGAAAACGTCCCAAGAACACGAGCGTTAGCGATGTGTGATTGGCTGACGTTGACCGCTCGCGGTCCCCCTCCCTCACTCTGGCAGGGGAGGCGTTGGGGAAATCACGGCACAGCAGCTGCCCCATTTGCGAGGGCAGTTAAGGAAGCACTGATAAATTCGGCGCAACCATCTTGACGCATCTTTTTCGCCCGCTTATCGTTAGCAAATCCTCCACATAGCTCTTGCTATGCGTCCGGTTTGCTCCTCAATCGGACAAAAAATCTACGCCAATCTGGCAGACCTCATTTTATCAGCGATTCCTTAAGGCAGCTAAGAATATGCTTTCTCAGTCCTTCATGCGCGGTACGGTCATCGTGCCGAAGGCGGTCTCCTTGCGGTGGCAGTGTGGGCACTCGTTCTCGATGAGTCCCGTGTAGCCGCAGACGGGGTCGCGGTCGACGGGGTGGTTGATGGAGAAGTAGCCCATGTCCGCGTCGTGCATGGCGCGGACGACTTTCTCGAAGGCCTTGACGTTCTTCGACGGGTCGCCGTCCATCTCGATGTAGGCGATGTGCCCTGCGTTCTCGAGCGCGTGATACGGCGCCTCGATGCGGATCTTGTCGTAGGCGCTGATGTCGTAGTAGACGGGCACATGGCTTGAGTTCGTCATGTAGGAGCGGTCGGTGACGCCCGGGATCGTCCCGTAGACGCGCTTGTTTGCGCGCTGGAACTGCCCCGCCGTGCTCTCCGCGGGTGTGCCGAACGTCGACCAGTTGCGGTGCTCCGCCTCGGTGTAGGCATCGGTGCGCTCGCGCATGTGCCCAACGATCTCGAGCCCGAGTTTCTGTGCCTCTCGCTCTCGCCGTGGTGCTTGCCGATGAGCGCGACGAGGCACTCGGCGAGCCCGCAGAAGCCGATGGAGAACGAGGCGTGCTTCAGCACCTCCTTGATGGAGTCAACGGGGCTCGCCTTTTCGCTGTCGAGCCAGACGCCCTGCCCCATGAGGAACGGATAGTTGTAGATGTGCTTTTTCCTCGATGATCTTCAGGCGATCGAGCAGGTAGTCATGGCAGAGGTCGATGTAGTAGTCGTAGAGCTCCCAGAATTTATCCAGATCGCCCTTCGCCTCGAGGGCAAGTTTCGGCAGGTTGATCGTCGTAAAGGAGAAGTTGCCGCGACTGCCCGACTGCTCAGGGGCCGTTGACGTTGCTCATGACGCGCGTGCGGCAGCCCATCGTCGCGACGCAGCTGTTGTAGTCGCCCGGCTTGTAGTACTGGAGGTTGTACGGTGCGTCGAGGTTGACGTAGTTCGGGAACAGGCGGCGCGCACTGACGCGGCAGGACTCGATAAAGAGGTCGTAGTTCGGATCCTCGGGGTTGTAGTTGACCCCCGCCTTGAGCTGAAAGACGGAGATCAGGGAAGATCGCCGTCTCGCCATTGCCGAGCCCCTGCCAGATCGCGCTGAGCACCTCGCGGATGACGAGGCGCCCCTCGGGCGAGGTGTCCAGCCCATAGTTGATGGAGCTGAACGGCACCTGTGCGCCTGCGCGCGAGTGGAGGGTATTGAAATTGTGGATGAGCGCCTCCATCGCCTGATGCGTCTCCTCCTCGACGCTCTCACAGGGCGAGCTGATAGATCGTCCGCACATCCGCCTCGAGTTCCTGCTCTGCCGGCGTGTCAAACGCCGCACTGTAGACGGTGCGAAGCGCACGCATGAGCTCGGCGCGTGCCTGCTCTGCACGCACATCGTCCTGCTTTTCCGCATAGACGCACACGGCAAAGTCGAGCTCTGCGCGCAGGGCCTTCTTGAACGCCTCATGCGTGAAGTAGCCGCGTCCAATGTGGTAGAGCAGCGCCTTCCACGCCTCCTCGACGATCGCTTTGCGGAAGGATTTTTTCACGCCGTCCGCCATGGCATAGTCAAAGGCGTTGATGCTCTGCCCGCCGAACATGTCGTTCTGGTTCGACTGGATCGCGATGCACGCGAGGCTCGCGTAGGCGCGGATGGAGTTCGGCTCGCGCAGGAAGCCATGCCCTGTCGAGAAGCCGCCGCGAAAGAGCTTGAGGAGGTCGATCTGGCAGCAGTTGAACGTGATGAGCGAGAAGTCCTTGTCATGGATGTGGATGAAGTTCTCGCGGTCGGCCGTCGCATAGCGCTCCTCGAGAACGTAGTTGTCGACGAAGTGTTTCGCGCCCTCCGCGCCGAGTTTCAGCATGATGCCCATCGACGCATCCGTGTTGATGTTCGCGTTGTCGCGCTTGAGGTCGGAGTCCACCGCATCGGCAAAGAAGATGTCGCGGTAGCTCTCCATGAGATGCTTCTGCGCGAGACGCCGCTGGGCGTGGCGCTGGCGGTAGGTGATGTAGCGGCGCGCGATGTCGTAGTGTCCGTGCGCGAGCAGCTGCTTTTCGACGAGGTCTTGGATCTCCTCGACGCTGATCTCCGTGCGGTCGCCGAACGCCTCCTCGACGCTCTTCGTCACCGTGTCGATCTCGAGTGCCGTCATCGGGTGGACGTACTCCTTGCTCGCCGATGTAATGGCATTGAGGATCTTCGACCGGTCATAGGGCACGGCATGACCCGCACGTTTTGTCACCGTCGTCACTGTCATAGATTTTGCTCCTTTATACTATATCTTGTGGTTTGTGTTTTCCGGTACGGAAGATATTGTAACAGAGGAGAGGGATGTTGGCGAGAGATTTTTATAGAAATACGAATTTCGCTACGTGCTGCATCCCCCATGCAGAACCCTCGTTACGCAAGTGATCGTGTGCTTATCTGCCTAAATACCTGCGGATTCCAAACGCGCTTCGCTTGAACGAATAAAATCCGCAGGGAGCAGAACGCACACTTTACTCACTTGCTCCACTAGGGTTTGCTAAGGGGATTGCAGCACGCACATGCACGGCTCGTTCGTTTTCATTCTACGCACACATGGCAAACACTTCATTCTCC
>BNJU01003790.1_pt1 | contig 62883 bp, 105 predicted proteins | sample 8539281 | NCBI WGS metagenome assembly BNJU01 (sample SAMD00202456, study PRJDB9452) | human saliva metagenome | isolation source: human saliva | place: Japan
TAATCTGAAATATTTAATTTTTTTGTTTAATTATAAAGAAATTTAATATTGCCTCAACAATTTACAAAAAAATTATAAACTTTATTTATCTAATTTTTGATGTCGTGGACAATCTATCAAAAACAGTCATATAAAAAAATTTAGGATAAATTTTTACTTCTGATTTATAATCTGTTTTTCAATATTTTTCTCATACTCCGCCTTCAAATCGCTTTTGCTTTGTCGTCTTATCTCCTTAATTTCTTCTTTTTATACGATTTCGTACATTCTGTTAAAAATTCTCCATTTTTTATGCTCTCTATTTCTTCATCTTTAATCTTCAAAACTATTTTTAAAATTTTCTTGTAATTTTTCTATTTCATTTAACTGCTTTTAGAGAATAAAAATAGAATCTCAGCCACCAAAGCTGGAAATTGATAATCTTGTATTTTTAAACTTTGAATAAATTTTTTCGGCTTTTCTCATAACTTCCCACCAAATAATATAGACTCTGCAAACTCTTCCTCAAAAAAATCGTCTTTATTAACCGTTTCTAGCATTAATTCATTAATTTCATCCTCAATATTTTTCAAATTCCTTCAATTGAATCTTTATTCACAATATAACTATATTTTTATCTTAGCAAAATCCTCTTTTCCCAAACTCAAAATCTTTTTATTAATTCTTCCAAAATTATTTTTCGCCTCTTTATATTTTTCCATTAATCATCAGCAAATTCGCATATTCAAACTTATAAATCGGATTATTTTTCTAATTCACAAGGCTCTTTTATACATTTCTTCCGACTTATCATATTTCCCAGCACCATAATAATCCGCTCCCAAGCCCATAATAAGCCTTTAGAATTATTTGGATTAAATGCAATAGCCTTTCTCAAAGTTCTAATTGCTCTCTTACTGCCATCTCTCTGATCATCATAATAAAAACCTAAATTAGTATAAATCCGTGATTTTTTTCCTCATTAGTCAATTCATTTTCATATTTTTTTAATAAATTCATTCAATAATTTATAAATATCATCCCATTGATAAGTTAATTCATTGTAAACTGCCGCTAATTGACAAATAACTTCCACATTTTTGGGCTTTTCTTTCAATTTATTTTTCCAAAAAAATATTTTTATACTCTTCATAAACAGAATCGTAATCACTATTATTTCTAATTTTTTTCTTGAATATATTTTTATCCATTCTTTTTACCGTTTTTTCTTTTCTAAATTTTTTTGTTTTTCCAATTTTTCCTCCTAATCTAATTTCTGATGCATTGGACAATCAACTAAATAGCAAGTTTTATACATTTTTTTCTAAATTTATTCTTTGTATTTTTCAGGCTTATAATTACTATTCATTATCTTTTTATATATCTCCAAAAATCTTTTTTTATTTCATTCTTTTTCTTCTTCAATAAATTCATCAATCTCTTCTTCATTCCAGTATTTTTTTGTCATAAATTTCTCCAACTTCAATTTTTTTCAATATACTTATTATGTTTTTTTGAATCAATTCTGACAATTTGTTTTCTGCTTTCTTAAAATTTCCTAATTTTTTTAAACTGTAAAAATAAAAATGAAAAAACCCATATTATAATAAAAACGTTCTTCCCAGTCAAGTTCATCTATCTCTTTTTCAAAAACCAAGACACACCTATCGTATTCTTCAAATAAATAATATAAGTCTATAAGTTCTTCAAATAAAATTTGCTCATCATAATAATATTTCTCTAACGACACTTTCTCTAACAATTTATCCAGAATTGGCTCAGCCAATTTTTTTATCATTGGTATAATGTAAGCACAGTGCCAATGCATATAAAAATTCCTGCACTTTTCAGGTTCCTTTTTCATAACATCTCAATAGCATTTCTTTCGCTTTTTCAAAATAACCACAATAAAACAACGTTATCCCATAATTATAATCATCTTCTATTTCCTTCTCATCTGAAAAATTTTTTTCCATTTCCTGAAAAACATTCAAGTGCCTTTTTTTGTATTTTTTTCTTTTTTTAAATAATATTCTCCCAATACTTCCCATACAACTGCCGATTGTTTACCCCATTTCAATTAATTTTTGTCAAATAATACTTACACTTTTTATCATCATAAGCATCTTTTTTTCATATAAATCAGCCAAATCCTGATAAATGATAGCCTTCTCATCATCATTTAAATCTTTTTGAATATTTTTTTCAAAAACTCCTCTAATACATTCACACTCTTTTTCCATCTTGATATACCGTAAAATAGGCTATCGCTAATTGACACACCTTTTTCCACATCTCGTGGATTTTTCAAAAGACATTTCTCCAAATAATCCTTATATTCAATAAATGCATGCTTATAATTATCGTAACTATCATTTTTTTGGATTTCATCCTGAATATATCTTGCCCACTCTTTTTGTGTTTGCTTCATAATTTTATTCCTTTCATATTTCTTCAATCCTCATCAATTATCAAATGTTGTGGACAATCTGCCATCCAGCATTCATATTTAAAAAAACATTGTTATTTTCCATCTTAGGCTTAAAATCTGTATTTAATATTTTTTTCCGATACTAAATTAATATTCGCCAATCTCTTTTTTTCAGATTTTATAATTTCTAAAATCTCTTCTTCCGTCATATCTTTTTTTGACATTCCTCATCATCTTCATATCTTCAATATTTTGTAAAAATTTCTTTTTCAGCTTTTTTCACTATTTTTATTTATTTTTTTCAAATTTTTCTTAATTGCTTTAAGGAATAAAGATACGGTGCTATGGAATTTCGCTTCTAAATAAAAATTACTTTTATCTGCATATTTACAATATTTTTTTCATAATTACCACATAAATAATATAAATCTTTTATTACATATTCATCAAACGTGTGAAAACCTTCATACGTCAACCAATTCAAATATTTTTTTCATAATCTGTTTTTCTCCAGCATTTCAAACTCTTTTTATTTTTTTCCAAAAGTTTTTCTATATTTTCAGTATCTTTATTTCCTAAATAAATTTTACAAAGAACCCTGTAAAAATGATATTTAATGTTGTTTGAGTCTTCCATTAACAAATTATCTAAAAATTTTTTTCAGCTTTTTTTATATTCTTTATTTTTGAATTAAAATCAGTGCATATCCATAGTTATATTTTTCTTCATTACTTATTTTTACAAGCAATTTCTATATTTTTTTAAGAGACTTTTTGATTCATTTTTATTCAAACTATAAATAACAGAAAGTCTATAGTAAATATCTGCATTTTTCTGAATTAACTTTTTATTGCTTTTTCAAGATAACTCAATAGCTTTTTCTTCCATACTTCCCCTATATTCACATAAATACCCCAAATCAACATATATTCTAAACTTTTTCACTCTTTGTCAAACTATCAAAAATTCTTTTCTAAAAATGTCTCTAAAATTTCTATACCGTCGCATTTCCTGCTCAAATAGCAAACTCCCGCCAACTGACAAACGACTGAAACATCCTCAGGATTTTTTTACAGTTTCCTTTAACAAGTATTTCCTATAATTTTTCAAGTGCAACATCATATTCTGTTCTGTCTTCATTTTTCCAATTTTTTTCCCATATTTTTATAAATATTTTTTTCATACCTTCATTCAATTTAACTTCAATATCCAATTTCATCTCCCAATTTTTTTATTTTTACACTTATTATAACATCTTTTTCCCAAAACAAAAAGGCTACAATAAAATTCCGTAACCTTTTTCTATCTTCAAATTATCTACTTTCCCATTCTTCCTATCATTTATAACTTTATCCACATCTTTAACATACTCATAATCAGCTTTCTCCCAATTTCACATCTTTTTCCAGTTGGCACATACCACAAAAAAATTTTTGAAAAAAATAGTCTTTCAATTTTTTTGTCTGAAAAAAATCATAACCTGCCATCGCATAAGGATAGTTTCTCATTATTTTCAATTCTTCATCTGAAATATCTTTTTATTTCATCTTTATCTAAATATTTTTATCGCATAGGCATCGTCTGTCAAATCATCTTTAAATTTAAAACCTTTTTTTCCGTTTTTATCAGGAAATACATAATTAACTCTCAAACCTTTTTATTTCTGTCAATTCAAATTCTTCTTTAGGCTTGAAATTATTTGTTTTAAAATATAAATAACCTTTTTTTAATTTTGCATAAAGAACTTTTGTATAGCTCATTTGTTTCATAGTTTTCTTTGTAAGCATAATCAACATTTCCTTCTCCAGCCAATTGCCATTTTATCTCTTTTTCCATCTTTTTGTCTTTTACCACAGGCATCGCAATAAGAGCATCTCCTGGCTCAACAATCACTTCAAAAATCATCCACCTTCTGATTTTTTTCCATTTTGAAAATAGTCGACCAAACATAGTTGAAAATCAACAGTTCCAACACCACTACTTCCATCATAACGATAACTGTGCTCAACTACATTTTTCTCCCTTTTTTAAAATTAGCCTTAAAATAGTAAACATAACTCTTTTTGTAATATTCATATTCTTTTAGTATCTTTTTCTTCATCATATTCCTTAAAAATATTTTTTTAACTTCTTCCAGTTGTTTTTACATCTTTCGGTGCAAAATCAGTCAATCTATACGCTTTTGTACTCACACTTTTGTCCATTGACAGAAGTCTTAAAATCCTTGAAATGATCTCTTTCATCCCATGCTTCATTCCCACCTTCAGGCGTAATAAATCCAATATATCTCTCCCCAGCTTCAGGACTATCAAACACAAATCTAACAGTTACCACCATTTCATTGTCTATCGTCCCATACTCCGACTTAAATTTTTCCAATTTAAAACGAAGCCTCTCACTCTTTATCGAAACATTCGACACATTCATCGGCACAATATGCCCACCTTCCGACCCAAATTCCCAGTCATTCGCCAATAAGTTCGCACCAAAAATCATAACTAGAGCAAATAATAGCAGTATTCTGATTTTTTTCATGACTACCAACTCTCTTTCTTTTATTTTTATATTTCATTAAAATTATACCTTATTTTTAATTTTTTTATCCAATATATTTATTCTTATTTTTTAAGAAACTTGAAAAAAATTAGAATATTTTTTTATAACTTTAAATTTTTAAAAAGAAACGATAATTAAACATTATTTAAAAAGTTTAAAAACTTTTTCTTGTTTCAGTAATTTTTTTAATTAATCAATTTTTATTTTCCCAAATAATGCTAAAAAGATATCTTTTTGAATTTTCATTTCCAATAACATAGACACCTTCTTTTAGTATTTTTAACATATGTTATTTTTAACTATTGGTTCATTTGACATTTCAAGTTTTTTTCAGTAATTTTATACGCATTTTCTCCTATTTTTTTCTACATCAGTTGATAATAATCTTAATTTGTATTCGGCTTTTTTCTTTTTCATAATATTCTTTATATTTTTTTCATCTTTTCCCATCATTAATTATTTTTTTCAAAATCTTTTTTTATCTTTTTTTCAACTATAAACAATCTTTGTAAAAATAAATTTTTCTTTTTCTTTGTCATATAATTCTGAGATTACATTACTGTACTCATATTCTCTAGGCTCTTTTACTTTTCTAAACTCAAGTTTTTTTCAGGCATCAATATTGAAATATTTTTCAAAAAAATTTCTTTATTTTTTTCTTTTTACTCAAAATTGTATTCTGAATATAATTTTTTTCTTCTATTTCTTTTTCAATTTTTAGTTTTTCATCTCTTTCAATTTGTTTTGGAGTTCTAGACTTTGGTTCAGAACATACTCCAAACTCACTACATGAAATTGCTACAACCCACGGTACTGCATATCCCACCAGCTGCCACTCCTAATGCAACACAAGAATTTAATCCAAATATCCCTAATAACATTAAAAAAATAAAATTTTAAACTTTCTCATACCATTCTCCTCTCTATTTTTAAAATTTAATCTCATTTAAATTATACCCATTCTCTTTAAAAAAATCACAGCAAAATTAATAACCGTGATTTATACAATATTTATTTTAATCTATTTCTAATTCCCTTTCCAATGCTTCCTGTAAAACTTTTTGAAAAATTTATATTATTTCTTTTTGCAACTTCATTAAGCCAACTAGGAATAGTTACATTTTTTTCTAATCGATTTTACATTTACTTCTTTTAAATATTTTTGAAAATCCAATCCTACTAACGATTTGAAAAGAATTTTTAAGTGCTTCTTCAACTTCTTTTTCATCATCAAATAACTCTTTAATATATAACTTTATATTTAATCCTTCCAAACTTGTTGCTTTAGGAAATTCTTTATTTCCCTTATAATAATCTAATAAGTTCATTCCTAAATAATCCGTTGACATATAATAAGCATCTTCTATACTTTTTCCACAAGTCGCTCCTCCAAAATCAGGAAACAGAACTGTATAACTTTCTTTTTCTTTTATAAAAATTGCTGGATAAACAACAAACATATTTACCTCCTTTGATCTCAAAGTAAGGAACAGGATTATTTTAATCCTGCTTCTTTTAGAATTACTTTTTCAAGTATTTTCCCTAATTCCTTACTATGACAAGGCACTTCGGTTACCTTACCGGTTGCGAAATTTTTCAATCTTCTGTGAGAACCTTTTCCGCCTTTTATTTCGACAAAACCATTTCTCTTCAAAAACCGAATCATTTCTTTAGAATTCATAGGCATTCCTAATCACCTCAAATCTATTATACATCAAAATACGCATAAAAGTCAATTTTTTTATCTATTATTATTCAAATTTTTAAATATTTATTATCAAAAAAATATCTCTGAATAAATTCCAATTTTTATTTAATTATTTTACAATACTCATATTTATGATTTTTTATCCTCAGCCCGTGAACTATGTTCGTCCACCACCTTAAATGTATTCGGATCCGCCTCATTCAATACATCTTCATTACAATATACATAATCATTATCCTTGATATAGAAAATCATTCAAAAAAATTTACCCTTATCAGTAACTTTTATTGAAATAATTACCAAAATCATCTATTTTTAGAAAATAAATTCCATTTTTTTATCTTCTAAATAATAACCATTCCTATTTTGACTATTTAAATTCAAAATTTTTAAAACTTTTAGAATCTAAATCTTCTTCTCTATCGGTTCCAAAAATATACATTATCCTTATCTTTTGAAAAATCATTATTCAATACTTCAAATGTTTTTTTATATCAGCTCCCTTTTTATCAGAGGATCTTTTTCAACAATCCAACTTATATAAAAATATTTTTTTATCATCTTTACTGTAATAATCATTTATTACTTCAAATGTATTAGGATTTGCACCTTTCAAAACTTTAACAACATTTTTTTAAAGTATTATCTGTATCTACAAATATATGATGGATCTAATTGAATATAATACACATTTTTACTATCTTTTTGCATAATATGAATTATCTTTTTTTAAAATTATTTTTTTCTTATAATTTTTAAAACTATTTGGATCAATTTCTTTTTATTTTTTTCACCCTAAATAATACACACCATCTTTATTTTTTTATAAGTTTTTTTCTTCAATTATTTTTAAAAATTTGCCATCAGTATTTTTTTATTCTTTTTATATCCAAATCTGAATTTAAATTATAATATATTATTTTTTTATCAATATCATAATCTTCATTTAATTTTCTAAAAGTTTGGATATCTGCTCCCTCTAACTTTTTTTCCCATTAGAATAAATGCTATTTTTTTATCTTTCACAATATCCTCTTTTACCTCAAATGTGTTAATATCTGCTCCTGACACTTTTTTTATCCTCATAATAAACATTATTTTCTATCTTTCGCATAATCCCCATCCCATTATTTCAAAACTATTTTTTTATCAGCTCCTTTAATTATCTTATCAAGATAATAAATTCCATTTTTATCTGATATATAGTATCTGATAATCTTTTTAAAACTTGCTTTATCAACAAACTTTAAAGGCTTTTTCAAAATAATAAATATAATTCTTATCTCTTGCAAAAAAATCTCCTAAATCTTCAAAAGTTTCCTTATCATAGTGCCGATTTGCTTCTACATCAGGACTTCCAATCCAATATATACCGTTTTTATCCTTCACATAATTAATAAAAATCATATTTAGATTTTTACAATTTTTACTGTATTTACATCCACATTGGGATAATCAATTCCATTAATATAAACCGTATTTTTTTATCTCTTGCCACATTCTTTTTCCAAAATTTCAAATGTTTTTACATCTACTTCATTATCTCCCATTTTGTTTTTTTCACTGTTTCTCCATTATAATAAATCGTTCCTTTATCTCTTGCATACCCATCTTTTAATATTTTGAAACTTTCCACATCAGGTAAAAAAATTTATTGTACTGACTGACTACCCCATTTACATATTTCACGACAAGTTTCATCATCCCAATAAACTTTGCCATCTTTAATCGTATATTCTGCAAATCAATATTTCCAATTAAAATAATTAATCCTAACATTCTAAAAAAATTTTTTTCATAAACACCATTCTCCTTTCATCAAAAAAATCATTTAATAAATACAAAAAGACTGAAATAATCAGCCTTCTATCAAAAATTAATTTAAAAAAATGTTGTATTTTTAACTCGCCACTGTTCCAATTTAATATGAACCCAAAAACTGTATATTCCCAATGTCACCACTATTAATAATAGCCATTTTATCCAATTTCCAAATAGTCCTATTGCAGTTCCATTAAATTGCAGCCTTCTTCCTTCTATAACAGTGTGATTTATTTTTCCAACCATAAATCATGCACAAAAGCCCAAGGATAACAAATTCCAAACGTACACGAAGTTAAAAGACTTCCTAAAATGATCCAGCCAACATAACTTAACAGTCCCTCCCATCAAAATAACTTCTATTTTTCCACAATCTCTCCTTATAATAGATCTGTTCGATAACTTAATTTTTTTACAAAAATTATCTATTTTTCTCTCAGATAACTGATAAGTTCTTGTTTATTATATTCATCTTTTTCTTTCAATATCTTTAATGAAATCGAAAAAGTTTAAATGCTTCAGCAATCCATTTTGTTTTATCAGAAATATAAATCATCGCTTTTTTTCAAACATATTTTTCTGCAGTTTCTATCAATTCTAGTTGTTCTTCATTTACCATATTTAAAATATTTCCATTATTATCCATAAATTCATATTTTTTTCTTAAAATCATATTTGATTATTTCATTTCCATTCATCATCGCAATGATATTGCCTTCGATTACAACTTCGTTTTTCCTCTTGAAATAAACTTAAAAAAATCACTTTCTTGCACATCTAATAATTTCTCTAGTCTTGGAAGATTTTTCCACTGTCGAATTTTTTTATCAAAAAGATTTCATCAACAAATCCTTCTTTCCAAATCTTTAATTTTTACTTCAGTTTCATCATTTTTTTAAAATCATATTAATCCTTCTTTTTCTACCTGTAAAAATTTTTAATTTGAGAATATTCTAAATTTAATCTCATCAATGTAATTTATATCACATTATTAATATATTGTCAATTATAATAAAAAAGAGTTTAAAAACTCTTGTAAAACATAACTTTTATAATGGTGGGACCGGTGGGGATCGAACCCACAACCTACCGATTAAGAGTCAGTTGCTCTGACCAGTTGAGCTACGGTCCCCGGATTGTTTATAACTTTTTTTAACAACATAATTATAATATCATAATATCATATATTTGTCAAGACTTTAATTTTATAAATTTTTAAAAAGGTGTATTGAGTGATTGCATAATCAAGATGATAAAAATATTGGGATATACGAATTTATAAAAAAATATGCTATAATAAAAGTATAATACCTATTAAATGAGGTTTTATAAAATTATGGAGATGATAGATAAATCATAAAAAAAGAAAGAAGGTTTAAAAATTATGAAAAAAATTTATTTTTAATGTTAATGTTTGTTTTGGGAACATTTACTTTTTTCTGAAACTACAACTAGTGAAGTAGAAAGTTTTTTTCACTCCCAAAAAGCACAAATTTATGTTTCAAATCAAAAAGATTGGTTTTCAGGGATGGATCCAGCATCAGATAATGATGAAATAATATGGGAAAAAAACTTAATTATTTTATTAATGTAGTTCCAGTTGGAAACAAATATAGAGTTTCATACACACCATTTGACAATGTAAAATCTTATAATAAAGAAAAAAATATCCAATATTAAATTATAAAATTGAAAAAAATATTATGTAAATAGCAAAAAAATCAAAAATACACCAGTTACGGATTCGTATGAAATTAGGGGTTGAATTTGGAGTAATTAATACTGGAACAGAAATAAAAAAAGGTAATAAATACGAAAGAACTGACTTCCAAATGCTTTCAGAAAATGAATTAAATGCTTTATTAAAATCTAAAAAAATGCAAAAAGGCTTAATTCTGAAACAGAAAAAAATACAAAAAAATATTTAGATTGGTTACAACACAATGCTAATTAATGAATTGCAGAGTAGAATTTTTTTCTACTCTTAATTTTTTTATTGCAATTTCAAATCCACTTATACTTAATACTATTCTCCGTTTAAAAAGTAAATATTTATTTTAATTATTTAAAATTTAATCTAATAAAAAGATTTATAATGCATTTGTTATTCAAATAGAGTTTTAATATAAAAATGCCACACCTAAATTTTTAATCTCTAAAACTATTAGTGTAGCACATTCAATCTTATTTTTTTCTGTTAAAAAAATTAATGTTTAAAATGTCTAATTCCAGTAAATACCATTGTAATACCATGTTCGTTACAAGCATCGATAGATTCTTGATCTCTCATTGATCCACCTGGTTGTACAATCGCTTTAATTCCTGTTTTTGCAGCTGTATCTACGCAATCTCTGAATGGGAAGAAAGCATCTGATGCTAATACTGCTCCTGTCAAGTCTTTTTCCAACTTTTTTTCCTGAGCATGTTGCAATGCATGTTCTGTTGACCAGATTCTGTTAGTTTGACCAGTTCCCACACCAATTGCCATTCCATCTTTAACAACTACAATCGCATTTGATTTTACATATTTTACAACTTTCATTCCTAATTCCATATCAGCTTTTTCTTTTTCAGTAGGTTGTTTTTCAGTAACAACATTCATTTCATCAATCATTTTATTATTTGTTCCTTGAACCAAAAATTCCACCATCAACTTTTTACATAATCGAATTTATCTTGAGGTTTTGGAGTTTTACATTCGATAACTCTCAAGTTTTTCTTAGTTTTCAAGATTTCCAACGCTTCATCTGTAAATGAAGGTGCAATTACGATTTCCAAGAAGATTTTTTTCAATTCTTCAGCAGTTTCTTTGTTAACTTCTCTGTTAAGTGCTACAATTCCACCAAAAAAATTGATACTGGGTCACAATCGTGAGCTTTTTTGTACGCTGTGAAAATATCATCTGCAACAGCCACACCACAAGGAGTTGAGTGTTTTATCGCACAAGCTGCTGGACCGTCAAATTCTCCAACTACTTTCCAAGCAATATCCATATCTCTAATATTGTTAAATGACAATTCTTTTTCCATTCAATTGCTTAATATCTTTCATGCTTCCATTTTCAGTAGTTGAAACGTAATAAAGCTGAAGATTGATGAGGATTTTTCCCCATATCTCAAGTCAAATTTTTTTCTCATAAGAAACATTCAAATATTTAGGATAATCTTCTTCTAACAAGAACGCAGAAATTGCCGCATCATAAGCTGATGTCAAGTTAAATACTTTCCCAGCCAATCTTTTTCTTAGTTTCATAAGAAACTTGTCCATCTTTTTCCATTTCTTCCATAACTACTGAATAGTCTTCAGTTTCGCAAATAACTGTTACATCTTTAAATGATTTTGCAGCTGAACGAAGCATTGTAGGTCCACCTATATCGATAAATTCGAATTTTTTCATCAAAAGTTTTGTCAGTTTGAACTTCTCTAAAGAACGGATAAAGATTAACAACAACATAATCAATTGTTTCAATTCCTTCTTTTGCAATCGTATCCATGTGCTCTTTATTATCTCTAATCGCCAAAATTCCACCATGAATATTTGGATGCAAAGTTTTTACTCTCCCATCCAGCATTTCTTTAAAATTTCGTAACTTCTGAAACATCAATCACAGAAAGACCATTTTCCTTCAAATATCTGTAAGTCCCTCCTGTCGAAATAATTTCCACACCCTTTTTATCCAAAAACTGTGCAAATTCTAAAATTCCCGTCTTATCAAAAACACTAATCAAAAGCTCTTTTTTTCATTTGGTATCATTCCTCCAATACATTTTGTTAATTTATTTTATCATAAAGTATTGTATTTATCAAGGTTGTGTAATTATTAACTTTTAAATAAAAAAACTGCCTCAAATATAAGACAGTCTTTTTATTGCTTTTTTTGTTTTTAATATATATTTTAATCTTTTTACTTTTGAAGTATAACATAAAAATTATTTATTATTCAACTCTGTCAGAGTTTTTTTCTCCTAATATTTTTTTCTGATATTTGTCCAATTCTATATTCTAATTCCTCAAAATCAATAATTTTCGCTTGTCTGTGAAACTCTTTTCCCTCATAAAATAATATAACAACTGGCACAGCAAATAAACTCAACTGCCCCATTGCTTTTAGGAACTTCAGATGCTTCCAAATTATAACTAATAAAATTATTCACTTCTGATATTTTTTTCAATTTTAGTAATATCCACATGACAAATACTACAATTTTTCATTGAAACATACAACATAAATCATTTTTTCTTCTTTTATTATTTTTTTGTAATTCATAATAACTTTTTGATTTTTTTCATGATTTCTCTCCATTTCAAAAACTTAATAATTTTCACTTATAAAAAGCATAGATTACTTATGAATGGCTCATAAAATAACTGTATGCTAATTTTACAAATTATAATTACTTTTTTTGATATTTAAATTTTAAATGATGCCCACGCATAGTTATTTAGTAAAAAAATGTATTTGAAAGATAAAAGTTGTCAGTAAGTTGCCAATAAAATTTCAGTTACTTTTTTTAAAAATTTCTTTTCATAAAAACTTCAAATTCTCACTATTAATTTAAATTTTTTTATAGTAAATTTATTTTTAAGTTATATTTTATGATAGATTGTATTCAAAAAAATAAATATATTAAAATAAAGAAAATTATTAGTTTAGATTCTTTTTTTGTTTCGTTTCCATGCTCACCTCAACACTCGGAACACTATCCGAAAGCACATTCTTAAACTGCTTCCCTAAGAGTATATCGGATCTCCTACTTCAACTCTATTTACTGAATTTGGGCTTTGCTTAACTACTAACTCGAATTCTCCTTCTGATGATTCACTCAATATTAGTTTCTCATTGTAGCTTACTACTTCTACTTCGGGGATTCGCACGTATCTTACTGGGATTCCAAAACTTACTCCAAATACGCTTTCTGCAAATTCTAATTTAACCATAGTTTTTCCTCACTCCTTTTTCTAAAAATTTTTACCAAACAGCAGGGCAATAGCCCTACTGCAACAATATATTCAATACCCCCATAAAGAAATTAGCCCAAAAATTACTTGTTTCTATTGGCTGTCCTCCCTTCTGAACTTCTCCTTTAAACTTCCCATTCTTATCATACTTTTTACACATCCACATTCCACTGTCAACTTCATCACAGTTTTCCTTTTCCTGTCCATTATCATAGTATGAAATGGCTTTTTGAGTAAATGTTGGATTTTTTTGATTATTATTCTTTGCTACCGCATAATATTTTACCTTTCCATTTGGATAATAAATCTCCTGAGAAAGTCCTGCCATTGAATTATTTTTTAAAATTAAAAAAATACCTTGTAATTGTCCCTGTTTACTATACACTTTTTAATTTGCCATTTAATATATTATTTATTCTTCCTTTCTGGCTATAATCCTGTGTTACTTCTGCAATTGATTTTATGTCTTTTTCCATTCTCATAATATACAGTTGATATTCCATTTAAGCCATCAGTTGTTTTTGTAAGTCGAAGACAAAGTTCCATTCTGTCTATATTCACTACATAATATCATTATGCCATCTTTATAATAACTGTCTAATTGCAATTTCCCATCTGAATAATAATATTTGCTTTTTCCATTGCTTTTTATCATTCTTTTTTTGTTAAAAAAATCTGTAGTTGTCCATTAGAATAGTATTCATAAGTTGTCCTAGCAAGATGCCCATTTTCATAGAAATAAATTCCTTCTATATTTCTGTTATCATTTAAACCCATAATTGCTGAACCAGTAAACGGTTTTATTCTCACCTATTACGTACACTCTATTTTTCATTTTCATTTCTCTTAATTTTTACTCCTATCTACTATTCTTTCGACTTCAACGTCTTTTAATTCATTGTAGTTACTTAATTTCTTTATTCCTCTAACTTCATTTAGAGGAATTGCACTAGCAATAGTGGTTAACAGTAAAAATAAAATCACAAAATTAAACCTCATTTTGCCCACTTCCGTACCCCCTCCACTTGGAATACTATCCGAAAGCACATTCTTAAACTGCTTTCCTAAGAAGTATATTGGATCTCCTACTTCAACTCTATTTACTGAATTTGGGCTTTGCTTTAACTACTAAGCTCGAACTCTCCTTCTGATGATTCGCTTAATATTAGTTTCTCATTGTAGCTTACTACTTCTACTTCAGGGATTCGCATATGTATATATGTCCATTTTTACATCTTTTTAATTCTGCCATTATAGACCTCCATAATAATTTACAAATTTAATAAAATTTATATCCTTTAATACTCTTAAATTATAACTTTTCTTAATAATTATCAAAAATATTAATTTTATTTTTGATTTATTTTTTTAAAGTTATCTAATACATCTAAATTTATATAAAGATATTATTACACATATTAAGTGATAATTCAATCTAAAAAAATAATTTTTAATATTTTTTTGTTAATTTTAAATTAATTTTTTCTTCTAAAACAATATATTAATTATCCCTAACAACGCATTTATCCCAAAAGCTCCAGTCATTTGGACTTCTAAACGTAGGTGAGTCAAATTCTCTTTTAAAATTTCCATTCTTGCTGTATTCCTTACATCGCCAGTTTCCCCTTGATAATTCGTTACAGTTTAGTTTTTATCTGTTCACTATTGTCAAAATATTCTATGTAATAATCCTGCATCTTTAAATCCTCAAAACTTTATCTGAAGCCGAAATATATTCATATTTCAACTTGCCATTTTTAAATGCCTGCTGTTTTTAATCCTGTTGTCTTGTTATCCTTGTAGTTTATTATCCCCAAGACTTGTCCTTTTTATCATAGGCTATGGACTCTCCATCCATAATATACTTTATTTTTACCTTTTGTGCTATAATCTTGAATGATACTCATCGTTGAATTTTTTTACTCCATTGTCATAGTATCCTGTTATAATCGCTTTTTAACCCTCCTATTGACTTTAATGTCTTCCACAATTTGCCATTTTGGATGATAACTTGTTGATTCTACCACAATATCATTTTTATAAAATCGTTTTTCTCTTAATTTCCCATTTGGATAATATTCATAACCTTCTCCTTCTGCTTTATCATTGATATTTTTTTAGCCCATATATATAATTGCCCATTTTCATAATAATCATTTGAAACATCTTGCAACTGCCCATTTTTATAAAAATAAATTCCTATTATATTACTTTTTATTTTTTTCTAAGCTATTAACACTCCAGTAAAAGGAGTATTTTTCTCCTTTTACATATGCTAATCCATTTCTTCTTTCTCCCTTCTCTTTACCTTCTAATATTCTTGCAGTCTCAATATTTTTTTAATTCATTATAATTACTTAAATATTCTATACCTTTAACTTCTGACAATTTAATTCCAAACATTGGAAAAATTTACAAATAATAACGTTAATAAACAAAAAAACTTTTTTTAAATTGTATTTCCACCTTTTTTGTCCTCCTTCACCAGTATTACCCCAAAGATTTTCTCAATACCTCCTATCAGACTTTGCCTAATCCCTTCTTACCTAAACTCAACGGATCTCCTACTTCCACATACTGTTCCCTCTTGAATGACTGCTTTAATAAAACTTCAAATCTTCCTTCCGATTCTGCTAAGTTCATCTCTTCACTATATGATACCAGTTCCACTTCAGGAATATACATATATCTCAATGGGGCTTCCAGTTCCACTCCCAATAGACTTTCTGTCCAGTTCTTTATTATTTCTTTTAACCAACTTTATTACAACTCCTTTCAAGTCCCCCTTTTTTCTTCTAAAACAATATATTAATTATCCCTAACAACGCATTTATCCCAAAGCTCCAGTCATTTGGACTTCTAAACGTAGGTGAGTCAAATTCTCTTTTAAAATTTCCATTCTTGCTGTATTCCTTACATCGCCAGTTTCCCCTTGATAATTCGTTACAGTTTAGTTTTTATCTGTTCACTATTGTCAAAATATTCTATGTAATAATCCTGCATCTTTAAATCCTCAAAGACTTTATCTGAAGCCGAAAATATATTCATATTTCAACTTGCCATTTTTAAATGCCTGCTGCTTTTAATCCTGTCGTCTTGTTATCCTTGTAGTTTATTATCCCCAAGACTTGTCCTTTTTTTATCATAGGCTATGGACTCTCCATCCATTATATAATTTGTTCCACCTTTCCTATCATATTCCTGAATAACGCTCATTTCAGAACTTTTATGTATTCCATCTTCGTAGTAACCTGTAATAATTCCTCTCAAGCCTTCTGTTGTTTTTAAATATTCTTTTTCTTTCCATTTTGATAATATTCCATTGAATTTATTATAACACCATTTTTATAAAATCTTTCATCTTTCAATTTACCATTTAAATAATATTCAAAACTTTTTCCTTCTATTTTATCATTAACATAATTCCCTGTTAGATATAACTGTCCGTTTTTCATAATAACTATTTGCTATTCCATAATTTTTTTCCATTTTTTTATAAAATATATTCCTGTTATATTTTTGTCCGTATTTTTCTTGCAATTAATACTCCATTAAAAATTTTATTATTTTTTTACATACACAACTATCCCATTTATTCTTTCGATTTCATCACTAGAGTATATTATCTACATTAATATCTTTAATTTCATTGTAATTACTCAATCTATTAAGCCCTTTTTATTGTTGATAGTGAAATTGGGAATAACAAAGTATTTAATGTAAAAGATAATTACTAAAAAAATTTATTTGATTTCATTGTGTCCACCTTTTTCCACTATTTTTCTCTCCCGAAGATTTTTCTCAATACCTCCTATCAGCTTACCTAGTCCCTTCTTACCTAAGCTCAACGGATCTCCTACTTCCACATATTGTTCCCTCTTGAATGACTGCTTCAATAGCACTTCAAACCTTCCTTCTGATTCTGACAAGTTCATCTCCTCGCTGTAGGATACCAGCTCCACTTCTGGAATATACATATATCTTAATGGTACTTCCAGTTCCACTCCCAGCAGGCTTTCTGTCCAGTTCTTTAAGTCTTCCTGTTCCTTGTATGCCTCATAGTTTGCCTGTCCCTTGAGCTTGTCCTTCTTTATCCCTTCCTTTTCCTCTATCAGCTTGTTTTGCTGAGCTCTATATTTTTTCAGCTCCGCTAATGTCTTTTCATCTTCCATATCATTTTTTAGCACTCCCTCAATGTCCTGCTTTTCTGTTTTTAGCAATTCTTCCTGCTCTTCTGCCTCTTTTATCTTTAGTTCCACATTCTCTAAATCTGATTCTTTGGCATTTGCCGCTGTTAACCGAGTTTTTTCATTGTTCAGCAAATCCTTGTTTTTACCTGCCGCATCCATTTCTGTTTTCAATGTGTTAAGCCTTGACTTCATATCATTTTCATTTCCATATTTGCTTATCAACGCTCTTTTCTTTAAGTCCCTGTCCTCTTTTGCATATAGTTCATTCTTTATCTTTGCATCAAGACTGCTTATTTCTTTTTCTATCGCATCTAGCCGCTTCTGTATTTCAGCATACTCATATTCCTTATCAGCATCTTTTTTCTTATCCCATTCATTTGCCGTCCCCTTCTTCTTCATCGGCTTGTCGTCTTTAAAATATACTATCGTCAAGCTCTTAGTTATCCCCCTGTATGCGTCCGCTGGTTGTGAGGGATCCCTTTTCTCAGGATTTTGCCCCTTCTTCTGTTCCCCTTCTGTCGGTGGAGTGTCATTTGATATTGCCCATTCTGATAATTGATTTATTGCCGTCAGGTTTGATACATACTCTATCAGTTTCTTACCTGTTTTCTGCCTGAATCTCTTCTGCTCTTCTTTACCCATTTTTGAATACTTGCGTATCCCATCAGTTAAGTCCTTCTCGTCCGTTACTTCTTCATTAAAGGCATTCTTCTCTTTTGTTCCGTCTGCCGTTTTTGTTTTGTCAAGGCTCAAGAACACTATCCTTCCCCCTATCTTTACTACCGAATTTTCTGAAAACTTTAGATAGTCGTATTGCCCTTCAAATATACCTCTCGCTTTCTTTGCCATCATTAATTGCGTTGGCTCATTCGCTCCGCTTTGAGAATCGTACTTTAAGTATTCAACTGTATCTACGTATACAGGTAACAGCAATATTTCACTTATTCCTGCATTGCCTCCTGCAACTTCTCCTAATGGAACTGGATTTTTCATAAAATTTCTTATCACCTTGTTAAAAATTCCTATATTCACACCATCCTTGTTGACTGGGCTAAAGTAATATCGCCGCTTTCATCTTTTTCCTCCTTCGTTTATTTCATTATTCCATTTTTTTACTTAATTCCTCTATCTCTATTTACTTCTTTTAAAAATATTAAGGATTCAATATATTCCAAGCACCTAAAAAAATATATTTATCCATATATTTCCATGATGATTATTATTCACAGACACATATTTTCTTCCATCCACATTTTGCTTGAAACTTCCATCCTTGCTATATTCCTACATTTCAGTTTCCTGTTGATACTTCATCACAACTATATTTCATAGTATCGCTGTTATCAAAATACTCTATATAAACTTCGTATTGCCTTTTAAATCCTTTATGTCCTTTGCTCCTCCTATGAAATCATACTTCACTTTCCCATTTTTATACAGACTTCTGTCTTTCTCCCAGCAAACTTCCATTATTAAAGTTAAGTTCTCCTAGTATGTTTCCATTTTTTTCATATACTGTCGTTTTTCCATTTTTTTATAAATTTTATTTCTTCTTTTTCTATTGCTATAATCTTGAATAACTTCTATTTCTGCACTTTTAAATTCATTTTCATAATATAATATTATAACTGCATTTAATCCTCCTGTTGATGTTAATGTATTCTTTATTTTTCCCATTTTTTTATTATATTCTGTTGATTTAATAATAATATCATTTTCAAAAATTCTATAATCTTGTAATTTTCCATCAGGATAATATATAAATGTCTTACCTTCTATTTTATCATTACGTGCAATTGAATTTATATGAATTTGTCCATTTTCATAATAATCATTCACTATTCCTTCCAATTTCCCATTATTATATTGATAAAGACCCTACTATATTGTTATTTTTCTCTTGCTATTAACACTCCACTAAAAACTTTATTTTTCATTTTTTTGGGGTATGCTAAACCATTAATTCTATTAAATACAGAAGTTCCACTTTTTTCAAAAATTCTACTAACTTCTATATTTTTTTATTTCATTATAATTACTCAATTTTTTTAATCCCACTTATTTCAGAAAGTTTAACAGCAAACAATGAAATATTAATAAATAATAAAAAAACAAAAAAATATGATAATTTTTCTAATTTTATTCAACATTTTTATTCCCCCAACTTTTTGTTAATCCGCCTACAATCTTACCAATCTTATCCGCTATTCTTCCTATCCCCCTCATTCCTAATGATATTGGATCTCCTACTGTTGCATATTTCCCATCCCTTATTATCTGCTTTACTATTATTTCAAATTTTCCTCCCGCTTTTTCTCCCAGTTCCGCCACTTCTGAATACGACACTATTTCCACTTCAGGTACATACATATATCTTAGCGGAATTCCTTCCTTTATCCCTATCAGGCTTTCTGCCCATTCTTTCTTTCTATTCCACATTTTTTTATTACCCCTTTTTTTAATACTAAGGATTCAATATATTCCAAGCACCTAAAAATATATTTATCCATATATTTCCATGATGATTATTATTCACAGACACATATTTTCTTCCATCCACATTTTGCTTTGAAACTTCCATCCTTGCTATATTCCTTACATTTCCAGTTTCCTGTTGACACTTCATCACAACTATATTTCATAGTATCGCTGTTATCAAAATACTCTATATAAACTTCGTATTGCCTTTTAAATCCTTTATGTCCTTTGCTCCTCCTATGAAATCATACTTCACTTTTCCCATTTTTATACAGCTTCTGTCTTTCTCCCAGCAAACTTCCATTATTAAAGTTAAGTTCTCCTAGTATGTTTCCATTTTTTTCATATACTGTCGTTTTTCCATTTCTTATGTAATTAATTTCTCCTTTGACGCTATAATCTTGTATTACTTCTGATATATACGATTTTTTTATTAGTTCCTTTATAATACTCTGTTAATATTCCAAAAAGACTACCATTTCCTTTATATGTTCTAATTATATTTCCATTTTCATTATAACACTCATTAAATATATCTATATCTCTTTTAGTTTTTATATTACAACGTAATTTTTCCATTACTATAATATTCAAATCCGTCTCCTTCTACTTTTCCATTCTTGTAGAAATAAATACTTGTTATTTTTTTCTTTTTCTCTAACAATCAAAAATTCCATTATATGGTTTCGATTCTCCTTTGAAATACGCTATTCCATCTCGTCTTTCTAATTTTTGGAATCGAATCTTTTTTCTGCTATTCTTTCAATTTCAATATTTTTTTAACTACATCATAATTCTTTAATTTATCTATTCCTTTTTACATTAGATAGTGTCATAGAAAAACATAAAATTCTCAAATAATATGAACAATAGAAAAATATACTTTTTTTAATTTAATCTCTACCATTTTTACCACCTACTTTCCCTCCCACACCAATAATTTTACCAATCTCATCTTTTATTCTTCCTATACCTCTTAACCCCAACGATATTGGATCTCCCTACTGTCGCATATTTCCCGTCCCTTATTATCTGCTTTACTATTATTTCAAATTTTTCCTCCCCTTTTTCTCCCAGTTCCACCACTTCTGAATACGACACTATTTCCACTTCAGGTACATACATATATCTTAGCGGAATTCCTTCCTTTATCCCTATCAGGCTTTCTGCCCAGTGCTTTCTTTTTTCCATTCATTTTCAGGGACAGAGTAAAAAAATATAGGGGCAAATAAATTTAATAAAATTTTTTAATTAAAAAAGAGGAAAACAGTTACAATATAATCGCCCAATCCTATTGAAATTAGAATATCAGATTTTTTTATTCACTTATAAAGACTTTTTTTAAAAAAATATTTTTTTCCTTCAAACTTTCGTTTGAACAACAATTTAAACTATTTATCACAAAGGCTTTTTGAAATATTGTTTTAGAGTTTATATCAAAAAGTTGATGACAGATTTTTTTATTCCAATGAAAGAAAGGATAGATTTAAAAGCAAAGGATTTATTAAAAGAACTGTTACTACTGCTTTTGGATATGTAACTTTTGAACGTCGAAAATATGTAAACAAGAAAACAGGTGTCTACTACTACATTGATGAAAAAAATTGGACTTAAGCGGTACAGACGGCTTTCTGAAGAGCTGATTTTTACTATACTTTTTTTGAATATCAGCATACTGCGGCTTCATTTGTTACAAAGACTTACGGTATTTCAAAAGCTACCGTGTATAATCTTGTCAATTCTTTTGAAATGCCAAAACTTAATATTGAAAGGTTTGAAAAGGATGATGATTCACCAGTATATATGGAAATTGATGAAGATCATATGAAATGTAGAAGAAGCAGAAATACATATATGAGGATGGTTGCTATACATCGTGGAATTGAGAAGCTCTGCAAGGACAGGAACAAGCTCATTGACAAGCATATTGCTTGAGAAAGATAATTTTACAGAACTTGAAAACTTTTATGAGACTTTTAAGGAAAAAGAAAATGTAAGCCAGAGAAGAAAAGATCAAATGAAGATGCTACTTAACCAGTATGAGAAGATAAGAAGAATCTATACAGAAAAGGACTACATAGGGTCAAGGACAGAAGCTCGAGTATCTCATGAATGCTCAAGCTCTCTTTCAAGCAGGCCAAAAGCCTTTTCAAGAAAAAAGATAAAGAGAAGAGCAATGTACCACACTTTCTTTGCAAATTACGGCAAGGATAGGGACACGGCTCACAAAGTGTATTTTAATGGGGCAAGAGCGGATACAATGGAAAAAGTAATAGAAACAAATTGTTTGGCAGATATTATTAGCGAAGCAGGAAAAGGAACAAATATTCCATATTTAAGAGGAGGAGAAAGCTTGATAAGGGAAGTTTTGAAGGAAATATCACAAAGCAGAATGATTTAAAAAGACAGCTAAAAATATTTTATTATGTTATTTTTGGCTGCCCTATATTTTTTTACTCTGTCGTTTGAGTATTTTTTTATATTAATCACTTTTTATACTAAATCCTATTTGAAAAATAGAAACTATATTTTATTTATTTTCCTGACAAGGGTCTTGACCCCTTGTATATATAGTAGAAGTTATAACAAATTTATTTTTCATTCTTTTTTTATTTTTAAAATACTCCTTCGCCGCCATCTCAAACTTATTCTCTCCAAACTCATAAAACTTAATTTTTTCATTCATGTAAACCTGATCAACATAATGATTTTCATAGTTATGAGGATATTTATAATCTTTTTTCCCAACTTTTGTAAGATGAGTTGGCACATCTTGAATTTTTTCATTCTCAATATGGCTAAGTGCTGAATTTATCGCATTGTAAGCCGAATTACTCTTTGGAGAAATTGCCAAATAAATTGCAACTTCCGAAAGAATTATTCTTGCTTCTGGCATTCCAATCTCCTTTACCGCATTAAGTCCAGACACCGCAATTGGTAACGCCTGTGGATTTGCAAGTCCGATATCTTCAGAAGCCAAAATTACAAGCCTTCTAGCAATATACAAAATATCTTCACCACCAGAAAGCATTTTTGCCATCCAATAAATCGCCGCATCAGGGTCACTCCCACGAATACTTTTTAATCATCGCAGAAACCGTATTATACTTATCTTCCGTCTTGTGATAAGACTTTTTCGTATTCAACACTTCCTTCACTTCATCAAGCGTAAAATCCACCCCAACATTCGCAATCAATTCCAAAATATTTATAGCCTGTCTCGCATCTCCTTCAATAATTTCTGAAATATATTTTAAAATCTCATCTGAAATTCCAATTTTCTCTTTTTCATTAATATTTTTTAAAATTTTAAGCAAATCTTTTTCACTCAATTTTTTAAATTCAAATGCCATACATCGTGACAACAACGCATTATTCAAATTATAATAAGGATTTTTCTGTAGTCGCTCAATCAAAATAATATTCCCATTTTCTAAATCCTGCAAAAGCGAATCCTGCTGCAACTTATTAAATCTATGAATCTCATCCAAAAACAAAAGTGTCTGCTGTCCGTTCGTACGAAATCTGTTGTGTGCCTTATCAGAAATGTCCTTTATATCAGTCACAGACGCCTTTATCGCATTCAAATATTCATAATGATAATTCATTTTTTCAGCAACAATTTCCGCAAGAGTCGTCTTCCCCGTCCCAGGTGCTCCCCAAAAAATCGCATTCATGAAATTTCCACGCTCAATAATCTTCCTCAAAATTCCATTTTTCCCAACCAATTTTTCCTGACCATAAAAATCATCCAAACTTTTTGGACGATATCTAAACGCAAGTGGCTTCTTATTTTCATATACTTCATCAAATAAATTCATTTTTTTACTCCCTTTTACTTTTCAAATTACAATAATAAATACAATACTTTTTTATTCTAAAGTTATTGTATTTTACTATACAATCTATTTTTATAAATTAAAAATTATTTGTAACAACCAAATAATTTACTTTTTTTACAATTCATATTATAATATATTCACTTACTTAAAACAATAAATTATTAATAAATAAAAAAATTAAAAGGAGGGAGTACTAAAGATGAAAAAGTCGTAGAAAAAAGAAATTGCCTATCGGAATATCTGATTTTTAAAGAAATTATTGAAAATAACTACTACTATTTTGATAAAACAAAATTTATAGAAAATATTTTTAGAAGATGGCTCAAAAGTTAAAATTATTTACTCGTCCGAGAAGATTTGGTAAAAACTTTAAATATTTCGATGTTAAAAGTACTTTTTTTGACATAAAAAAATAAAGATGAAAACAGAAAATTATTTGAAAAATTTAGAAATTTCTAAAAGTGAATATTTTTGAAAAAAACAAGGAATTTCTTTGTAATCTCTATTTCTTTTTAAAAATTATGATGCAGAAAACTGGGAAAGTGGATTTAACACAATTAAAAAAACGAAATAAAAATTACTGTATAATGAATTTTTATTTGATAAGAGATAATTTGAATCAAAGTGACTTGGCAGATTTTTGATGCTATTTGGCTGAAAAAAAGATAATGCTGACTGGATTAATTCCTTGTTTAATTTGACTAGATATTTGTATGAGATTTCTGGAAAAAAAGTTATTGTTTTGATAGATGAATATGACCAGCCGATAATTGATTCCTACATAAAAGGGAATTATGAGAAATGTATTGCGTTTTTTTAAAAGCATTTTATGGAAAAGTTTTGAAAGATAATAATTATTTGGAAATGGGAATTTTAACTGGAATATTAAGAGTTGCAAAGGAAAAATGTCTTTTCAGGTTTGAATAATTTGGAAGTTCACACAATTTTAGATGATGAATTTACAGAATATTTTTGGAATTATGGAAAATGAAGTTGAAAAAAATCTCTTGAAGATTTTTGACTTAAAATATGAATTAGATGATGTCCAGAAGTGGTACAATGGATATTTATTTTGGCGAAAAAGTTTATAATCCTTGGTCGATTATTAATTTTTTTAAAAAAATGAAAAATTGAAGCCTTATTGGGTAAATACAAAGTGGAAATGGAATTATAAAACTATATTTACAAAAAAATGAAAAAGAAATTTTCAATGATTTTTTTCAAAACTTTTTAAATAATGAAGAAAATTTTTGAAATAATTAATGACAGTATGACTTTTGGAAATTTAGAAGCAAATTTTGAGAAAAAAACATTTGGAATCTATTTTTTTCATAGCGGCTACTTAACACTATTAGAAAATATAATCAAAATAACGAAGAAACATATTTAAAAATTCCAAATGAAGAAATTTTTAAAAATGTTCTCAAATATGTTTATTGAAATATTTTTGGAAATTCTAATAATTTTTCAAAATTAACTAATGCATTAAAAAAATGGAAATATCGAAAATTTTAAAATTGAACTAAATAAAATTTTTTTCTAGAAAATACAAATATTTTTGATGTGTCTGGAATCTATAAAGAACAATTTTATCATGGATTAATACTCGGATTAATTTTAAAATTAAAAAAATGAATACGAAATTTCATCAAATAATTTCGCTGGAAAAAGGTCGATATGATTTACTTTTAAAACCTAAAAAAATATTTTTTTGAAAGAAAAGAAGGAATCATCATTGAATTAAAAAGCAATAAATATAGATAATTTGAAATTAGATTTAGAAAAGATTCACGAAAAAAATTGTTAAGTGAATGTGAAGTTGCACTAAATCAAATTGAAGAAAAAGAGTATACTTCAATTTTTGAAAAAAATGCTGGAATTGACAATATTTTTAAAAATTGGAATTGCATTTTTGGAAAAGAGTTTGAAGTAAAATTTGAGAGAGAATAATTCATGAAAAAAATTTTTTTGTAATTTGAAGTTAATTTTTTTAATTAATTATATGTTTGAACCTATTTAAAACCAAACTACTAAAAATTGTATAAATTTGGATTTTAAGTAAGTAGCCATAATTTTTGAGTTTAGTTTTAAAGTAATTTTACTATAAATGAAAAATTAAGGAGTAAAAACAATGAAAAAGAACATCTATTTTTTTATGAGACAAACACTCTGATTGGAAAAAAATTGGGATTGCTACAACAGAAGATGACTCTACATTACAGATTTGACTTGGGAATCTGATTTTGAAAATTTAATAAAAGAAAATGATTTTCAAATTTGTGAAACTGAACTGATTAAACAAGCGAAAAAACAACTTTTTGAATATTTTGAAAAAAAACGAAAAAATTTTGATTTGCCACTTTTGAAAGAAGGAACACCATTTCAAATTTCTGTTTGGAGTGCTCTTGAAAAAATTCCTTATGGTGAAACTTGTTCTTACAAAGATATTGCAATCGCAATTGACAATCCAAAAGCTGTTCGTGCAGTTGGAATGGCAAATAATCGAAATAAAATTGCTATTTTTATTCCATGTCATCGTGTGATTGGTGCAGATGGGAAATTGATTGGTTATGGTGGGGGACTTCATATTAAGCGATTTTTTTGCTGGGATTGGAAGGTATTAAAATAAAATAATTCACTTAAATATTTTTCGTTGCTTTTTATTATCTTTTATGTTAAAATTTTATTAATTAAAACAATAAGAAAAGGGTGTGAAATCAATGATAACCGTTTCTATAAATGCTAATCCTGACATAGAGAACAAAATAAATAACTATGTTAAGGAAAATAATATCAATTTAAACCAAGTAATGTTAGATTTAATTCTTGAAAAAAATCGAAGATGAAGAAGACTACAAATTGGCTGTTGAGGCTTATGAAGAAGAAAAAGACAACAGAGAAAAACTGGATTAGCCACGAAGATTTGATAAAAAAATTAGGTTTGGAAAAATGAAATATAGTCTAATGTACTCTGAAAAAGCACAGAAACAACTAAATAAACTAGATAATTCTATGAAATCAAAAAAATTTTAAAATATATTGATCAAAATCTTTTTCGATACAGATAATCCAAAAATTTGGAAAAAGCTTTTGAGATATAATCTAAAAAGGATTTTGGAGATATCGAGTTGAAAACTACAGAATTATTGTAAAAAAATTGAGGAAAATGAATTACTTATTTTTAGTTGTTCAAATAGATAAAAGGATAAAATTTATATTTAGAATTTCTGAATTGAATTTTTAAATTATTGGGTTAAATTGAGTATTAAAACAAAAAACTGTCTGATATTCCTATTTTTTTAAGAATATAAGGCAGTTTTTATTCATTAAAAATTAAATAGTATTAATATAAACTTTATTTAAAGAATAAAAATTATATTTTAATTAAACAGTAAGATATCTTAAATTTAATAAAATATTATTAAATTTCTTACATATATGGTTCTTGTATCATAGTCAATTTCAATATCATATCCATCTAAATTTATGTTTTTACTTGTTTTTGCAACAAATTTTTCGATCTATCGTACTATAATATAACAATTGTTCATCATATATACTATATAAAAATTTTTATATTTCTATATTGTAATCCATTTATTTTACATAATGGATATGTTACGCTTGCAAAACCATCGTTAATACTTAAACTTTCCTGAATAGAAGTTACTTTTCCCATTTTTACAATATCCTGTAACATTTTCAAATGTTTTAGTTCCCACTTCCCAGGCTCTTGCATAAGTACCATAGAAGTAAAAAGTCATTAATAGTAAAAATTTTTTTCATTTTTATTTCTCCTTAAAATTTTTAATTTAATAATTATTTGTAACTAACTAGTATAAAAATAAATCTACTATATTATACCCCCACATTTTGATTTAAATTATATTTTTAATTAAAAAAACTTATTTTGTTAACTAAAAATTATAATAGTAACAACTTCCTTTTAAGATGAAAAAACACACCTTCTAAATTACAAATAATTTTTTAGGTGTAGTCCATATTTTTATAAAATCTCAACTAACAAACTTTGAAACCCTTCAAAAACAACTTTTCTCCATCATTTTCAAAACCATCAAAATTATTAATCAAAATCTCTCCAATTTTAATTTCTTTTTCTCCAAGAGCTTTTTGCAATTTCACTTAATTTAACTTCTTGTTTCAACTCAGAAAAAAATTACTAATACAAAGAACTTTTTGATTTTTATATTTTTCTCACATAAGCGATAATTTTTCATTCTCCAACGGAACAGAGATGAAATCACCAAAAGTCAAAGCAATCTGAATATTTCCCATTTTGTCTCAAATCAATCATTTTTTTGTAATGTGAAAAAATTGAATCTTTGTCATTTATTTGGTCTACTACATTTGTTGTGGCTTGGCTTCCTGTTAATTTTATCCATGATTTTGAGTTTTCATCTTTTGAAAAACCAGCATTTTTGCTGTTACCCCATTGCATAGGCGTTCTTGAATTGTCACGGCTTCGTTTATTTACAAAATATAATGCTTCTTCAGATGAAAACCCTTCTCCTAAAGCCCGTTGATATTGGTCTTTACTTGCAATATCATCAAATTCAGAAATATCATTTCTCACAAAATTATCCATCCCAATTTCTTGACCTTGATAAATAAATGGTGTTCCTCGCAAGAAGAAAAATACATTTGCTAACAATTTTGCATTTGTTTCATTCGCTTTTTCACCAAAAAATTTATTCAAACTTCTTGGCAAATCGTGATTTTCTAAAAATGGTGCTCCCCATCCATATTTTTGCTGAGTCAGTTGACTTTCAAAAATAGCATCCCTAAGCTCTATTGTTGGAATATCTCTCAATGAATAATAAAATCCGTCTTTTGTCATATCTAAATCCGTATAGCTAAAATCAAAAATCATTGTAAAAAATCCATCATCTCCAATGAAATCATTGTATCTTTCATACTCAAGCATTGGAGTTTCCGCAACAGTCATCGCATTATATTTTTTGAAAGTTTCTTTTGCCAATTCGCTTAAAAACTCTTCAATTCCAGGCTGATTCAAAGTATATTCTACATTGTATGCCATTCCATCCGCTCCATCAACTGGCAAATCCAAATATCTTGCATCTTTTTTTATCGAATTAATCGCATCAACTCTAAATCCAGCAATTCCCTTTTCAAGCCAATAATTTACCATTTCGTAAAGCTCTTTTCTAACTTCAGGATTTTCCCAGTTTAAGTCAGGCTGTTTTTTTGTAAATAAATGCAAGTAATACATTTCATTTCCATCTTCATCAGTTTCTCCTTCGACTTTTTCCCAGGCTGAACCTCCAAAATGCGATCTCCAGTTTGTTGGTGGCAATCCATTTTTACCTCTTTTGAAAATATAGTAGTTTCTGTATTTGCTTTCAGGATTTTTCAATGCTTCCAAAAACCACTCGTGCTCATCAGAAGTATGATTAATTACCAAATCTAAAATTACTTTTATCCCTCTTTTTTCGGCCTCTGCAATCAATTTTTCCAAATCTTCCTTTGTCCCGAATTCAGGATTCACATCATAATAATCTGAAATATCATATCCATTGTCATCCATTGGCGACTTAAAAATTGGACAAACCCAAATAAGCGTTATCCCCAAATTCTTCAAATAATCTAATTTCTCTGTAATTCCATTCAAATCTCCAATTCCATCGTTATTGCTATCATAAAAACTTCTTGGATAAATTTGATATCCAACTTCTTTTTCCACCATTTTTTTATCTAATTTTTTTATATCCATTTTTCTCCTTCATATTTAATTTATAAACAATTTATAAACTTTTTATTAATATAACTTTTTCTTTTTTTGGTTAATGAACATTGACATTATTTAACCTTTAAAAATTTATTTTTTACAACTGATTAATAAAAATAATTTATAAGTAATTATATCATAAAAAGACACTACTTCAATAGCAGTGCCTTTATTTGACAGAGTAAAAAAATATAGGGGCAAATAAATTTAATAAAATTTTTTTAATTAACAAAAGAGGAAACCAGTTACAATATAATCGCCAAATCCTATTGAAAGGTGGTTTCCTCTATGATTAGAATATCAGATTTTTATTCACTTGTAAAGACTTTTTAAAAATATTTTTCCCTTCAAACTTTCGTTTGAACAACAATTTAAACTATTTATCACAAAAGGCTTTTTGAAATATTGTTTAGAGTTTATGTCAAAAAGTTGATGACAGTTTTTATTCCAATGAAAGAAAGGATAGATTTAAAAAGTAAAGGGTTTATCAAAAGAACTGTTACTACTGCTTTTGGGTATGTAACTTTTGAACGTCGAAAAATATGTAGACAAGAAAACAGGCGTCTGCTACTACATTGATGAAAAAATTGGACTTAAGCGGTATAGACGGCTTTCTGAGGGCTGATTTTTTTACTATACTTTTTTGAATATCAGCATACTGCGGCTTCATTTGTTGCAAAGACTTACGGTATTTCAAAAAAATACCGTGTATAATCTTGTCAATTCTTTTTGAAATGCCAAAACTTAATATTGAAAGGTTTGAAAAGGATGATGATTCACCAGTATATATGAAATTGATGAAGACCATATGAAATGTAGAAAAAGCAGAAATACATATATGAGGATGGTTGCTATACATCGTGGAATTGAGAAGGCTCTGCAAGGACAGGAACAAAAGTCTCATTGACAAGCATATAATAATGTTTCCTACATCTGTACCGCTTGAGGAAGTGTCGGAGTATGTGCTAACTATCTTGAAAAAAAGATACAGTATGGATAAGAAAAAACTGATTGTGAACTCTGATGGCGGAAAATGGATGAGACGAAAGCTTTTGTAGGAGAGACAATTTACAATCCCATACACATCTATGATAAGTTTCATCTGGTAAAAAGTTTATAGGCGAGATTTCCAAAAGGGATAGGAAATATCAAAAAATCTTTACAAATGGCTTGAGAAAAATAATTTTACAGAACTTGAAAACTTTTATGAGACTTTTAAGGAAAAAGAAAATGTAAGCCAGAGAAGAAAAGATCAAATGAAGATGCTGCTTAACCAGTATGAGAAGATAAGAAGAATCTATACAGAAAAGGACTACATAGGGTCAAGGACAGAAGCTCTGGTATCTCATGAATGCTCAAGATTTTTGTCAAGCAGGCTGAAAGCGTTTTCAAGAAGGAAGATAAAGGCAAGAGCGTTATACCACACTTTCTTTGCAAACTATGGAAAAAACAGGGAAAAGGCGTATGAATTGTACTTTAGTGGCAAAAGAACGAGTTCACTGGAAAAGGTAATAGAGATGGAATGCTTGCCAGAAATTGTTAATGAAACAGGAAAAAGCACAAATCTGCCATATTTGAGAGGAGGAGAATGTCCGATTAAGGAAGTTTTTGAAAGAAATATCACAAAGTAAAAATATTTTTAAAAAAAGCAGTCAAAAAGATTTGTTGTAGTATTTAATGACTGCCCCTATATTTTTTTACTCTGTCGCCTTTATTTTTTTGCAATTTATTTTTACTATACCATGCTGAATGGTTATTTTTTTAAATAATTATATCATAATTAATTAACATTTCAAGCACTAAAAAAAATTTATTTTATTTTCAAATCTGATCTATTTTCAAATACTGGCCAGAAATCTTTATTAGCTTCAATCAAGTCATCCAAAAATAGCTTTTTGCAACTTTTATGCACTTGGAACAGTTCTTGATAATGTAAGAGCTTGCCATAATTTTTTTGGTATGAACCTTCAATCCATGCTTCTACTGTTAATTTTTTTCAACAGAAACTTGTTGTTCCATTAAACCTTTTTTTGGAATTGAGAATTTTACCTTGAACAATTTTTTTCAGGTCCCATTTGAACCTACTAAACAAGGCACTTCTACCATTGCAGTTGGATCAAAGTTTGATAATGCTCCATCGTTTTCTACGATTAATAACATTCTTTCTTTTTGTATCATAAGCAATTGCTCTTGCCAAATCAACTATGTATGAAGCATGATCGTCTACATGAAGTTTACTATCTTTTTGCAGTTCCTTTTTTTCAGCGATTGCTCTACATTCACCAAATACAAATTTTTCTCTTCCTTCCATTACTTCATTCGCTCTTGTATGATTAGGATCTGAGTGTTCTACTACATAGTCTGGGAAGAAATAGTATTTTAAGTAAGTGTTAGGCATTGTTGTAGGATCAATTGCAAATACATCTCTTGCTTTTGTAAATGTATCATTCCAGCTTGCTTCAGTGTTTTCTCCTTCAATTTCTACATTATACCCTATTTTTGCAACTTTTTCTTTTAATTCAGGCATTAAGTCTTTTCCATGTTTATCTCTAATATCTGTCCACCAACCAAAGTGATTCAATCCAAAGTATCTAATAACCATATCTTTTCTTGATTTCAATCCAAGCATTTCAGCCATTCTTATTTCAATTCCAATTGGCATATCACAGATATTCAATATTTTAGAATTTGGACGCAATCTTCTAGTTGCTTCTGCTACAATTGCCGCAGGATTTGAGTAGTTTCAACATCCAAGCATTTGGCGAATATTTTTTTCCATATAATCAACTAATTCAATAACTCCACCAATTGAACGCATTCCATAAGCGATTCCTCCTGGTCCACAAGTTTCTTGTCCTAATACTCCGTGTTTCAAAGGTATTTTTTCATCTTTTTCACGCATTGCATATTTTCCAACTCTTATATGTGCCATAACAAAGTCAACATCTGTAAATGCTGTTTCGGGATCAGTTGTATAAACAAAATTAATATCAGGTGCTTTTTTTCTTTTATTATAATGTCACATGCTTTTTGCAATAACTTCTTGTCTTTCAGCGTCATTATCATAAAATTTTAATCTGTCTAATTGGAAATTTTATCCAAGTTTTCTAACAACATCAAAACAATCCCTGGAGTAAATGTACTCCCTCCACCAGCTACTACGATTGAAAAATTTTTTTCATAAATAATCATCTCCTATAATTTATTAGTTATATTTTTTTGCTTTTCTTATTTCATTAATTATTATAACATGATTTTTTTAAAAAGTCAATAGATTTATATAAATCTTTTTTTATTTTTTTATTTATATATATACCTTTTGATATGAGTTGATATTTTTATGTAATTTATTGTATAATAAAATTATATTTGATTTAGTGAAATTTATCTATTTTTACTCAATTTATTTATCTTTATTAAATTTAATTATTTAATACCTAAAAAAATTTGAGTGAAATAATAATTCTATGAAAGGTTTATATAAACGAATGAAAAAAATATGAAAAAGTTTATCAAGATATAAAAAGAAAAAAATAAAAAAATGGAGAGCTTAAACCTGGTGATTTTTTAAAAAGAAGATGATTTGGCAGAAGAGTATAATTTTTTTCAAAACTTACTGTGAGAAAAAGCTCTTTCAATGTTAGAAACAGAGGGGCACATTCAAAAAGTGAAAAGGAAAAAAAGTCAATTGTTTTTAGAGAAAAAAATTTAGAAAATATTTCTTTGACTTCTATCCAAACTACACAAGAACTTAATAAAATTCAAAATCTCCATCTTGAAAAAGAATTAATAAGTCTTTATATTGTGCAAGGGGTAAAGGAACTCATGGATAAATTCAAGTTTCTGAAAATGCTGATTTTTATAAGGTTGTTAGAACTACTTCATTAAATGGTGAAGTGCTGAAATTATTCTACTTCATTTTTTTGATAGAAGAATCGTTCCATTTCTAAATGAGGAAATTGCAAAAAAATTCTATTTACGAATATTTAGAAAAAGACTTAAAATTAAAAATTTGCCTACTCTCGTAGAGAAATAAAATTTAGAAAAAAATTACTTCTGAAGAGCAAAAAAATATTTTTAAATTGAAAGATATAAATATGGTTGTTGTCATTGAAACTCATGCCTATTTATCAAATGGAACACTTTTTCAGTATGAAACAATAATTCATCATCCTGAGAAATTTACTTTTACCGCTATTGCAAAAAGATAATTTTTTATACAAAAAAAGAGGTTATATCATTTTTTTGAAGCAACCTCTTTTTTTCTTTTTATTTTGAAAATTTTTTTCAAATGCTTTAACAAATCCAATTGTATAAATATCAAAAAAATAAATTTACATTTTTTTCAGGAATATCACCTAACGCCATCATCACATTTTTTTGCAAAATGTATAGGACTATCTCCTTTTGCAGTTACCAAGTTTCCATCAATTACTGACTCCATTTCTACAAAAATTTTTTTTAGAATTCGTATAATTCGAATTATCTTTTTATTTCATCAAAAGCTATTTACTGTATGTTTTTCGATCATTCAATAATCCATTTGTCGCAAGAAAATATGCAGCATCACAAATAGCACCTACAACTTTATTAGGATTATTTTTTTAAATTTTTTTCACAAGCTCAACAATCTTAGTATTTGTTTCTTCTATTTGACTTCTCCAAGTTCTACCACCAATTAAAAACTAATCCATCTACATCATTTTCATCAATCTCTTTCAATGTCAAATCAGGTAACACTTTTTAAATTTCCCATTGACTTTTTTTAAATTTTTTTATCAATCGAAGCAAAGTTAGTTGTATAATTTTTTTGTTATATTCTTATCATTCAATGCTGAAGATAAAAAGCTGCTTCCCAATCTGCAAATTCATCTAAAATTACAAAAACTATATTTTTTTCATTTTCTTTATCTCCTTTAATTATTAAAAATTCTATTTATTTTATTTAACAATAAGAAATCAGAATCCCTCGCTAAATAACATAATTTTATATAAAAGAAAAGAACTTTCATAAGTTTTATAATTTTATACTTTAAAAATTTTTAACTTTTTGAAAAATTCTTTCTTAATTTTTTTATAAAATTTAATTTCAATTATTTATTATTTATCAAATTTTATTTTTTTACCCTTTTTTTCATCATGTCTTCAATTCTTTCTCTTACTTGAGGTACTGACAATCCGATGATTACTTGAATAGCTGTTCCTTTTCTAACTACACCATGAGCTCCTGCTGCTTTTAAATGCTGCATCTGGTAATAATTTACTTGCATCTTTTACACTTACTCTAAGTCTAGTTGCACAGTTATTAAGTTCTTCAATATTTTTCTCTTCCACCTAATGCTTCAAGAATGATTGCACCTTTTTTGAGCATATTCATCTCCACCAGCTGCAGCAGCTGCACTTGTGCTCCACCTTCACCGTGTTTAGCTCTATAGTCAGCTTTTTGTATAAAGTTTCATTTCTTCATCATCATCTTCTCTACCTGGAGTTTTTAAATCCATTTTTTTAAAATTAAGAATCTGAATAATACGAAGTAAATACATGTGAAAGATTAATCCAATTACAATTTGAGTAATTACTGTTCCACTGTGGTTTTTTTAAACATTGGAATCCAGTTTAAGAACATAAAGTCTAAGAATCCTCCACCGAAAGTTTCCTACAACTCCGAACATATACATCAATGTTGACATTGTTGCAGCTAATACTGCGTGTAATCCAAATAATACTGGTGCTATAAATAAGAATGTAAATTCAAGTGGTTCTGTAATTCCTGAAACTATTGCAGTTAATAAAACTGGTAATAACAATCCTGCTACTTTTTTCTTGTTTTCAGGTTTAGCAGTTGAATACATTGCAAGTGCGATACCTACTGAACCAAAAGATTTTTTTGAGTTACCGTGTAATGCAAATCCACCTTGTGGGAACATTTCTTTTAAAGGTTTTGTAGATTGAGCAAATTGACTTATATGTTGAACCCAGTAAGTTTGAATTCCACCTGGAACTGCTGCTGGTCCAAATATAAATGGTGTATATACAAAGTGGTGTAATCCTGTTGGAATCAATGCTCTTTCAAGGAATGTATAAATCCATACTCCAATTGGTCCTGAAACTTTTAATAATTGTTGTAAGTTGTTAATTCCAATTTGAACTTTTGGCCAACAAAGTGCAGTTATGAAAGCACATGGAAGCATTACTAAGAAACCAATAATATAAACAAATACTGTTCCTTGGAATACTCCTAAAAAGTCTGGTAACTTTTTATCAAAATATTTATTATGTAAATAAACTACTATTGCAGAAATTATAATTGCACCAAATAAGTTTGTATCAAGTGTTTTTACTCCAGCAATTATTGCAAGTCCACTTGTTCCTCCAGCTTCTTGACTCATGTCAACACCAAAGAAACTCCATTGTGTAAGCATTGCTGCTACAAGATAATTATAAGTTGTATATAAAGCAAAAGCTTCAAGACATGCTCTTGCATTTGTTTTAGTTGCAAGGCTGATTGGTAATCCGATTGCGAACAATAACGGCATTTGTCTAAATACTGTCCAACCACCTTCACTTATTACAAACCAGAATTTATACCAGTTTGTCCCTTCATTTTGCAATTGAACCCATTACTTGTGGATTCGTAAATAGTGATGCTATTCCTACGACTATCCCTGTGAATGCGAATAATAGAACTGGCGCCATCATTGCTCCACCAAATCGCTGAATTTTTTTCATCATGATTGAGTACCTCCTAAAAATTTATATATTTAATTTTATTTTCCCTTATTTTAAATATACCACACTTTTTTTGATTTGTCAATACATTTACGTATATCTTTTTTTCATTTTTTCAAAAAAAATAATCGCTACATAAAAAAATAGCGATTATTACTGGCTTTTTTTATAAATTTTTATTTTATTGAATTTTTTTATATTTTTTTATCAAACTTATTATTATTTCATTTTTAAATTTTTTTATAATAATCTAAATTTTTTTGTTTTATTAGATTTTGAATATGTATATTTTTTTACAAATAAATTAAAGTTCTATTTCTACTTCTACTCCAAAAATGATCTGAAACAATTTTTTTATTTTTCATTATTAAAAATAACTTTACTTTCTTTTACTTTTTATTTCCTTGTTACTAAATATGTAGTCAATCCTTTTTTTGAGATTTATCATTAGCCCATCCATCAATACTCTTTATCAACTGTTATTCCACTATCTTTTTTTCTCAGCTAAAGTATATGTGTCAAACAATCCTTGAGATATGATATTTTTATAATCTTCAGAACTTCCAATGGCATCTGTATTAAAATCACCCATTAATATTTTTCAAATTATCATTTTTTTAGTTCTTGTTAAGATATTTTTTGAATACTTTTTTTCCCATATCTTCAGTTTCACAGTTTGGAAGATTCATGTGGCAGCTGTAAAATTCAATTTCCTGTCCGTTATAGTCAATTGTTATACTTACAATTCTTCTTGAAGAAATTGTTCTTACTGATTGAGCAAAAAGTACAGTAAAACTCATCTTCTTCTTTTTATTTTTATGTCTTGTAATTATTGCAACTCCTTCATTGTATTTTCCATATCCAATATGTGAATTACTCCAATGATAATAATAATCTGTATCTGTATATTCCTGCAATTTTTTTCCAGAAGAACCCATCCATAATTTTTCCTGTCTTATGTCATCAAAAAAATTACAGGATTATTCATAAGCTGATTCACTTCCTGCATTGCTATCACATCATACTGCTTTTTCAGCAATAGCCTTTGCTAAAATGTCGATTTTTTTCCATTTGGTTTTTTTCTAACCACGCATGTACATTTATTGTCAATATTTTTCATAATTACAACCTTTCCTTACAATTTTATTTATTTAATTTATTTTTTTAAAAACTGTTTTTATTAAATATATTATACCACATTCATCCTTAAATTTCATTAATTTTTTTATTTCATTCAAATGTTTAAATGACTAAAAAAATCCTTTTATTTTTCAATATTTTTAACAATTTTAAAAATTTACATTTACGTATATGTTGACAATTCAAATAAAATATAGTATATTTAAAGTGAGAAATAAAAAAATTTAATTTTATTAATAATTTTTAAGGAGGACATAAAAATGTTCGAAAGAAGTTCAGGTATTTTATTACATCCTACTTCACTTCCAGGGAAATATGGAATTGGAACTTTAGGAAAAGAAGCTTTTGCATTCGTAGATTTTTTGAAAAAATCTAATCAAAAATTATGGCAAATATTCCCGTTAGGGCCGACAGGATATGGTGACTCTCCATATCAATCATTCTCTACTTTTGCTGGTAATCCATATCTTATTGATTTTTGATTTGCTAGTTGAAGAAAAATTTATTGTCACAATCTGACTTAGAAGGAATTTCATTTGGAGAAAAACCCTGAAAATGTTGATTATGGTGCTATTTACAATCAAAAATATCCTTTATTGAGAAAAGCATACGAAAATTACAAAAACACTAAAGAAAATAAAGAAAGAGAAGAACTAAAACATTTATTTGAAGAATTTAAAGCTCATAACCAAAGCTGGTTAAATGATTTTGCAATGTACATCTCTTTAAAAAATCATTTTAACGGATTGCCTTGGAATGAATGGCCAGAAGATATTAAATCTAGACAGCCTGAAGCAATGGAAAAATATTATGAAACAGTTAAAGAAGAAGTTGAATATCAAAAATTTATTCAATTTTTATTCTTCAAACAATGGAATGCTGTAAAAAAATATGCTAATGAAAATGGTGTAAAAATAATTGGAGACATCCCTATTTTCGTAGCTGCTGACAGCTCTGACGCATGGGCAAACCCAGAAATTTTCCTATTTGATGAAGAAAGAAAACCAGTTAAAGTTGCAGGAGTTCCGCCTGATTATTTCAGTGCTACTGGACAACTTTGGGGAAATCCATTATACAACTGGGATAAATTAAAAGAATTAAACTACAAATGGTGGATTGACAGAGTTAAAGCCAACCTTTCCACTTGTGACATCATAAGAATTGACCACTTTAGAGGATTTGATGAATACTGGGCTGTTCCTTATGGAGATAAAACAGCTGAAAATGGTACTTGGTGTCCAGGACCTAGAATGGACTTATTTAACGCCATTAAAAATGAACTTGGAGAATTACCTATAATTGCTGAAGATTTAGGAACAATGACGCAAGGTGTTATTGATTTGAGAGAAGCAACTGGATTCCCTGGAATGAAAATTTTAGGATTTGCATTTGATTCTAAAGAAGAAAACGACTACTTGCCTCATACTTACACAAAAAACTGTGTAGTTTATACAGGAACTCACGATAATGACACATTAATCGGATGGTTCACAAAAGCCAATGAAGACGATAAGCAATTTGCAAGAGACTATTTAAACTCAAGATCTGATGATGAAATTCATTGGGATGCAATAAGAGGTGCATGGAGCTCTGTCGCAAGCATGGCAATCGTTCCAATCCAAGATTTCTTAGGATTAGGAAGTGAAGCTAGAATCAATACTCCTGGACTTGCTAGCGGAAACTGGCAATGGAGATTAAAAGATGGTGTGTTGACAGATGAATTAGCAGAAAGAATTGCTAAATTAACAAAAGTTTACTCAAGATAATTTGAAAAACTTTTTTTGAAATTATACAATTTATGATAAATAAAATAGAGAGAATATACAAAATTTGTATTGACTCTCTATTTTTTTCTTTTTTCTCATATTTGACAATAATCAAAAAAAACCTTATAAAAAGTTGTTTTTACCCTATTTTTAATAGATACTCTACTTTAATAATAACAGCTGATGCCTTTATCTCGAAGGTTATGGGTTTCAATCCTTGTTTTAATGGATACTCTACTTTAACAGTGCAAATTTCGAGAAAGAAAATTGTTTCAATCGTTATAATGGATCTCTACTGTAATATACTTTTTTTGAGAAACTTTATATTGTTTCAATCCTTGTTTTAATGGATACTCTACTTTAACAAATCATGCTATCGTCATTTCTGACAGAGTGTCAATCCCTGTTTTTGAAAGGAGATCTACTTTTTTAAGATTCACATTCTGAAAAAAAAATACAAAAAGTTTCAATCCTTGTTTTAATGGATACTCTACTTTAACAGGTATATTTCCGTAACGTTGAAGAAATCGAAAGATTCAAGTTTCAATCCTTATTTTAATGGATACTCTACTTTAACTCGTCTTTTTTTAAGAAAATCCTTTATTTATTAGTGTTACAGAGATTTTTTTCAGACATTAAAATCACATTTTTTTGCTTAATTTTTTTATTATTTTTTTGCTGTTTTTTTATCATTTTCCGTAACTCCTAATGCTCATTTTTTTATTGACTTTTGAGTGGATTTTTTTCTTCTCATTTTTCATTTCTTATAGTGGTAGAATTTTTCCACAGTCTTATTTTTACCATATTTTTCTGATTTTTTTCAAAAATTTTTTTGAATTTTTTTGTATAACATAAATAAACTTATACTGTCTCCCATTTAAATAGTGAATTTATTATGAATTTTTGTTAGCAAGGGGTCAAGACCCCTTACCTATAAATAAAATATAATTTTTTTAAGAGAAAGAAACTATAATATTTCTTTTGTATATCCATGTTTTTGTCCATTTTTTTGACTTTAACTTTCCAAATAATTAAGATTTTTTTAATTTTTCAATTAACTTCTTAATTCCTTCAATTAACAAAATATGCTCTTTCTCTAGCACCCTCTTTTGCAAAAATTTCAGGTGTATCATCACTAAGTACAGGAACTTTTATCTGCAAAAATAATTTCTCCTGTGTCAACTCCTGTATCAACAAAATGAATTGTACATCCACTTTCAGTTTCTTTTTGCTTCGATAACTGCTCTGTGAACATTCATTCCATACATTCCCTTTTCCACCAAATTTTTGGAAGCAATGACGGATGGATATTTATAATTTTTTTCTTGACCATTTTTTTATAAATTCTGGCGATAAAATCGACAAATATCCTGCTAATACGATATAATCTGTCTTTTTCGTCATCATTTTTCAAGAACATTGCTAATTTCATCAGACAATTTTTTTCTTTTAATACTTTTTCTGTCAAGCAAAAATATTTTTTTATGCCATGTTTTTTTCTGCTCTTTCTAATCCATAGCACTCTCTATCTGCAATTACATAAGAAATTTCACAATTTAAGTTTCCTTGCTCAATGTTGTCAATAATTGACTGTAAGTTCGACCCTCCACCAGAAACTAAAAACTGCTATTCTTTTTTTATTTTTTTATTAGACATTTTTTTCACTCTCTTTAAATTTATTTTTATCATCTTTATTTTTTTAATATAAATTAATTTTTTTCGTCACCTTTAACAATAGTTCCTAATTCATAGGCTTCTTCTCCATTTTTCAGCTAAAAATATCAATAACTGTTTGAGCATCATTTTTTTATTTACGATAACAACAAATCCAACTCCCATGTTGAATGTTCCCCACATTTCTTCTTCTGGAACTCTTGAGAATGCTTCGTGTTTAAATAATGGATGAACTTTTTACTTTTCGCTTTTTCGATGTTTGCACAAAGTCCATCTGGTATAGTTCTTGGAACATTTTTCAATAAGTCCTCCACCTGTTATGTGAGCCATTCCGTTCACTTGTACTTTTTCCATAACTTTTTTTGAATTGGTTTTTACATAAATTTTTTTGTTGGTGTCAATAAATGTTCTCCAATTGTTTTTTTCCATTGAATTCTTCGTTAAAATCAGTGAATAATTTTTCTTAACAATGAGAACCCGTTACTGTGAGCTCCACTTGAAGGAATTGCAACAATTACATCTCCTTCTTGAACTTTACTTCCATTAACCATTTTTTTCTTCTTCAACTACACCAACTGCAAATCCTGCAATGTCATATTCTCCATCTGCATAAAAATCCAGGCATTTCAGCAGTTTCTCCACCTACTAAAGCTGAATCTCCTTGAAGACAACCTTCTACAACACCTTTAATTATTTCAGAAGAAACATTTGAGTCCAATTTTTCCACAAAGTTTAGGTAATCTAAGAAAAAAATAATGGTTGTGCTCCGTGACACAAAATATCATTTAACACACATTGCAACACAGTCAATTCCAACTGTATCATATTTATTTGTTTCAAATGCAACTTTTTAATTTTGTTCCAACTCCATCAGTTCCAGATACTAAAATTGGCTTTTTTTGTATTCTCCTAATTTGTATAAAAGCTCCAAAACTTCCCAATTCGTTCATAACATTTTTTTGTTGTAAGTTGCTTTTTACTCTTTCTTTTTATTTTTCTCAACACTTCTGTATCCTTCTTCTTTATCTACTCCTGAATCTTTATAAGAAATTGACATTCTTTATCCTCCTAATTTTTATTGTATTGATATTTCATATTTATTATTTTTATCATCAATGTTTTTTTAATTAATCCCACCAACGATCAAAAAAATTGATACTTCATTTTCTCTATACTCTGGATATAACAATGGATTTATTTTTTTCCAAGGTATTGTTAATATGCTTCCTGCATCACTAAATGTATCTGTTAGTTCAAGTGTAGCAAATTCAAATGTTAAGCCTTCATCTGAAAAAAATAAAATCTTTCTGGAACATTTCCTGTATATCTTGATTTTTTTCTTCATATTCAAGCCCTTGATCATAATTTTCTTTCAATAACCTTGAAATTCTGCTATCATTTTTCCTTATAATTTATTATTATATCTTTTAATTTTAATTTTTTTCTTTTTATTGATATCAATATTTATGTAATTAACATTGCCATAATCTCTCGCTGCCAATGTAGCATTTCGACTTATACCTTTAAATGAAACTATATTTCCTTTTTTTGTCCTAAATATACTATATTGCACCAAATGTATAATTATCAGCACTTTCATTTTCATAGTTTTCATTATTTAACTCATTGAATTCATTTGATATCATTTCTTTTAATTTTTTCTTTATTAGAAACATTTTTTTCTCCATCAAATATGGCATTACTTAATTCCTTAACTAAAATGTCATTCATCCATTTTATCTTTGTTACAGGTAACATAATTCTATATTCATTATATGCTATACCTTCTGATGTCTTAACATTTTTTTACTTTATCAAAAAAATAACTTCATAATTCACATCTAAATGCGGTACATCACTTTCTATATTTTTTTATTATATGTATCAGTATACCCAATACTTGCTATTACTATTGACATTATTAAAATAAACTTTTTCATATTCTCATTAATTTCTTTCATATAAATTTTCTATTTTTTCAATTCTTTCAAAGCCTCTTTTTGAATTGGTGTCAATGAAGCGTAAAATTCTTCCTCGTAATCTCCCAATCCAGCTGGATAATCTCCATTAAAACATTCCATGCAAAGTCCTGTATATGGTGCATCAAAATTAAGTCCTATTGAATCAATTAATCCGTCAATACTCAAGAAAGCCAATGAATCTGCACCAATGTAGTCTCTCACTTCTTCAACAGTTTTATTTGCCGAAATCAATTCTGATGAATTTGACACATCAATTCCATAAAAAATAGGAAACTTAAATTCTGGTGATGCAATTCTTACATGAACTTCTTTTGCTCCAGCTTCCTTCAATAACTGAACAATACGGCTTGAAGTAGTTCCACGAACTATTGAATCATCAATCATAACTACAACTTTGTCTTTTACAACACCTTTTACAGCAGAAAGTTTCATTCTAACACCTTGTTCTCTAAGTTCCTGAGTTGGCTGAATAAATGTTCTTGCTACATATTGGTTTTTGATTAATCCCATTTCATAAGGTTTTCCGCTTTCTTCTGCATAACCACTCGCTGCCGACAATGACGAATTTGGAACTCCAATTATAATATCTGCATTTTCAACAGGTGCTTCTTGTGCCAATCTTCTTCCGCATCTTTTACGAGCTGAATGTACATTTATTCCTGAAATATCCGAATCAGGTCTTGCAAAATACACATATTCCATCGCCGCAATCGCAGTCGAAGTATTGTCGGTATATTTTTCAATTCTGTATCCATCTTTATCAATGATTACAACTTCTCCAGATCTAATATTTCTAACAAATTCCGCTCCAACAATTTCCAACGCACAAGTTTCACTCGCCAAAATATATGCTCCATTTTTTGTTTTTCCTAAAATTAAAGGACGAAATTCAAAAGGGTCAACTGCACCGTACAATTCTGTTTGAGTTTGAACTAAGAAAGAAAATCCACCTTTTACTTGTCTTAATGCATCTTTCAATTGACTCAAAAAATCTTTTTCTTTACTTCTTCTAATCAAATGAACCAACACTTCTGTATCTGATGTAGAATGAAAAATTGCACCGTGTTTTTCCAATTCTCTTTTTAATTTTTTCGCATTAATCAAATTTCCGTTGTGTGCCAAAGCGATACTTCCGTCAAAAAATTGGAACAAGAATGGCTGAATATTACGACCGCTGCTGCTTCCAGAAGTCGCATATCTAACATGCCCAATAGCACAATTTCCTTGCAAACGGTTAAAAATTCTATCATCGTTAAATACTTCCGACACAAGTCCAGGCCCACGATGACCATTCACACGCTTACCGTCACTTACTACAATTCCTGCCGCTTCTTGCCCTCTATGTTGCAAACTATGCAATCCATAATAAGTAAGTCTTGCCGCTTCGTGGTGTCCAAAAAAACTCCAAAAAAACTCCACATTCTTCATTCAAGCTCTTAATCATTTGTAGTTTTTCCTCCATTTTTGTTATAAACAGTTTAGTTTATACTTTATCAATATTTTTTTATTTTATTTAAATGACAAGGGGTCAAGACCCCTTGCTAATATATGATTTCAGAAATTTATTTTTTTAATTTATTTTTAAAAACTTCTTCCATACGACGAAGAACTTCACGATAAGCACCCATTACGTCTCCTAAATCTTGTCTAAATCTATCTTTATCCAATTTTTTTAAGTGTATCTTTATCCCAAAGTCTCATTGAATCTGGACTAATTTCATCTGCAAGTAAAAATATTTCCATCTTTATCTCTTCCAAACTCAATTTTTATAATCCACTAAAATCAAGTTCATTTTATCAAATAATGCAGACAACAAATCATTAATCAAGAAAGTTTGTTTTTTAATTTCAGCCAATTCTTCTTCAGTAAGCAATTCCAATGCCAAAGCGTGATCATCATTCAATAATGGATCTCCTAAATCATCATTTTTTTGTAAGACAATTCAAAAGTAGGTCTTTTAAAGATTTTTCCTTCTTCAGCCGCATATCTTTTTACAAAACTTCCAGTTGCTCTATTTCTAATAATTACTTCCAAAGGCACAATTTCCACTTTTTTACAAAGTTGTTCTCTTTCATTCAAAGTTTTTAATCCAGTGAGTTTTTTTACACCGTGTTTAATCAAATATCCATAAAGTAATGTAGAAATTTTTATTATTCAAAATTCCTTTATCTTCCAATTGATCTTTTTTTACTCCATTAAATGCAGTCGCATCATCTTTAAAATACATAATTATTTCATCCGCATTATCTGTTGCAAAAATTGATTTTTGCTTTTTCCTTCATAAATTTGTTCTCTTTTTTTCCATTTTTTTATTTCCTCCATTTTTTTATTTTTTTAAATCATATCAAATAAATATTATATTGTTCAATAACTTGAATTTTTTTATTTCCACAAGGGGTCAATATCAATACCTCTTGCTTCAAAATATTTGTTTTATTAAATTATAAATACATATAATTTTTTTGAATAAGTCTATTACAAATTATAACTCAACTTTCTTCTCATTATCAGCAATAAATTTAGCTTTCATTTCTTTTCTAAATGTAACCAATTTTTCTCTAATTTCAGGATATTTTATTGCAAGAATTTGTACTGCCAACATTCCTGAATTGTATGAATTATTAATTCCAACAGTTGCTACTGGAATAGATTTTGGCATTTGAACAATCGAATAAAGTGCATCCAATCCTTCAAGTGCTCCATTTAAAGGTACTCCAACTACTGGCAGTATTGTTTTTGAAGCAATAACTCCAGGTAAATGTGCCGCAAGTCCAGCTCCAGCAATAATCACTTCTGCACCTCTTTTTTCAACATCAGCCAAAACCTCTTCCAATTTTTCAGGAACTCTGTGAGCCGACAATACATAAGCCTCAAACTCAATCCCAAATTCTCTCAAGCAATTTGCTGCACCTCTCATTTTGTCAGTATCTGACTGACTTCCAAAAAATATTGCTACTTTCATTTTCTACTTTCTCCTTTTCCTTATTTAAAGAATTTAATTCCATTTCTAAAGATATTTTTGTTCTTTATCTCCATAAATATTTTTTTATAAACATTTTTTACCTTTTTCTTTCAGAATGTCCCATTTTACCAAAGATTCTACCATTATATGCCAACATTCCTTCAATCGCATAATACGAACCATTTGGATTAAATTGTGAATCCATTGTCGAATTTCCATCCAAATCAACATATTTAGTTGCAATTTGATTATTTTTAAATAATTTCTTGTATTCTTCTTCTGTAATAACAATTCTTCCTTCTCCGTGAGAAATCGCTACTGAATGAATATCTCCTTCTTTCATATTAGCTAACCAAGGTGAATTATTTGTAATAATTTTTGTTTGCACAATTTTCGACATATGTTTGTCAATTGTATTAAATGTCAATGTTGGTGAATTTTCATTTAATTCACGAATTTCTCCATAAGGTAACAATCCTGATTTAATCAACGCTTGGAATCCATTACAAATTCCTAAAATTAATCCATCTCTCTTCAATAAATTTTCCACTGCTTCTTTAACTTTTTTATTTTTCAATACAGCAACCATAAACTTTAGCCGATCCATCTGGTTCATCTCCCGCACTAAATCCACCAGGCAACATCAATATTTGCGAATTATTAATTTCTTTAACAAAATTATCAATTGAACTTAAAATATTGCTATGTGACAAGTTATTAAATACACCAATTTTCGCAAGTCCACCTTCTCTATTAAACGCTCTTTCCAAGTCATATTCTGAGTTTGTTCCAGGGAATACTGGAATAAATACTCTTAGTTTCGCATAAGTATTTGAAATATTGCTAATTATATTTTTGAGTTTCAATCTTTTCGATTTTTTTCATATTTTACACCTTTTGCAATGTGCAATTTTATGTTCTTCCTCAACTTCTTTTTTTAGTTGGGAATATTCTTTCAAGTTTGCTTTCCCAAGTTCCAATTAATTCATCCAAGTCAAAAGTTATGCTATTTATAGAAATTTTTCGCATTATCCGTAACTTTTTCCAAGTAAAAACAGCATTTTTTTATTTTTCAATATTTCCAGCAGTTTCTACAATAAATGCTCCATAATTTACTTTAAACCATTCATTTTTCAGAAAGATCTGCTGCAACATCTACACCAAGTTTATTTCCAAATGCCATTTTTGCAATGCTTTCGGCAATTCCACCATTTTTAACAGCCATAGCGGAAACAATCTTTTTATTTCTAATATTTTCAGTCACAAAGTCAAAGTTTGCCTTTAATTCATCAAGTTTTGGCAAATCATCTTCATCATTTGGAGTTGTAATCAAGTAAACGTTGTTTCCAGCCTTTTTTTAAATTCGCTAGAAATTACATTTTTCCGCATCTGTAACACTTACTGCAAACGATACCAATGTTGGCGGTACAGAAATATCATTAAATGTTCCGCTCATCGAATCTTTTCCACCAATTGAAGGTAATCCAAAGGCTTTTTGTATGTGCAATGCTCCTAATAATGCTGATAATGGTCTTCCCCACTTTTTAGAATCTTGTCCCAATCTTTCAAAATATTCTTGGAACGTAAATCTGATATTTTTTTATAATTTCCTCCACCAGCGACAACTTTTTGCCATTGATTCAATTACAGCATAAGCACCACCGTGGAATGTACTTTGTTTTGCCACATAAGGATTGTATCCATATCCAACCATTGAAGCGACATCAGTTTCTGCATTGATTACTGATACTTTTTGCACCGAAACTTCTGCAGGAGTTAATTGATATTTTCCACCAAATGGCATTAATACAGTAGTTGCTCCAATTGTTGAATCAAAAGTTTCAACTAGTCCTCTTTGTGAGCTACATTTAAATCCTTCAAATTATTTACAAATTTGCTTCTAAAGTCATTTCCTTCAATTTCTCTGTTCAAGCTCAATTTTGGCGTATTTTCAATTGTAATATTAATGTTTGAAGCAGCTCCATTTGTATTTAAGAAATCTCTTGAAATATCAACAATCGCTTTTTCCATTGTATTTCATAATAAGTCTATTTGAATCATTAATTTCAGCCACTTGATATGCTTCCAAATTTTCCTCATTTGCAAATTCTATAAATTTATCTAAATTTTGTTTTTCAATAACAACTGCCATTCTTTCCTGTGACTCTGAAATAGCCAGTTCCGTTCCATTTAACCCGATATATTTCACTCTTACTTTATTCAAGTCAATTTCAAGTCCATCAGCAAGTTCCCCAATTGCGACTGAAACTCCTCCAGCTCCAAAATCGTTACATTTTTTAATTAATTTTGTAACATTTCTGTTTCTGAAAAGTCTTTGAATTTTTCTTTCTACAATTGCATTTCCTTTTTGCACTTCTGCACTTGATTTTTCAGAAGATTCTGTTGTATGCTCCTTAGATGAACCAGTTGCTCCACCAATTCCATCCCTTCCAGTTCTTCCACCAAGTAAAATTACAACATCTCCATTTTTCAGGCTTTTCACGGATAATATTTTCAGCTGGTGCAGCTCCTACAACAAGTCCTAATTCCATTCTTTTCGCTTTATAACCTTCATCATAAATTTCATTTACATGAGTTGTCGCAAGTCCAATTTGGTTTCCATAAGATGAAAATCCGTGTGCTGCCACTTGTGTAATAACCTTTTGCGGCAATTTTCCAGCCATTGTATCTGCAATTTTTTCAGTTGGATCAGCAGAACCGCTAATTCTTACAGCCTGATAAACATAAGTTCTTCCAGATAACGGATCACGAATTGCTCCACCAATACAAGTAGAAGCCCCACCAAATGGCTCAATTTCTGTTGGGTGATTATGAGTTTCATTTTTAAACTGCAAAATCCATTTTTCTGTAGTTATGCTCTTTTCCCCATCTTCACCAATTCTTTCAATTGGCACATCAATATAAATCGAGCAGGCATTTATTTCATCTGAAACTTCCAAATCTGGCAAGTTTCCATTTTTTTCTCTGCTCTTTTTCCAAAAAAATTGTAGCAAGATCCATAAGAGTCATAGGCTTTTTTTAGAAATTCTGTCGGCATGAACATATTTTCTGCTTTCTAAATACTCGCTAATAGCCTTTTCAATGATATTTTTATAAGTTTCATTTTCAATTTTAATGTCATCAATGATTGTTTCAAAAGTTGTATGTCGGCAGTGGTCACTCCAGTAAGTGTCAAGAACACGAATTTCAGTTTCTGTAGGATTTCTTTTTTCCTCATTTTTTTAAAATATTCCTGAATGAATAGCAAGTCATTTACTGTCATTGCCAGTTCAATTTATCTTTTTAAATCTGCAATTTCTTCTTTTTGTTTTTTTCAGTAAATCCATCGTAAACAATAACATCGTCTTTATTTTTCATTTTCAACATTTTTCACTTAAAACATTCAAATCCTTTTCTCTTGCTTCAACTTCATTTTATATAGTATTTTTTTACTTTAGCAAGTTCTTCAGGGAGAAATTTTTTTCCGTATAAAATTATCAATTTCCCACTTTTTTTACGTTAATATTATTGTTTTTTTATCAATTAATAAATTTACACATTGAATTGCAGAATCTGCTCTTTGATCATATTGCCCTGGCAAAAATTCCACTGAAAAATATACATTTTCTGAATTTTTTTCTTCAAATACTTCATCCAACGATCTAAAAACATTGTCAGCATTTATTTCTGAAAACACCGTTCTTTCCAATTTTTTTCCAAATCATTTTCACCCAAGTTAAACACATCATAAATATTCAGAACTCTTACATCGCTAAGTCCACTTATTCCAACATTTTCCTTCAAGTCGCTGAACAAGTTCTGTGCTTCTACTCTAAAATCTTTCTTTTTTTCCACAAAGATTCTATAATTCATCTTTATCTCTCCTTCTATATTTTTTTATTTTTATAAAAAAAATAAAAATCCAAGCAAAAAGATTACCCAGATTTTTTTCATATATTTGTATATTTAATTTTTTTATATTTTTTTATATAACAAAGTAGACAATTTTACAATTTGTCTAGTAAAAAAAATATCCTGAACGCTCTTCTGACAAAAAAATCTTTTTTTCATCTTTCCTCCAATAAAATATTTCCCTTAAAAAAATCTTGTATTGCTGTAAAATTCCTACCTATTAAAAAGTATAACAAAAATTTTACTATTTTTTTCAATACCAAAAAAATTATTTCTGTGCCAAAATAAGTTACTTTTCTTCATAGTATACTTTTCCCAATATTTCTTAAATCTCCATTTCCTATTTTTTTCTTTAATTTAATAAAAATTTTTACAATATTTTTATTAAAAAAATTTTAATTATTTTTATTTTTCGCTATTGACATTTTTGAATTTTTCAAGGTACAATATTATTGACATAGATGAAAGGATGTGATGATTTATGAAAATCATTATTAGCGGAAAACAACTTAAAGTCACAGATGCAATTAAAACTTATACTGAAGAAAAAATAAGCAGAATTTCCAAGTATTCAGATGCTATCACAGAAAGTCGATGTTGTTCTGACTGTCGAAGATACAAAATCTGAAGGTCCAGTTCACAAAGCTGATGGATTAGTTTTTGCAAGTGGTACAAAAAAATAAAAAAATAGAGGCTGAAAATAAAGACTTATATGCAGCAATTGATGATCTATCCGACAGATTGGAAAGACAAGTTAGAAAATATAAAGAAAAACAAAAAGACCACAACAAAAAAAGGTACTCGTCAATCTTAATTTATAAAAAAAGCATTTAATATTTTAAGAATAAAAGAACCTTAATATATAAAAAAAAGACTATTTTTAGAATTCTAAATTTTTAAAATCAGTCTTTTTTTATATTTTTATTTTTTTACTTTTTATTAAATTTTTTTCCAAAATATATAAACAAATTATATTTATTAAAAAAATCCTGGTACAATTTCATAAATTTTTTTACCAAGTCCGCTTTGATTCCAGAAAATTACTGTAATTGTAGCGACAATCATTGAAATCAAAATATTTTTTTCCAGTTCATTTCTTTTTTTGTACAAAATAAATAAAATTACTGGAGAAAATACAGCTCCAAAACCTGCCCATGCGTATGAAACTAACGACAATACTTCTGAATTGGGATTCATTGATAACGATGTTGCGATTATAAAAATAATTATAATACAAATTCTCCCAACCCAAATAAGTTCTTTATTCGTTTTTTTCTCTTTTTAACAATATATTTATAAAAATCTTCAGTCAAGGTATTCGACGCAACTAGCAATTGTGCTGAAATTGTTGACATTATTGCTGATAAAATTGCTGCGTATAAAATACCTGCTAACCAAGGATTGAATAATTTTCCTATCATGTAAATGAAGATTTTTTCTGGATCTTGAACATTTTTGAAAAGAGCAATTCCTGTAATACCAATTGCAATAGAACAAACCAATGAAATTATAACCCATACCATCGCGATTAACCTAGCTTTCCAAAGTTCATTTACACTTTTTATACTCATAAACTTTACAATTATGTGTGGCTGTCCAAAATATCCAAGACCCCAACCTAATCCAGAAATAATTACCGGTATGCTAAGTGCTTCTGGATATTTCAACAAGTTAAGTGAAATATGCTTTTGAGTCATTGCAACATCAATAGCGCTACTTCCTCCAACTACAAAATATGCTGCAACTGGAACAATTATAATTGCAAAAAACATCAATATTCCTTGAAAGAAATCTGTCCAAACTCCTGCCAAATATCCACCTAAAAACGTATAAAATATTATGGTTCCTCCACCTACTAATACTCCTAATTTATAATCAATTCCCAATAACGATTCAAATAACTTCCCATTTGAAACCAATCCTGATGCCGAGTAAATTGTAAAGAAAAATAAAATTACAATCGCTGAAAAAGTTTTTACGTAACCTTTCGTATCATTTGATTTTTTTGATATAAATGTTGGAATTGTCAATGCTTCGTGTTCTTCTGTCTGCATTCTCAATCTTGGTGCTACTATTTTCCAATTTATATAAGTTCCTATTATTAATCCTATTATAACCCAGACTTGCTTTAATCCTGATAAGTAAACGGCTCCTGGCAATCCTAACAATAACCATCCACTCATATCACTTGCTTGAGCTGACATTGCTGTTACCCAGTAACCTACACCTCTTCCACCTAAAATATATTCCTCATGAGTATCCGTCTTCACATAAAAATATATTCCTATCGCCAGTGAACTACTCCCGCTTTTAGAAGCGGGAGCTTCTTGGGAAGTACCTGCTTTTGCTAGCCAAATATATTTACCAAGCTCTTCGGACAGTCCCTGCCCTGTTTTTTTATTTCCTAATATTTCAACATTGCTTTTCCAATGTTTTTTATATTCAATGCCGCATTGTAATCTCTATCAATTTCAATCCCACAGCACTCACATTTATAACTTCTTTCTGATAATTTCAGTTCCTTTTTGATATTTCCACATTTACTACAAGTTTTCGACGATGGAAACCACTTATCTATTTTTAAAAATTGTTTTCCTAAAAACATCAACTTGTACTCAAGCATTCTCAAAAACATTCCCCATCCATTATCTCCTACACTTTTCCCAAAATTTAATGCCTGGCTCATCCCTTTCATATTCAAATCCTCAACAACCACAGCATTATAATCTTCAGACAATTTTTTTCGATAATTTATGCAAAAATCTCTTCGGCAATTTTTTTGATATACTCATGCAATTTTGATATTTTCACTTTTTGTTTATACCAATTTTTTTAGAAAATTTCACTTTTTCTTGACAATGACTTTTCTGTAATTTCTTTAATTTTTTTCTTCTAACATCCTAAAATATTTTGGATAATCAGCCCTTTGGTTTTCAGAACTGACAAATAATTCAGACATTGAAAAATCAAGTCCAATTACTTTATCACTATTTGGCATTTTTTGAATTTCTTTTTCAAATTCCGTCAAAATAGAAACATAATAATTTCCATTGCTGTTTGTCAATGTTACCGACTTTATTCTATAATTCTTTGGTATTTCTCTATGGTATTTTCAATTTTTACTCTTTTTCAATTTTGGCAAAACCAAATATTTGTTTTCTTCAATTCGTATCTAATTATTCACACAATTTGTCGTGTAACTTTTTAACACTATTCTTTTTAGATTTAAACCTCGGAAATTTCGTTCTCTTCTGAAAAAGTTCGTAAACGATCGTCTTTACATTTCAATTGAGCATTTGAAAGTGCAAGACTGTCTACTTCTTTTCAGAAAATTGATTTTCACTTTTTCAAACTAGCAGGTGTAATTATTTTTATTTTTTTCCAGTTTCTTCATAAAATTTATTCGCAGTATACAAAAATTTTATTGTAAACAAAACGAACACATCCAAAAAGTCTTATTTATCAATAATTCTTGATCTTTATTTGGATAAATTCTGTATTTGAATGCTAAATTATATTTCATAAAATTACACCTCCTTTTTGATTTTTGAATATTATTTTTTTAATTATTTCTCTTCGATATTTTTATACAAAAAAATTGTATCATAGGCATATCCTTTTTTTCAATTTTTTTACAAAAAAAGCAATTCATCTCCCACTTGTAGAAGTCAGAGACTTCTTGCTATCTTTTGTTAAAAAAATAATAAATATATGCCAAATATTATAAAAGTTTCTATTCCACCTGTTGCCATTTCTCATCTCCGTTCTTTTTTTATTTTTATAACTTATTATATCACATTAACTATTTTTTTAGCGATACTCCTTTTTTTATTTCTTAATTTTTTTAAAAAAAATAATCCTCATATTATACCAAACCGCACCCCCATGAGTCGATTCTGATAACCCTTCATTCACAAACCCAATCTTCTCATAAAACGGAACAAGTCTATCTTTACAAGTCAACACAACACCCTTTCTTCCAGCACTTTTCGCATCTTCCACAACTTTTCTCAAAACTTTCTCAGCATAACCTCTCCGTCTAAATTCTGGAAGCGTGTTCACTCCAAAAATCATCTGCCAATCACCATTTTCATCATGTAATTTAGGATTTTCAAACATTTCATCAGTCAAAATTTCATCATTCGTAGCCATTCCATTTACAAATGAAACAATTTTACCATCCTCATTTTCCAAAATCCAAAAAAAATCTGGATAAATTTCCAATCTCCCTCGAAAACTCTCTTTAGTTGCCGCTTCTGTAGCTGGAAAACACTCTGCTTCTATTTTTGTCAATTCTTCTAAATCATTAATTGTTGCTTTTCTAATTCCCATTTTTTATTTTTCCTTTTCTAATTTTTTATAAACTTTCAAAATTAAGAGAGCACAAATTTCGTATAATAAAATAATTAATTTAGTTTATTTAGATGATTTACAGTTTTTAAAAAAATTAAATTCTCTCAAAACTAATAAAAAAATAATCTATTTTTTTACTTTCTAGAACAATTAGAATAAACAATATTCCTGTTTCTAAAAATTTTCAACTTATGAAATTTCAACTAATTCCTGACATTCTTTACCATGTATTATATTTTGAGTTTACACAAAATTATGGATACTCTCCTAATCAAAAACAACCTTCCATTTATCCCTATTTCTATTCGCCTCAAAGCACATTTTTATTTGCTCAGCCGTAATTTTTTTTGTTTCCAGTTCAGGCAATTCATCAATCCCAAAATATCTGCTGCCAACCGTTTCAATATTTTTCTCAAATTTTCCACTCACATATTTACACAAAACAAATACTTTCGTTATACCATATGGAATCTTTTTCTTTTGATTTTTGGTGACATCCAGTAAAGCAATAATCATCTCAGCACTAGCCTCAATCCCAGCTTCTTCCTTAACTTCCTTCAACACATTTTCCTTCATAGAAAGATAAACATCTGCCCATCCACCTGGCAATGCCCATTTACCATTACTTTCCTGAATTAAAAGAATCTTATCGTCTTCAAAAATCACACCTCTCACATCAATCTTAGGTGTCTGATATCCAACTTCATTACAAAATAAATCCTTTACCTTTTCTATCGAAATCTCAGTTTTGTGTGCCACCATTTCTGCTGAAATTTCCCTAATTCTCTCAAATCGCTCAATATCAAATTTATCTTTCCCATAAGCAAGTCCTGCTTGTGCTAGACTTTGAAGTTCAATTGCCCAGTCTAGCCACTTTTGTTCTTCTTCTTCATTTTTATTCACTGATTATCACCCACTGTTTTTAAAGTTATTACTTAACTGCTATTTTTTTCAAATTTTCTATAAATATCTAATTTATTTACTAAAAACTTTTCACTTTCTTCCCATAAAATGCTATCCCTATCTTTAAAATATTTTTTTATTCCTCTAGCCTTTAATCTCGTGTCATATTTTTTTCTCATCAATCTGTTTTTAGAGCTTCTTCTGCCTTTAAAGTCATCCTATTTTTCAGTTTTTAGAAATTTTTAAATTCCATCAAATATGCTTTTTCATTACTTTTTATCGGAATCATTGCAAGATCATATCTTCCATATCCACTCTCATTATTTGAAATAATCTCATATTTTTCCCATCAAAAAAATCCTACAAGACCTATCATAAACACTTGATAAATTTTTCTCCATTTCACTATCCAAATCAAAATGACTAAGCATATTTACCATTATTTCACCTAATGTCTTTTCAAATTTCTTAATATCTCCACTTTCCAATGCTTTTTATCAAAATACTTGTTTTTCAATTCTGTTCCCAAAAAAATCTATTTAAAAACATATTTCCCAAAATATTTTTCTAATTTCCTTATTTGGAATTTTTTTAAATTATAAATATTTGTATATTCTAAAGTTTCATCAATTTCAATCTGCTCTTTCGCCTTCGTCAAATATCCGCTATACAAAAAAACAATTGCCATATTTCGTCATCATTACTCAAAAGACTTTTTATCGTTGTCCCATCTGAAATATACTTTTTTTCAATACTTTCTCCATCAGTAAATCGCTTTAAATCTGTATAAACATCTTCTCCCGCTTGATCTAACATATTTTTCTAAAAGTGTATTTCCAGAAACATTTGCCCAATATGCTTTTTATTTCTCCATTATCGACATAATTTATGATTGACCAAGGATTATAAACTCTTTTATCTCCAAAAATATATCCATTATACCATTCTTTAACTTCTTTCAATTTTTATATTTCATTTCAAAATAATCAAGCATTTTCAATTACTTCACTTTTCAAGAAGTCCAAAAATACTCTGAATAATTTTTTTATTTAAAAATAGTATCTACCTTCAAATTATTTAATCCAGAAAAAAATTCCTTCCTTTTATAATCCGAGTTATCCCAGTCAAAATCCCATATTTCAAAGAATCATTAGTTTTTAATGCCGAACTATAAAATACTTGAAAAAAATTTATTGCTTCATTGTAATAACCTTTATCAAAAGCATTAATTATTGGTGCATCATATTCGTCAATTAAAATTATTACTTTTTCTCCATAATACTTATAAATATAATTTGATAATAATTTTTAAAAAGCAGTTTCATAATCACCTTTTTTTCCTCTTCATAAAATATTTTTATCAAATTTTATTTTTATCTCGCTTATTCATTATTTTCTCTCATATCTTCAAATTCAGCATACAAATCAGAAATCAAAAGATTTTAAATTTTCAAAAGTATCTTCCCAAGTATCCGCTCTTAAATCCTTCAACGAAACAAAAAAATAACAGGATATTTCCCTGCTCTCTCATATATTCACTGCCAAATATCTTCAATCCTTCAAAAAGTTTCCTATTCTCATCCTTTATTTCTCACATCAAAAAAATACTTAATCATCGACATATTAAGCGTTTTTTTCCAAATCTTCTCGGTCTTGTAAAAAAAGTGTCACAGCTGCTCTATTTACAAGAATATCTTCTATTAACATTGACTTATCTACATAATAATAATTATCTTTTATTATATCTTCAAAATTTTTCAATTCCTACAGGTATTGCTTTTTTTCTCCATAAAATCCCCCCCTTTTTAAATTCTAAAATCTATTTTTTTATTTTTATCCTATCACATAACTAACCGCAAGCCATGTTTGAATTTCATTCTCCAAATTCATATTTTCCAAAAAAGAAATTCCAAAACAAAACTCTTGACTCGCCGTCTCTTTAAAAATTACAATTTCAATTCCATTTTTTTCAAATACTTAACATCAAAATCGTTATTATTCCCGTCAGACTTCTACCATGGATAATCCAGAAACTGTTCCCTATTGTCAGTTTTCCTTTATTAACTTTCAAAAGAAATTGCTTCCAATCTTTCTCCAGTTTCGACATAACTTTTTCATATTCAAAAATTTGTTTCTAAAAATACATTTTTAAGAAAATGTTTACTTTATTTTATCAACTTTTTCCTTTTTTTAAATTCATACTTTAATGAAATATGTTTCAGTTTTTCAAAAAAAGATTTAGAATTTTTGAATTTTAGAAAAAAAGTTAAACTCAACTTCTTTTTTTATCTAAAAAAAACATTCGTATATTTCCAAAAGGTGTTTTTCAACATAATTCTCTCATTTCATCTAATTTTTTTAACCTCAATTAACCCATATTTATCTATTTTTTTAGTCTTCCAAAATCTCTTTCGCAAAAACTTCCCTTCATTTTTTTCAGTCCCCAACAAAATTTCCTCAACAGTTGCCGCAATATCAGCAAAAAGTTTTTTTCTAGTTCCAATATTTACATTCTTTTTAACATTTTTTTACCGTAAATCAATATTGGAATGTACTCTCTTGTGTGGTCAGTCCCTTTATAAGTAGGGATCATTTTCCGTGATCGGCAGTGATAATCAAGATTTCATCATCTTTCAAGTTTTTTTCTCAATTTCAGGCAACCAATTGTCAAATTCAATCAAAGCGTTTACATAACCTTCCACATTTCTTCTATGCCCATAAACTGCATCAAAGTCAACCAAAGTTAGTGAAAATCAATCCTTTTGTATCTTCCTTTCAATGCCACAATTGTTTTCTTAATTCCATCTAAATTATCCTGATTAGACTTTTTCTGTTGTCTGTAATTCCTTTTCCATTGAACAAGTCGCTCGTTTTTTTCCAATTCCAACTACATCAAGTCCAGTTTTTCCAATCTTTCAAGCATTGTTTCTTTTGGCGGATCAATCGAAAAAGTCGTGTCTGTTTGCAGTTCTTTTAAATTCTCCAACTTTTTTTACCAACATAAGGTCTTGCAATTACCCTTGCTACAGGTGATTTTTTTCATTACAAATTTCAAGTGCAATTTCACATGCTTTGTAAAGTTCTTCTAATGGTATAATTTCTTCATTCGCAGCAATTTGAAACACAGGGATCCGCTGAACCATAAACTATCCAATTTCCAGTTTTTAATTTGTTCTTCTCCATATTGATCAATCGCTACAGTCCCTGAAATTGGCTTATTCAACATGGCTTTTTCTTCCAGTTTTTTTCTTCAAATTCCTTTTATAACTTCATCTGAAAATCCATTTTTGATAATTTGGAAACGGTCTTTCCAACGGCACACCAGCAATTTCCCAATGCCCAGTCGTAGAATCTTTTCCCATGTGACACCTCAATCGCTCTTCCATAGGTACCCTTCAGCACTTTCCACAGCTGGAGTTCCCTTCAATCTCAGTAATATTTCCAAGTCCTAATTTACCCATATTAGGCAAACTCATTCCACCATGAAACTTTTCGCCATATTCCCTAAAGTATTTGACCCACAGTCATCAAACAAATTCGCATCAGGCAATTCTCCTGCTCCAACACTGTCTAAAACTATTATTGTTATTCTTTCTATCTTTTTCATTTTCTTATCTTCCTTTCTTTTTTTATTTAATTATATCTTTTATCTGTTTTTAAAAAGCAATTGATTTTAAAATTTTTTTATAATATTTCTCTACAATATCTGTTACATCTATGCTTACATCTAGTTCTGTATTCAAATATATTTTTATTATCCTTTTTTTCAAAAAAATGCTTCCCAAATTTTTTTCCCATATTCAAATAAGCCTTAACGATTTCAAAAATCATTTTTTTGAAATTTTTACTATTCCTCTATTTCTTAGTTTCGATACTTCTTTAAAAAAATTTTTCAATATTATCATCTAATTTATCTATATCAATAAAATATATATCATAAAATAATTGTTTTTTTATATTCTTCAAATGTATCAAAATATCCTTTAAATTTACTCAATCCTAACCACTGCAATAAAATATCTGAACAAGAAATTTTATTTATTAAACTTATTTCTTCTTTAGACATCAACCTTAATAACTGCTGTTCAGTAAATTTTTAAAGGTAAATATTTATAATCGTACTGATAAATCTTTTTCTCGATATGGAACCATCAAAAAAATTATTCTCAAATTTTTACTATACCCGTATCACATTTATTTTTTTATATTCCCATAATTAAATTCAAACACAAACTTATATCGTGCTTCTTCATTATAAGAAATTAATTCGTACCAATATCCATAATAAACAATTTCATTATTTTTTTCATAATTTGAAGATAATCCTCGTAGCAACTATCATAATAATTTTTCATCCCAAGTAATTATACTTACATCCATTTTATCTCATCCTGTTTATATTAATTTATTCTTGAATTATCATAATTTTTTTATAATTCTTAAATATTTAAAAATTTAAATTTTTATTTCTTCCTATACTTTCTCCCTTTCTTCTCTCAATCGCTTTCAAAATCCCACCTTTTCACAAGTTTATTCAAAAATCTTCTCGCCGTAGAATCCGAAACATTCAAAATCTTTTGAACCTCACTATTATCAATATAATTATTTTTTTCTCAAAATACCCTTCCAGTATTTTCAGCCTTTGTAACTCTTTATCAGTCATTTTTTCTTTTATATTTTATTCTTGTCAATATTTTCAAAATTATATTTTTTTCATTAACAAAAATTACAATGAAAAAAATATAAATATATGACAAAATCAATTATAAATGATATGTTATAACACAATAAAATTATCGAACAAATTCACCACAAGTTTATAAAAAAATACTACTTATAATTTATTTTAATACATTATACCATATCTTTAAAAAAATAACAAAATTAAAAATTTAATATACACTTATGAATTATTCCAAATATCTTTTTCTTTTTCAATTCAATTTTTATAAAATGATATACTATAATTACATCCTTAAAGAAAACCATAAAATCTAATTATTTTTATACTTTTTGAATACTATTAGTATGTAGACTGTATGTATATTAATAAGTTATACTTAAGGTTAGGTGATTAAATATGACATTGCAAGAAATTGTAGGAAAAATATAAGAAAATATAGAAAAAAATATGAAAATCAGTCAAGAAGAATTAGCTCTTAGATGTAATTTAAATAGAACATTTATTTCTAGTATTGAGAGAGGATTAAAATCTCCATCTCTAAGTACCATTGAAAAAAATATGTTTTTGAATTAAAAAAATCGAAGTAAAAATTACTATTTGAATAAATTAAAAATCAAGAAAAAAATTAAAAAAAGGAGATCACAGTATTATGATAAATAATTTTATGTATTTATATATGTATCATTTAGAAAAAAATTTTTATTATCAAAAAAAGAGGAAATTCTAAAACTTTCATTTCCAATCTGATGAAAGTTTAATACAGACAGACCTCTAAAAGAATACTTAAAAAAATCTTATTGAAAATAATTTTAACAAAAATTCCAAAAAGTCAAATATAAATTTTTTTAAACATCGAAAAGCCATCAATCTACTGTATTATCAGAATTTAATTCTTTTTAAAATTTTAAGAGTACTACTTCCCGAAGAAATAAAAAAATAACAATGAAATAAAAAGTTTATAGTAAACAATAAAAACATCTATTTATACAAATCCTGATATTTGCTTTGAAATAAGTGATGGTAATAAAATTTTTCTACGAAACAATCGAGTTAAAATCTACAAAAAGGATAACATACCTGGTTCTAGCATTCAACAAATTTTTGCCTAATGAATGGGTAATTTTTTTATAAAACATACTTCTTCTTCAATTGACATAGTCACTGGAAAAATATATAAACTCTATTAATACCACCATACAATTTCCTGATAGAAGCCCTAGACCTCAAGTATCTTTTAAAGAACTTAAAAAAACTGGAATAATTCTTTCCGTCTTATATGTGATAATATACTAACTTACTCAGAAGACAAAAATTCAATTAACAAATTGAATTTAATACAGGATTGCAAAAAGTTCTTTCGGATAGATGGATTGATATGCTATTTGAATCTAATACTATAAAAAGCAAATGAACCTTGGTTTAATAATACTATGAGAAAAATTTATTTTAGAATTTCTAGAAAAATATGAAACTTTAAATAAAAATGAAAAATTAAATTTCAAAAGAAAAAAATTAAAAAAATTTAAACTCAAAAATATTTAATTTATAAAAAAATGTCTCATAATCCAAAAATAAAATTTTACTATTATAAATTTTGTAAACTTTATTTCTTTTTATGAGACAGTCCTGTGTTTAATTCTTAAAATATAAATCCCATTTGTCTTTAATTAATTGAATAATATTATAAAGTTTAGAATGCAAGGAACAGCATTTCCTATTATCTTATAGGCATTACTTGCACTTAATGCTACATTTTGTTCTGTCTTATTTAAAATAAATTTATAGTCATCGGGAAATGTTTGAAGTCTAGCACATTCTCTAACTGTTAATCTTCTCTGTTCCATTCCTTTATTTAATTCATCAATATTTTTTTCCACCATTCTCTAAACTTAATCTTCTAAATTCAATATTTCCATGATGTTCTGAACGAATTGTTGGAGATACTGAATTTAAATCAATTTCTATATTACCTTGTCCTTTTTGGCAAATATTTTTGCTTTTTGAATACTTTGTTTTGTGATAAATCTTTTTGATAAATTTGGTTCCTTTAAATCTCTCAATACTTCTCTAGATTTTTACAAAACTATACAAATTTTCACCCATTACACTATATGAATGCGTTGGTTTAGGATAAGGATTATATATGGAATCTTCACTAAAAATTTTTCAAGTTCTTTAATTGCTTCTTTTGATAAAGCATCTTTTCTAAATCCAAAAAAATATTATTCTCTCTCTGACTGTGGAACACCATAATTTGCAGCTTGCAACACTTTTTCCTGGAACAACTAAATAACCATTTTTTTGCCGCTTTTGAAAAAAATCTTCTTCTATAATTTTTCTTAATATTTTTCCAAAGATACTAATCCTTTTTACATTTTCAAATTTATAAATAATTTAGGTTTTACAATATTAATTACTTCTCTCATCCAAATATATAATTCTCCTCTATTTTTCAATTGTAGGTTTTTCAATATCAGAGATTAATTTATTATCATGGCTTTTTTATTTGATTTTAATCCTTTTTCTTTTTCCTGCAACAGAAAAAAATCTTGACAAGGAAAACCACCTGTAACTACATCCACTTCACTTGGAAAAAAATTTGTTCTCCTCCTTTATGTCTTTTTACTAGATCAACAATACTACCTAATTTATAAATATCATTTGCATTATTAATTCTTTTTCTAAAATAAGAAACCCATGCCGATTTTGCATCTGGTCTAATATCATTTGCAAATATAGTTTTTAAATCCTGTTTCTTTTTAAAGGTAACTAAATTACCTTGAATTTCTTCTATCCATTCTGAATGCTCATATTCATTTACCATTCGTCTTATACATTTTAAACCCACCTTCAATTCCTATATCCATTCCACCACAGCCACTGAAAAGTGAAAGTACTTTTTTTATTACTATTCATCTTCTATCTCCTTCACTCTTTTAATTTTTTTATTCATTATTAATAAATTATAGATTACAATATTAAATGTAAAAACTTACTCTACCTCAAAAAAATCGCCATATACGGCAAAATGATCTGACAATTTAG
>BNJU01002054.1_pt1 | contig 62859 bp, 67 predicted proteins | sample 8539281 | NCBI WGS metagenome assembly BNJU01 (sample SAMD00202456, study PRJDB9452) | human saliva metagenome | isolation source: human saliva | place: Japan
AAGATTATCTTTAATAAGGCAGTCTTTCGGGTCCCGCTTACTATACTTATTATACTTTCGTTTCGGAGTGCATAGCGATGCCTGTCTCCGCTTTTGCAAAGATGCTGGCTAAAGTAGGAACTATTGTGTGTCGAGCATGAGCAGAGGCTTGAGACAAAGGAACTAAAGAGAACTCCTGATTTTGATAAAGAGTTAGGAAAAGCCAATGTCGAGCTTTAAGAATGTGCACTTTCGCTTATCGCGACAAAGCAGGCGCTGCATGGCAAATATGAATAGCAGTGAAGGACCGTAGCTTGGCACTGGTAGGACCCAGCGGCGGCTGGCAAATCCTACATGGCCAAGCTTACTAGCTTGAGGTCTTTGGCTGCAAGCAGCAGGTGATATCATGATAAGTAATGCAAATCACCAAGGAGATATCCTAGATGTGCAAAATAAATTTCATGCCTATGACTCTCCAGATGGTACCTTTTGTGACCCAGTATAAAGGGAGAGTATCAGGATGAAATCCTAAGGCAAGCGATTCAGGAGGTGGAAGAGATAACAGCGGCTGTCATGCGTTTTATAATGAGTCAGACTTCAGGATACGCATTTGTAGTGGGAAGTGCGAGGGCATCATGAGATGAGGTGAGAGCAAGGATCTCCAATAGCCAGAGCCATGTTAAAAGATGCAAAACTTATATGCTTGACGAGACTGCAGCCATATACGGATCCTGAAAAGGAGGCTGGTGCAGTCATGCGGTGGCAAAGCTCGCACAGGAAAAGACCATGATAGTTATAGCGCATGGGCTCAGCACCACCAAAGGATGTGGATAAGATGCCTTCGCAATAAAATGACGGAAAAGAAGTGAGGCGGCGGCACCTCACAATGAGTGCCAAAGACTAATAAAGCACCTATGGAAAGATATGTGGGAAGCACACATTGGAAAGTCAGACAAGGGCTTTAGAAAGATTATGCTAGAAGCATTAAAAGTGATTTTGTGTGGTGAAAATAAAGAAGTGTAGATCATGTCAGGGCTTGGAGCATTGATGGCTTCGAGGCGCTGTGCGTGCACCGGTAAGTTATGTGGTACAAAGGCTATGGTAGGTATCCAAATTGACATGACAGCTTACCATAAGTCAGAGGCATTTACTGGTTGGGCATTACAGCTGACTCTCATAGTCATGCGCCAAAAACTACTATGCTGCTGCAGACAGGCAGGGTTACAATACCTGCGCAAACAAAGCATGGGAATAGCTGAGCACTTATCGCGAGGTATCTGCCTGTCGAGACATTTAACGAAAGACAGCCAGGGATACTATTACCGGTAACTACCACACCATGGAAGTGTTGGCGGGAGTGTGGCGTCTAAGGTGGTTATGAGTGGCTACTCAGGGACTGCTTACACCTTATCACTAGCTTATGTGCGATGTGTGTGACCTTGATTACAAGACTCTGCGCCACTCACAGGCGGTAGGTTTGGTTGCGCCTGTTCTGCTGTGCAACAAATATTTGCAGTATGCTCAGGCGCTCAGTATAGCTGAGTGCAAGGATGGAAGCGGAGATGACAGGATACTCGTAGCATCAGTGTTTTTGGAATATGCGCAGGGACGTCGGAAATAAAGTCATACTCTCACTACGCAGTAGCCAGAAATATAAGCTTATTAAAGCTATAGAAGAAGATCTGATGTCACCTCTCAGAATGGAGAAAGGAGACTGGCTTCCGGCTAGCAGGCTTCGCTGCTCACCAAAGCGCTATCGAGTATAGGCTACAGCGGCGTGGTATTCATTTTCTTTTATATAAATGACAGACGGAGCTTGCGGAAATGTATTATGATGCTTATATGTGCTTTTATGATACTATGCACGCCTCAGACGGTGCGAAAGTTCTCAGCCCATATAAGTATGGTCACAGAGCGGTGGAAGGCAGGTACCGTATGCGACTGGAAATAGAGCGAGTGGATTACCGAGGAGATGATATGAGTCAGAAAACTTTGATATGGGCTTAAAATGCTAGAATTTGCACATGATAAAAGATTATAGATAAGGTATCCCTCTATATAAAAGAGGACGACTACTGGCTATAGTGGAGTCCGAGCGGAGGCGTGCAGACAACACTTTGTACAGACTTATGGCAAGGTTTGGGATGTCAACGAGGAAGTGTGGAACTTGGAGGAAGGGATGCAAGGCAGTACAGACGGACTCCCATGACTTCAGTTTTGTATTTCAGAGATGTTTATTTGTTTGAAGATACTGTAGCTATTAATGTGGTTCGGTAACGCTGGCGACCAAGGAAGAAGTGATAGGAGGTTGCCAAAAAGCCTACTGCTGGGCGACTTTGTGCATGACAGCAGCTACAGATGCGTGATGGGAGAGGGCGGAGCATCACGTGTGAATTAGTAAAGACTTTCCATAGCAAGGGCTATGGTGAAGTCTGCTCTATAATAATACTGGATGGAGGCAACTGCCAAATGGTAGACCGGAAAATGAAAAAGAGCTTATGCAGGCTATAGGGAAGAACCCTACAGGAAGAAGACGGTTGTATGATGGCGCAGAGGTTAAAACCAAGTAAATGCAGATATGATAGTGCTATAGACGAAGGAAAGAGATAGTTCAGGAAGGAAAGCACGAAGAGCATAATAAAACAGGTGGAATATAATAAGTTTATGAAACGCCATGAAGAACTTGCCGTCAAGTTGAAATGAGTCTTAGAATAAATCGTCCGTAAATAGGCTCAAGAAAACTGTGAGTGTCGGTATAGCAAGCTTGATTACGGACTTTTTATAATCAAACAGCAAGATATGTAAACCTATTGACTGAATTTGTATAAAAATATACAATAGTCTAATTATCGGGATAGATGATCTCGATAAAGATGAGTCCCGTGGAAAGGAAGAGATAGCTGTAGCTATAGCCTTTTACAGTGTCTGAGTTTCGCATGGGGCGCAGTGGTGTGTACCAGGGTTAAGGGTGGAATAGTGAGAGAAACACGAATAGAAAAATATCTTGGTCTTTGTATGAAAAGTATGGTGTAAGGTCTCTATTGTTATCTACTTTGGCCTATATCTTTGGAATAGCGTGATCATAAAATGCAAGTCTGTACTGTAATAGGGAGTGATATGCGGTACTATAATTTCCTGCTTCACGGCAGTATCTTGTTGTGACTAGGACACAGCGGTAAATCAGATTGGTTTTCATCGCGAGATGCATACGGAATATTTATGCCTTTAAGGAGGTTTTGCAAGCCCTTATATAACGATATCTTGGGTGTGTATTAATGCTTCCTCGACAGATAATTGCGTATCTCTACTAGCAGTGCTTTTGGGTGTGCACGTTGTCTGGCTGTCTGTTTATGGAGAATCGAAGCATCCATGAACAGATGCAGGTCGACATCATGGTGGGTGTTATAATAGCGATTGTGTTTTGCGATTGCTTAGATACCATCTTGGAATGTACAGGAAGAGCAGAACTGATCAGGCTTAAACTGAGTAAGAGCTGGAAACAGGAAAAGCCGAGAAGGAAGGAGTAGTGGCTCTCGCAAATCGTCGGATATGTACTGAGGATTCGGACCTGTCGCAATGGCTTCGATGAAGAACGGATGCAGTTGGTGAGAACCTGCCTTCTTATAACCAACAAATGACTTATCAGCCCAGTAGCTGTATGTTTGCTGAGAGGGATATTGACGGTAATGATAAGCAAAGAATTTATTTCAAAGATAGATGATAACTCGGCAAGAGAGATTCTTAGTAGCCTATTTCGGAGATCAACATTGAAAATGGTTTAAGAACCCTTTAAGACCATGTTTAACGAAAACGGTCAAAGACGGCGAGTTTATACTCTTTGAATAATATTTCAAATAATCTCTTATGTTTTGGGTTAGCCAGGTACAGAGGCGTTTGACGAAGATGATTCTATAAAGAAAGAGTTTTACATGGCTCGCTCTGATTATTTTCAGGGCTGGATGGGTCACGGGCCCGTATTGGCAAAATCATGTGCGGCTGATGAGGTGTTGAGACAGGATTGCCGATGGTATCCACCGACACTGTTGTACACAGCTTTTGGGGCTTTCGGCGCAGTCTTGGAGCTTAAAGCTGCTTGCTGCGCCTTAGTGAAGAAGAGATATCCGATAGGCTCAGCGAGTTACAAAACGGGCAACTGCTGCTCATACTGTGAAGACTCAGAGAGGTTACTCTGCGGAAGAAATTTTGACAAATTCCGGAAAGAACAGCTTCAGAGGTCAGTTGGAGAACTTACATAGAGGAGAGAGAAAGATTCTGTAAACTGCACAATGTAACAATGGAAGCAGATACTCGATCTGAAAAGCGGATAATTTCTCTCCGCACAAAAATAAGTTACTTACAGGACTACTTCGTGGAAGCGGTCAAGCCAATCGCTGTAAGGCATGAAGCTGACAAAGAATATCACGATGTAAATATTATAGAAGATTTCTGCACTTTACTCTAGAGTAGAAGATGCGACGTAAAGGTTTTGGAACATAAGCAAGTACCAGATTTCAAACGTGACACATGGTATTTTACAGCATGAACCACATGGCAGCTTTACTTAGAGGAAAGCTATCAATAGAAAGGACAAAATGACGGTGTGTAAGAATAGAATTTGATTTTTGCCCGCAAATATAGAGATAGATGAGAGGCAGAGGTCATATAATGTTTCTGATACTGGATGTATCATCCTCTTGCAAGAAAAGGACTGGAGTCGATTATACATATGTATCGTCCGGAGGATGAGGTGCTGCGTGCTAGGTACGGTTAGCAGCTACGTGGAAAGTATGCAGAGTAGGTCGATATGGCATTTATCGATCTTGAAATCTCAACATGGAGAAAACGAAAGCTTCTGGATTTCTTTTAAAGTGGCTAGAAAGAAAGGAAGTTAAGACGATATTTATAACATCCTTCAAGAGCAGGATTTGCACGCGGAAGAGGAGGATGAAATTGATGCATCTGTTTCTAAAAGACGCGTTATTGATGAGGATAGTATTCAAAGGCTTAAGGCGGTAGAGCGAAGCAAGTTTTATTCTGGGATCTATGACACATATAGGAACTCTACAGAAGAAGAAAGAAAGCCGCCAGTCTTACTACAAGAGAGGATCTGAGGGTCTATATGCATCAAGGTTTTTCCAATTTGAGACAAGTGACAGACTTTTATCTCAAACGGAACTACTAAAAAGCATGTAAGCAGTATATTAAGTAATTGGGACTTAAGAACAGAGTTGAAGTTGTTCTTTAGCCGATAAAATGAAGAATTTCAAAGTTTAGGTGATTGTAGGAGGTAAGCATGAGAAAAAGTAAAAACATTAAAAATTCAGAGTGTTTATTTTATCTGTACTGGCATTTTTAGCCTTGGGCAGTCTTGGACACAGTTATGCCTATTTGATAAGTCATCTGAAGATTTCGTCAAGTTTAATACGGAGATTTTCAATGTATTTTCAGAGACAGGACCTTTTCAGTGCGGATATCGTAAATATGGCAAGTGATGACAAGGAAATCGTAAAATCTGTAAATATAGAAACTCGCATCGGTAACGGCGGAAAAAGTGTAGAGGTTGTATTCAAAGAGGGCATACCACAGAGCTTTTTGATGAGAATAACTATCTGAGAACATCATATCCATTGGATGAAAAGGTACGACTTTTTATTGCCTTATGAGCTTGATTTAAGCAAGTCAGCCGAAAAGGTAACAATGAATGTAAAAAGCATTTATTTCAATAACCGGAACGGTATTTGAGTATAATTATGCGGACACCGTATTTAATAAGCCTTTGGTATTTGATGCTTATAGAAGCTACTGATATAGTGGATAACAAAACCCGTAGGGAATTTTGCATCTTTCAAATCTGTGGCAAGCAATAAAATCGAATTACCGCAGGAAACCAAACTACACAGGAAGAAGTTTCAATCTTGTACCTACTCCGAAGAGTTATATGAGCAAGACGGATACAGGTAAGTTATTTTTGTGAAATTGATGTTACATATGATCAGGCATGCGGTGAAGTTATAGAGAAGAAGTGATAGAGTTGATGAAGAGTAAAGATTATATTATTATCAATTATATTTAGCATATGTAGTTGCTTTTTGCTTATCGTACTGGACCGATAAACTTAAGTTGAAACTTGATATGATGGATCACTCGTCCCGTGCGATGATCGTTGTATTGGAAGATCGAGTCTGAAGAAGGTCAAGAAGAGTTTAGTAGCGAAGAAAGCACTGAGGCAGGTCAAATCAAGCAAGAGCAAGTCGAACAACAACCAACACAACAGATACAGCAACCGGTACAACAGGAAGCTGAAACAAAACCTGCAGTTGAGACAAAGCCTGCAGTCGAGACAAAACCGCAGCAGAAGTTAGTGGAATGTAGAATCAGAATAATGAAGACTGTGAAATAGAAAAATATGGCATATATGCTTATCATTACTTATATTCGTATGCATAGCTGCAATTCCACTATAAAAAGTATAATGGCAGAAAAATATTTATATATTTTCTGCTCTATTGGATTGCACTAATAGTAATTATATGCTGCAGTGTTTCCGAGAGTTGAGGTAAAAATCAGGAAGGTTCAAAAGAAACTTGTATATACCTCTGCCCCTATCGGGTGCTATAATCTGCGTCATTTCAATACGCTTTATGCTAGCCATGTTAAAAGAATCTGGCAGGCAGCCCTACGATAAACTCATTTATGGGATATGAATTTGTTGGATATATTTTTACCCTTGATTGCAAGAGAAAGTATGAAGGTCTTATTGCCTTGGGATACTTGGGAGAAAAAGAAGATACAGAGTACTTGTAATTGTACTGGCTACTATATTTATGGCTGTTACAGAGATCAACTTTGTTAAGTTATTAAAAATTGACAGTTACAAAGATCTTTTATTTATGCTGTCAAGGATGTTGCGCCAATATTTACTACAGGAATATTGCTGATCACTTTAGTTACTTTACGGAGGAGTAAGGGCTGCTGTAGGCTATGCTGGCTTTTGTCAATCATCTTCTGGCGTATCTTTCCGGTTCTTCCGGATCGCCACATCGCAGATGCAGCGGTGGAATTTGCTTTCCCGGCACTTATGCACTGTTCATAGACGATCAGCAAGGACTTTTAGATAAGAAGGTAAGAGGAGAAGAATTCAAATTATCATTTTCTTACCTGGCCTGGGGCTGCTGCAATTATGTTCTACTGGTTTTTGTATAGGAGTATTTCCCGTTTATCCCAATGTTATTCTTGACAGGAAGTATGGAGCCGGGAATCATGCCCGGAGATGCGGGTTATTGTAAAAAGACCAACTGAGGAAGAAGATATCTACAGGCTGGCGGTAGGTGATGTAATCCACTCTAACAGAGATAATATAAACATCACACAGAATCATAAAAATTGATGAGGATAGGGCAGGCAACCGCCAGTTTGATAACCAAGGAGATAATAATAAATCTGAGGATGTGCAGCCGGTAATGCCTCAATGACATCACGACGAGCTGATCAAGGTAATACCTAAGATAGAATTCCGGTCATTTTGCTCAAAGGAACAAATTGATATCCGGATGATGTAGTGATAAGTAAATCAAAAAAGGATAATTGAAAAATGGAAAATAAAAATAAGCCTTTAATTAAAATAAGGTGGCATTCGATAATAGGAGAAGGATCATTGCTACTAGTGGGATCTGCGCTTTTGATTGTAGGCGGTGGTATCCACATTTTTAGTAACAAAGACCAAGGTGGAGACAGAGGAAGATGTACTGTATAGCTATGATATTACTGCAGTGATTCGAGTATAAGGTATATCTTAAGGAAAATGCGGTTTACGAGGGTGAGTTCTTTACAGAAGGAAGTATGTATTCCAGAAAATTGACCGATCATAGAAGTAACTCTGTTGAATTTTTGCGGACAGGGTCAGGTAATGCCGTAGCTGGAGTGTGATTATCAGGTAACTCGTGCTTGAGGGATTTCAAAGCAAGGATAACGACAAAGGAAAATCTGCGATAAAATTCCTCAAAAGACGGTGTACTGGCAGCGGATGCTAACGGTAATATAAATCTAGAGGAAACATTAATGTCGTCATGGATGAGTAGCGTGAGTAGATGACCAATATAGAGGAAGAACTTGGAGGGAAGTACCGAAAAGACTTTTATATAGAGCTTAGGAAAAACTCAAGGTACATCTAGATGTGGAGCAGGAAAAGGACTTTGCATATAGTGTTAGATACCTCTCGGATCTTTGCAAACTATTTTATGAGGTGGAAAAACCTACAGAATTTAAAGGAAAAGCGGAAGTATTACTGAAAGCAGGGTAGTAACTGTTGAAGCTAAACCTTACATGCTTATATTAAGTATTTCTGCTATACTTATAGGTATATTATTGGGACTTTTTGTATTCTTTGCAACTAAACTTCCTTCTGAAGATGAGCGTCGATCATCAAGACGAAGAGATTACTAAGAAGGTATGGAAGTCGTCTTGTATTTGTAGAAAAACCTTGAAGAAAGAGGCAAAGTGTGCAAAGTTAGGGATATGAACAGCTTTACTTTCAATCTCGGAAGAGCTTCATCAACCCATACTGTGTCGCTTAAATAGTGAAGAATTGCCGGATGACGGAAGGTTTATAGTTCAGGATGGGAGATATGTGTATTTTTATTACACATACCAAGGTAGTACTACTTTAGTAGTATGCAACATGGGCTGAAAGTACTTTCAAAAGCTTACTTTTGCGTAATGATTTGTAATGAAATATGAATTATACTTAACATGTAAGTTACACAAAATATATGGAGGTTGTTAGAAATGAGAGGATTGGAAAGAAGTCAATCAATAGTGGAGTTCTGCACCGTCACACTCTCGCAGGTACAGGATATGCATATTGGACAGATACCCAAGCGTTAAGGCTAAGGCTACTACAGGTGAGTTGGATGTAACATTCGCTGACTTAGGTTTATATGCACAGTATGGAGATGAGGGTCCAGCAGGAACCTGGTCTATAGTAGACGGAATCGGTGAGAGCGGATATCTCCCAAGTGACTTCTTCAGAAGAGGAACAGAGTACAACAAGATCGCTAAGGACGGAAGCATCGATGCTATTACGAGAGATCAAAGAAGTACAACAATGTAGAGTTCAACGCTGAGTTAGAGAACGCAGCTCCTATCAAGAGACAGGTTGGACCATACACATCAGCTAACACTAACGGTAGCGACCAGATCAAGCTTGACATCAAGAATATGTATCCGGGATATGCTCAGTATTCCGACAGATGTACTTAATGTAGTACTTTAGCAGCTGTTAAGCAACACTCAAGTTTGAGGTTGAGGCTGACAGGCTAGAAGGCACAGGATAGTTAGGTATAGCTCTTACACACATCAAGAGCAGTGCAGCCCGGACACAAGCAAGGATGGACAGAATGTATCTAGCTTGCTAAGTCACTCGGACTTAAGGAGAACCAGTACTCACAGTCGGTGGTGTTGATTTTGCAAGATTATCAGCATTAAAGTCAGTAGACTGGTGGTTGTTAAGAAGGCTATTGAGAACGCAGAAATACCTACAAGCCCATCAACAGACAACGAGATTAGACCTTTTCATAGGTGTAGCTACATCCGGATGCTGAAGGTGTTTACTGACAGGCGTACAGATAAGCTCAATAAGAACAATGATGATGCAGATTCAGAGAACGGTGAAGCAACAGTTACAGCTGATTTTTGCATCAGTTCAACGCTGGTAAGAAGATCGAAGGAACAAACATCCTTAAAGAGCAGAATGGGCGCTAAGGCAGAGAAGCCAGAGAAGCTGCGATCAAGCGCAGGAAGCCTCAGCGGTTCGCTACGCGATCAAGCAAGCGGGTAGCTCAGCTGGTTCTCGCCATTGCGATCGCGAGGGTTCAGCGCAGTGAAGCTCAGCAGGAAGCTCAGCTGGTTCAAGCATCGGAAGCTCAATCGGTAGAAGAAGAGGAAGATAATTTAATATTATCTAAAATAGTAAAATTACAGATTATAATATTTGAAACAGGATAAAAGCCTTTGAATTTTGATTTCGAGGCTTTTATCTTTTTGTTAAGCTATGTATTTAAAATAAATCCTACTACTTAGTGGAATATAACATGGGCTCAAAAGTAATTTTTAAAAGCTTACTTTTTGCGTAATGTTTTATAATAAGTTTTACATTATAGTTAACGATGCAATAAAAACAAAATATATGGAGGTTGTTGAAATGAGAAAGATTGGAAAGAAGTCAATCATTAGTGGAGTTCTGCACTGTCATTAATTCTAGCAGGTACAGGATATGCATATTGGACAGATACCCATGCGTTAAGGCTAGGTACTACAGGTGAGTTGGATGTAACATTCGACTGACTCGATTATATGCACAGTACGGAGATGAGGGTTCTGCAGGAACATGGTCTATAGTAGATGGAATCGGCGAGAGCGGATATCTTCCAGTGATTTTCTTCAGAAGAGGAACAAGCGATTACAACAAGATAGCTAAGAACGGAAGTACTGACGCTTACGCGAGAGATCAAAGAAGTACAACAATGTAGAGTTCAACGCTGAGTTAGAGAACGCAGCCTATCAAGAGACAGCTGGACCATCACATCAGCTAACACTCAACGGTAGCGACCGATCTAGCTTGACATCAAGAATATGTATCCGGGATATGTTCAGGCATTCCGTACAGATGTACTTAATGTAGGTACTTTAGCAGCTAAGCTAAAGCAACATCAAGTTTGAGGTTGAGGCTGACAAGACTAAGAAGGCACAGATATGTTAGGTATAGCTCTTTACACACATCAAGAGCAGTACAGCCCAGATAAAGCAAAAAGGATGGACAGAATGTATTCAAGCTTGCTAAGTCACTGGACTTAAGGAGAGCCAGCACTACAGTTGGTGGTGTCGATTTCGTAAGATTATCAGCATTAAAGTCAGCAGATCAGGAAGTTATTAGAAGGCTATTGGAGAACGCAGAAAATACTTACAAGCCCATCAACAGACAACAGATTAGATCCTTTCTGCAGGTGTAGCTATGGATCCGGATGCTGGAAGGTGTTTACACAACAGGTAGCACAGGATAAGCTCAATAAGAACAATGATGATGCAGATTCAGAGAACGGTGAAGCAACAGTTACAGTTGATTTCTTTGGGATCAGTTCAACGCCGGTAAGAAGATCGAAGGAACGAAAACATCCTGAAAGAGCAGAATGTAGGCGCTAAGACAGAGAAGCCGTGATCGCTAGCAGGAAGCTCAACTACGATCAAGCACAGGAAGCCTGCAGGTTCCAAGTGTAGTGATCAAGCACAGGAAGCCTCGAGCGTTTCAAGCGCAGGATCAGTACAGGTAGTCAAAGGGTTCAAGCGCAGGATCAGGGCGCAGGTAGTTCAGTGGATCAAGCGCAGGAAGCTCAGTATGACTGCACAGAAGCTCACAGGGTCTCAAGTGCAGGACAAGCGCAGGCAGCTCAGTAGGTTCAAGCGTGTAGCCCAGTGGCGATCAAGCATAGGCGGTTTTTCGGTAGATTATTCAGATAATTTATATTATATGAGTATCGATGATTATAATATTTAGACAAGATAAAAAGTCTTGGAATGAAAGTTTCAAGGCTTTTTATTTTTGCTTTTAAACTTGCTTTATTAAACACAAAGCTCTTTATATATGGTATATACTTAAGGAAACTAATTTATGTAAAACAAAAGGCAGGATATTTATTTATGAAGATAAAGCTGAGCAATTACATTCTATAAAAATTGGTAGAATTGGCATAAAGACGGATTCTGTGTAGTAGGCGGCGGTGCCATGCACTTAAATGATGCACTGGGGCATCAGGAGGGGCCGCTTAGCTATATAACCACTCATGAGCAAGCCTGTGCAATCGGCAGAATGTTGATGCCAGAATACATAATAGGATGGCAGCGGTTTGTGTCACGACAGGTCCCGAGGAACCAATGCTATTACCGGAGTGCTTTGCAGCGTGGCTTGATTCCATACCTATGTTTGTGCTGTCAGGGCAGTTTAGGTATGACTCGACAGCCAGGAGTACCGGACTTAACTTAAGAGCCTTGAGCGATCAGGAGTTTGATATATGCAAGTCCATAGATTGTATGACCAAGTACTCTGAGATGGTCATAGAGCCTATGAGGATAAGGTATTGTATGGAAAAGGCTTTTTATCTTGCAACAAGCAACAGACCCGGACCGGTGTGGCTTGATATTCCCCTAAATGTTCAAGGTGCCTATGTTAAAGAAGAAGATGAACTGATAGGCTTTTGATAAAGAAGACTATCTTAAAGGAGGAGACGGCTGGGCGGCTGATAATCCTTACAAGATAAAAAGAAGACAGTAAAAAGTAACGTAGGACAAGAGAAGTAGACGCTCCAAGAGTAAGCAAAGAACTTGCCGCTACGATTATAGAAAAGATAAGAGAGTCCAAAAGACCTGTGCTTAATGCAGGTAACGGTATTCGTATAGGAAATGCACATAAGGAATTTATAGAGTTGGTGGATAAACTCGGTATACCGGTATGCACAGGTTGGAACAGTGAGGACTGTATTCTGGGATGAGCATCCTCTATATGTCGGACGCCCCTGGAATTTTTGGAGACAGAGCCGGTAACTTTACAGTACAAAACTCCGACTTGGTACTTTCTATAGGCTCAAGACTCAGTATAAGACAGGTGGACTTTAATTATAAGGCATGGGCAGGGCGGCTTATACCATAGTAAATGATATAGATGCCGAGGAGCTTAAAAACCACAGTGCATATATCTCTTCCGGTACACGCTGGATTGTAAGGACCTTATAAATACCTTGCTTGAGCTTTTAGAGAATGAGAAAAACCCGGTATACAAGGGAGAGGGCGAAGGCATCAGGAATGAACTGGCTTTGAAACCTGTAAATATTGGAAGGAAAAATATCCGTATGTAAAGAAAGAGTTCTGCAAGCTCGATGATAAGGCAAAGGCAAATGTATACGCCGTAATAAAAAGAAATAGGACTTTTGGCTAAGGGAAAAATCGATCACGGTAGTCGGTAACGGCTCACCCTGTGTGGTCGGAGTACATTCCTATATTGCGAGGGCAAAGATTTATATCCAACTCTGCGGTTGCTCCTGCTGGGTTGTGACTTGCCGGCTGCAATAGGCGCCTATGTTGCCAATGAAGGTTATGAAAAGAAATAATACCGGCGACCGGAGACGGAAGCATACAGATGAATTTACAGGAGCTTCAAACTATTATACATCATAAGATGGATATAAAGATTTTCCCTGATCAATAATGGCGGTTACCACAGCATAAGGCAGACGCAAAACAAGTTCTTTTTCAGACAAACCTTTGATAGGCATAGAGGGAAGACAGTGGCGACTTAAGCTTTCCAAGTATGGAAAAACTTGGCCCTTGCTGCACGGCTATCCTTATGTAAATGCAAAAGACCAATTCAAAGATAAGGAAGCTGTAGAGGGCATTTGTGACTCAGTGACCTGTAATCTGTGAATTTTTTGTGGATATGAGCAAAACCGAGCCGAAGTCTTCAAGTCAGCAGCTTTCGAACGGTACTATAGTAAGCCCTCCGCTGAGGGATCTGCACCGTTTCTTTCTGATGAAGAAATGGATGAAAATATGATAATTCCAAGAATTTAATGTATAGTATCAATGATATTTGCGGCTTGCCAGCAAAAAGCTTTAGGACCTTGGGACTTAGTGTCAAAGTATATAATATAGTATATAATGAGGAAATAATGAAAAGTATATAACAGGGGCAACCAGTTTTATAGGTTACAATCTTTGTAAAGTATATAATAAGTCAAGGTGATGAGGTATACGCCTTTTCATAAGACCTACTTCTAAAATAAAGATAAGATAATAAGTTCGCCAAACCACTATAAAAATAGAGCTTGATGTGGCAACACTTAAAGGTGAGGAAGCTCTTGATATAGACAGTATAGATTTGTGCATACATCTTGCCTGGGACGGTGAGGTGCTAGAGGCGCATGCGGACGCTGCCATACAGGAGTCGAATATAAATGCAAGTCTAAATCTTGCAAAAACTGGTTAAAAAATACTCCTGCAAAGATTTATATTCGCCGGTTCACAGGCGGAGTACGGAATTACTTTGGAAAAAGCGGAAAATGGACTTATAAAGGCGGATGAAAAAGATAGATGAAGAGTTTAAAGCTGAACCCCGTATCTCGAGTACGGAAAAGCAAAAGCTTGAGTATTAAACGAGCTGAGCTTTTGTATGGTTTTAGATATGGACTATATACATCTTCGTATATTCAGCACCCACGGTTACTCGTGACGCAGACTCTTTTGGTATCCTGTGTGATGAAGGCGGATCTTTAATAAAAAGATTGATTTAAGTGCCTGTAAGCAGTTGTGGGAACTATATTTCATAAAGACTGTGTAAGAGCACATATAAACTTATAAGTGTAGCTTATGATGAGGAGCTAAAAAGAATCTCGATATTTAATAGGCAAGCTCTGACACCAAAAGATTATACACTTGCACTTGAAATAGCCGATGCCCTGCAATGTAAAAAGAAAATATAAGCTTTGAAAGAAAGGTAGAGAGCAAAGAAGGTATACCCTATCTAACCCCGATATATCAAAAACTTGAAAAATATACCGGCTTTAAAGCAGGAGTATAGTTTTCGGGAAGGAATAAAAGAAATTGAAAAATGTATATTATGTAAAGGTGATTGGCAAACTTTTTACTATAGAAAAATATGCCCTCATGCGCAGACATACCTGATTTGGAAGAACTTGAAAGTGACAGATGCCGCTCACCGCAAGTTTGTGCCAGTGCAGAGCTTGTTCTTTGTTCAGCTGGACAGCGAGGCTGTGTATTATTATAAAAGACGTTAGTAAGAGCCTCATCAATATCAAGTACCATGAGAGAGCTTAGACTTTAGCAATATAAACACTTCTGGCAAAAAGCATAATCTACATCTCAAAAAGACTATAGAAATAGGGTTGGTGGAGGGGGAGAATTTCTGAATTATGGAAGAGAAGTAGAGAAGCCTACGGAGGGAGAATAAAGAACTGGTAGAAAAAGGCAAAAAGCAGGGCTTTCAGTTGAAGAGGATTTTTCCAAAAAGTCAGGAACATAAGTTTAAGTCGGCTCCATTTGCGGCATTTTGTTCATTTAACTTTTAGAGCATCAGCCTGACCTGCTTGCATACTTAAGGGCGGCAGTACATAATCTAGTTAAGGCGGATACGGACTTATTACCGTACCTAGCTTAAATATTTTTGAAAATAAGAGCTTTTTATGAAATAATGACTGATCACATATGCCTACTATACTTTTGAAAGTCTGAATTAGCATTAAACCTTGCGGGTTTTATAGTTTTAGAAAAGGAAACGATCAACAGGGATACTTATCCTTTATAGTAAAAGAAAAGCTTACTATGAAGAAGAGATAGCAGCAAAAAGAAGTTATGAGCACTGAGATCTTTGTCTTGTGCAAGCTTGCAAAAAGAAGGAGAAAATCTTTATTATATGGGGTAAGCCACCAGCTTTTACACTTTGTGCAACACTTGGGCTTGAGGTTTGTAGAGTATATCATAGATTCAGCTAAGTTTAAGCAGGCTTGTACGCACCTGCCTCACATAAAGATAATAGCACCTGAGGATGCTGATGAAGCATCCTGTGGATGGCTAATTATAGTAGCTCCCGGCCATACTAAAAGAAAATAAGCTCTATTATAAGAAAGAATTTTTACTGCACCTGTAGAAATATACACTCTTATGACTGACAGATTCTACGAAATGTGGTTATAAAAGAAGGAAGATCCAATAAAGGCTTTGGTATTGGAAGAGAAGAATAAAGTAGTAATAAAGGACATGCCCATGCCGCAGCTTTCGATAGCGACTATGGAGCCATATTAAAGCCGTGGTGGTGTCGGTATGCAGCTCGGATGTAAATACCGCATACGGCAGCGGTACTAGAGAAGATCTTTCATATGGGACATGAATCTCGTAGCCGAGGTTTTTGAAGTGGGGAAAAAGGTAGAGGATTTTAAGAGGGTGATCGGTATGTCTCACTGACTTTAATTGGCGTGATATTGCATACAGGAAAACTTCTTCATGCCGGAAGACCCTTTTCCTCCAATGCCCTCGGAAGGACTATGAGACGGAGTATTTGCGGAGTACTTTAAGCTTGATGATGGATATGGAATTTGGCTAAGATTGATGAGGGTATAGATATAGAAGATGCCTCATGCGTGTGCGATATGGTAACTACCGATTGGCGGGTGCGGAAAGGGCGGATATAAGATTTGGAGACAGTGTCGGTAATAGGTATAGGTGCCGTAGGGCTGATGGCTATACAGGCGGCGGCACTAAAGGGTGCGCACCATACAGCCATAGGCAGCAGAGAGGCAAGCATAAACTTGGCATACGGTGCCTGGGAGATACTTGATTACGTTAGGGAGAGGCTGCACTAAGGAGTATATCTTAGCAGCACAGGGGACTTGGGGCAGATGCGGTACTATATGCGGAGGAACTGATGAAAGCTTTGCTTTTGCCGTTGATATAGTAAAGTACGGTATAGGCAGAGTGGTCAATCTAAAGCATTACCCCGAGAAGAACCCATACCATACCAAAATTTTCAGCCGGCAGAGGTATGTCGGGTAAAAGGCATATATGGAGCCTAAGCCGGAGGAAGAGTTAGAATTGAAAAGATTGTTAAATCGATAAATATAATAGAATAGTCCTAAAGATTTGATTACACACAGGTTTTACGGCTTGGACAATATAGACAAGGCACTTGAGCTTATGAGGGTAAAACCCACATTTAATAAAGACGGCACTCATGTTAAAGTATAATTGTTTAGTGGGTGTAGCCAATTCATCTTCGTCAAAAACCGAAAAGGTTTAGTATAAATCAGACGAAGATAAATTCCCGGCACCGCTGCATCGTTCACAAAAATAAGTATACCCCAAAACGATTAATATTTTTCTGAGTGTGCATCAAAAACGGCGTAGTGCGGCTACGCTGAGGATTTTTACGTATGCAATCAGGAAAAAGAGGTGTTAATCGGTATATTATATGTACAGATACAAAAGGAAGGAAATGAGACGGATATGAAGACTATAAGTATAAGTATTCCATGTTGCAACGAGGAGGAGAAATGTTGAAGCCTCTACTTGAGATAAAAAGGAGATTTAACGAGTAAGCTCTTACAAATATGAACTTATATACATAGATAATGATCTCTGTAGACCGAACAGCGGATGCAATAAGAGCTTTTATGTATAAAAAGATAAGGGAGTAAAGGCTATATTTAATGTGAGGAATTTTCCAGTTTTAATTTCCCGACGTGCGTATGATAAACTCACGAGATGCAACCATGCTATGGCGGCAGACTTTCAAGACCCGCCTGAAATGATAGTGAAATTCAAAGGCATGGGAAGAAGGATATAAAATAGCCATAGGTATAAAAAGCGAGCAGCAAGGAAGCTGCCCTTATGTATCACCTTAGAGGACTTTATATGACTTTTATTAAGAAATTTTCCGATGTGGAGCAGATAGAGCATTTTACGGATTCGGATTGATGACGATAGGCGCTTATAGAGGTTTTAAGAAAGCTGACGATCCGATCCTTTTTGCGAGGAATAGTAGCGGAACTTTGGCTTTTAAACTGCTGTGAGATAGAGGCATGAGCAGCCCAAAGAGGGCAGTGGAACAACGAGCAACAACCTCTACAGACTCTATGACGCCGCCATGCTCTCGGCAACTTCCCATACCAAATTCAGTTTGAGAATGGCTACTTTTTATAGGGGTTTTTGCTCTTTATGAGCATGCTTTATAGCTATACCTTACCTGATACTGAAACTACATATTGGGACAGGTTCGGCAGGTATGGCAACATGCTTATAGGTATGCTGCTTCTTGGCTCTATACAGATATTCTTCATAGGAATAATAGTGAGTATGTACTTAGTATAAGTCAAAGAGTGATGAAAAGACCCTTGGTCGTTGAGGAAGAGAATTAATTGGGAAATGGATAAAGAGTGTAGCCTGACATGAAGGTGAAAATAGACAGTATAAAATTAAGAAGGTAAAGCGTGCTAAAATGTGTATGGGCTACAGGAAAAGTATGATACTTCTATAGACTATAAACTGCTTTGATCGAGTTAAGAACAGCTTAGACTCTTTGAGCTGGTAAAAAGAAGAAGAGATGATGTAAGTCGTATATTTCGTGGGGCAGTGTCAGATAAGGACTTCGGTTTTGATCTAAACTTTTGATTTATAATGAAAATAAAAATACTACTTTGTAATAAGCGCCGGCAGTAAAGAAAGAAAAATATTCTCTAGATGAAAAACATAGAAAAGGCATCAAAGCGCAAGTAACAGGAAGGCTTTGCGAAGTTGAAAAAGACCTAGTGTACTGAGAAACTCAGGTAAAAGTGGGTCTTTCATTTTTGAAAACATGGATTAAAGGCTATGTTGCATAAGTCATATGGCAGCTTAAAGGGCTTGATGATGATTACATATATAACGAATGGTTTGAGCACCGCCTTTCCAAAGAAGAGATGCAGCACAAAGAGAGCATAAATTTGAAAAAGAACCTAAAATTCCATAGTTATACCCCCTGTATAAGACGGATGACAACTTACTAAAAGAGCTTATTGAAAGTGTATTAAATCAAACTTATGCTAACTTTGAGCTGTGCTTTTGACAGACGGAAGCCCTGAGGGCTTTGACAAAAGAAACTATACTTAAAAGCCTACGCAAAAGGAAGAAAGAATTACATAAGATTTTGGGAGAAAATCTGGTATAGCGGATAATACCAATGAAGCCTTAAAACTGCCACGGGGACTATGTGGCATTTTTGCGACCATGACGATATACTGCCGGAGTATGCACTCACGAAGTAGTTAAGGCGATAAATGAAAACCCTGCCGCCGACTTTATCTACTCTGATGAAGATAAGATGGATATAGCGGAAAGACAGGTGTTCGAGCCGCAGTTTAAGCTCGGATTTTAATAGGATATGCTTAGGAGTGTCAATTATATTTGCCATCTTTTTAGTAGTAAAGACTTTACTTGAAAAACTTAAAGGCTTTTGATAAGGCGTATGACGGAGCACAGGACTATGACTTTATACTAAGGGCAAGCGAGCAGAGCCAGCAAATAGTACACATACCAAAGGTTTTGTACCATTAGCGATGCCATATGAACTCTACAGCAAGCAATCCCGAAAGCAAGCTTTTATACCTTTGAAGCGGGTGAGAGAGCTATAAAGGCACATTTTCAAAAGAACTGAGCCCGCTTTAAGCATTGAGTCGATAGAAAAAGGCATAGACTACGGTATATACCCATATGCTTTTCACATAAAGAAGAACTTATTTCCGTAATCACTACCAAAATAAAGAGCTATAGGAGGAGTTTGGATAGTGATAAGGTCGCTTTTGAAAAGGTCTTATAAGGAACTTGAAATAATAATAGTAACAACTCTACCGGTAAGGAAACATTTGCCTACTATGAGATACACTACAAAAGGAATTTACCAATATAAAGGTAGTAGTATGGGAGAGGGAGCTTTAATTATCGCTATATCAATAACTTCGGTGTAAAAGTATGCTAAGGGAGAGTATCTATTCTCGACAATGATGTGGGCTAAAGAATCCGGATTCTGTAAAAGAAAATGTTTTACTTATGCAAAGAGAAGATGTGGGAATATGCGGCTGTAGGCTTTTGTACGAGGACGATACCCATACAGCATGCCGGCGTGGTCATGGGATTTGGCGGTATAGCTGGTCACATCGCTATGAGGCTTACATGAACTCAAAACAGTTATTGCCACAGGGGCCATGATCGCTCAGGATTACTCTGCGGTAACGGCGCCTGTATGATGAGTAAAAATCCGTTTTTGAAAGTGTAGGGGGATTTAGTGAAGAACTTGCAGTAGCATTTAATGATATTGATTATTGCATGAAGGTAAGAGCCTTAGGAAAACTTGTGGTATATACGCCATATGCTGTACTTCTACCATTATGAATCAAAGTCGAAGAGGGCTTGAGGATACCCCGAAAAGGTGGGAAAGATTTAACGAGAAATAGCCACCTTTATGAAAAAATGGGGCGATATACTTGAGAATGGAGACCCTTATTACAATCCTAATCTTACACTTAGAAAATCCAACTTTGCACTTAGGGATCTTTTAAAAGAAAGAATAGGAGAGCCATATCATATAGAGGATGAAAAATATATGTAATATTTTTCAAGGTGGAATGTATGAAGTAACAGTCCTTATACCCAATTACAACGGACTAAGTTTTATATGACTGATAGACTGCTTGAAAAAAGCAAAGTATTAAGGATTTTAGAATTTATGGTGATTGACAATGCCTCTGCTGACGAAAGTGTTAAGTGGCTAAAAGAAAATAACATAGAATACACTGGTTTTAGATAAAAGTACGGCTTTTGCCGGCGGAGTCAATGCCGGTATAAAAGAAGTGGATACCGCCTATACCATACTGCTTAACAATGATACCAAAGCGGATGTATACTATGTGGAAAAATCTGTAGACGCAAAGTCAGGCTGAGGAAAAAGTATTTTGCATAGCCCTATGATGATACTGAGCTGGGATAATAATCGCATAGATGATGCCGGAGACGGGCTTTGTATCATAGGTTTTGCCTACCAGATAGGGGTGTAGAGAGTTGGTTAAGATACGATGAAGGTATTTGCAGCCTGTGCAGGAGCTGCCATATATGATATCTGCCTGCTTAAGGAGTTAGGGGCATTTGACGAGTACATGTTTGCCTATCTTGAGGATGTTGATTTAGGGCCACGGGCAAGGCTTTGCTGGTTACGAGAACCTGCATGAGCCAAGTGCTAAAGAAATGTACATATATAGGCAGTAGCACATCAGGTTCATATAATGACTTTAAGGTAAAAACTCTGCAGCAAGAAATAATATTTATCTGCATTATAAAAACCACCTCTTGCAGCTTATAATCAATGCCCTGCCCATAGCCTTAGGGATGTTTATAAAATTTATTCTTTGCTAAAAGGATTCCTAAAAGCCTATATAGAAGGTATAAAAGAGGGCTTTGCAAGTTATAAAAATGCAAAAAGAGTTGATTTTAAAAAGTAGAACTCGAGTACCTTGATTATTATTAGATTTGAGCTTATTATAAATATGTTTAAATTAGTCTTACATTTTATAAAAAGAATGAATGGAGATTGTGTTAGTTTGAGGATAGTTTACAGTTTGGGAGGTAAAATTCATCTTCGTCAAATTAATAAAGCTTGTACGTACGAATTTGTAATCAGACGAAGATGAATATCAGGCTAGCAGTCTGATGATATACATTTATAATACACCTGACAGCAAGCTTTCATTTGGTATATTATAAATGTATATCCAACTACAAACAGTAACTGTACATAATAAAACTTAGTATAGCATATACATTTTAACTTTAATTAAAATTGTAAATAAAAATACTAAAATCATGTATAATCATCATGGAGAGTTTTAGATGATAAAGTCTAATCAAAGAAAATTTAACAGAATACAAATGCTGCTGGATTCTTGTAGCCATAGTGCTCAGTTATGTTTTGGCATGGTATATTATGTTCAGCCTCGAAGAAAAAGCCCGTCATTGACTTTCATTAGGCGGATATATGTCGGCACTTATGTAATAGTACCTTTTATGTTATTATACGATATATTCAGCTTATTATATGCCTAAACGAGTTTCAGGCATAGCCACAGTCAGCAATATCTTCAAGGCAAATACCATAGAGTACTGCTTTATTACCTTAGTTTTGTTCTTGGGGTCTCAAAAACCAATATTTATATCACTTTTTCAAGAATGTTGGTATTTATATTTTATTGTCATACTATTATAATAGAGAGTCTCGGAACGCTTTGTTATCAGATACGCTTTAAGAGACATGAGAAGCGTGAGGCTATAATCAAAAGCATATGATACTCTCTCGGTTACAGTAGAGCAACAGAAAGTTACGCATAGACAGAGTACTGGCTAATCCGCAATTCGGTTATAACATAAGAGGAATACTTGATGATACTAAGGAAAGAGGTTGCTTTTATATGATCAAGGTATATAGGAACTCTTGATAATCTTGAGGGTATTCTTGCAATGAATGTACCTCGATGAGACAGTTACAACATTAGCTATAAAGTAATTACAGTCGCCTTGAGTCTTTGGTAAAAGGTTGTGGAAAGTCGGAGTTCACACCAGTTTATACCCGATTATAATCATATTATACCTACTATACCCGCATATAGAGGATCGGACGGCTTTGGCAGTTATCAATATAAGATATGTACCGCTTACAAGGTTTTATAATGCAGTTATCAAAAAGGCTTATAGATATAATAGGAGCTTTGGCAGGTATAATTGTTTTTCGCCTATTATGCTTATAGTAGCGATAATAATAAAGCTTACCAGTAGAGACCTAGTATTTTCTCTCAGGAAAAGAGTGGGGCTTCATAACAGAGCTTTTAAGATGTATGGTTCCGCTCTATGAAACTTCAGGCGCCACAGGCTGAAAGGTGGCTTTGGACTGCATACGCATGATCCCAGAGTTGCGGTGTAGGCAAGTTTATAAGAAAACCAGCATAGATGAAAACTCCCCAATAATATACTTTAAAGGATATGAGGTCTTATCGGTCCGAGACCGAAAAGACCTTATTATGTAGAAAAGTTCAAAGAAGAAATAGCCTCAATACATGATAAAACATCTAGGTGAAGACCCGGTCTTACAGGTTGAACTCAAGTAACGGATACAGAGGAGATACATCCATAGAAAAAGGATAGAATATGACCTGTACATAGAAAACTGGACTATAGGTCTTGATGGTAAAAATATTATTTTTAACGGTAGCCGAAGGTTTTATTAATAAAAATGCATATTAGTTTCAAATGAAAGGTAAAAATATGGGTAGAAGATATAAACATGATCTAGAAGAAGTCGAATGAAAAACAGCCAGGGGCAGAGACGACTCAGGCAAGGTAAAGGGCAGGGAATTTCAATGTTGTAAAGTGGATCATACTTGCAGTAGCTGAGGTTCTTACTTTTAGGAGTTATTTTCTCCTATGCTTATGTGTCGAAACAATTAAATGAGTGCAGAGAATAGAGGTCAATAAGGAAGAAGTTAAGAATAACGACATCAGTGTTGAAACTATTAAAAAGATGGAAGGATACCGAACTATAGCTGTCTTCAGTGTAGACTCAAGAGACTCGGGAGTAGGAAAGGGATATAACTCGGATGTTATAATACTGCAAAATATAGACCTTGCCACCTCTGAGGTAAGGCTTGTAGTATTTTCAGAGACAGCTACTTAAACACAGGTTATGATCAAGTTTAATAAGATAAACCAAGCTTATGCCATAGGAGGTCCGGAACAGGCACTTAAGGCTATCAACAAGAATCTCGATCCAATATTACCGAGTATGTAACCTTCAGCTGGAAGGCGGTTGCTACCGGAATCAACATACTGGGAGGTGTGGATGTTGAGATTACAGCCTGAGTTCAGGTATATAAACAGCTATATTACCGAGACTGTAAAATCCACAAAGATAGGTTCGGTGCAACTTTAAGGAGCCGGCGTATACCATCTGGACGGTATACAGGCGGTGGCTATGCTGCGACTTCGTTATATGGACTCAGACTATGAAAGAACTGCAAGACAGCGTAGAGTTATACAATTGGCTTTGGATAAGCGAAGAAATCAGACCTAAAACACTTTAACGACCTTGTAGGAAATATGATGTCAATGGTTGCGACCAACCTCACATGGCAGGACGGCTTGATGTAATATCTGATACAGGTTCATACAAGATAGTAGATACCATGGGCTTCCTGAGCATAGAAAAGAGATGAACCTGGGTTCAAAAGGTGCTATAGTAGTACCTAATACTTTTGAGCAGAATGTAATGGAGCTCACACCTTCCTTTTTGGAGATGAGGCTACAGTTTCAAAAAACTGCGTAAAGAGTGTGAGCAATAAGATAGCTTATCAAACCAGCAATTGCTCCGGAGGAAAGTCAAGCGGAAAGGGCGAAAAGTCAAAGACTACCGAGGCAGAGACTCAAAGCAGTAAGGAGGCGGAAAGAATCTTCCAATTCAAAGTAATTCAAGCAAGTCTTCAAGTAAGGCAAGCAGAGAATATGAAACCAACAGTAACGGAGAGACTATGGAATGATGACGAGGCCGGATACAGAAGTAACATCAAAGCACGGTTCGGAATCAGAGTCAGAGTACAGTCAAGTACCTCAGAGTCAAGTTCAAAGCAGGAAGTTCTTCTTCAGGTGAAGAAAGCAGCAGCTCAAAACAAAAAACTCAAGTACAGCGGCTTCAAGTGCACAAAGTCCTCAACAGCGGCAATGCGAAGCAGCTTCAAGTACACAAAGTCTGTGGCAACCACGGCAGCACCGACCACTACAACTTCGGAGGTCCGGGACAATCTGCCTACTGCATGAAAATAAGCCGCAATAAAACACAAATACCACCTTAATAATACATGTTTGTACACAAAAGCATTGGTGGGAATTAGCAACATGAAAAAGCTAAGGACACCAATGCTTTTTATAATGATGATTATAACAGCTTTAACAGATTTTTAGAAATCGGATAAAAATAAAAATGAAATGTACTAACATTAGGTATGAATATAAAGGAGTCTTAGTAGGTCAGAAAATAATTTATACGGATTTGATAATGAGAATATTGAAATAAAAATAATGAAGTAAAATGAGAATATCACAAGGCAGGGGATGAGGGGCTTGGCATGAAACGCTGCAGCAGCACCAACTATGCTGATTTCAGACAGGAGCGACACAGACACAAAACAATTGCAAGTACAGCGGCAAATAATGAAGCGTACAACATACAAAAAGCGTCATCAGATGCATACTACAGCCAATGATAAATTTGACTACTCAGCAGCGAGTAGTAGTCACATATAGCAGTAACGGCACTGTGTTAGGAAGCAATTACGAAGCTAATGCCGCATCGGGCGGATATGTGAAGTGATGCTGCCTCGACGTGAACCCTAAGTTTGAAAGAGCTGCACTCATGACAATGCACGCACAGCAAAGTCCAACAGAACATACAGATGCGTGAAAATGTTGCTATACAGCAGAGTGTTACAGAAAGATGAGACTATGATAATGCTTCGCACAGCAAAGTCCGACAGAGCATACGGTCGCGACAATGCTTATACAGCAAAGTGCAGCAGAAAATGTAAATAATAACAGTGCTTATACACAGTCAAATACTCATGAGGTACAAGCACTCATGATAATACTTACACGTAAAACAAAGTCGGGAGTCAAAAACTCATAAAAAGGATCACTTCAGAGAGAATAGTAGATAAAGTGCAAGCAGCCCTCTGTTTGGAACAGTGGCAGGCAGTACCATGTTCAAAGGGTTAATAATCTGGCTACTAATTTTAATGAGACCGAGGAAGAAAGTGCGCATTAAGTAAAAAGCTCCCGAAGTAAGCAGTGTGAGAGCTTAAGGAGGCAAAGTGGCCAGTAACACCGCCAACAACTCATCACCCTGCAGTGACGGATGTCTCTCCTAGCAGAGTCTGCGCATGCCTTCGCAGTGGTTGCGATTAAGGCGACCTCAGTAGAAGCTTATTCATGGTTTGAAGGTCAAACCCTATGATACACCTTCAAAGCGGTTCAGGTATAATAATGAGATAGAAATGACCGGAACTTTTAGTTGTGACCAATAACCATGTAGTAGAGGATACCAAGGACTCGAAGTGTCTATCGATAGAAGGAAGGTCAGCAGTGTAAAGGGCAGAGACTCTGATAATGATGTAGCAATAATGGCGGTTAAGCTTGAGAGATATCAGCCTGAAACCTTAGAAAAATAGCAGTAGCTCATATGGGAGATTCAGAATGAGCTTAGGTAGGGCAGGGGAGTAGTGGCTATAGGGCAATGCACTCGGTTACGGACAGTCTGTTACTGTAGGTTATGTAAGTGCGATGGACAGAGAGTTACAACCAAAGATTCTTCTAAAGAATTTATTGCAAACAGATGCCGCTATAAGTCCGAGGTATCAGGCGGTGCCTTACTTAATATGAACGGTGAGTAATAGGAATCAATGCAAAAATATGCATCAACCGAGGTGAAGGTATGGGTTGATGCTATACCTATATCAAAAGTAAAAGGATATAATAGCCGAGCTTTCCAAGCAAAGAAACCAGAAAGTGATAAGAGTTGATGAGGTAAAGCAAGGATACCTCAGTATCAAGGGAAGAATATAAGTGAAGATGTGGCAAAAGCCTATGATATGCCAAGAGGTATATATGTATACAAGATAGTTGAAAACAGTTCAGCAGCCAATCTCAGACTTAAGAAAAGGACATATCACCAAGGTTGACTCACAGCCTGTAAAAGAATATGGAGGAGTTAAAAGAATTACTTTCTTATTATCAAAGTGGAGTAAAACTAACAGTACAAAGGCTTAAGGATAGTGAATATGAAGAAAAGAGAAATAAACACCTTAAGTGACCCGGAAGTGCTTTGAAATAATAGATGACTGTAAGCCGAAAAAGAGACTGTATTACACTATGCTGTAGTACAGTCTTTTTATTGTAGTAATGAAAACTGTTCTGCAGAGAGAACAAATAAGCTGACCCGCTATGCAAGTGATTGAAATAACTTTAGCGTTATGTAAATGAACATTGCTGCAGGTAAATTGTCTATCTGTGGAGTTATACAAAACAAAATACTTTTTAAAGGGCATTTAAAGGAGTATAAAGAGGATAGGTGAAAATGTATAAAAGGGCGTTGCAAACAGATAAATGATTATTTATGAGCAACGCTCTATTTTTGATATAATAGATGAATTTTATTAATTTAGTAAAAACTTATAAAAATAAGATATGAATTTTAGTAACAGGTTATGCGTTTAACCGTTGTAAAAGCCGGATTCCCAATGTACAATGGATTTGTCGAGAGAAGGATTTATCCTTTCTGCTTAGAATAAAGAGAAAGAAGAATAATGTGGCTGCTGAGTTAGGATGTTGATGTCGCGGAATGCGCTGGGGCTTAGTACGCGACAGTTTCAAATGTGATGCTTGAGAAACGTCGGCAAAAATTTCGGGATGAAAGTGGTAAAAAGAGTTCAGCAGGAACTGGAAAAAGACCGGATATATTCCCAATATGGCAGAATGCTTTGCAGAAATAATTCGAGAATTATCGGGTAGATAGTCAATGACCATCCTAAATATGAGGCAGGGTTTTAGAAGACGGTTTGTAATGTCTCATCAAACGCACTTTCTCCACGAGGTAAATAAAAAGGGTATTTCTTATGATAAAAGCGTCGACAGATATCAGTGAAATCATAGTGTTTGCTGCAATGGAATATGGATGTCTGATTCTAATAGGGATTTTGTAGAAGCGAATTAGACTTTGCGAAATCAGATGAGATCATCCTTTGTTGTATATGACGGCTATTTTGATAAAAGTTCAAAATTTGTTAATCTTGTAGATTAGTCGTTATATGGAGGTTATAAAGGCTTTGGGGAATGATTTTAAACTGGGACATAAGGCATTGTATTTCAGATAATTATATATGTATGGACAAGGGCGTATTGACGGATTTGCAAAGCCTTTGCTCAGGAAACTGCATTTGTAGATACCGAATCAAAAAGAAAGAGTGCAATTTTATAGGGATAAGTTTTTGGAACTTTCAATGGCTTATTACCAGTCTTGCAGTATCCGATTATTATGCACTGGACTTTATGCAATTTTACAGGGAGTAGTCGGATTCCGAAAGATTTTGCAAATAACAGGGATGGATGACAGTATAGCAAGCAGGGAGAGCATTCCGCGTGACTACAATTCATCAGGATGAATTTAAGGGCAAAGACCCACCAATTAGATATTGAAGATAATCGTGAGGAAGGACTCAGTACAAGATGGTTCTTCAGGTAAAAACTTATAAAAAGAGAAAGTATGAGGAAATTATAGTATCAGAGTTTGTCATCCTTATGTAGCTGAAGCTGTTCCTGTTACATTGCAGATTATGTTACAGGCATCATTTTAAATTATTGACAGATAATGATCGGTCAGCTGGGAGAGAATAAATATATCGGCAGTTGGACTGTGCGGTAATTTTTCTTTGATTTTTTCTGTAGTAGCGGTACGGTAGAGCACTGCTGCAGGGACCGCTGATAGCACAGTTTATCGGAGCAAAAGGATGTGAAAGAAGCATGGAGCAGCTTTGATGTAAGCCTGAGTTTTGCAGTATGCACATCAGCATTGTTTTTATTTGCACCAGGAATTTTTCCAGCACATATTCTTGGACTGTATACAAGGATATGGATATTATAAATAGGTGCTGTGTATTTTCGTATTATGCATTTTCCTTACATTCCGATGGCAATCAGTATAATTTTATCCACATGGCTTCGCTGCTGAAGGAGCATGCAGTCATACCGTTTTGAGAAAGTCTGTTGGCTGTGGCTGTAACATAGGGACTTAACTATATGCTTATATTTGGAAAAGCAGGGTTCACTGCTAGGAATATCAGTGCAACAATTGCAAACCCTTGTCTCAGTTGTTAATCAGTATTTACGTAGTTATCGGATTTATTATTTGCATTAAAAAGATGGAGATAAGCCGATATTGTCCCTTGCACTTTTAGAATAAGTATCCCCGGATTATTTTATAATGATTATACCTATTCTTGTAAAGTGAGTTCTCTGGAGCTTGGGACAGAATATGGAATCCAGGGTGTGTAGGCATCTTGATAGCAGGCAAACCTTGCAGCATATATGCTTACAGCTCGGTTCAGGGGCTTGTGTGAGTGCTGCGTGGTTTGTCGGCTGCAGCGGGCGTTATGGTCGATGAGAGGCTCCGGAAGGAAAAAGTGTGAGGATGCATATAGGAATCCGGGAAAATTATGATTACTGCGGGTTAATAGAGTTCGGTCTTTTGTATCGACAATGCTTATCTTGTCATAACAGGAGCCCTATCTCGGATTGTACGGGTGGATCCTAATGTAAAAACTGGAAAAATTCTTCTTGTTATATTTGCATTATATGCTCCGGTAAAGGTTGAAAACATGATTCTTGGAGGAGCGTGCTAAGAGCGGAGGCAATACAAAATTATAATGATTATTGACATTGTAAGAACATGGTGTATAAGATTCTCTTTGTCTGCTTGCAGCATATGCATGTGTTTAGTGAAATTGTAGGGTGTATATACATTACTTACGAAGAAAGATATTCAGACTTATATGATCATTATTATTTTTAAGAAACGCACATGGATGATCAGTTTAACATAGTGCTGTAATACTAAAGATTTGTAGGGAGTTAGCAACATAAACAATGGCTATTTGTCTACTCCACATAGGTATACAAAAATACAAATATTCATATATAATGGAAAATCTATACCTGGGAGGTTTTAGCGTGGAAAAATACCAGTATTGCCTTGGCTAAGAAAAAGATTTGCCAATTATCAATAAAAATTTTATGAAACTGCAAGAAGCTTTATGAAGGCAAACGGAAATAAACACAGTGGAAGGATAATCCTGAATCAGATCTTATAAAAGAAGACATAGAAAGTAAGATTATTCGTTATATCCTGGTGAAGACTCTGTGATACACGCAGTCTTTGTCTTTATGATAGGCAAAAGATAAAAAGCTACGATAACAGGTTCATGGCTTTGGACACGGAGTACGGAGTAATACATCGTGTGGCTTCAGACGGTAAGATTCCAAAATCATGGATAAGGTAGTGGCTTTTTGTGAGAAGCAAATACCTCATCTTAGATAGATACACATGAGGATAATAAGGTAATGCAGCACCTTATAGGACAGTTTCAAAATGCGGTATTGTTTATTGGAAGACGGAACTGAAAGATTTGCATACGAAAAATTTAATTTTTCTTGACACATAAGACGCTATAGGTTATAATACACCATGTGTTAAAGAGACAGCAATGTTGAATACGGGTGTGGCTCAGTTTGGCTAGAGTACCTGGTTTGGGACCAGGGGTCGCAGGTTCGAATCCTGTCACCCGATTTTTACCGTGAGTATCACTGGTAATTTTTGAGTCTGTAGCTCAGCAGGATGAGAGCATACGGCCTTCTAAGCCCGAGGGTCAGAGTTCGAAATCTCTTCAGGCTCGTTTTGCAGGTGAGTTCATGGTAGAACATCGCCTTCGAAGCTGAATACGTGGGTTCGATTCCATCACCTGCTTTTTGCATAAAGTATGTGAAAAGGCAGTGCCTTATGCTCTTAGCAAATATTTATGGTGGGTGTGGCGAGTTGGTTATCGCGCCAGATTGTGGCTCTGGAGCGCGTGGGTTCAAATCCCATCATCCACCCTTTTATATAATGACATATAGTGGGCTATCAAAGTAAGCGGTAAGGCACGGACTTTGACTCCCGCATTCGTTGGTTCAAATCAACTCAGCCCAGTTGTAAGCACATCGCCTAGCGGTGTTTTTGTATATACAGGGGTGGCGAAAGGAAAATATTTCTTTATATCAAACACCACACTTTTAGATGAGGAGGATAAATACCCTATCAGACATTTTACATATTAGTTACAGTTTTGGTAGCTCATTTATCTTCGTCAAAAACTGAAAATGTTTTCAATTTTATCTATAAATTAGACGAAGATAAATTCCGGCAGCAGCCTGATGAATATACATGTATATCCAACTGACTGAACTGTAACACATATTATTGCAAAGGAGATCGTACCATGAGCATAAGAATGAGGTATAATGAGGTTACGGAAACCTTGCAAAGGGAGTAGAGTGCGCTAGTAAAAACAGAACAAGGATATGGAATTAAAGTGATGGTATTTACCAGAAGATATCCTGAAAGCATAAAAGACTGCTGACAGAAACTGCCAAAGTGTACTCTGTAGATAAAGCCTTGGAGCATAAAGACGAAATAGATGTAATGATTTTTATGTGGAGGAAGTGCAGCGACCTGCCTGGAACAAACAAAGGAATTTGCTAAAAATTTTAATGTAATAGACAGCTTGGACACCCATGCCAATATACCTGAGCATTTTGCAAAGGTAGATAAGGTAGCAGGTGAAAGCAAGCATATCGCAATAATATCCGTAGGTTGGGATCAAGCATGTTTTTCGCTAACAGACTTTATGCACAGTCAATACTTGCCGAAAGCGAGACCTATACATTTGAGGGCAGTAAGCCAAGGACATTCCGATGCCATAAGAAGAATAGAGGTGTGGAGGATGCAAAGACAATATACGGTACCTGTGGAGGAAGCCTTAGAGGCAGTGCGTTCAGGAAGTAATCCTAAGCTAAGCACAAGACTAAAAGCATACAAAGAGAATGTTTTGTGAGTGGCTGAAGAGGGGCTGATAAGGGAAAGGATCGAGGCGGAAATAAAAATATGCCACATGACTGCTGATTATGATACCTATGTGCATTTTATTTCTGCGGAAGAGCTGAAGAAAAATCATAGCAGCATACCTCACGGAGGATTTGTTACACAAGCGGTAAAAACCGGCTGGGAGAATAAGGACAACAATGTAATAGAATATAAGTTAAAACTTGATTCAAAACCCCGAGTTTACTCTTCCGTGCTGTAGCCTCATGCAAGGGCTGCATATAGGCTTAGCAAGGAGGGGTAAGCGGCTGTAAGACGGTATTTGATATAGCGCCTATATATTTAAGCAGTAAGGTAGGAAGAATTGATGAGGGAAATGTTATAGCCGGAATAACTTTTACTCACTAGCTGATTTTGCTTATCAATTAAAATACTAAGTTTGCAAGTTTAGTCTGTTGCGCTGTTTGTTTATGCGCTCAAATTTCGGTAAAACGAGCGTAATTTGAAATAATGACCACAATCCCATGGCTTTAGACGGTGGGTTAAGGTAGTATAGAGAAAAACAGGGCAGGACCGCCTGAATTAACGACTGTGGAGATAGTAGGTTGCGAGGTCAGCGAGCAGGAAAGCCCATAGGCTTTAGACTATGGTAGTTCACTAAGTACTTATTATTATTCGTATATGCATCATCATCTGTAGGGTTTGCGTGCAACAAATTCGAGCTGCCGGTTGTTTTTAGTGTTTATAAAGCTGGCTTATATATAGTATACCAAAGTTAACCGGCTTGTTTTTGGTAAGTTATATACTAAGTAAGATTAAGAATAAAAGAGTTGTTGTTTTTAAGAAAGAAGTAGTATAAGATGATAATTATCATATTTTTATACTTTTCTTAAAACTACAGCTCTATATGATTGATACTAATAGTTGTTTTTATTCTTAAAATATTGAATAAAGCCCTTCAATATGATATTATATATCAACAAGTGTTAACCAAGTAATTTTTGTAATTAAGAGGGAGAAAAATATGTTGTTAGCAAGAATGAAACTAAAGGAAGAAAGTAAGTGTAAGACGAGTTCAAAAGATGCCGAAGAATCTACAGAGGCGGATACTTTTGCTGTGAAGCTATAATGGCGGCAACCAAGAAGAATTTTTGAACTTGATGTGGCAGATGAAGTTATGCTATGGCGGCATCAGGTATGTCCGTAGGCGCAGGTCGCTCGGGCTGTAGGTGTGGAGCCGTAAATGGCGGTATACTGGCACTTGAATGCTTTTTGGTCGTACAGAACAAAAGGTCCTAAAAGATCCTGATGTTGTAAAGTGTATGGAGCTTACGCATGAGCTTCATGATTGGTTTAAGAACAATAACGGCAAGAAGTCTGTGTGTTGTCAGAATTCTTACAAGAGAATTTGACATGGGCAAGGTGAGCACAAAGAACAATGTCATAAGATATACAGGTCTTTGCGCAGGAAAGGTAGCCGATATAATAGTGAGGGAATGCGGACTGACCAATACGGATCCGGAACCTTTTGCGGCATAGAAAGGTAAGGGTGTATGAAAGAGCTTATAAAAAAAGTACCGGTTCCGTTATGCGGACTTATGTTAGGTACAGCTGCACTGGGGAATCTTTTGCAAAGTTATTCTGAGATTGCATATATGCGAGTTTAGCGGTATTTTTACTTGTTCTGGTATTACTGAAACCGCTTATGTTTCCGGCTATGATAGCTGAGGAGATGAAGAATCCTGTATCGGCAAGTGTTATGGGTACTTTATCAATGGCTTTGATGATATTGTCAACCTATGTAAAGCCGATATAGGGCAGGCTGCCTTCTTTATATGGGCAGTTGCGGTTTTTCTGCATATTATACTTATAATTTATTTTACCTTTTAAGTTTATAATAAAACCCGATATGACTAAAGCATTGCAAGTTATTATATAGTTTATGTGAATAGTAACCGCATCGGTAACGCGGCACTCGGCTTTTTGAAAATGACAACTTTGGAAACTTTGCATTCTGGTTCGGTTTTATTACCTTTGTTTTACCGTTTATTATGGTAAGCATAAGGCATGTAAAATTTGCTCAAATACCCGAGCCGGCTAAGCCTCTGATTTGTATCTATACCGCACCCCTAAGCCTTTGTATAGCAGGTTATATACAATCAGTTACTCCAAAGTCAATAAGTTTTGTTGTAGGTATGCTTATAGTTGCCACAGGTATATATGTATTTGCGTTGGTGCAGGCGATAAAGTGCCTTAAATTCCAGTTTTATCCAAGCTTTCGCATCATTTACCTTCCCATATCGTCATAGTGCTATAGCTGCCGAAAGCAAACCATGGCTTTTGCCGCAAAGCAGGAAATGGCATTGCCGTTTATTAATTACTTAGTGATTTTTGAAACGGTCGTGGCAGTTGCATTACTTGTATATACCTTTGCAGGTTTTATGAAGTTTATCTTTGTGAAGAAAGAGAGGAATTATTGCAAAAAGTTAAGCATATTTGTAAATGTAAAGCAAACTGAATAGATGAAAACTCCTAGAGACAACATTTAGCTGAATTTATATTTGGCAAGGGTGTTGTCTTTTATTTTTATAATTAATATCATTAAAATCTTAGTGTATTTTGAGCTGTTATAATGATTTATCGAGGAGTTGGCAGCATAAACAATTATGATAGCTTTGTGGTTATTAGTTTTATAAAAACTCCGTATAATTCAATCATACTCGCAACCCATTTTCAAAGCTTCGACAAATTCACACAGACTGCGGAACTCGCTTGTCCACCAAAAACGGTGGACTGACGCTCAAACAAGTCCTCGTCTGTGGAATTTGTATCTCGCTTTATCAAAAGGGTTAACCGCTAAAAAGATTGAATTATACGGAGTTTTTTATTTCCTGCCACACTACTGTTACAAAAAGATTAGTGGTGTGTAGATATATTTATAATTGTTTATGTTGTCAAAGGGAAGGTGAGGGGAGTGTAGCAGCGACTTTTATTTCGAACTTATGAAAAGTAATGTATGCTATATGACGGATTTATGTGAAGATGTCGTAACTGTGATAGAGAACACTATAGCAACTAAAATATATATCTACACCTACTTTCTTACTTTCCTATAGGAAAAGTGTTTTTAAGATTTGAATAAAAAGTCGCTGCCACACCTCCCTCCGCCTCCCATTAGCAACATAAACAATAGCTATTATCTACTCCAAACCCCTTATACAGCTATTTCTTGCGGGTTGGGGATTACAGAAACACTCCCTATTTCAATCTTTTTTTAGCGGTTAGTACTGTTAATAAAGTGAGTTACAAACTTTACAGACGAGGACTGTTCGAGTGCAGCTCGCCACGGAGTAGGCGAGCACACGAGTTCCGCAGTCTGTACTAAGTTTGTCGAAACTTTATTAACAGTACTGCGAGTATGATTGAAATAGGAGTGTTTCGTTAATTATTGCTGCCTAATTGTTTATGGTGCCAACTCCCCGACAAATTGATACGTGAGACAATCGGCAGTCAGGACAGAAAAACAGCTTACCATCTGATTGATAGCTGCCCTTTTCTCTGGACTGCACACCGATTTTTACTGATTGAACAAAAATCGCGTCACTCCAGCCGATACAGTATGGAGTTTCAATTGATTTTCTTCTTCTTGATTTTACCAAAGATTCCTATGCATTGGAAACTGATTCCATCATATATTCAAAAATAGTAACCTGTCTTATCGAATGAAGGGTGCACTTAATAAGCCTTCATTCAGACGGCTGTTTAAGTATTCAAATTCCTTCGCTCAAGTCAACATGTAGTGTCCTCGAAGCGATAGCGAAACAAGATTTCCTCCACAGGCTTCACACTTACAGATATCCTTTTTGTAAAGGATCATCAGCTTCTGTGCACAGGTTTTTCCTCGGAGTTTTGAAATATATTGGATGCCGCCTAGAAGCTTCCGGCAGTGGAGTCATCTTTTCTTTCTTGTTCCTACAGGAAAGAAGACCATAGTGTGAATTCGGACCGAAAACCTTTAGGAGCAGCATGCATCAGAAACATTCGCATGAAACTCTGTTCCTTTGATGGTTTGCTTGGATATATTTACCACCATTTTTGTAATCCTTTACGAGATAGGTAACAGTCTCATCTGTCATGCAGACAATTCTACGATTACTGATTAGCGATACGATGAGTGTCAACGGCCAAGGTGGCGATCGCAGGATGGCTCCATTGAATGCCTCTTTCGTATATACGACTCAGTTCTTTTCGTAGGGAAATTCAGTAAAACTTTGAATTCATAATGATTTTTTAAATATGCAGCCGTTCCATGATACTCAAGTTTTTATCTCCCCGGAGTTGTTTCAACTCACGAAGATAATACTTTTTGAAGACGGCAGACATGACCTTGACCGGAAAGAAAACTTCTTTCCTTTATCCTTCCACTTGTTTGCAGCATCAAGTCCACCGCCGAGAACAATGGTGTGGAGATGAGGGATGATAATTCATTATGGAGCCCCCAAGTATGAAGTACACAGATATACCCAATCCTTGCTCCAAGATGCTTCGGATCCGCAGACAGCTCTGTTATTGTTTGATGTGCTGCATGGTACAAAAGTATCATAAAGGAGTTTCTGATTTGAATAGATCAGAGAGATATAATTCTTCCGGAACTGTAAAAGAGACCTATGAAAGTATGGAACATCCAGTACATTTTCCTGCTGTTTGTCGATCCATTCATCGACCTCCATTCCTTGACACATAGGGGCAGTGACAGTTCTTGCAGGAATTATAATGAATATATTTCTAGACAGCTTTCATTCGCTTAAATTGGCTCCCATTTCAAGAGTATGGCATTTGGAGATACACAGTGCCGTTAGTTGCTGTTGTGGAGAAAAGTTGTGTGTCTCACAGTATTTGCGGAAGAAATCGATGGAATACATCCTGAATGTTGATGTCATGATTCATTTGCATCACCTGCGTTTCTCTTAGATCTACGCCCTCGTTTTTTCTTGACAGGATGATCAAGCGGACTCTTTATTCCCATAACAGTTTTATTGGATATGTGGATGTATACCTGTGTTGATCCCAGACAACGGTGTCCAAGCATTGCTTGTACATAGTTGATTGGGACACCTTGCTCGATCATGTGACTTGCAAAGGAATGTCGAAGCATATGCGGATGTGCTTCAATGCTCGCTGTTTTTCCAAATGCCCTGAGCATGATTTCAACACCACTCACTTTTAGTGGCTCATGAGGAGCATCTAAAGAAACAAAAAGGTACTGTCTTTTTAACGGATAACTTCTCCAGTATTCCTTTAGTGGATCAAGGGCTCTTTCTGAAAGAATTGTCCATCTGTCACGATGATTCTTCCCTTTGGAAATATATACCTGCATAGTACTCATATAGATATCTTCAGGTCTAAGAGAAACAAGTTCTCCTACACGCATTCCTGATGAATAAAGCAGGGCAATGATTGCTTTGTTACGGATCTCGGTTGCAGAATCGATCAACTTTTCAATTTCTTCAGAGAGAGCACTTTCGGAAGTTTTACATCAATCGCATTCTAGGAACAATGTCTTGATCCATGGAATGTATAGACGTGTTTGTATAGGAAGCAAATGGAAGAATTATAAAAAGTTACAGGTTGCAGATGAAAGACCGGAATTACGTTTTTCCAGTATAAATGATCTGGCATCCTGAAGAGATAAATCTTCCATTGATTTATAGCCTGTCCACTTCATAAAGTGACTTATGTTGTTGATATAGGTATCTGCAGTTTGGGAGAACCTGTTACGAATCAGGCATTCCTCTCTGAGCTTGTTAAAATATTTTTTCGTGCATAATAAACCTCCATGATAATAGTAACGTTAATGAGTACTGCCATCATGGAGGTCCATATCAAAGATACCCTCTTGTGAAAAACGAGATTTTGGTGTTAGTCTATTCGGCAGTGTTAATGGTAATCCTGTTCGATTGTTATTTTGTGCTGATTTAAACAATACTACTTTAGGATTCATTATCTACCGCCTTTTTGGTTAAAGAAAACTGCGCCACAGCCTTCGCAGCCATCGCGCGCAGCGATTTAGTTCAATCATCATTTACAGTAAAAAGTAAAAATCTCTCTTGAAAAAGTCCCAATTGTGTGATATCATTAGGGCAAGATTTTTACTTGGTTTCTTAGTGTATGCTAAGAATTAAAGGAAGCGAGTGTAATTCTCGCACGGTAACGCCACTGTGAAGTATATTTATATGCAAGTCAGGTCTATTGCCAAGTAAATAATTCATATTCTACAGAGCTATGGAAATGATAGAAAATATTGTCAGCCTGTAAAGGGTCTCCTCTTGACGATAAAATATTTTTAAGATGTAATCTCACTAGAGTATGGGTTTAAATCTTCCCTATAAGGCAGTTCTTGTTTTATATGGGTGATATAGGAGTTTTCCGACTCCCGCTGCCGGTGAAGGACAAGCGCTTTTGCGCAGTTATCTCGCTTAAGGAGCTTTTATTTACATATAAATATAATACATATCTGAATCAATTCATAATAAAAGCCTACTTAAACCGGATATGAGGATTTTTATCTTAACTGTAATGATTTAAAACAAAATCTAAGCTCAATCAATAATAATTACTATAATAATTATCTTGAAAAACTCTGATTTACGCTATTATGATAATATAATAACAAAAGTACTAAAATAAATTTCAATAAAAGGAGCAGATATGGATAAGATAATAGTAGTGGCGCAAATCACGCAGGAACAGCCTGCATTAATACTATTTTAGATAATTATCCAAACCAGAACGAGGTGGTGGTGTATGACAAAAATAGTAATATATCCTTCCTCGTTGTGGCATGAAGCTTTATGGATAGGAAAAGCAAATAAGCAGCGGAGACGGACTTTTTATTCAAATGCGGAAACTCTCAGTGTAAAAAGAGTGCTAAAGTATACATGGAACATGAAGTACTTAATGTAGACCATGCAAAATAAGAAGGCAAAAGAGTGAAGAACTTGAAAACCGGAGAAGAGTTTGAAGACAGGTTTGATAAAGTAGTACTTATACAGGTTCAAGACCTATAGTACCTCAAGTTCCGGAGCCGATCTCAAAATGTTCAATTAGTTAGCTTACCAAAACGCTAAAGAAGTAATAGAAAAACTTGAAAAATCGGAGATTAAGAAGGTGGCTGTAGTAGGTTGCCGTATATAGGAGCAGAGCTTGCGAAGCCTTTGAAAGATGCGGTGAGAAGTTACTATAATAGATGTTGCGCCTGTATGCCGGAAGCTACTATGATTTGGAATTTGCCAACATGATGAAAAGAAAAGCTGTGCAAAGGCACGGCATAAAACAGTGCTGTGGAGAAATGGTAAAAGAAATAGAAGGCGTTGATGGAAAAAGTAAAGGCAATAATTACCGATAAGAACAAAAATATGAAGCCGATATGGTGATAGCTTTTGCATAGGCTTTTAGACCCTAACACTGCTATGATAAAAGGATGTGGAAACTCTCAAAACGGAGCTATATTGGTAGACCAGACATCAAGAAACCAGTGTAAGGAATGTATATGCTATCGGAGACTGTGCAACAGTTTATGACAATGCAACCTGTGAAAGACTAGTATATAGCACTTGCAATCCAATGCGGTAGAAGCGTGTGGTGGCAGCACTAATATATATGGAACTCTCGCTTCAAAAGCGCATAGGAGTTCAAGGCTCCAACGGTATAGCATATATGAGCTTAAGATGGTATCTCAGGACTTAGCGAGGCAAGAGCCAAGGCGATGGGTATGGATGTAAAGACTACAGTTTTTGAGGACCCGCAAAAGCCTGAATTTATGGAAGACAGAATAAAAGGTAACTATAAGATAGTATATGATGCTAAAACTCGTGTAATTGTTGGAGCACAGATAGCAAGCGAACATGACATCTATGGCTATACATCTTTTCTCATTGGCTATACAGGAAAAAGGTAACTATAGACAAACTTGACTACCGACATTTTCTTTTTACCACATTTTTTAATAAAAACCGTATAATTACATAACCATGGCATTAACAGCTAAATAAATAAGAAAAAGTGATAGATAGAGATAGGTTTTATATAAAAACTTTATCTCCTATGCTCTATTGTTTTTATCGTTATTTTTTGTGAATAAGGTTCTTATTAGCAGTATTCAGTATTTTTATCAATATTATTTTCGTATCAGCTTTTTATATATGTATAGCTATAAGAATAAAAAGCTGATAAAGATATTAGGCGAAGGAAGCTAAAAACAGATAAAAAGCAGTTGAATTTTTAGATATGTCATAATCTCATAATCAAAGAAGAAAAACGATAGATTAAGAAACATACAAAAACAGGGAAATTAAGGATGTGGGAAAGAATATAAGATAAAAAGCTATGCCATGATATGCATTAAGAGTAATAATTTGCTCATGGATTATGCTCATTTGCGAAAGGAATCGTGTATGGTTTTCATATTAAAAATGAAAGGAAAGATATGAAAAACTTGATTAAAGCTTGTTTTAAGCATTATGTTATGTTCGGTATTTATTACAGCCTGTGCAAGTTCAGCTAAGAATGGGAGTGATAGCGACAAAGCTTCTGAGTCGGTAAGCGTGGCAGGTAAAGAAGACCAGGCACAGTCCGATGTTGCTGGAAAAACAGACAAAACAGAAGTAAATAAAAAGGCTTGTTTTATTACCAACATGACCTTAGCAAATGATTTTTACAGACCTGATTTGGGCAGGAATACAAAAGCTTGAGTCAGAGGCTGGACTGCAAAGTGTATAAAATGACAGAGTCCAGGAGAGTTTGAGGATCAAATCAGAGCAATGGCAGCCAGGGTTATGATGTAATGTTTACCTTTGCGGATGATGTGAGCAATGTAGCTGAGAGCTTGCACCGGAACTTGCAAAAAGCTATCCGAACCTGCATATATTCCTGCTTGATACCTATATGGAGCAGGATCAGCCAAACTGCACAAGCATTGCGGTAGATACTTTCGAATCATCATTTTATTGCAGGGTTAGTGGCAGCGCTAATACAACTGTAAAAAGGTAGGCTGGATAGGTCATACCGATATGTTTAAGATAACCCGCTTTAGGGACGGGTATATAACTTGGTATTCAATATTATAATAAAACATAATGATACCATAGAGTGTGTATCTGCATTTACGGGAGACTGAATGACCCTGTAAAAGGCATATGAGACAAGCTATTTTCCATGATAGACACATATGGAGTTGATGTTATTTATCAGTGTAATTATAACGGAGGTCCGGGTGTTATACAGGCTTGTGCAGAGAAGGATGAAGTCATAGGGGTTGATGATTACCAAGGAGATATCGATCCTTGCGTATTCTGGTCAGCAATTAAATCAATGGATGTTGCAACCATACACTGGCAACTACTTATCAGAAAAAGGAACCAAGTACAGGGCATTTCAGAGTTTGATATAAGCAGTGAGCAAAGGTATATGATGAAAGAGATGAAAGAACATCTCAGCACAAACTCTTGAAGAATAAAAGAATTATCATAGCCGATATCACTGCCAGTAATATGATATTTGACAGTTTGATAAATACAGACCGTAGAAACATGCGTATTTTATATCTGATTTGGGCTTTTTAATAACATGGCGGGCATTTTTAAGGAATATTTTAAATATGATGAAGGTGGAAGAGAAGGAGAGAGTGAGGGTCTCTTGCTGCTTGAGGAGGGTTTCGAAACTTGATGCAGTATGAACTTTCTTTATGCAAATTAATAAAAGCTACGGCTGTAAAGGCGAATGACAATATAGATTTACTTTGTGTGCAAAAAGGCTCATTCATACAATTATAGGAGAAAACAGGAGCAAGAGTCACGCTGATGAGTATACTCAGGCGTGGTCAAGGAGCGGACAGCGGAGAAATAAGAAAAAGGGTGAGCTTATTCATAAACAGTCCAAATGATGCGGCGAAGTTCGGAATGAGCTATGGGTGTATCAAGAATTTATGAACTTTACCGATTTGACTGCTTTTAGATAACATTATTATGGAAATGAACCGTAAAAGTTTGGCTGCTATAGACAAAAAGTATGCAAAGAAAAAGTAAGGGCGGGAATTATGAAAATACTACAGTTTTAAGGTTTCACCCGACATGTATGTGGAAAAATGTCGGTTTCAATGTTGCAGCAGTTGGAAATAGTAAAAATACTTTTATAGAAATGCTGGATATATTGATTTTGAATGAGCCTACTTCGCACTTACACCTCAGAGATGAGGGGCTAGACTGTGCACAGCCTTAGGATAAGGGAAAACTAATTATCATTATCACTCATAAAACTAAAAAGAGTCTTGGAATAGCGGATCAAACAACTGTATTTCAAAAAGGCGGAAAAAGTCAGCGGAAGATTAAAGGTTGAGGAGGCGATGAAAAGAAACTTGCAAAGCTGATGGTAGGGCGTGAAGTCTTGCGCAACGACTATGCCCCTCATGAAGCGGGTGAAGAAATACTACAACAGAAGAGGCTGAGTGTAAAAAGATGATAAAAGGAATGAAAGGTAAAGAATACTCGCTTACGGTGCTCAGGTAGAATAGTAGGAATCTGCGGAATAGCCGGTTCAGGAGAGAGTGAGCTGGTGGCTGCACTTACCGGTATGGGAGGAGAGATAAGTCGTGAAAGTATATTCTTATGTAATAGAGAGATATTACTAAAAGACAAAGTATGTCCTTCGCCGCAGTATGGGTATGGATATGTTCCATGGGAGATGAAACCGCATAGGAGCGAACAGGAAGGAAGTATATGGGAGACCGCATTTATGGGACATCATATTGTGAGTAAAGCCAATAAGAAAATGCTTATGAATCGCCTGCAAATACTTGATTTTACATAATAGAAGGAGTTTAAGGTTCAAAGCAGGAAGAGTACGAGAAAGTTTCTTCTTTGTCAGGGAGTCTCGCAAAAGCTTGTTGTGCGAGAGTTTTTCGGACAATATAAGCTCGATCGTAATGGAAGATCACTACACGAGGTGTAGATGTAGGGCGTTATAGAGTTTATATGGAAGGAAATACTCGAATATGCTTTGAGGCATAGCTGTTTTGCTTTATCAGCCATGAGCTTAGCGATGTTGGCGCAGCTTTTCGGATAGGGATTTTGTGATGGGCGCATCAGAGAGGTGGTTGAAGCTTGAAGACAGACGGAAGATGAGCGAAAAGGGAGATAGGGCTTTATATGTTGTGAGGAAAGAGCGATGAAAAATCAAGCAAAGACAGGTAAAAATGTGATATTGTGAAAGAGCTACCTTATTTTCAGATATGGATTTGCTGTTATAATGTCCCTTTTGGTGAGGCTGTCTTTTATTCATACAGCAAAAGAAAATCCTTTTTATGCCATACAAGGCCATTTTCCAAGTATCGGCAAATAGTAAACATAGGCACCTCGACAAGGGGTGGGCAACACACCCTGTATGTTTGCCGAGCGGCGGTGATTATAGCAGTTTTAAACCGGGAGTCAGAAACATGAGAATAGAGCCGGTCTATGTGGGGCGCTTGCTGCCTGGACTGGTCCGGTGCAGAACCTTTCTCTCCAAGCCTACCTACATATTATGCTTTGCTTGCTTGCTGCAGGAATTGCGAGGGACTTGCTATGCCTTTGCTTCCGGCATTGCTGAGGCTTTACCTGATGTTGACGGGCTTGTAGTTACTATTATGATGAACTTTATAGCAAAGTATTTGACATATTATGTATGCATATGGATTTTGATGAAGGAACTTTAAGCGCGAGCGGTTCTGCTGCTGTTAAAACCGAAAATATCCAAAAGTGCAGCACAACTTTCTACCCTAGTGCAGAAGTGCTGCAAGTACATGGCATTTGTTATGCACTTCTTTTGCTGATTTTACCATATATGATATATAAGGCTGGCCGATTATAGGTTATGAGGCGGTTCAGCGGGTCAGAATATGGAGTTTTCACGAGCTGGCCGGAGTGGATGTCACAGCGATTTTGACAAATATTTCGACTATCCGGTTTTGTTGCGTACTCCTGCGGCAGCTGGAGGTCTGCGTTCATATCATTATTTTTGGCAAACTTTTCCAACAATATAGGCTGGGAGGCAATCATGGTAGGCAAATGCGCAGGCTATAAATCCGACAACTTTGGGTATTATTTCTTGCATCTGGGGGTGATGAAAACAGGTTCTCTATCTGAGCGTATGTGGCTTCTACTTGGTCCAGATATACGGTAAATCTATACAATGCTGTTCATCATCTTTGTAAGCAGTCGATTATATAAAGGCTCTATAAATCATTTTTACAAAAGAGGAAATACAGCAAGAAAGCGAAGAGGAGGAAGGAACTTGTATGAGTCGTTATAAGAATGATTTTGGGAAAATAACATTGGCTTCGGCTATACGCACCGCTCTGTCCTACTATTATGTGCTGCAAGCGAGTGGTTGTGCCATAGTGTGTGAGTGTTTATTTTGCCTATGGATGTTTTGATGCTTTCCGGAGCTGCAGCATATGGTGCGCATATTTCCGGAGTTTTATTACCAGGAGCTATGTGTTCCTCGTGCCTCAGGCTTAATACTTCTGCATTGATTTTCAGGATCTTTTGTACGGCTTTAAGCAAGGCTAACCCTATGATAGTCAGTGTTGCTTTTGAACATGGGAGCATGGGCGCCACGTCACTGTTATTATTTTGAGTGTCGGACAGAGGGAACGGTGTGGTAAGCAAGACTATAGTAAACTATCAAGCTGCATTTTGACTCTTGATAGCTTTCCTGCCATACAGTTATATTTTTGAACGACAATATATATGGATGGTATATTTTGCTTATATTATAGCAGCGGCAGCTATTATGTATAAAACAAGAAGTTCGGGCTGCATTGTAGACCGGAATTAATCCCCAAGCTGCTAAAACTACCGGAATCAATATAGACAGGCTGCGTTGAGTCACTTCTATTAAGTGGGATTTTGCAGGATTGGCGGATCCTACATGCCTATGTCCGGACTTAATACCTTTTCAGAGAATATGACATCAGGAGTAGGATCTTGGTTTTGCCGCTATACTGGCAGTGGAAAAGGCAATCGACTTACTACCGCAATAGATATGTTTTCTTTGCCTCGTACGGACGCACTGTCTGACGTGCTTACTGCACTTGAGGTTTGGAGTTCAGCTGGTTTCTACAATTCCTCATGCAGCTGTGATTTAGCTCTTTTCGTGGTGGGGCTTCGGCTCATTTAAGGCAAAAGACAAGGGTGATATGAGGCTAAGGTAAAAATATTTTGTGGTTGGCGAGGAGCTTGGTGATGAAGAAGAAACAGTGGTGTTGATAGAAACCGCCTTACTCACACATGGTCTTTATTCAGTTTCTGACGAGGAACTCGTAAAGCTGTGGGAGCCGGAGGAAAAAGTATAGTTTGGCTTGAAAAGGGCAAAAGATAAAATAGGGGAATAGAAAACTACCTAGCCTCTTCGTAATGAGGGTCACAAGAGGTTGCCCGTACAAGCTGTGATAAGCCGATGAGGCCAATAAGCGAAAAGAGATGCCGCACGGCCGCATCCAGCGACCATGTTGGTGGGCAGAAAGAGAGAGGGATAGGGCTTGCAGGTCACTGATGGAATGGGAGAGTAAGCGATATAGAGGAGAGAACTGCCCGACCTCTTTGCACTCAGATGATAAAAGTGGTGCTTATAGCAACCGTTCCCAAGGATGTCGTTGATGCCAAAGGACTTCGTAATTGGTTTAAGAAAGAGAGGTAGCGGTATACGGGCGTTATAAGCACTATACATCAATGGATTTATGGTTATGGGACAGGAGTGGCGGTATTGATGGGAGTGTGGACAGGAGAGTATCCTGCGCCGCCCATGCTTTGCTAAGCAATCCCATCAGTGTAGAAGAAGAACGAATAAAGGACAGTGAGATATTATAGGCAAGAGGCTTTGCAAAAGAGGAGCAAAGTAGAGGCGGGGCTTATCATCCGTCAGCCAATAAATATCTTGGACATAGCTACCGAGGTCTCGCTCTTACAACTGAAACAGTTAATAAGGAATGTTCAGCGAGAGAACTTTCCAAATCATAGAAAGAGTGCAAAATGAAGTAAAAATACTGATTTTAAAAGTAATGTCTTTGGGAGCATTGGCTATGGATGTCGTATGTTGGAGCATCTTCTCTTCCGAGTGAAGACGGCTTTGTGTTTGATTTCAAGGAGACGCTCCTTTCCCGGCGGTTCCTTGGGCAGCCAATGTATCGGTAGCACTTGCAAAGAAATTGGGGCTATGGTTTGGCAGGCAGGACAGCCATGAGATATTACGGAGAACTTTTAAAGTTAACGGATCTTATAAAGCAGGGGAATACATACGGATTATCTGGTAGAAAAGACCGGATGGAGTGATGCTGCACCCATATATTATAACAACAGCTAAGGGAGAGCACTGTCTCTTGTGAATATAGAGGACTGTGTGCTGGAGTTAAAAGTAAGTCGAGCTCAAAGAACTGTCTGGAGGGTATGGACTGCTTTTATACGGATCTATTTTCACGATGCGGCGCTTTGGCTTGCCGAAAAGAGGCGGTTAGGTACACCTGCAGTCTAATACGCAGTGTGCTCCAAGTTTTGACGGAAATATGCGCGGAGCAGGGAAGAGAAAAATAGGAAAAGATGCTTTCACTGGCGGATGTGGTAGTCGGAGGAGCAAAACACCTGAAGAGTTCTGTGTGAAAGGTAGAGGCTGAGAAATTCGCACAGGATATATACAAAGATTTAAGCCGAGAGATGGGGTTATTCTGGTACTATGGGCTCTAAGGGAGCACTTTGGCAGGGAAAGTGAAGAAGACACATGCTCTGACCCTGTTTTTCCTGTGGGAGGTCCAAGGACAGCACCGGAGCGGGAGATGCATTTTGTGCCGGGCTGATGCTTACTATGCCTTAGAAGAAAAGAATATAAAAGACGCAATGGACGTGCTTCAGCCTGTGCCGCACTAAGTGTATGCGCAAAGGTCCAAGGAGCAGAAGCAGGTTTTAAGTGATACACAGAGCTTTATGAAAAGAGGTAGGAGTATGGGATATAATATCTATCTGCAGTAATACTGGGCCTCACTCCTTGGGCGGCTATGGGTGATGCACCATGGGAGCGGCAGCCGAAGGCCAGAAGTATAAGACAGATGGAAGAACACTTCGGGCACAGGGTAAACTGATTTTGAGACTACACCCGAGATACCTGCAGCTGCGGTGGCTGGGCCGGGTCATGTGACTGAGTGATCTCAGTTCTGCATATGGCACTAGCATTGTCGCTAATGGCGGCAAGGTTGAGGAAGATAGTAGTAAAGAGGGTTTCGATCGAATGGTCCAATCGGTCAGTATTTTCTGACTGTTGCAGTGCCCTACTACCAGAGCGGCAATGGGATCGAGATAGAGGATAAGATAGAGGAAGAAAGGTGGAATAAAATATATATACGAGACAGGCAACAAACGGAGCTTCCAAGGAGAATATCCCTATGAGATGTTAAACTCGGAAATCTTCAGAGGCTGCCTGGAAGATGCGATAAAGCGTTTGCAAAGGCTTCCATGAGATTCATTTTGGCGCTATTTCCGGTAGCCTGTGCAGTGCCTCGTGTGGTTGGGCGAGGCACCAGAGGAGGAGGCGGATATATACTCAGCTCTTGCAGAGCGGCTCTTTGTGCAAGAGAAGGAGAGAGGAGAGAGCCGTTTCAGCGGATATTGCAAGACCTCTCGGTAGTTAAAAGGCTTGGAGTATGCAATTGAGATTGGCGGATGGAGAAAGATGCCGAAAAAGCAAGACCATAAGACTAGCGAGGAACAGGGTTGCCGGACCTTCCTGGCTCCGAGGCTGTTCCGGCATCAATAAGCTATCTTTGCATCCTGTGAAAGATGCGATTAAATGCTATGGAATGTAGCTGTATTTTGCAGGTTGTGATTCGGAGACTGCCATGCTTAACTATGACAGGTGCGACTGGCAGGAGCGCTTTATGTAGATGCATTTCCAAAGCACTATATCAGGCCCATAATTACGAGGTCAACAAATTTGCACTTGAAAGGTCTGGCAGCATCACTACAAAAGGTGCAGAGGAGGAATAAGCTAAGGAAGAACCTTTAGATGTGAATTCTAAAGTTTGGAGTGTATTTTTGAACTGCTAACAGCAGATGCGCATGGAGTCGGTAGAGACTGAAAAACCAAGCTCAACAGAGCAGATAAAAGAAATATTTGGAGGAAAGAGCTAAGGATTATGAGACTCCTCCGAAGGGTCTTTGAGATCTACGGAAGGAAGAAGGGACTTGAGGTAACGGATGCATTCAGTATCTCTTATATACTTGGAAAGCACTTACAGGCAGCAGGCAGGTGACACACAGCTTTGGAGTAGAGGTCTCTAAAAGAGTGGGAGCAAAGCGAATGGTTTGAGCCCTTTGCGGAATGACTGACAAGAAAGGTTGCAAAGCAGGCTTAGCAAGAAAGTAAAGATAGGCTCATGGGCATATTCAGGCATCTTGGGAAGTAAACTTTTAGGGACATTACTATGTATCTTCAAAAACGGAGCGGCAACAAAGGCTTATATTGCAGCCCTTTATAATCCGGAAATATAGATAAGACAACAGAGGATACTTTAAGTCTGCTTGCTTCATCGCGATGATGTATGCAGTGTTTCAGGCGCCTCGTGCGGTATCTGCTGCCGTATCACAGGCGCTAAAAGCCTCAGCTCTCTGCGACAGTGTTATACAAGCGGCGTTATACGGTGCGTTTAAGGGTGAGGAACGCGCAAGAGCGGATAAAACATACTTGATTATCCGGGAGCTTCAGTACTAAAGCGCTATATATGGCAATCAAATATAGGGATTTGCGCAGGAGAAGACGAGAGCGGATAAAGGTAAGAGCTAGTGATAGGCTGCGGTCCGGCTGTTGCCGAGACGGTACCTGCGGCATTGGCACTGCTGATAATGCATAAGGAGTATCTTCTTCGTAGAGTCTACAGAAGATGCGGTTAATCTTGGAGATGAGACTTCAGCACTGCAACTATCACAGGACAGATTGGAGGAGCACTTAAGGTAGCTTTAGCTTTTCAAAAGAGGATGGGATAGAAAAGCTGAAATTGCAAAATGCGCTGAGTTTGGAAGACGGTGCAGGCTATAAAGATTAGGTGATTTACTGTTTTATTATGTATTTTTCCTTTAGGATAAAGACCTTGAAATTCACAGAAAGTCAACACTTAGCCATAGCCGATGAGGTAATAAAGCTTGAGCCGCAAAGGTCGAGGCTAGAGCATCTTTTCTAAATGATTTGTCTATCACATAAACAATAGCCATTTATCACCTCCAATCCATTATACAGCTATTTCTTGCGGGTTGCGATTACACATAGCCTCCCCTATTTCAATCTGGCGGTTAGTGCTGCGAGTATGAGTTGAAATAGGAGTGTCTGTAAGGGATGATTTGCCCTCAATCCCATAATAATGAAAGGCTTAAAATACACCCTATATATAAAGTCCATAGCCCTAAAGAACTTAGAAGCAGTATATAAAATATTATGAAAATTGATTGCAAAACATAGTTACATCAAATCAAGCAGATATGATAAAATGGGAAGGAAATAAATACGATTTAAGAAATGATAAAAGATACTTGAGCCCATATGAAAAACTGTCTAAAGTGGTACATAGTGAAACTTGAGAAAAGGGGGAAGTCTATGGAAAACAGAAAAATGTTTGAGAATTCTAGGTCTTGGTTACGCTTCATGCACTGGGAGTATTGCAGGCAGAGGGCTTTCAATAATACGGCAGACTCAAAACAGTGCTGCTAACAACAGATTTAATGTAGTTATAGTATCTGATGCCAGCGGCCCATGCTTAGTACGGATCCCGTCGGGTTAAGGTTCGAGGCTATAAATCAATTTACGAACCTGCTGCGGAGACAGGGAAAACCTTTCTTGGGGCGGTATCATTTGCGTGATAAGATAAATGCAACAGAAGAACTGTCGAGTAGACACTCAGGAAGCAAAGCAAAGATAACGGATGCTGAAGAACACCCTGCCAAAGGAGATACCAATATCGGAGAAGCACTGCAAAAAGGCTGTGAGATATGCTTGATAAGGATGGAGATAAGAGTCTCCTTCGCTATAATACTAAGTGACGGCAATACCGACCCTTAAGGATAAGAAGGATCTGGATAACTCTACTGCATAATATGAAGGCTGAGAGGCAATACAGGCTGCCAGAGAAAAGAATATAGCCATATACGCATCGGTCTTTAATGCCAATAAAAAGCGGATGTAAGTCGAGACGTCTCAGATTTCCCAAGGCGACCGGAGGAGAGTTTGAGAGAGGTGGGGTCTGCCAAGGATTTGCAGGAGGTATTTGAACTCTTTTACAACCTGGATATGCGGGTACCTCAACCACCCAGCTCTTAGATGCACACCTGATGAAAGCGGTATATTGAGACCATAGTTTGTTGTTCCCGGACTTGGTGTTGAAGAGATCGTATATACACTTTATCTGTAAGAGTTAAGGAAGTTGAGCTGCATGGCGGCAGCGTCGAGAGGGCGGATAGTCCATGCAGGAATATAACACCTTTCACCTGTGATAGAGTACGCCAGTTTCTGCCGGTGGAATGAAGCTGATAAACCAAGGGAATTCTGAGCAAACCATACAAAGATAAATATGGTATACAAATACTAGACCTGACTGCAGAGCTCAAAAACAGAGGCTGCTTGGAAACTATAACAAATCCAAAAGGACAGTATAAAAGTTTGGAGGCGTACTTGTCAAGCAGGAGTTCTCAAAGGCTGACAGCTCACATAGTGAGGTTGTGAGGAGAACTTATAGTTTCGGATGCCTACGGAAAGAGACTTTGATAAAGTCTAATGACTGTAACGAGATCGTTTTGGAAGCTTAGCACTTTGAAAACGGAGTCCTATTTTGGTAAAAGCGCATATACCAGGAAACAGTTTAGTAAAACTTCCGAGAAAGCCTCGGACCCATAGAAGTATCGGATCAAGGCACTTTATCAGAGCATAGGAGAAGAATAATACAGCACCGGTACCGGTTAACGAAAAATAGAAAAGACCGTATATATAATACCGTTTAGAGATAACACCGTTACCTTCGATGTTGCTTGGCTAAGGATGTAGCGGAAGATGCCCAGCTTCACTATATGGCAGCCTCAAGCTCAGTCGTGAGGAGGCCAGGACTATGGTTTGGATGAGACTCAGTATTGAAACTTTATCACTACAGCCCTAAGTCGAGGTGAGTTTTGATACTCGAGGCAACAGACAGCAGGGGTCTGTCCTGTAACATCAGCATAGTAGTGATAAAGTGTTAATGTAGTGGAGTGGTGGAACTGCGATAGCTGTACTGGTAATAGGACTTATAATACTTGCCGTTATGGGATATCTTGCTTAGAGCTCTGGGGAACACCGTTTGGAGGACCTATTACGGTTATCACTGTAACAAGGGAAATGATAAGGAAAAGAGCAGACCCATAACTCAGAAAACCGGAAGACTTCCTTAGAAGTAAGTTTAGAGTTCATAATATAGAAGCTTTGATTTGAAAAAGACTTATGGTTTTGAGACAAGCAGGAAAGACCTACTATATATATGTGTTCCTCCAAGGAATTTTATTGTGACGGAAACCGACAGCGAGCGAATTTTCCAACAAATACAGCTGTGAGTGTGAAGCGAGCGAGAGTACCGGACAGCATAACTGTTTTATACAGAATCAAGACTTAAAGAAAGAAGAAATTCGAGGAAGGCAAGAAGATAAATAAAAGCACAATGCCAACAGTTGTGAGGACTCCTAATGATCTTAAAAAGCGATCTGTGCAAGTACGGACGATTGCACGGTTGTGATACATATATTGCCAAACTACATAAAATCAAAAGGAGAGTTTAGACATGGAATACAACAGATTGTTGATTAGCCGTGCGATTTTCCGTAGCACAGCAGGCAAGTCAGGCTAAAATGTAGCTACAGTATTTATAGGGCTCGGCGGTGCAGGTGGAGTGACTGCTTGCACACAGTAAGAAAAGAAATCAACAAAAGGTTAAAACCGGATGACCTCACAGCACCTGTACATCCTATAGCGTATACAGTTTTAGGAGTTGATGCAGATATAAAGTCCAAGGACATCACAGGAGTTACTAATTTTCGAGTATCTCCAAGGAATGATATCAAGTACGCTTTCAAATAGAATGGCAATTAATGCAAGATACGATCTAATGTGAGCTGAGTCTGACATACCTGCAGCCGACCTTGGAAGCTTACAGTGCGAGCCATAAGACAGTCGGAAGAATGATGCTTATGGACAAGAGTGCATTATTTGTGGAAAACTTAAAAAGTAAGATAAAGAGGCTGCAAAGGAAGGTCAGGGCTCACCACGACATCATACATATTATTTCTGGAATAGGAGGCGGTACCAGTTCAGGCGCTTTTGTGATGTGCGCTACCTGTAAGAGAGTCTTAGCACAGTGCGAAAGCTATAGAGTAGGATTTACTTCCTTCGGCCATGTATTCCTTCCTGATGTAAATTTAACAGCTTTCCGACAAATAGACTCCTTAACTGGAAGCCTTAATTTAAAAGAAACGGTTATGCAGCCTTGCAAGAAATAGATTATTGTATGAATATAGAGAGCATAACGGAGGAAAATTTTATCAGGGTATGCCGGTGGAAGAACTGTGGCTTCGCGGGATCGGGGATGGGGTGGATATGTGCCACCTTATAAGTGCAACCAATACCTCACAAGCGATACGATTAAAATCCTCACAAGCATGCACAGAGCAGTGGTAACTGAGCACATAATGGACTTTTCGATCCGACCCGCGCATCGAAAATTCGGCATCATGTCTCCAACTTTCAAACTTTACTCGCCAAGGTCGAGTGGCACTCAAGCTCAGCACTCAGAGGTGCATTGAACTCAGGTACGCTGCACTCTTGGAGCAGCCCGTGCTTTCACCTTGCCGCTGACAGAGACGATACCTGCCTTGCCTCCCATCTTTTTAAGGAGCTTTGTGGAGACATGCAAAATATCAAGCCCAATGAGCATGATGTCGAGCAGCTTGCTATAGATGCACCTGCACACACACAGCCGACCTCCGTAGCGGACATTTACTCAAAGCTTTTTGATGAAATAACCCTCAGGGGCTGCCGATGCTGTATTTTGAAGCCTATGACCAGACGGAGCCGCAGGATCTCCTCTTCCTGATAATAACGGTCCTTTTACTATAGAGATTGGTATGCAGGACAAGAAGATACCAAGATAGGGCAGCTTACACTTAAGGTGGAAAGTCTTATTAGAGGGCAATGGCCTGCCTTGATAGAAAAGGATAAAGAAGGGCTAGCTAGAGAGTTATATGTGGAGATGGAGACCAGAACTCCTCCTAAGGGACCGAAATTTGCATCAGATGCTTTTTGAAGCAGTCTGAGATTTAGCTTAAAGCAATATATAATTTCAAAGTTTGATAGTTGAAAATGAGCAAAAACTTTTAAGAGAGCAAAGATCAATTAGAAGATTTGAAGGAAGCTTGTGAGGAGGTCTGAAGACACATTCCTGGAGAGAGGCCAAAGAAAGAGATGGCTGTACAATGATAAGAAAAAGATTTGATGATTATGAGACTGATATGATGAATTTCATGCAGCGCAAAGTACAGCATAGAGGTACCTCAGAGAATTGCCAATCTTTGGACACCCTTCAAAGACACAGATCAGGAGAAGAAAAATGACAGTTCTTTGCAATATTTAAGAGGGTGGCTGGAGAGAACTGAGCTCAACCTTCGAGCTTTAACTCCAAACTATTTGAGAGCGCAGACCATCTGGACAACAGCGACGGTTTTATGTACCTATGATGACCATATAGATGAGTTAAAACCTGCACATGGACAGTGCTATTAAGGCGCTTAACTTTGATAAGTTAAGATGTTCGGGAAGTTTTCTTAAACGTATTCTTTGACAATGTAGATAAAGTGGATAGATGAGAATGAAAATAAAATCTCAAAACTGGTTACGGACTTTTCTCATAGGTCGCATTTTGAAGGCTTTGCTACAATAAAAATATAACCGGTTCCTCGCAGACAAAATACGGAACGACCATCATACCACTGTGCTGTCAAATAATATATATAATGGTTATATTACAAATTTGGCAAGTAAGTCGCAGTACTTTTCCCGTTTGATACGACTCACTCCAGGTACTCAAGCTTCTGGGATATATTAAGCATATTTCCTCCAGCAACCTACAGCATCGGCAGGAGATACAGAGGCGCTGGCCAATACCTATACACAAATAGACTCAAACCGTGAGGTGAATTCAAGCGACTTGAAACCGGACAGAATTTATGTTTAATAGCCTGCCTGTGCATTTCCTAGGGAAGTTGCGCACTGGGTACGGACGAGGAGGCAGGTTTACTTCAACAGCATCGAGAGGTTTCTGGAAACCACTATTATGAGTGAAAGAAGCGGAGGGAGGAAGTCTTTTAAAGAATATGATATTTAAGGATTGGAGAAAGCACTTCCACCGCTCAGACCTCAAAAGTATTATAGATATGAATGTTCCCTGCGCCTGAGCGTATGAAAGAGAGATAGCAAGTAAAATGCAAGAAACTTATACGAAAAGGGGCAAGACTCTGGGCATAAGATGAGGAAAGAAAGATACACTCACTCTGATGAAAGGCTATGAGTGCTTTGGAAGAAAAGACCGCTAAGGCTGGCTAAAGGTATGAGAGGAAGCTTGATAGCGTAAAATGCAGTGGAGCTTGATGAAAATACTTTCGGAAATAGAAAGAGAAAAGACATTAAAGCCCTGTATTCAGGATACAGTATAACACCCTAGCGCACTTGATGAAAGAAAGTCAAAAGAGAATAGTGGAAGATTACTTACCTGCCTGCCGGTGTAATATAATCGTGCAAAACACACTTAATAATAATGATAAAGCTTCAGGAAATCGCAGGCGTTGAGGAGTATATAAAAGGAGGCGTGCAGTCAAGACACCGGACTTATGGGATAAGTTTATGCCTGCATTCTTTGAGCCTTTCTGTGCCCGAGTGTTTACTTTTGAAGGTATCAATATATATTATAAAAGGTGCTTATCAGGAAGAGAAGAGCTTACAAAGCTCTCAGAGATGGACAAAGAAAGGGATAACAAGTTTTGGAAGACACTTACGTGTATCAGGCTTTTATCAACTATCAAAGGCTGTCTCCTGAAACTAAAGGATGATATCAAGCAAGGATTATACCGCTGTGCTTTAAGAGCATGGATGCTGGAGAAAAAGCTGCTGCACAGGAACTTGCAACAAGACTCGGTGAACAAGACTGCTACTTGCGAAAGTATATAGCTGAAAGCTATGATGAGAACATAATAAGGTTTATAGATAGTCTTAATGGGTTCATGCAGGACTATCTCAATACTATAAAGTATATGTAAGTAAATAAAGTATTTTAATAAAGTGAAAACTAATTCCACTTCATTTTACGGCTGTTGTATCGGCTTTGGCAGACAATACCCGTAAAATGAAGCAAAGTGAATTAGTTGGGTTATCAAGAACCATGAATCGGATAAAACTAAGCAAGCATTGTGCGGGAGATATTCAAGATGAATAAAAGAATGTAATCGAACTGAGGCAACAGTGTACAAAGGACTGCATAGTGCGTTACTCCTTAAACACAGTGCAACTATTTGGGAGAAGAGCCGAGATACCCCATGACTGCATATGTTATGTGGGAGGCTGCACTGCATGCCTATGAGGATGTTTCCGTCAGAGCTGTACCAATTATGGCCTTCTTTCATGAGCATATACTTCATTTTGCATTGACTATAAAGAAGATGAAAAGTATGACTTATAAACTGTTAAGCAAAAGAAGGAAGCAGGGATATATCGGAGCAGGAATTGCTTAAAACCTTAATCTGCTGCATGATGAAGACAGCGGTTTCTGAGTCTGTGGAGCAGAATCAACATGTACTTTATTATGGACAGCTCCAAGGTGCACATTAGATGAATATCTTAAGCAGCTATCATACAAGCTTATAAAGAGAAGTTAAGAAATATAACAGCCAGAGATATGTTATATATAAGGTGTAATGAGGGACTGGACAGAAAAGTGCCGTTTCTATAAGGATAAAACCGTCTTGCTAAATACTACGAAGAAGAAGGGTCGCAGTATATATAGTATGGACACCGTATTTATAATAAGCAATCAAAAGAAGTGACGGGCATATAGTAAGGAATTTTTGAGAAATGTATAGCATAATCTCTCGGCATAGTCGACTGCCCAGTCCAATCAAAAAGTGATGTTCATACCATATCAATGCTGTATTCAGGAGGGAGCTTAAGTGTGTATCTTTTTCAAGAGTATCAAAGCCTCTCGACGACATTTCTCGTAATAATACACAGTTTTTAAGACACTAAGAGAGCATAACCAAAGAAAGCCAAACACGCAGATACTGAGCGAAAAAGATTAAAAGAGCTCGCATGGTATTAATGAAGAGGGAGTTTTCAGCGTCATAGGAAGACTATATTAATACACATAAAAGCCAATATGAGGTTACGGAAGGAGTTTCTTTGGACATCCCTCAGAAAGGAAATGGATCGGCGGTGATATCAGCAGGCTTTGTATGAAGATGCGGACGAGCTTACTATGGGTACTGTAAGCGGATATGTATCACACGCTTGTATACAAGGCGCTTGGATCCTGCTGAGGCACAGGGTGTACCTGAACTGTGGCCAAATTATAGAAGGTATATTAATAAAAGCTGCAAGTCTAAGGGAAGAACTCTTGGAAGCTTAGAGATAATATAAATACTCTAAAAGGCCGACATTTCCGTAAAGCCGACAGATTTTATCGGAAATACCGGAGTAATAGATGTTGTAAGTAAAGAGACTTACCTACGAGACTGTCAGATAATCAAAGCATAAGGGAAGAGATTTTTAAAGTTATAGAAGATGAGGCAAAAGAAACTCACAGAGCTTTTGAAAGAAGTTTCTGAAGAGAGCTTATCAATACGCCAAGCTGGATGAGACAGAAGCGTGATGACACGAGTATGGGGAAATCAATGTACGGCAATATAGCCGACAGATATGTATATGAGAATCTGGAAGGCATCACTGAGGAGTTCAGGAAGCTTCTGTCTCAGATGGATACATGTTTGCAGGCATATAGGAGATAATAAAAAGCCACGATATATTCAGACTTAATTTTGAAGATGAGTTAGCAGAGAGACCTAATAAAATAGACGATCCAGAGCCTATATATAGATACTGGCTTTATTCAAAGGCTTACAAGTATAGATGAAGTACTCCATATACCCTAAGATCCACTCGGACTTTTACTCCTTTGAGGCTCATCTTCTCATTGCGTACAGATACAAGACTAAGTGATTATATCAGAAAACTTTGACTGGAACCGACAAGACCACACATTACTACAATACATAGGTCAAACAGCTATGCCATATAGCTAAGGGAGATCTTTAGTGGAAGCCAGCAATATAATATCACAGGAGGGAGGACACTGACTTATGAGATATATGTAAAGAATATGACTGCAGCTAAGAGTGCATCAAGTGTATTTCAAAATGATGAGCAGACCTTCCTCACATGGAGCAGTTCAAAGCAATGATGACTGCATTATAATAAAAGCCGACCATATGAAGGATATTAATGTGGAAAGGTTTTGGTGAGTTTTAGGTACTGCCTCAAGTAAAGAGGGGGTAGACTTTACAGACCTTTAAAGATGAGATAGAAGACAGGGGCGGCTCCTTATAATAAACCCTATGCAGATTGCCTATGGCAATGATAAAAGACAGACAGCACGTTTTGGCAGGAGGAATAAATATAAGTGGAAAGAGGCTGTCACTATACGCACTTGCCTGCGGCTTTGAGTACAGACAGTGCAGGCAAAGTATCGTGCTATATCCGTAAAACCCAATCCAAAGACCATATATAGTTTCCCTATACATGGATATACAATTTGAGCTTAAGATGGATATTTTAGCTGTGGAAAATGACAGATCCGGCAAAAGGGCGGACCTGGCAGGTCTTGATGGGTACAGTTTAAAGAAGACAGGAAGAGGAAGAAGCATCCTTTATAAGATAGAATTTGTACAAAAAGATCACGCAGTCAATGCAGCAACAGCGATCTGTCCTACAGAATAGGAAGTTTTGAAATTCCGTCTACAGAAGAAGTTACTTAAAACACAAGCTCTTTTATATAAAACAGAGCAAAAACCTATAATAATCAATAAGAATGAGGGTCTTAGAAAGCTTTATAATAAACGGAAAAGAATATGTAAAAGCAAATGGAGGAATTATGTTCGGCATATAAATTTAATGCACTCTATTGTTTTAAGAGCCAAATGACAAACGACACAGGTGCATTTCGTATCTGACTGAGTAAGTGAGGATAGCGATGAGTCCGCTCCCACCTCAATTTTTACGGAGATATGAAGCCTTTATGCTCGAATTATACCGGCAGCAATAAGGCTCAGATACAAAAGCAAGAAGTATGAGGAGGTGGGCATTCTTTGCAAAGGCTAGGATGAAAAATACGAGACAGTCTGGAAGAATTTCATGGAGTAAACCACAGAAGAGAAAAGCGACAGTGTAAAGAAGATAGACGGAAACTTTGAGGAATATGAAAGAAAAGTTAGTAGACCCTTTGAGTCAAAGGTGAACGAGAAGTATCTTAGCTTTCGGTGATAATGTCTTCCAAATGGATGAGCACAATATGGTAAGTGGGCTATAGAATTGAGGGAGAACTCTGCGATAAGAGAGTATGCCCTCACTGCGTAATCCTCTTCCTACTAATTACGGACCTTTATGTGATACAGTTTATATCAATGGTAGGTGTGTCAGTGCAGGTAAAGGCAGTATTTCTCTCACAACTATCAAGCATATAGAGACTACGGTGCAAAACAGGGCTTTCATTATGTCTGCAAATGATACTGCCAAGCAGTTTATAGAATTGCATCCGGTAAAAAGCAGCAAACCTGCCCGGAGGGGTACCTATGGGCATTTTTGACAGCCTTTAGCTAATTAACGAAGAGTGGGTACAAGGCTTAAAAAAAAGATGATAGTGCTGTATGATGTGGCAGGAGAAGCACTTACCAATAAGGAGAGTGTAGGGGAACTGTTTATATCACAGTCTGACGGAGTTATATGCAGCTGGGATCCCAAGTAGTTTGAAAACATAGCAAGAATTTACGAAGTTGAAGAAAGTGGTAAAACCTGAAGATGTAATTTGGAGATCCATGGTATTCCTTTAGAATACCGCCTTGGAAAATATAAAGGAGCGAAGTAAAGACCTCAATTATCAGCAAGACAAACAGCGCATGGTCAGTGATGAGCCAAGGCAGACGGCAGCTGTTGTGCCTTCTGCAGACGAGAGAACAAGCAGATGCCATGAGTTAAGCCGATCCCAACCAGGTATGGTAAGAGTTGAGCGGACTGATAGGAGAAAATATTACAAGGATAGGTGCATTTAATGCAGGGCCATTAAACTCGGTCAGGCACTAATACACTGCAAATGAAGAATGCGGATACACTGCGCAGCCAGTATATAATACTTCACCAATTTTGCTTTCTTTGCGGTATGCTTCAGCGTGATGTGGTTGTGAAGTCACAGATGTGGGAGGCGAAGCATACGGTCCGATAGATGAACCAAGCCCTAAGAGGATGGAAAGACCCGTTACTACTGGATCGTATATAAATTCCGGTATGATAAGGAGACAGCAGGCGAAGTCTCACAGTCCGGCGGATACTGAATGCTTAATAGTCCAATTGCTCAAGTGTGCAAACCGAGCTGACATGTGCAGGACGAAGACCCTGCATTTTAAAGGGACGTTTAACAGGTTCACAGGGCGGAATATAATGAGAAGAAAGAGCATATGCCAAGATGTATTATATGTGGATATACATGGTAATCTGACAGAGTAAATGTTAAAATGAGTTACAGTTCAGGTAGCTCATTCATCTTCGTCAGCTATAATATCAAACGGAGGCTAAAGTATGACTGATAAAGATATGGCAATGCTGCTTTTACTATCGGATGCACGTAAAATGGAGTCAGTCCGGTCAGGCAGTGGACCCTGCTTGCGAGTAGTCCGCATCCATCCTCATTTGGCGTATGAGGCTTGTATAAAGTGGCAGGCTGACCAATTCAAGAATAGAGAATGAAAGCTCGACTTCACTTAACAGTGTATGAGCTTATATGTGATTAGCGGATATGCTTTTGCTATGCAACATAAGTACGGATTAAAAGCTGTCAACTACGGCAGACCCAATATATGTTTTCTCACGCCTATATAGTACCTATAGAAGAGTGAGACCCTAGTGTTTCACTTTCCTATCTGATGTTAATTTTGTTGACAGTCAGGAAGAGGCGGAAAGAAATACTGCAGAAAGCAGCCTATCCAAACCCGGTTTATGATAAGAGTTTTGAGTTTCTTCTTCTTTGAGTCTCTTTTCATGGATAGAGAGGCTTACAAAGAGTCTGCTTAGAACAGTTTATGTGCTTAATGCTGACGAGAGACTTAAGACCCTTGCACATGAAAGCCTGCAGGAGGACAGGCAAAAATCAAGGCATCTCTATCTATCTTATGCATAAAAGGACTGCCATACCATACAAGAGAGAGACTTAAAAATTGCAATTATGCACTCAAACAGACACTTACTTTAGAAATATGTTATTTGATAGATGCTGAAAAGCAGGGTATATACATAGTTCCGGGGAGCAAAGAGACTAACAACAGCACAAGCCTCACCTGTATTTGAAATTATCCGATGAGTTTGCCGAGAGCATTTGATCGGAAGAAAAAGAAAAGCTATTATAAAGAGCTGAAGTGATATAGAGGACAGGTCTTTGCGAGGTGTCAGGGGGTTTTGAACCGAAAGAGCTCTTTGAAAGTAGCCTATGCTATGAATAACATAGGTGATGTGAAGGAAAAGATCTGAGATAGAGTGATGAGGAAAGTTAATGCTTAGGGCTCTCTGATGCCTCTTTATAATGCGGATACGATAAGCGGTCTTGAGTACAGAAAAGCTTTGAAGACTTTGTAGCATGCCATGCTTGAAGAAGTCATGAAAAGAAGACTGTATTAATGAAAATATATGTACGAGAGGATTTCCGCTTTCTCAGCCAGGGCTACAAGTGATAACCTAAAAGAGGTTTGGAAGGAACTTTAGACAGTTCATATTTGAAACCGCCATGAGTGAGGAACAAAAAGGGCATGGTTTATAAATCTTGGAAAACCAATGCGCTTGAGAGTTTATATACATTTTCCTCTGAGCTTATTAATCAAAAAGGGATAATAGGGCTTTAAGAAGATACCTTGTAAGCGCTTTATAGAGTAAAGCGGAATTTAGAGAGTTGTTAAAAACCGAAGCTAAGATTCTTCTGTATAGAAATAGGGGTCTTGGACAAAGCGTCGAAGAAGGTTTCTTTTAAGGACACACCGCAAGCTCTCACTGGATAGGTTATGGAAAGCTTTATAAGTCAAGAGCTTGAGGCACGTGATATTAAGAAAACCTATAAATTATTTGTTGAAGCTCGTGAATTAAGCTTTCAAGCCTGGATGAAAACTTTAGCAAAGAGAGAGGCAAAAGTCATGGCATTATTTTTGGGAAAATTTCAGTTTTTGAAAAACTTGATAGGGATGAATGACGAACTGCATAGCCTTATGGACTTAAGCCGGCGAGACGCTAATTGCAAGAAGTATACGATTTTATTGATATACTTAATAAAATGCCCGGAACAAAAGGGATATATATGAAAGTTTGAAGGAATTAAATATATATTATATCCAAAACATTGGAAGAATTTGCAAAAGAAGAAGATTATAGAGAAAAGATTTTAATGAAAATATATTTCACAAGATTTTTCGAGAAAATATAAAGAGTAAAATACAGAGGAAGAATTTGAAGAAGGTTTTGTTGAAGATATGGTAAAAATAGCCACTGGACTGGTCAGTACCTACGCTATATATGATGAGGTTTATTTACATTATGAAAAATATAAGCGGGCTTAAAAGCAGGGACTATGAAAGCTTAGATGAGTTAAGCTTTTGAAATAGAAGACAGCAGAATTAAAAACCAATAATATACTCAGAAGAAGCATGTTTAACCGTATATGATGAAATTCAAAGCCATAGAGATTGGAGTGAAGACGAGGACAATGTAATAAAAGCTTGACAGTTGGCTGGCACTGGAAAGATATATATTATTCAAAATGCTTCCCGAGCACAGTGGTTTGAGGTATTTGATGATAAAGACTATAAGGCAAAGGTGCTTTTGGACAAGAATATAGAGGACTGCACTGGAAGACTCTTGCTACTTTATAAAGTGTGAAAATGAGATGAAAAGAGCCGACACGATCTTAATTCGGCAATATATTATGTTGACAGCAAGGGTCAGCACGGGTCGGTGATACATAAGTGGGTCAAGTATATAGAGACTTGACAAAGAACCTTCAGGAGGCATAGGCGACTTTTCGGAAAGTTATTTGCAAAGAGAAAAGAAGACTGATTAGAGGCATGCTACAGATTTAGATGATTTATTATAGTGTTTTATACGGCAGCGGAGGTGTATTCTTTAAGTGTTGACGCACATACGCATGCTATAACGGGCGAGGAGTGCAGAGTTTTAATGTATTACATCAAGAAAGCTCCAGAGCACTTTTGGAAGAAGTTTACAAAAGAAGAGTTTGTTAACTATAAAAGGCTTGCTACTTCAGTTCTGGATATAAAAATATACTTTGGCCAGATTTCGGTGGCAGTGGGAAAAGAACAGGCTGTGAGCGGTGTTGTAAAGCTTGACAATGTATATGCTATGACAGTGTAAGGAAAGAGCAACGGCAAGAGACTATGTACTTTTTATTTGATGAAAGGTCCCGTACAGTACGGGTCTTGATAAATATCTTGAAGAGCGGATAGCGCTACGGAGGAGGGCTTTGATGCATCTGGAGTGGCAAAATGGCGAAATCCGAGATTTTATCTCAAGGCGACTTTAGTTGCCAACAGATAAACTCACAGGAGGGTATTTATACCTTGATTTTCATATCCTTCAAGGCTTATAATTACAAATATGAAGTGTATCTTGATTTTTCAAACCTTATATATGATATGGAAAATATTTATAGGGGTAGAGTATGTAAACCCATATGAAAACTCATAGAATTTATAGAGCCGGAACTTATAACGATAAAAAAGGAATATGATTTTGCTGCGCCAAAACTACAGCCTCGCCTCTGTGTTGTTTTATTTGCTTGTAGGCAGACACGCATACGACGGTATGTTGCAATAGATATAGATGATTCCTTGTATAACCATTATATTAAGTTTGGCAATATGTGCTCTTAGTCCTTATTTATTTGACGAGCAGGATAGCTAATCATCCCGGACATACAAGGGATGAGGCATTGCTAAAAGATGGGAGGCTTATCCTAAAGAACTGAGGTATGTTTACCAAGGCACTATGTGAATAGGAGTATAAGAAAGAAATAAGTTACAGATATCAGGATGAGCCTGACTCAAAACAGTGGTTGATCAACTTGATAAACTTCTTTAAGATTATACAACAGAATACTCGATGGATTAAGCTATCTAAGTACAAAAGATTAT
>BNJU01003358.1_pt1 | contig 62771 bp, 65 predicted proteins | sample 8539281 | NCBI WGS metagenome assembly BNJU01 (sample SAMD00202456, study PRJDB9452) | human saliva metagenome | isolation source: human saliva | place: Japan
TCAATGCTCGACCCGGCCACTGCCTTATCAGACTCCGTCGACTCAAGCGACCTTCACCGTCGTGAGGGGAACGATTCCCCTCAACGTATCGCCCAGTGCATCTTCGGCGCGATCAAGCTCATAACGCACCTGCAGGTTCATCCAGAATCCTGGGGTGGTGCCAAAGTAGCGGGAGAGACGCATGGCAGTGTCGGCCGTGATCCCCCGCTTCCCATGGACGATTTCATTGATACGACGGGGCGGAACACCGATCGCGACGGCGAGCTTGTGCTGCGTAATTCCGAAGCCCTCGATGAAGTCTTCCATGAGGACTTCGCCCGGGTGAATCGGAGCAATTTTAGTGGTAGTCAACAATCTCAACCCCTTCTGGACCAGCGTCGCCCCACCTAAAGCAGATACGCCACTGATCATTGATTCGGATACTGTACTGCCCCGCACGATTACCGCGCAGATGCTCGAGCCGGTTGCCCGGAGGAACCCGAAGATCCTCCAAACGACACGCGGCGTCAACCTGCCGCAACTTGCGCAGCGCGACGCGCGCAATGCGCGAGTCAAGGGAAGGGACAGCCTCCCTCGCAAACAAGCGCTCAGTCTGACGATCCCCGAATGACTGGATCATGACACAACAATATATCGGAGCACGTTATTAACGTAAGCCGTTAAATATATTGTTATCAGGACCTCATTTTCCGCATACCAGACGACCAGCAACAGCAAAGCCGGGCCACGCCCTCGCGCGACCCGGCCACTGCCTCGTTCAGAAATGATTAAACATTAAACCTGAACTCAACTACGTCGCCGTCGGCCATAACGTAGTCTTTGCCTTCCATGCGCACCTTGCCGTGGGCGCGGGCCTCAGCTACAGAGCCGTACTCCACCAAGTCGTCAAAGGAGACAATCTCAGCCTTAATGAAGCCGCGCTCAAAGTCGGTGTGGATCACGCCGGCAGCCTGTGGGGCGGTCCAGCCCTGGTGGATAGTCCAGGCGCGCGCCTCCTTGGGGCCAGCGGTCAGGTAGGTTTGCAGGCCCAGGGTCTTAAAGCCCACGCGAGCCAGCTGGTCTAGACCAGACTCGGCCTGGCCGTTGTCGGCTAGCATTTCGGCGGCCTCGGCCGGCTCTAGCTCCACCAGTTCACTTTCAAACTGGGCGTCTAGGAAGATGGCCTCGGCGGGAGCGACCAGTTCACGCAGCTGAGCCTGCTTGGCCTCATCGTGCATGCCGGCGTCGTCCATGTTGAAAACGTAAATGAACGGCTTAGTGGTCATCAGCTGGAAGGTACGCAAAATGTCTGTATCCAGCCCGGCTGCCTTAGCGCCGGCCGAAAGCATGGTGCCTTCCTCAAGCACCTTCAAAGCGTCCTTAGCGGTTTGCAGCACGGCGGGATCTGTCTTCTTACCGCGCACTTCCTTCTCCAGGCGCGGGATGGCCTTTTCCAGGGTCTGAATGTCAGCCAGCACCAGCTCGGTGGAAATAGTTTCGATGTCTGACGACGGTTCAACCTTGCCGTCTACGTGCACCACGTCCGGGTCGTCGAAAGCGCGGGTGACCATGCAGATCGCGTCAGCTTCACGAATGTTAGCCAGGAACTGGTTGCCCAGGCCTTCACCTTCGCTAGCCCCGCGCACAATTCCAGCAATGTCAACGAAAGACACCGTAGCGGGCAAAATGCGCTCACTACCGAAAATCTGCGCCAGTTTATCCAGGCGCGCGTCGGGAAGCGGCACGATACCCACGTTAGGTTCGATGGTCGCAAAGGGGTAGTTAGCCGCCAGGACGGTTGCGCGGGTAAGCGCATTGAACAGGGTGGACTTGCCTACGTTGGGCAGTCCCACAATTCCGATAGTTAGAGCCACGCGCCTAGTTTAGCGGGTTTGCGGCCCGCTTTGATTACTTGCCGGTTTCCTCAGCGTTCTTGGCGGGCTTAGCCTCATTGGCAGCCTTGACGTCCTTAGCGTCGGCCTTTGCATCCTTGGCGGGCTTGGACTTCTTCTTGTCTAGTTCCTTCTTGAAAGCCCACACGTTGATTTCCTGGCCTCGGTAGTCCAGGTGGCTTACGGCCAGCTCACGACAGCCGTTGTGGTCATAGAAACGTGCGTTCTTGGCGGTGTTGGTAACAAAGGCGTAGTTAGAGCCGCCGGTGGCCTTTACAAACTTGGCGATACCTACATCCAACATGCCGGTACCGATGCCGCGTCCCTGGTGTTCGGGGTGCACCGCAATAACTTCCAGGAACCAGTCATAGTGGGTGTTTAGTTTTACGTGCTGGTCAGCCGCGTCGGTAAGGGTAAGGAATTCTAGTAGCGGCTTTAGCGGGATGTACTTTAGTAGGCCTACACCGCCGTTAAGTAGGTAAGGCAAAAAAGGCATTTCTTGCTTTTGCAGTAGCGCATAACCACGCGGCTTACCGTCTTCACAAGCCACCAGCACAGATTCGCGCTTAAGGAAAATTTTCACCAGCATTCGGTGCAAGGCGAAGTGAAACTGGTCGAAGGTTACACCCGGTCGTAGTTCCGGCTCTGTCAGCCGAAACAGGGGGTAGTCTGAGAAGGCATCCGCACCAATGCGGGCCAAAACATCCAGATCCTGCACAGTACCCGCGCGGTATTCCAAAACGACTCCAAGATTACGATCCAGCTTTACAACAAAACGGTAACATGTATCGCTCATAGCATGTTGCTAGTTTTCCGTGACTTATAGCCCACATCGTATATAAAGCTTTACTTCAGTTAGTAACGACGTCGTCGCTAAGCACGCAAAAATGGCGGCTTTCTGCGGGGTATAGACCTGAGATAGTAGGAAATTATGAGTATCGTTAACGCAATTGCTCTTTTGTTGTTGGGTATAACACTTGGTACTGCGTTGGGTTGGGCCCTGGCCACGGCCCGCGCAGCCCGCCTGGCAGCTAACGGCGGGGAGGTGGCTCGCATTAGGGCCGACGCCGCCGGGGCTAGTGCCCGCGCACAGGCCCTGGAGCAGCAGTTGCGTACTGAACAACAACGCACTTTGGAGGCTCAGCAGCGGGCCCGCCAAGATGGCGCGGTACTCACCGCCCTTGAGCCGGTGCGCGAGCAGCTTGAGCATATGGCGTTGCGGGTGGAGCAAATGGAGCTGCAGCGCTCCAAACAAAACGCGATAATTGCTGAGCGTCTGCGGGCTTCAGACGCCGCCCAGGAGCGCCTGCGGGCCTCCACAGCCTCCCTGGAATCGGCGCTGCGTTCACGTTCAGCGCGCGGCATGTGGGGTGAGATGGAGCTGCGCCGGGTCCTGGAGCTGGGCGGGATGAGCGAGCATATCGATTTTGAGCTGCAAAAAAGCGTATCCACTTTACGCAAACAAAACCGCACTGGCTCTTTAAACGCGGCCCCTTCCCCCGCTAACGGCTCTGCGCGCCCAGACGCCACGATTTTGCTGCCCGGTGGGGAATTCCTGGCCATTGACGCTAAAGCCCCTCTGGATGCCTTCCTGCGAGGCGCTGATGCGGGCGCTAAAGGCGATCAGGACGCAGCCAACTCTTACCTGTCCGATCACGCCGCTGCGGTGCGTTCACACATTAATGAGCTCATCCGCCGTAACTACCCCGAGCAGCTGGGCCAGGGCCCCCAGTTCACCATCATGTTTATCCCCTCTGAGGCGGTGCTTAGCGCCGCCTTGGAGGTGGATGCCAGCCTGCTTGAATACGCCCTGGCTAACGGGGTGCTGCTAACCACCCCCATCTCGCTGTTGGCGGTGGCCCGTACGGTTGCTGATGCCTGGATGCAAAACGCCATTAACGACGACGCCCATCAGCTACTGGCTATCGGCTCCACCTTGTATAAGCGCCTGGGTACGGTGGCTCGCTATATGGATGATTTAGGCGCCAGCCTGCGCCGCAGCGTGCAAACCTATAACAAGACCGTGAATTCAATTGAGAAGAATCTGCTGAGCACCGCCAAAGGTCTAGAAAACCTTGGCAACACGCTCACTAGCCCCTAGCCCGATTGCCAGTGAGGCGGCCCAAATCAGGAGTTTTAGCGCACCTGAATTAACTAATCCTGATCTAGAGGGCCCGCGTTAAACCAACGCTAAAGCGCTAAACCAGGCTGGTGCATAAACCAGCTTAAAGCGTTAAACCAGGCTAAAACGCTAAACCAACGTTTAACCAGCCGAACCAGGTTTAATGCGTTAAACCAGGCTAAACAGGCGTGCAGGCCGCAGCTAAGCTGCGGCCTGCACGTTTGGTCACTATTGCGTCAGGCTAGCGCCCGCGCCTACACAACGCCGTTATGCGTCGTTTTAGCTCCTCTAGGTTGGCGTGGGCTGAGCCTACGCCAACTAGAGCTTAGTCCTGAGCCGGTAGGCGGTGGGCTACGCGCTCGGGCACGCGGTCGGTGTCAGGCTGACCGATTAGGTCCTGCGGGGCCTGCTTGCCGCGCGAAATGTCAGCCATGGCGTGGCGGTTAACCACCTTGACGCGCTCACGGGTCTTGCCGTTAGGCAGCTCGCCAAAGTCCTCACCTAGCTGACGCTCGTAGGCGTCTAGCAGCTCCCAACCCTCCCAGGTGGTGAAGGGGATGTCACGGCTAGAGAGCAGCGCAATCATGGCGTCATGCCCCACGGCGTCGGTGGTGGCGTGCAGCAGCCCAGCGTTAGCGTCAGCCACCAGGTTAGTGATGGTTTCCTGGGCGTCAGACTTGGTGGAGCCAATCAAACCAATCGGGCCACGGCGAATCCAGCCGGTGGCGTACATACCGGTCAGCGGCTTGCCGTCCTCACCCAATACGCGGCCACCCTCGTTAGGAATCACGTGGCGCTTAGAGTCAAAAGGCATACCCTCAATCGGGCTGGAGGCGTAACCAATGGCGCGGTAAACAGCCTGCACCGGCCAGTCGGTGAACACGCCGGTGCCCTTCCACCGTGCCGTCACCGGTTAGACGGGTGCGCTCAGTGCGCAGACCCACCACGTGACCAGCGTCGTCGGTGAGAACCTCGGCGGGAGACTGGAACAGGTGAATGTGAATGCGGTGCGAGGCGGTTAGATCCTCAGGCTCCTGCATGGCGTAGCCCTCAAGCGCCTTAACTACCTGACGCTGCTGGTTGGAGGACTTGAGCGCAGCCTCACTGCCGGCGTCGTACTCAAAGTCAGCCTCATCCACCAGCACATCCACGTCACGCTGCTTACCTAGCTCGCGCAGCTCCAGGGGGGTGAACTTAACCTGGGCCGGGCCACGGCGACCAAAGACGTGCACATCGGTGCAGGGGTTGGTTTTAAGAATTTCGGCCACGTTCTCAGGGATTTCGGTGACCATCAGGTCCTCAGCGTGCTTAGCTAGCACGCGAGAAATGTCTAGGCCCACGTTACCCACACCCAGCACGGCTACTTCCTTAGCCTCTAGCGGCCAGGTGCGCGGGTGGTCCGGGTGACCGTCGTACCAGGAAACAAAGTCAGCGCCGCCATAGCATTCAGGGGCGTCAGCGCCGGGAATGTTTAGGGGGCGTCAGTGTCAGCGCCGGTGGAGAAAAATAATGGCGTCATAGTGTTCGTGCAGCTCAGCTACGCTTACGTCGCGGCCAACTTCCACGTTACCGATCAGGCGAATGTCGCCGCGCTGCAAAAATCTTGTACAGCGCCACAATGATCTGCTTGATACGCGGGTGGTCGGGGGCCACGCCGTAACGTACCAGCCCGTAGGGTGCAGGCAGGCGCTCGAACAGGTCAATGTTAACGTCCAAACCTGACTTCGACAGGATGTCCGAGGCATAGATGCCGGCCGGGCCAGCACCAATCACTGCAACGTTTAGAGCGGTCACGATTTTTCCTCAAGAATAAACGGAGATTAGGAAGTAGGGGCGAGCTTTACGGTTAGCGCACTGGCAGCCCTCAGCAAGCGCTTCTAAGGCTACCCCAAGAAAACTACCCCCGCCGCTGGCGAGGGTAGTTTTGTGGTCAACGCGGCCCTTTAGTGAGCCGTTGTGCTAAGTGTTAAAACACCAAAGTATTTCAGGCGGCGCGATCCACCAGTAGGTGGGCGAAGTCCTCCAGGCCTCTGCGTACCAGCTGGGCGCGGCTACGGGCGCTTTCAACTCCCTGGGCCACTTCAGCCTCGCTTAAACCCTCAGCTTCCAGGCGGGTGCGGGTAGCTTCGACGACGGCGTCGTCCAAATCAGCTAGGGCTGCTACCGCCTCATCACACCAAGCCCCAGCCATAGCGCGGGTCTCAGCGGTAACCGGGTGGTTGCGTAGACGCTGCACCACATCGCTAAGCACCTGCTGGCGCTGCAAGTTACCGGTAGACAGCAGCGACAAAATGGCCTGGCCGGCGCTGTCGAGCTCACCGGAAGCCAAACGCTGACGCAGCAGCAGCACCGGCATGGTGTCTACCCCTTCCAGCAGGTCAGTGCCGGGGGTTTTACCAGTGGTTTCTGAGTCAGAGCAAATATCGATGACGTCGTCGGCAAGCTGGAAAGCCACCCCGATCTTTTCACCGTAAAGCTCCACAATCCGCTGAGCCTTGGCGCCCGCGCCGGTAAGCATGGTGCCGTAAAGCCCGCACAGGGCAATCAGCGAGCCGGTCTTATCAGCTAGCACCTGAATGTAGTGATCCACCGGGTCCACGCCCTCAGGGCGCGGCAGGGTCTCATGCAGTTGGCCGGTGCATAGGCGCTCGAAAGTGCGGGCATGTGCCAGCACTGCGTCGGGCCCCAGCGCGGCCACCATCTGGGAGGCGCGTGCCACCAGAATGTCGCCGGTTAGGATCGCGGCTGAGTTACCCCACACCATCTGTGCCGACGGCGCCCCGCGACGCTTGGGGGCGTCGTCCATGACGTCGTCGTGGTACAAGGTGGCGATATGGGTTAGCTCCACGGCCACAGCCGCATCATGCACCTGCTGTGAGCAGGCTGCGGCGGCGTCGCCTAACTGGGCTGTAAGCAGCACCAGCATGGGACGCAGCCGCTTACCACCAGCGGCAGCTAGGTGTGAGGTGGGCGGGTTGATGGTCTCGTCAGCGTTGGAGACTACCTCCATCAGCCGCGCCTCTACCTCATCAAGCTGAGGAACAATAATTTCCTCTAGCTCGGGAACGTCTAACTGCAATGCGCTACTCACGGCACCAGCATAACGGCTACCTGGCTAAGCCAGTGCATAACCGGCTGCGGGTATACGCCCAGGAAGATAGTGCCAACCACTGCCGCGAAGATAGCTACCAGGGCAAAGCCGTCGCTAACTACAACCTCCACGCCCTGAGCGGGCTTACGGAAGAACATGTTGGAGATAACTCGCACATAGTAGAAGGCGGTGATCGCCGAGCACACCACTGCGGCCACAACCAGCCACAGGGTGTTACCCGAGGCGGCGGTGACAAACAGCTGGAACTTACCCACAAAACCGGCGGTCAGCGGGATACCGGCGAAGGACAGCAGTGCCAGGGCCATAGCGGCAGCCAGCATCGGGTTGGTCTTACCCAAACCGGCGTAGCTAGCAATCTCGTTAGCTTCAGCGCTGATGCCGTTGTGGCTACGGCGCACCAGGCTGACCACACCGAAAGCGGCGATGGTAGCCAGGCCGTAAACCAGCGAGTACAGGGCGATCGCGGTCAGTGAAACCGCCTGGGCCCCAATAATGGCGATCAGCATGAAGCCGGCGTGCGAGATAGCCGAGTAGGCCAACATGCGCTTGATGTCTTTTTGCAGTACACCACCGACGGTACCTACCAGCATGGTGGCAATCGCAATCACCCACAGCGACCAGTACAGCACCTGGCTGGTGGCCGCCTTAGAGAACAGCGGGTACAGCCCAGCAGTGAAGGCGAAACGGCACAGGGCGAAGAAGGCGGCAGCCTTAACCCCGCTAGCCATGAAGGCGGTAACCGGGGTGGGGGCACCCTGGTATACGTCTGGGCTCCAAGAGTGGAAGGGCACTGCCGCAATCTTGAACAGCAAACCAACCACAATCAAGATCACGCCCACCGGCACCAGCAGGCCAGGTGCGCCCACCTGGGCCCAGCGAGTCATGCCCTTAGCTAGCAGGCTGTAGTCCAGCACACCGTAGACGCCGTAAAGCAGCGCGGAACCAAACAGTAGGAAACCAGAGGCAAAAGCACCCAAAATAAAGTACTTCAGGGCAGCTTCCTGGCTGAGCAGACGACGGTGGCGGGCGGTGGCGCTAAGCACGTACAGGGGCAGGGAGATAATCTCCAGCACCACAAACAGTGCCGCCAGGTTGTTTACGTTAGCAAACAGCATCATGCCGCTTAGGCTCAGCAGAGTCAGCGGGTAAACCTCAGTGGTCTGCCAACCCAAGTGCAGGGACTGGGCTTCCTCAGCACTGCCGGGACGGTCAGCGGCCTGGGCGGCAATGGCGCCGTCGCGGGCACTAGTGTGGTCGGCCAGCAAGAATACACTGAGCAGGCCGATCACCAGCAAGATCAGGGAGGCTGCCTGCGAGAAGCGGTCCTCCACCAGGCCCGGGGCGATAGACCCGTAAGCCACTGAGCTTAAGTCAAGCTGGCCCACATTTACCTGGTTAACCACCTCTTTGGTGGGGGTGAGGGTGTCTAGCCAACGCACCGTGGCCAGCACAATCGCCACCGCGACACCGGCCACAGCCAGTACTCGCTGAGTGGTGGGGCGCCAAGCGCGCGGCACTAGGGCCTCAACCAGCACCCCGAGGACTGCGGTTAACGCCACCGCTAGTGCGGGGGCCAAGGCAGCCCAGTTAAATTGGGCTGCGGTAGCAGCAGTTTCGTTCACTTGGCTTCCCCTCCCTGGGACAGGACTACCGAAACCTGCTCGGGCTGGCCGGTGTAGGCACTGATCAGCTCGGCTTGTTTGGCTAGCAAGTTAGTTAGCGGCGCAGTGAATAGACCCAGCGCCAGCATGGCGATCAGCAGCGGGGTGATCAGCAGCTTTTCACTCTTGTTCAGGTCACCGATACCCACATACTTTTCCTTGGGCGCACCGGTAAACACCTTCTGGTAGGGCCATAGCGCGTACAGAGCCGCAATAACCACACCCAGCAGGGCGAACAGGCCGGCCGCCGTCGAGACTGAGAAGGTACCGGTGAGCACCAGCCACTCAGGCACAAACCCGCTCAGGCCCGGCAGTGCAATTGAAGCCAGGGCGCTAAACAGGAAGGTACCGGCAATAACCGGGCTGACGCGGGCAATACCGCCCATCTCGGACAGGCGCGCGGTGCCGGTGCGACGCACCAGGAAACCAGAGATCAGGTACAGGCCCGCGATCGACAGGCCGTGAGCCACCATGTAAACCATGGCGCCACTGGCACCAGCAATCGAGCCACCGAAGATACCCAGCACCATGAAACCGAAGTGGCTTACCGAGGTGTAGGAAATCAGGCGGTACAGGTGGTCTTGCACAATGGCGGCCAAACCACCGTAAATAATGGCCACAATCGCCAGGCTCATCATGGTCAGCGAGACCCAGTGCATGTCGCTGGTCAGCAGCGGCACACACATCACGATCATGCCGTAGGTACCGATCTTGTCCAGCACACCGATCAGCAGCACGGATGTGCCCGGGGTGGCCTGCTCGGCGGTGTCAGGCAGCCAAGTGTGCAGCGGCACCATGGGGGCCTTGATGATGAACGGCACCAGCAGGCAGATGAACATGATGGTGCGTTCACTCTGGCCTAGCTCCTTGTAGGTGGCAGCCATCTGGGTGAAGGTGAAGCCCTCCGGGTTGCCATAGGCGTGCACACCCACGATAGCTACCGCCACCAGCATGACCAGTCCCCCGGCCAGCGAGTAAAGCAGGAACTTCATAGCTGCACGACGACGCTGGGGGCCGCCGTAGTTACCGATCAGGAAGTAGACCGGGATCAGCATGGCTTCGAAAGCCAGGTAGAAGACGAATAGGTCCTGGGCGCTGAAAATCACCACAATGAACGATTCCAGAGCCAGTACGTGTCCGGTGAAACCGCCCAGCTGAGCTTCGCTAACATCAGAGCGAGCGGCGATAAGCACCAACGGCACCAGGGCCAGGGCTAGTACCACCATGGCCAGCGAGATCGGGCTCAGCGCCAGCGACCAGCTCACCCCGAACATGGGGATCCAGCTGCCGGACTGGGCGAACTGTAGCTTGTCGGTAGCCGAGTAGTCATAGTTGGCCAGCATGTGACCAGCTAAACCTAGGGTTACCAGCGAGAACACCATGCCCAGGAGCTTAGCCTGGCGGCGGGTTGCAGGCACTAACCACAGTAGGAGCGCACCCAGCATGGGCACTGCCGCCGCGATGGAAAGCACCGGGAATGAAGCGTTAATTACTGACGTGTACATTTACATCTTCCCGTCAAATTTGGGCGGCGACGAGGGCGATCAACAAGGCGACAACCCCCACCAGCATGTAAGCGGCGTAGGAACGCGCGTAACCGTTTTGAGCAGCAGTAACGGCCTTACCAGAGCCCTTAACCGTGGCCACCAGGGCGGCAATGACGCCGTCGATGACGTAACGGTCAGAGCGGTCAGCACCATCAGCCAGGGCCTTACCCGGGCGCATGGCCAAAGCCTCATTGAGGTTGTCTTGGTATAGGTCGTGACGTGCAGCTTCAACCAGAACGTTGGAAGGCTGAACCACGGTGGCTACCGGGCGACGCACATACATCACCCAAGCCAGGGCCACACCGGCCACTACCAGGGTCAAGGTGGCAGCCATGATCACCGGAATAGCCAAAACCGGCTCGCCGTGCTCGTGGTGGCCAACTACCGGGGTGAGCCAGTTAGTAAAGGCATTACCGTAGCTGAGCGCGCCACCTAGACCCACCGAGAACACCGACAAGATGATCATGGGGACGGTCATCCAGGGGCTGGACTCGTGCGGGTGGACCGGGCCTTCCAGGTCAGCTTCAGTAGTCCAGCGGGCCTTGCCGTGGAAAATCATGAAGAACAGACGCGACATGTAGAAAGCGGTAATTCCAGCGCCGATCAGGGCAATGGAACCCAGGATCCACGGGCGCACACCTTCACCCACAAAAGCGGCCTCAATGATCTTGTCCTTGGAGAAGAAGCCGGAGAAAGGCGGCAAACCAAGGATGGCGATCCAGCCGATACCCATGGTGATCCAGGTGATCTTCATGGCGGTGCGCAGGTTACCAAAGCGACGCATGTTGACCTGGTCGCTCATGGCGTGCATGACGCTACCGGCACCCAGGAACAGCTGGGCCTTGAAGAAGCCGTGGGTGAGCAGGTGGAAGATAGCGAAGGCGTAGCCGATGGGGCCTAGGCCCGCGCCCAGCATCATGTAACCGATCTGGCTCATGGTGGAGGCGGCCAGTACCTTCTTCATGTCGTCCTTGGCGCAACCCACAATGGCACCGAACAGCAGCGTGATGGCACCAATGATGGCCACGGCCAGCTGGGCGTCAGGGGCACCCTGGTAGATAGCGCCCGAGCGCACCATTAGGTACACACCGGCGGTAACCATGGTGGCCGCGTGGATCAGGGCCGACACCGGGGTGGGGCCAGCCATGGCGTCACCCAGCCAGGCCTGCAAGGGGAACTGTGCAGACTTACCACAGGCTGCCACCAGCAGGAACAGGCCGATAACGGTCAGCCAGCCGGTGGATACGGCACCCGTAGTGGCGGCGGGCAGGACGGCGTCGAAGTCAACCGAGCCCACCACGCTCATCATGGCCATCATGGCGGCCAGCAGACCCATGTCACCGACACGGTTCATTACGAAGGCCTTCTTGGCGGCGACGGCGTTCTTGGCGCTGGTGGCCTTGACGGCGTCGGGAGCGTCGGCGTCGGCAGTGTTCCAGAAACCAATTAGCAGGTAGGAAGCCAGGCCCACGCCTTCCCAACCCACGAACAGGGCCAGGTAGCTGTCACCCAGAACCAGGGTGAGCATGGCTGCCACGAACAGGTTCAGGTAGGCGAAGAAACGACGACGGTCGCGGTCGTGGGACATGTAGGCCACAGAGTAAACGTGGATTAGGAAACCCACGAAGGTAACTAGCCCAACAAAGGTCAGCGACAGCGGGTCAACCCGGATACCCAGGTCTAGCTCCCACTTGCCGGCGCTGAACCAACGCCACAGGTGGTGGTCGGTTACGCGCTGGGAAGCCGGAAGGCTTAGTAGCTTCCAGATCAGGGTTAGCCCAAAGCAGGCGTCAAAACCAGCTGCGGCCAGAGCCAGCCAGTGGCCCCACTTGTCGCTGCGGCGTCCCAGCAGCAGCAACAGGGCGGCGCTAGCAGCCGGGACGGCAACTAGCAGCCAGGCGTAGGCCAGCAAACCTGTAGCGGGCACCGCTAGTGCACCCTGGCTAGTGGCTTGTACTGCGAGAGGAGTAAAGTTCACCGGTTTTCCTCTCAGTGCTTGAGCAGGTCAACGTCATCAACAGATGCGCTCCTGCGGGTCTTAAAGATGGACACAATAATCGATAGCCCCACCACAACTTCAGCTGCGGCAACCACCATCACGAAGAAGGCGAAAACCTGGCCATCAAGGTTGCCGTGCAGACGTGAGAAGGTAACCAGGGCGAGGTTAGCTGAGTTAAGCATCAGCTCCACCCCCATTAGTTCAATAATCACGTCGCGGCGCAGCAGCACGGTGAGCGCACCAATGCTAAAGAGCACCACGGCCAGGACTACGTAAACGCTTAGGCTCACTTTTCCTCCTTAGCAGCGTCAGCGCTAGTTTCGGCTTCAGCGGCCAGAGGCTGGCTCACCTGCGGGGCCGGGGCGCCGTTCATGGCGTCCATGCCGGAGTGACCGTGCACTGCGTTTTCAACCTGGGCCTCGGTTTCTACCGGGAAGGGTGCGCTGGCCTTAGGCACCAGGGCGCCCGTGTTTAGCATCTGGCCACGAATGCGCAGTACACGCGAAACCGACTCATCAAGCAGCTTGCCGGAGGCGTCCACCGCCGGGGCGGCGGCGCTGTTGGTGGTGGCGTAGACACCGGAGAAGGGCTTTTGACCCGGGTGCTCGCCGCGCTTGGCGTAGGCTCAAGCTTGTCCTTAGCAACCTGAGCCTGACCGCGACGCTTAGTGGCGCTTTCGCGGTGGGTTAGGGTCAGCGCGCCTAGGGCTGCGGTGATTAGCAGAAGACCGGTTAGCTCCATAACTGTGGAGTAGTCGTTGAACAGCACCTTGGCTAGAGAACCAATGGAGTCGTCAGCAATTTCAGCTGAGAACTTGGCCGGCCCCACCAGCTGCGAACGCATTAGCGCCGTCACCAGGGTGACTACCAAGCCCAAGCCCATCAGGCTGGAGAGGAGTTTGTGTCCACTGACAGTGTCGGCAATGGACTCGTCTGCGGCCACACCCACCAGCATGATCACGAATAGCACAAGCATCATGACCGCACCGGTGTAGACCACGATCTGCACCGCTCCCAGGAAGGGGGGCAGAGTTAGCAATGTAAAGGGTGGCCAAACAGATCATGATCATGATCATGTTTACGGCCGCGTAGACCGCACGCTTAGCGGTGAGCACGCCCAGGGCGCACACCACTGCAATGACGGCGACTACCCCAAACAGGATGCTTTCACCCAAGCCCAGTTGCGGGGCGGGCAAAAGGGCGGTGGCTAGTGAAGTTGCCATTAGCGCACAGCCTCCTTCTGGTTTACGACTTTCGCGGTGGCCAGGCTGGGGTCATCGGGACGGTTGGCACGTACCCAATCCACCTGGTTCTGGGTGGGGCCGCTAACCTCGCCACGGTAGTAGTCACCGTCTTCGCAGCCCTGCGCCATCGGGTGCGGGGCAGCTAGGGCGCCTTCAGGCAAGGGAACTAGCAGGTTTTGCTTTTCATAGATCAGGCCTTCACGACCGTCGCCTACCAGCTCATCGATTTCGTGAGTCATGGTCAGCGCGCGGGTAGGACAAGCCTCAATGCAGTAACCGCACAAAATGCAGCGCAAGTAGTTGATCTGGTAGACGCGCCCGTAACGCTCACCGGGAGAGTACTGGGCTTCGGGGGTGTTGGGGGCGGCCTCAACATAGATAGCGTCAGCCGGGCAAGCCCAAGCACACAGTTCACAACCAATGCACTTTTCCAGCCCGTCGTCGTAACGGTTGAGCTGGTGGCGGCCGTGGAAGCGAGGCATAACCCGAGGCTTTTCAAAGGGGTAACGCTCAGTTTCCACCGGACGGAACATGGAGGAAATAGTTACCCCGTAGCCGGCCAGGGGCGAGAGCAGCTTAGCTAGCGCCGAGGGCTCGTCACGCAGCCACTGGTCGTGGTTGGAGGCATCAATTTCTTTTTTACTCACTTTTCAACCTCCTTGGCGGACTTGGCGGGCACCGCGTGGCGGGTAGAGGCAGGTAGTTCCTGCCCGGGCAGCGGCGGGACCGGGTAACCACCGGCGAAAGCGTCAAACTTGTCGCTTTCAGGCTCTTCCTTGTCGGACTTAGATTCAGGCCAGAAGAACAGCACCACCATGGTCACCACGCAGATCACGCTTAGACCCAGCAGCAGCTGCTGTGCGTCCATGTCGGTGAAGGCGCGCAGGCCCTGCACAATGGCTACCAGCACAAACCAGGCTAGAGCCACCGGAATCAGGAACTTCCAGCCAAAACGCATGAACTGGTCGTAGCGGAAACGCACCAAAGTACCACGGGTCCAAATCATGAAGAACATGCAGGCCCACACCTTGGTTACGAACCACAGCACCGGCCACCAGCCAGAGTCGGCGCCTTCCCAAATCATGGGTTAGCGGGCCGGCGCTCCAGCCACCTAGGAACAAGGTGGTGCACACGGCGGAAACGTTGAACATGTTGATGTATTCGGCCAGGAAGAACCAGGCGAACTTCATGGAGGAGTACTCCACCATGTGTCCAGCCACCAGCTCACCTTCAGCTTCAGGAAGGTCGAAGGGCAGACGGTTAACTTCACCAATCATGGAGATGACGTAGATCAGGAAGCTGGGCAGCAAGCCCACACACCACCACAGGTTGGTCTGTGCGGCCACAATCCCGGAGGTGGACATGGAGCCCGAAACCAGGAACACGGTCACAATGGACAGACCCATGGCCAGCTCGTAGCTGATCACCTGGGCGGCGCTACGCACTGCACCAAACAGCGGGTAGGTGGAGTGGGCGGACCAACCACCCAGCACAATGCCGTACACACCAAAGGCGGTGATAGCCAGGATGTAGAGCACCGAAACCGGGAAGTCAGTTAGCTGCAGCGGGGTGTGGTGACCAAAGAAGCTCACCGAAGGCCCAAAGGGGATCACCGCGTAAACCATGAAGGCACAGAAGGCGGCGATGGTGGGGGCCAGCAGGTAGATGAACTTCTCGGCGCCCTTGAGCCAGAAGTCTTCCTTCATGATCAGCTTGCCTGCGTCGGCAACAGCCTGGAGCAGACCTAGCGGACCGTTAACGTTAGGCCCTAGACGGGTCTGCATACGGCCCAGACCACGACGCTCAACCCACAGCGCCATAATCACGGACAGGATCAAAAATACCGCTAGGAATACGGCTTTGATCAGCGTAATCCACCAGGGGGTGTCAGAAAAGTCCGCAGTTACCCCGGCTGCGGTTGGCAGCGTCATAACGACGGCGTGCATTTACTTCACCTCCGAGAGATTAACGATAAGACCTTGGCCGCCGCCTAGGCTCTGACGCACGGTGGAACCGGCCGAGCATTCGGGAAGCCAAACAGTGTTGGGTGCTAGCGGCGCAATTACCGCCGGCAAAGTGATCGAGCCGGTTTGCGTGCTGACTTGCAGCTGGCTGCCGGAGTGGATGCCATTAGCCTTGGCCAGTTCGCGGGCCACGTAGACCACCGGGCGGCGCGCGGTGGCGGCCAGGTGCTCTTCGAAGTCCTGTAGGCGCCCGCCGTCAAGCATGGGCTTGTGGGTGGCCAGGTAAGCCTGCCCGGGGGCCAGTTTGCTAGTGGCGACGGCGCTGGTGGGCTGCATGTTAGGGTGCGTTGCGCTAATACCCAGGCCGGCTAGCTCACGGTGTAGCTCAGCTAGGTCATTTACGTGCAGGTCAGATCCCATTTCTGCAGCCAGCATGGCCAGTACCTGACGGTCGGTGCGGGCACGTGAAACGTGGGCCTGACCGAAGGGACGTACGCGGCCTTCCCAGTTAACGAAGGTGCCGTTCTTTTCCACGGGCGGGGCCACGGGGAAGACCACGTCAGCATGCTCGCTGATTTCTGAGCGGCGCACCTCTAGCTGTACCAGGAAGCCAGCTTCGCTCATGGCGGTGCGGGCCAGTCCCGGGTCGCTAAAGTCGCGCAGGTCAACGCCACCAACTACCAGGGCGTCCAGACCCTCGGCGCTGAGCACAGAGTTAAGGATGGCCTCAGTGTCGCGGCCGGCAGCGCTGGGCAGGGCGCCCCATAGCTGCTCAACCTGGGCACGGGCGGCGTCGTCGGAAACTAGGCGACCACCAGGCAGCAGGCCCGGCAGGGTACCAGCCTCGATACCACCGCGTTCACCGGCACGGCGCGGCACCCAAGCCAGGCGGGCACCGGTGCTCTTAGCCAAAGCGTCGACGGCGCTGAGCAGGCCGGGCACCTCGGCGGCGCGTTCACCCACCAGGATGGTGGCGCCCTCAGCGCTAAGGGCCTCGGTTAGCTCGGCGGGCAGGGCCTTAACAGCGGCAACCTCGCTACCGGGGGTGGCGCTGATGATGTTGGCACGTAGCTTTACCGAACCGGCGCTCTTAATCGGAGCCACGGTGTGCACCTTGAGGCCACGGTTGTTCACGGCCTTGTGTAGGCGCAGGAACAGCGAACCACACTCATCCTCGGGCTCTAGGGCCACCAGCAGCACCGTGCCGGCGCTTTCCAGGCTGGTGTAGGTGACGCGGCCAAGGCCGCGACCAGCCACGTTAGCGGCGATGAAGGCTTCATCCTCAGCGCCGGCGGGGCGTACTCGCTGGTCGATGTCGTTGGTGTGGGCCACGGTGCGGGCAAAGCGAGACCAGGCCCAAGCGTCCTCTAGGGTCAGTCGGGCACCTGGCAGGAAACCCACGCCACCAGCGGCGATGGCCTTAGCTAGGCCGCGTGCGGCGACGTCGAGAGCGTCGGGCCAGCTGGTGGGAACCAGGGTGCCGTCAGCTTCACGTACCAGCGGGGTGGTCAGGCGGTCCGGAGCGCTGGCCCACGGGAAGGCGAAGCGGTCCTTGTCGGTGATCCACTCTTCGTTGACCTCGGGGTCGTTGCCGGCCATGCGGCGCAGCACCACACCGCGACGCATGTCCACGCGGATGGCGGAGCCGGAGGCGTCGTGCTCGGTTACCGAGTCGGTGGAAACCAGGTCCATGGGGCGGGCCCGGAAACGGTACTTGGCGCTGGTGAGGGCACCTACGGGGCAGATCTGGATGATGTTGCCAGAGAAGTAGGAGGCGAAGGGACGTCCGCTTACATCCTGGTTGCCTACCTCAGCGCCGGCGGTTAGACCGTCCTGCACGCCGCTTTGACCACCGGGGCCGGCCAGGGTGGGGTCGGGAATCAGGTGGTGCTCGCCGCGAATGTCCTGCGTGCCCGCGTAGTCGCCGGGCTCGTGGAAGTCCAGGGCGGTGGCGTCAAAGCGGCCAATCTGCTCGCCGTACATCCCCGAGTGCTCGCCGGCGGGGTGACCGCCACCGCGTCCTTGCAGGGCAATGAAGCGGTCGCCAGCGATCTGGTCTGCGAAACGCACGCAACGCTGGCACAGGATGCAGCGGTCACGGTCTAGCAGGATCTGACTGGTTAGACGCAGCGGCTTGGGGAAGGTGCGCTTGACGTCGGTGAAGCGGGTGACGGACTGGCCGCCCTGTTCCATGAGCTTAAGCGCTTGGTTCTGTAGCGGGCATTCGCCACCCTTGTCACAGACCGGGCAGTCTAGCGGGTGGTTGATCAGCAGGAACTCCATGGTCCCGTTCTGGGCCTTGGCAGCTACCTCGCTGGTTGCCTGGGTTTCAATCTCCATGCCTTCCATGGCGGTCATGGCGCAGGAGGGCTGGGGCTTGGGCATCTTACGTACGACGCCGTCACGCCCGGGCATAGCTACTTCCACCAGGCACTGGCGGCAGTTAGCTGAGGGCTTTAGCAGCGGGTGGTCGCAAAAACGCGGGATGCGCACGCCCACCTGTTCGGCGGCGCGGATGAGCAACGTACCCTTAGGCACGGCTACCGTGGCGCCGTCGATCTTGATATTTACCAGGTCGGTCATAGAAGTCACCGTCCGCTTTCCGTGATTGCACTGGCTGCGTAGGGGAAGAGCTCGCAAGCCGGGGTGGTGTAACCAGCCTCGAACTCAGAGCGGAAACGCTTGATGCCGCTTAGCACCGGGGTGGCGGCAGCGTCACCTAGCGCACAGAAGGAGCGCCCAGCGATGTTGGAGGCAATCGACTCCAGCTTTTCCACGTCACCCGGCAGGCCTTTACCTGCCTCTAGGCGCAGCATGATTTGGCGCATCCAGTAGGTACCTTCACGGCAAGGAGTGCACTTACCGCAAGATTCGTGCTGGTAGAACTCGGTCCAGCGAGTCACTACGCGCACTACTGAAACAGTCTCGTCAAATACCTGTAGCGCGCGGGTACCCAGCATGGAGCCGGCGGCGCCTACAGACTCGTAGTCCAGGGGAACATCGAGCTCATCTTCAGTGAAGATGGGGGTGGAGGAACCACCGGGCACCCAGAACTTGAGCTGGTGACCGTCGCGGATACCGCCGCACATGTCGATCAGCTCGCGCATGGTGATGCCGAAAGGCGCCTCAAACTGGCCGGGGTTACGCACGTGCCCAGAGACGGAGAAAATACCGTGACCCTTGGACTTTTCAGTACCCATGGCGGAGTACCAGGCGGCGCTTTCACGCAAAAATCCCAGGTACCTGGGAGATGGTCTCAACGTTGTTGATAACGGTGGGACGGGCGTACAGACCGGCCACAGCCGGGAAAGGCGGCTTGAGACGCGGGTGACCACGGCGGCCTTCTAGCGAGTCCAGCAGCGCGGTTTCTTCACCACAGATGTAGGCGCCGGCGCCGGCGTGGGCAGTAATGGTTAGTGGCTGCTTGCCATCCAGGCCAAAACCGGTGTCTAGCAGGCCAGATTCCATAGCCTCACGAGCCGCAGCCAGCAGGCGGCGGTAAACCTGGCTAACCTCACCGCGCAGGTATACGAAAGCGTGGTCGCAACCGATAGCGCGCGAAGTGATGGCCACACCCTCAATCAGGGCGTGCGGGTTACCCATAATGGTGGGGATGTCCTTGCAGGTGCCCGGCTCAGACTCGTCAGCGTTAACCACCAGGTAACGCGGCTTGCCGTCAGGGGCGGGCAGGAATGACCACTTCAGACCGGTGGGGAAGCCTGCACCACCACGACCGCGCAGGCCGGAAGCCTTAACCAGCTCAACGATTTCGCTGGCCTGCATTTTCTTGGCCTTAGCTAGGCCCTCATAGCCGCCGTGACGACGGTAAACGTCCAGGGTCCAAGAGCGGTCCACACCCCACATGGAGGTCAAGATGGGCGTTAGCGTCCCTGGCGCACTGTAAGCGGGCTGTGCCACTGCAGTGTCACTCACTTGGTTTCCTCCTTCGGTGCGCTCCAGCCCTTTTCCTGGGCGATTGTCTGTCCTAGCAGGCTGGGGGCGCCAGCGCTGATGCCCTCATCTACCAGGCCGTCTTCAAAACCAGCTAGTAGGTGCTCGTTTTGCTTGAAAGTGGGCACCTGCTTAGGGCCACGAGTGGGGCCTACCGGCTTGCCTTGACGCAGCTTGTCCACCAGGTCAATGGCCTTGGCGGGGGTCTGGTTGTCGAAAAACTCCCAGTTGACCATCACTACCGGCGCATAGTCGCAGGCCGCATTGCATTCGATGCGTTCTAGCGAAATGCTGCCGTCTTCAGTGACGCCGTCGTTACCGATGCCCAGGTGCTCGCTAACCGCGTCCCAAACCGCATCTCCACCCATAACCGCACACAGTGCGTTGGTGCATACACCCACGTGGTACTGGCCGCCGGGGTGACGGCGGAACTGACTGTAGAAAGTGGCTACAGCGCTAACCTCGGAGGTGGTTAGGTTCAGGGTTTCAGCGCAAAAACGGATGCCGTCAGGCGAGACGTAACCGTCGTAGCTCTGAATTAGGTGCAGCATCGGGATCAGCGCGCTACGCTCATGCCCGCTGGGGTAACGCCCCATAATCTGGGCGCTTTCTTCACGTAGACGCGTCAAAGTTGCTTCGTCATAACTCATCAGCGGTCCACACCTCCTAGTACGGGGTCGATGGAAGCCAGAGTCGGAACGATGTCGGCAAGCATGCCGCCCTCTCCCATAATGGCCATGGACTGCAGGTTAGAGAAGGAAGGATCCCTGAAGTGCACGCGGTAGGGGCGAGTGCCGCCGTCGGAAACTAGGTGCACACCCAGCAGACCCTTAGCGTGCTCAACCGTCTGGTAAACCTGCCCTGCGGGCACGTGGAAACCCTGGGTGACCAGCTTGAAGTGGTGGATCAGGGACTCCATGGAGGTGCCCATGATTTCACGCACGTGCTCTAGGGACTGGCCCTGGCCATCAGCAGCTAGGCTCATGCGGGCCGGCCAAGCAATAGCTGGGTCATCCACCATGGTGGGCTCGCCCTCTAGCTGCTCTAGGCGCTCAAGGCACTGGGAGACAATCTTGAGGGATTGGAAGCATTCATCCATACGCACGCGCATACGGTTGAAGCAGTCAGAGCGGTCGTAAACCGGCACGTCAAAGTCGTAGGTTTCATACCCGCAGTAGGGGGCGCTCTTACGCAGGTCCATCGGGTAGCCGGTGGCGCGCAGGCAGGGGCCGGTCAGGCTCAGGGCCATGGCCCCAGCCAGGTCGATCTCGCCCACGCCGATCATACGGCCGCGCAGAATCGGGTTACCCATGCACAGCTTTTCCAGCTCGCCCAGGTCGCGCTTGATGTTGGGCAGGGTGGAGCGGATGAACTCTACCGCGCCTGCAGGAATGTCTTGGGCTAAGCCGCCGGGGCGCACAAAGGCGTGGTTCATGCGCAGGCCGGTAATCATTTCGTAGGCGCGCAAAATGTTTTCGCGGCCACGGAAGGCGATGGTCAGCAAGGTGGTACCACCCAGCTCGTTACCACCGGTTCCCACTGCGATCAGGTGGGAGGCGATGCGGTTTAGCTCCATGAGCAGCACGCGCACTACCGAGGCCTTCTCGGGCACCTGGTCAGTAATACCCAGGGCCTTTTCCACCGCCAGGGCCCAAGCCACTTCCTGGAAGAAGGGGGCCACGTAATCCATACGGGTTACGAAGGTGGCGCCTTGGGTGAAGGTGCGGAACTCCATGTTCTTTTCGATACCCGTGTGTAGGTATCCGGTGCCTACGCGCACATCGGTGACATGTTCACCTTCCACCTCTAGTACCAGGCGCAGCACGCCGTGGGTGGAGGGGTGGACGGGACCCATGTTCAGCACGATGCGGTCATCGCGCATGCGTTCTTCTTCATCGCGGGCAGCAATCTGGGCTAGTACTTCATCCCAGTCGCCACCGTTGGTTTGGAACTGGGGAGCGTCAGCGGCCAGAGAGTCTAGTGCTGCACCGGTTGCGTGAATGCTCATCAGCGGTAAGACCTCCGAGTGTCAGCGGGGGGCGTGGATGCGCCCTTGTATTCGACCGGGATACCACCTAGCGGGTAATCCTTGCGTTGGGGGTGGCCTACCCAGTCATCGGGCATGGCCGTGCGGGTGAGGCCGGGATGCGCGTCAAAAACGATGCCCATCAGGTCCCAGGTTTCGCGCTCGTGCCAGTCGTTACCGGGGTAAACGCTAACTACTGAGGGCACGTGCGGGTCGGCGTCGGGAACAGCTACCTCAATGCGCAGCTGACGGCTGCCGTGGGTTAGGCTCATCAGCTGGTAGCAGGCGTGCAGTTCGCGGTCTTTGTCGCCGGGGTAGTTAACGCCCGAGACCCCAATGCACAGCTCAAAGCGCAGGTCGGGGTCGTCACGCAGGTACTGCATTACGGCCACCAGGTGCTCGCGTACCACAAAAATGGTTAGCTCGCCGTTTTCTACAACTACCTTCTCGATTACCTGGGAGGGTTCCAGCCCGCCCTTGCGTAGGTCTTCGATTAGGTCGTCGACGACGGCGTCGAACCAGCCACCGTAGGGGCGCACCGCTGCGGGGGCTAGGGTGATTACCTGGCTGAGGCCGTCAAAACCGGTGGTGTCACCGGCGTCTTTGGCCCCAAATAGGCCGTGTTCGCTGCCGATAACTTCCAGGGCTAGCTGCGGGCGTACGGCGACGCCGTCAATCTGGGCTACGGGCGCCTCGGTTGCCTGGCTTAGCTCTTCACTCATGCCAGCAGGCCTTTCTGTGCGTGGGTGGGGGTGGCGGCCAGGGCGGCAGCCTCGACGGCGCGGGCGATCTCCTTGCGGTGGCCCAGCAGCGGGCGCTTAGAGATCTGCTTGGTCAGCTCCAGCATGGCGTTGATCAGCATTTCGGGGCGCGGGGGGCAGCCGGGCAGGTAGATGTCTACCGGCACAATGTGGTCGGCGCCCTGCACTACGGCGTAGTTGTTGAACATACCGCCGGTGGAGGCGCAGGCACCCATGGAGATAACCCACTTGGGCTCAGGCATCGAGTCGTAGACGTTACGCACGATGGGGGCCATCTTGTGGCTTACACGCCCGGAAACGATCATTACGTCGGCGTGACGCGGCGAGGCACGGAACACCTCCCAACCGAAGCGGGCTAGGTCGAAGCGCGGGCCGGCGGTGGCCATCATTTCGATAGCGCAGCAGGCCAGACCCATGGTGACAGGCCATAGCGACCGTGACTGAGCTAGGCCGGCCACGGTCTCAACGCTGGTTAGCAGGAATCCGGGGTTACCGGCTTGGTTTTCTTGGCTCATGCTTTATCCCCTTATCAGTCCCAATCCAGGCCGCCACGACGCCATTCAAGGACGTAGGGAACGGTGATTAGGGCGATGAAAATAAGCGCTGCTACCAGCCCGAACAGGCCTAGCTTTGCGAAAGAGCTGGCCCAGGGGTAGAGGAACACGACCTCAATGTCGAAAATGATGAAGGTCATACCTACCAGGTAGAACTTGACTGGGAAGCGCCCGTGAGCGTTGTTGGCAGGAGTTGGATCCACACCGCACTCATAGTTACGCACCTTGGTGGAGTTGCGCCGGTTGGGGCTGATAATGGCAGACATTGCCAGACCACCAATGGCGATAAGTAGCGCAACTGCCCCCATCACCAGTAAGGAGACATAGGGATTCACGGCGAGAACACCATCCTTTTACGCACAGAGATTGACCTTTAAACTGTAGTAGCTAGGTGCCAGGGGTTGCGCACACGACGCGTTTAACCTCTAGCTTTTCCCAATATTACGCCAAAAGTTCGTTTTTACGACGGATTGTCACACCTAAGTAAAATGCTTTATTACGCGCGGTTTAGCTTGCTTAAATCTGCGCTCATAAACTCTAAAACCTGAGATGATTACACCATGTCACGAGCCAGCCTAAATAAGGACCCGCGCGAAGTAGCGGGCATGTTCGACACTGTCGCCCGCCGCTACGATTTAACCAATGACGTCATGAGCGGTTTCCAAGTGCGCGCCTGGCGAGCAGTTACCCGTGCAGCTGTGGGCGCCGGCCCCGGCATGAAGGTTTTGGACCTGGCTGCGGGCACGGGCACCTCCACTAACGACTACGCCCTTGCCGGCGCCCAGGTGGTGGCCTGCGACTTCTCCATTGGCATGATGCAGGAGGGCAAGCGCCGCTACCCTGAGCTGCAGTTTGTGGCTGGGGATGCCACCGCTTTGCCTTTTGCCGACGACGCTTTTGACGTGGTCACTATCTCTTACGGCCTGCGCAATGTGAACGACACTTTGGCGGCTTTACGCCAAATGTATAGGGTTACTAAGCCCGGGGGGCGGATTGTGATTGCGGAGTTTTCCACCCCCACCACCCCGGTGGTGCGTGAGAGCTACAAGTGGTTTTTGGGTCACGTAATGCCCCCGGCGGCCAGGGTGTTTTCTTCCAATGTTGAGTCTTATGACTATTTGGCTGAGTCAATTTTGTCTTGGCCTAACCAGGAGGAGTTGGCGCAGCTGCTGCTTGAGGCCGGTTGGCGTCAGGTGGCTTATAAGAACCTCTCTGGCGGCATTGTGGCGCTGCATCAGGCGGTTAAGCCCAGCGCATGAGCGGTCAGCTGTTTTGCACCTCTACCCCACTGTCGGTTAGCCCCGGCGTTGGCTTGACTGATTTTTTGTATGCGCCGACGTCGGTCAGCTGCTGGCTGCATGAGGGTTACGGCTTGGTGGGTTTGGGACGCCTGCTCACTTTAAGCGCCCCGCCTGCAGAGCCAGTCTCGACGGCGTCCACAGAGTCGGTCTCGACGGCGCCTGCAGAGCCAGCCGTCTCTACCCACTTTGCCCAGCCAGGCCCCTCCCCTAGCGCAGATACTCCCTGCCATAACCCGCCTAGGCGCATTGAGCAGCTGCGTCAGGCTTGGCGCCATGAGGTGGGTCAGGCCAGTTGGGTTGACCAGGTGCGTCGCCCTGGCAGTGGGCCACTAGCGCTGGGAGCTATCACTTTTAGCGCTACTTCCCAGGCTAGTTCGGTGCTGGTAGTGCCCCAGGTTTTGGTGGGGCGCGACCGTCAGGGTTGGTGGCTGACTCGCTTTGAGCTCTCCCCCGACCACGACGGCGCCGCGCGGCGAGGTTTTTAGGGGCCAGCCCTATAGCCCTCAGCTAAGTTTTGTGCGCACCGTGGCTGACAATACTGCCCTAGAAAACGCTGATTTGGCAGGCATTTTAGATTTTGTCTCCGTCTGCGCGCAGGGCTCTGCTTCTGCCACCAAAACCAGTGCAGGTGCGCAGGCCCAAGCAAGCGCCGCCACTAGCGCGAGCAGCCCGGACGTCGTCGCCCAAACAAACGCGCCCGCTGTCGGACAAACAAGCCCGGCCGCCGTCGAGAGCGCCAAAACCAGCCAAAGCAGCACACTTAGCGACTCTCAGTGGACCGGGGCAGTTGAGCTCGCCACGCAGGCGCTGAAGCAAAATCGGGCCATCAAAGTGGTGCTGGCGCGCGACAGCTACCTGAGCAGCTCGCTCACGCTGGGCGCCACGCTAGAGCACCTGGCCACGCGCTTTGCCACCACCTGGACTTTTAGCGTGGACGGGATGATTGGGGCCAGCCCCGAGATGCTGTTGCAGCTGCGTGAACGGGAAGTGTTTTCGCGCGTCCTGGCGGGAACAGCCCGACGCCGAGCCAATATGGACCAAAGCGAACTAGAGCAGCTAGCTGATTGGCTACGCCGCTCGCCTAAAAACTCTCGCGAACACCAGTTGGCGGCGGCCTCAGCGGTTAAGGCGCTCACCCCCATCACTGAGCAGTTGCGCGTCAGTGAGCCTTTCGCGCTGACCCTGCCTAACGTGATTCACCTAGCCACCGATATTTACGGCCAGGTAGCCGGCGATACGGGTGCGTTAGCGCTGGTAGAAGCACTACATCCGACGGCGGCAGTATGCGGCACCCCCACAGCGGCGGCTGCGCAGCTGATCGGCGAGCTTGAAGGCATGGACCGCGAGCGCTATGCCGGGCCGGTGGGCTGGGTGGATTGGCGCGGTGAGGGCCAGTGGTGTATTGCGTTGCGTAGTGGGCAGGTTCTGGCTCCAACTGCGCAGACAGCTGGTACGCAGAGCGGCCCGGCTGGCTACCCGATGGGTAACCAGCCGGTGGGTTCGGTGCGGATTTTTGCGGGCGCAGGCATTATGCCCGATTCAGTTGCCGCCGATGAACTGGCGGAAACTAACGCCAAAATGGCGCCTATGCGCGCCGCTTTGGGCTTGTAAGTCGAGGCAGGGTGCGCGGCCCGAGGCTAGGTTTAGCGCCCAAGCCTGGGTTTAGCCCTGCCGCCAGGTTTAGCCCGTGGCCGGGCTTACGGCCCGAGCCTGGGCGCGCGGCCCTTACTTGTCGTCGGGGCGCTCAACCAGTTTGACGGTAACTTCCATCTTGTTTGAGCCGCGCGCAACGGTGAACTTGACCTGGTCGCCGGCGCTGAACTGGCGCACGTAACCCATCAGGGCCGCCGATTCGCCTACTGCGTGACCGTCAACAGCCAAGATCACGTCGCCTTCACGCAGGCCCGCGTTGGCGGCCGGGGTGCCCGAACCAACCTTGGTGATCTTAGCTCCGGCGCGGGTTTCGCCGTTCACTGTGGCGCCGCCGTCTTCAAGCGAAACACCCAGGTAGGCGTGGGTGGCTTTACGATCCTTGATCAGCTGCTGAGCCACCTTGTTGGCCAGGTCAATGGGGATAGCGAAGCCGATACCGATGTTTCCGCTACGTGCGCCGCCCGAAGAGGAGGAAGAGCTCAGGGTGGCAATGGAGGAGTTAATGCCGATAACTCGTCCCTGTGAGTCGAATAGCGGGCCACCGGAGTTACCGGGGTTAATGGCGGCGTCAACCTGGATGGCGTTGGTGTAAACGCGTTGGTTGGCTGAGGAGCCAGAGGAGTCATCGCTGGACTCGCCCTTAGTGACTACCGGGCGGTCTAGGGCTGAGATGATACCGGTGGTGGCGGTGGAGGAAAGTCCCAGCGGGGCGCCGATAGCCATTACGCCCTGGCCTACCTTTCAGATCCTTGGAGGAGCCGATTTGGGCTACGGTCAGGTCTGAGGGGGCGTTCTTGATTTTGACTACCGCCAGGTCATTGGCAGGGGTCAGTGCCGGTTAGTTCCAGCTCGTAGATACGCCCGTCTTTGAGCTGGGCGTATAGTGCGCTGGCCCCGGCTACCACGTGGTTGTTGGTGATGATGTGGCCTTGTTTGTCGATCACCACGCCCGATCCACTAGCGCCGCCGTCAGAGTGCTTGGCCCGGATGTAAACCACGGAGCTGGAGACATTTTCGGCTACCTTTTTGCCAGTCAGGGGTTTGGCCCTGGGTGGTTACCAGCTTGGTGTTGCCCTGGTTGTTGGCTGAGACGGTGGAGGTGGAGGTGATAGCGGGCCGCGCCTCTTCTGTGCCGCCAGCGTAGTACATGCCGCCGGCGGTGATACCTGAGGCCACCAGGGCGGTGGTCAGCGATAGGGCCATCACCCCACCCCAACCTGGGGAGCTTTTCTTGTTGTCGCTGTTAGAGGTGTAGTTGGCGCCATTGTTGTAGCCGCCGGGGTAGCCGCTAGCAGGAGCGGAGGGAGCTGCGGGGGCGCTAGAGGGAGCATAGGGGGCCTGGCCGTAGGGGGCGGCGCCATAGTTTCCGGCCGGCCTAGCGCCATAGTTGGGGGCGTAGGGGTTACGGGGCTGGTAGTTATCGCTCATCAATAGTTCCTAATTGCTTAGCGGTAGCTAACAATGGCTACCTTATGGACGCTAATCATAGTGACGTGGTCATTTGGTGGAGTTAGCAGCAACCCTTAAACAAGTTTGACATGCACCAGGCTACGGCCCTCAATTGTCTTAGACAATAGGGATTGCAGCCCATCGACGTCGTCAATTACGCTCACATGGGCGCCAATGCGGCTGCTGCCTGTGCGAAATCAACCTGCTGTGCGGTAGTGAAAAAGCGTAGGAAATAATTACTTAGCTCGCTGGCGCCATATTCAAGGCCGCTAAATATTTTGCCGCCATGATCGTCTAACACGATTACTTGCAGGTCCACCTCGGTTTCTGTAACTGCCTTAACCAGGCCGGTTAAGTCGTGTGCTGCCGCTAAATCTCCAATAATCACCCGCACTGGTTGGCCACTGGCCCAGGCTAGGCCCACGGCGGTGGAGATAGTCCCGTCAATACCGGCTAATCCACGATTAGCCACTACTGGGCCGGGCATCTTTTTCAGTTGCTTACCCGCAGGTAATCGAGCATCTAGATAGCGGATGGTCATCGAAGAAGCTGCCATTAAAGTAACGCTGCTTTCTAGGCCGTCGCTGTGAATTGCTGTTGATTGGCTATGAGATTCGTATTGTGAGGTGGCCTGCCAGGTAGTTAAAGCCATTTGTGCGGCTTTAGTTACGCTGGTGGCGTTTAGTTGTTGTTGGCCAGCTTGCAACCAGCGTTGCAGCCACAGCGGCGACGGCGCGTTTTTGCCAGCGCTACCGCCGACGCCGGCACCTGCCTTCCCACCGACGCTACCGCCGACTCCGGCGCTGGCCTCCGCAGCTGCACTCGCGCTGGCATCTCCACCTGCATCGGCGTCTGTGCCCGCCTCCGCACCGGCGCTGACGTCCGGGGTATTTAGACTGCTTAGGGCCTGTTCCAGGGTGGTTACGTAGGCGGCGCGCCCGCACACGTCACTCCAGCGCGCCCGGTTGGTGAGCACCACCTGGTAAATATCCGCCCGCGCCAGCAGTGCGCTAATGGGACGCGTGAGGGTGGGGTGCCCAACTACCAGCAGCTGCTCGATCTCTTGAGAAAGCTGGGCGCCGTCGCCACCAGCCGAGCCATCGCCACCAGCTAAAAGCGCGCTGTAGGCAGCCACCGCGTTGGCGTCGGTGCGCACCAGCGAGGTGGGCTCAGCCAGTAGCGGCCACCCCCAAGCGTGGGCCAGGGAGGCGGCGAAGTGGGCTAACTCGGCGTCGTCGTTGTCCCCCACCACAATCACCCCACGCCGGGCGGGATCTAAACCTAAGCGGCACCCTACCTGGCTGACTGTAACCCCATTTAGCTGCTCCTCTAGGGGCTTGCGCGCACGCAGCCAGTGGGTTTTGGGTTCCAAATGCGGCACTTGCCAGGGGGCGGCGGGGGCCAGCGGCGGGGCTAGGCGCACGTTTAGATGCACCGGGCCGGGGTCTAGGCTTAGGCGCCCTGAGGCTGCAGCTACCGCTCGGCGTACTTGATTGGCGACGGCGTCGCTTGCGTTAGTGTCGCCCAGGTCCGCCTGGTAGCGGGTGGCGGCGCCAAAAATCCCGGTTTGCACCGTGGTTTGGCTGGCGCCAGTGTTGACCAGGGCATGGGGGCGGTCGGCACTCAAAATTATTAGCGGCACCCCGGCGGCGTCGGCCTCCACCACGGCAGGGTGCGCGTTAGCTACCGCGCTACCGGAGGTCATAACCGCCACGGCGGGGCGAGCTAGGCCTTCATGCAGCCAGTCGGAGCGGGAGGCGCCTAAAGCCACAAAGGCGGCGCTGCGCTCGTCAACCACCACGCGCAGCTGCAGGTAGCCGGCCTGCGCGGCGTCGGCCAGGGCGTAGGTCAGCGGGGCGTTACGCGAGCCGGGGCTGATCACCACCCGTTTAACCCCGGCTTCAACTAGGGCGGCCACCACGGCGCGGGCAAGTAAGGTGGCAGGGTTTTCTAAGGCGGGGCCGCTGGGGGCGGATGCTTCTTGGGGGGTCACAACTGGCCTAACTAGTTGGGTCTCTAGCGCGCCAAGGCGCCAGATGTGGTTTTAAGTTTAGCTAGCTAGCAGGGAGCTTAGGCGCACTAGGCGCTGGCACCAGCGCTCACGTAAGGGCTCACTAGCGGGCGGGATACGCTCAACGGACACCGGCTGTCCCAGCAGCAAATGCCCATTTACCGGCCTAAAGGGCGCCTCAATCACGTCTTCTTGCAGCAGCGAGCCGGTGGCCAGGCCGCAAGCATAGGGCAGCTCATCTAGAGTTCCAGCTAGGCGCAGACCGGCGTAAATCCCCACCGAAGTGTCTAGGGCTGAAGAAACCACCGCCGGCATTTCTAAACGCTTATAGATTTCATAAGCAGCGCTTATACCACCTAGTGGGGCCACTTTTAGTACGGCCACATCCGCCGCCTCTAACTGGCGCACCGCCATAGGGTTGGCATCTAGACGCAAGGATTCATCGGCGGCGATTGGCACCTGGAGTTTGCGGCGTAAAACCGCCAGATCAGCGGTGGAACGGCAAGGCTGCTCAGCGTATTCGAGCCCGCCGGCGGCGCGGTCATATAGGGGTAGCAGCTTTAGGGCCTGATCCAAATCCCAGGCGGCATTTACATCAATGCGCAAAGCCGCCCCTGACCCCATGGCGCCGCGCACCGCCTCTAGGCGCTGTAGATCCTCGCTTAAACAATCGGGCTTGTCGGCCACCTTCACCTTGGCGGTGTGTATGCCTGCGCCCACTGCTGCGAGCGCGCGCGCCTCAGCTTCCCCAGGCCCCAGGGCGGCGATAGTGGTGTTAACCGGAATTTGGTGGCGTTTAGGCTCGGGGACGCCTTGGTCAGCTAGCGGTTTCGTGGCTTGGCTCAGGGCGCTGGCCAGCCATTTAGCGCTGTGGCTATCAGGGTGGTTCCAAAATGGGGCGCACTCCCCCCAGCCTGCGGGGCCATGCACTAGGACGCCGTCGCGCATGGTGATACCGCGAAAGCGCACCCGCATGGCGATTGAGAAAACCTCTACCCGGTCAATGCTTTCCCACAGCGCAGCGGCTGGCGGGGGGCATTGCTTACGGATTGTTTCAAGCATAGCCCTCATTATTCCTTAGCGACGACGCCGCCCTGCCAGCCCCGCACGTCATCGCCTCTCCGCGCACCGGGGTGGGCGACATAACGCTGCCGCGCCGCAGTGGACACCACCTAGCGCCCGGCAGTGACGGCGGTACAACGCCGTCGCCGTTAGCGGACCCTAAACGCAACCAAGACCGCCTTAAAGACGGTCTTGGCAACTGAAAAGCCTGATTGCAGCTAGCTATCAGCGGTAGGGCTGCTCCAAGGGAACTTCCGGGTCGGGCTGGCGGGTGATGCGGTTACGCAGGTCGCGGCGCACAATTTCAATCGACCACAGCCACACCACGTGACCTAGGGCTTCAGAGAAGTGCTCGGACCAGGTCTGGCCGCCCTCAACCCACGGGAAGGGGCTGGGCACCCAACCCAGCAGCGGCATGAACACCACGTGCGCACCGATCCACACCAGTAGACCAAAGGCAGCGCCCTGCCACAGCTTAATCTTGGGGAAGTACTCGGCGGCAATGCAGTACAGCAGCGCAAACGCAATGGCGAAGCTGATCAGCTAAAAGCACCGAAACGTACGCATAGATAAGTTTAAACTGACACCAGGTTAGGCTGCCATGACCTTAGGTACAGGCGGTTAACAAAGGCCTGTTCAGAGCCGGTTTTAGAAATAGTACGGGAAGGATGACCAGTCCGCTGGGCGTTTGTTGACGAAAGAGTCACGCCCCTCCACAGCCTCATCGGTCATGTAGGCCAGGCGCGTAGCTTCACCAGCAAAGACCTGCTGACCGGCCAAACCGTCGTCGGCCAGGTTGAAAGCAAACTTAAGCATACGGATGGCCTGGGGAGATTTGGTGGCCACAATCTCGCCGTATTCAATGGCTTTATTTTCCAGCTCGGCATGGTCTACCACCTCGTTGACCACCCCCCAACGCTCAGCGGTTTCCGCGTCATAGGTGCGCGCCAGGAAGAAAATTTCGCGGGCACGTTTATCGCCCACCTGGCGTGCCAGTAGGGCCGAGCCGTAGCCGGCGTCGAAAGAACCCACATTGGCGTCGGTTTGCTTAAAAAGCGCGTGCTGACGTGAAGCAATCGACAGGTCACACACCACGTTTAGGCTGTGACCACCGCCTGCCGCCCACCCGGGCACGGCCGCAATAACCACTTTAGGCATGGTGCGAATTAGGCGCTGAACTTCCAAAATATGCAGCCTGCCAGCGCGGGCGGCGTCGATACGTTCACGCCTGGCGGTAGTGGAGGCCAGCTGCCCGCTGGGGTCTAGCGCTGCTATAGGCTCTGGTGCTCCCTGCGCCCACTTTCTGTGGTTTTTTCTGCCGACGACGCCGGCTTGGAGGCCGGGGTGGGCTCAACTTCGTAGCGGTATCCGTCACGACCACGGATACGCTGATCGCCGCCAGAACAAAAAGCCCAGCCGCCGTCGCGCGCCGAGGGACCATTACCGGTGAGAATAACCGTACCCACATCCCCACTCATGCGGGCATGGTCAAGGGTTCGGTAAAGCTCATCCACGGTGTGGGGACGAAAAGCATTACGCAGCTCAGGGCGGTTAATGGCCACGCGCACAATCGGCTTATCAGTGCAGTTACCGTTTTCGTCGCGGCTAACTGCCCGGTGGTAGGTGACGTCAGTTAGATCCTCAAAACCGGCGATGTCACGCCACTTAGTGGGATCAAAAATTTCAGAAACCTGCTTGGGAAGCGGGTAGTGCGCGCTCATGGACACAGTTTAACTGTGCCCTAGACCGCCAGTAGGGCTAGGCCCAGGCTCAGGCCGTAAACCAGCTCGTAAATACCAGCCATTTTCAGGGCGCCAATTAGTTCACGGCCCTTAGCTTTAGCCGCTACCGGGCGCCAAGCCAACAGGGCCAGCTGCCCCCACAGCACAACCCCAACCACGGACACGGCGGCCAACACACCCAGGGAGCCACCCGGCTCACCCCCACCCCATAGGGTGGCCAGGCCCAATACCAGAGGCACAAACAGCATCACCTGGTAGAGGCGACTAGCACGCTCATAACCCAAACGCACCGCCAAAGTGCGTTTGCCGTGGGCCGGGTCGGTTTCAATATCGCGCAGGTTGTTAACCATCAGCAGCGAGCAGGCAATCAAACCCACCCCCACAGCGGTCAGCCAACCCCACCAAGGCACCGCATGAGCCTGCGTGTAGGTAGTGCCGGCAGTAGCCACCAGCCCAAAGAACACGAACACAAACACTTCACCCAAACCCAAGTAGCCATAGGGTTTAGCGCCGCCCGTGTAAAACCAAGCCGCAGCCACAGCCGCCACACCCACCGCAATCAGCCACCAGGTGCCACTCAAAGCCACCAAAATCAAGCCAAACAGCGCCCCGGCACCAAAGCAACCAAAGGCTGCGCGCTTAACCTTAACCGGCTCCACCAGCCCAGAAGCGGTCAGGCGGGCCGGGCCAGTGCGCTCGTCGTCGGTGCCACGAATCCCATCAGAGTAGTCATTAGCCAGGTTGCAGCCAATCTGCAAAGCCAACGCCACCAGGGCCGCCAGCAAGGCAGCCACGGCGTCGAACCTACCCAAAGCACCAGCCACCCCTGAGCCTGCCAGCACCGGCGCTAAAGCAGCCGGCAACGTACGCAGACGCACCACCTCAGCCCACTTAGCGGCCTCAAGCCGACTAGCTGCAGATTTAGCCTTAGGCTCCGGATCCGGCTCCGGCTCAGCCACCACCTTGGTTAAATCTTCAGGCACAGGCTGAGCCACAGAGCGGCGCATAGCCAAAGGACGACGCGGACGACGCGGGGCTACTTCACTCACAAGCCAAGCCTATCTCGCCTAGGGCTAGCGGCACTGGCGCCCCGCTCAGGCGCCCAGGTCACAGGTGACAGAGAAACCAGTAGAAAGATCCTTGATAGTCACCTGCACCGTAGAAGCAGAAGAAACTACGTAACGCTCCTCAATCAGCGGACCGTTATCAATACGCTCCACCGCAACCTCAGCCAGGTCAACCCCCCGGTCCTCCTGCAGCTGGCGAGTGAAGGGGAACAGCACCGTACCCGCCGGGGAAACCTCACCCACGGGCACACCATAAGCGTCCGTCTCGGTGTACTCCACAAACCGGAAGTGACCCACGTTGTGGGCAGCCTGGTAGGTACGCACCAAGCTCACATCCCCGCTAGGAGCCAGCGACAAGTCAGCACCCAGCAGCGGGTCAAAGCTAACCTCCTGACCGCCACGCATCTCACGGAACACACCCACGCCACGCGAAAGCTTGTCATACAGGGCGTAACCAGAGTCAGGGTCAGCCGCAATAGCCAAACCAATAGCGGTAGAAGCAGCCGTGTAGCTAGAACGGTGCACACGGTAGCCATAACGCTGCTTAAGGGCGCGAGTAATAGCCGGCAGGTGGGCGGCGCCACCAACCACATACAGACCCGCAGTCTCAGTGGTGAGCGCAAACTTACCGCGCGCATTAACATGCACCAGCGGCTCCATAGCGGCAAAAGTACGCTCAATCAGCTCATCAATAGCCTCATAGAAAGCCTTAACCGGCACGCTCACGCTCTTACCCAGAGCCTCAACCGCCACCGAACGCGAGTTGGGGTTCAAAGACTCCTTAGCGATACGGCATTCATGCAGCAGCAGGTTCAGCTCACGCGAGCTTAGCTGCTCGCGCTCGCGGCCCAGCTTGGCCAAAACCAGGTCAGCTAGGGCAGAGTCAAAGTCGTCACCACCGAGCTGGTTGTGACCATAAGAATCAATCACCTCGTGGCGCTTGCCCTCGCAAGAAACCAGGGAGGCGTCAAAGGTGCCACCACCAAGGTCATAAACCAGTACGCGGGTGCGCTTGGAGTTAATGGTGGAGGCGTAACGCTGGGTGTATTCAAAACCGGCAGCACTGGGCTCATTAATCATGGACAGCACCTGCCAGCCGCCACGTTCAAAAGCCTCAATAGTCATTAGGCGCTGACCGCTAAAAGCGTGGGCAGGAATACCAATTACCGCCTCCAGCGGTTCATTTTCACGCAGCGGGCTGATAGTGGAGGACTCACGCACCTGCTGAGCCACATAAGCCAAAAAGCCGCTAACTAGCTCCATAATGGGGTAGCTGCGCTCCCCCAAGTTCACCTGGGTGTTGGGGGTGACGTCAACATCAGACAGTAGGCGTTTAATTGAACGCAGGAAATCGCCGCCAGTCAGGGCCACGGCTTCAGCTTCAAAACCGTAGACAAGTTTGGCTCCATCCCAGGCCACTAAGGACGGAATGTAATCGATCCAGTCGCCTGCTTCATTGCCAAAACTGACAACTGGGTAGTTGCCACGGTCCGCATAAGCGACGGTAGTGTGGGTGGTTCCAAAATCGACGCCGAATCTCATGTGCCAAGCCTATGGCAGCGCAAAGATTATAACCAATAGACGACACGCAAATGAGACGCAATATTGCCAGGTAGACATGGTTTAATACACCTTCTTATAAAAACCAGCAGGTGGAGATTGAATCTAACGATGCATTCAATCTCCACCTGCTTAGTGTTCAGGTCTAGAGTTCAACGCGTTTGACCGCGCTCTAAACCTGTTAGGTGTGTTTTAGGTGCGTGCTTAGACGCGCGCCAGTGACTGCTTAGCCTTAGCCACCACGTTATCCACGGTGAAACCAAAGTACTCAAACAGCTCAGCGGGCGTAGCCGACTCGCCGTACTCATCAATGGCAATGATCTCGCCGGCGTCGCCAACCCATTCGCGCCAACCCCATAGAGGAGGCAGCCTCCATGGCCACGCGGGCCTTTACCTGGCTGGGTAGCACCGACTCACGGTACTCGGCGTCCTGCGCGTAGAACCATTCCCAACAGGGCACAGACACCACGCGGGTGGGGATACCTTCAGCTTCTAGAGCCTGGCGTGCCTCAACCGCCAAAGCCACCTCACTACCGGTAGCCAGCAGCAGCACCTGCGGCTTGGAGTTGCTGGCCTCAACCAGGGTGTAGGCGCCACGCAAAGTACCTTCAGCGGGAGCAAAGCCGCCCTGACTGCGGTCAAAGATCGGCAGGTTTTGACGCGACAGCACCAATCCGGTGGGGCTATCGCGGTGAGCCAAGGCGCCTAGCCAAGCCTGCGCAGCCTCGTTGGCGTCAGCGGGGCGAACCACGCTTAGGCCAGGGATAACTCGCAGCGAAGCGATGTGTTCAATGGGCTGGTGGGTGGGGCCATCCTCACCCACGCCGATAGAGTCGTGGCTCCACACAAAGACGGTGGGTAGCTTCTGCAAAGCAGCCAGGCGTACAGCCGGACGCATGTAGTCAGAAAATACCAGGAAGGTACCGCCGTAGGCGCGGGTCAGCCCCGACTGCACAATACCGTTGAGCATGTTACCCATAGCGTGCTCGCGCACCCCGAAGTGGATAATGCGCCCGTAGGGGCCATTTTCCTCAGGGTTTAGTGAGCCTTCGGGTAGGAACTCGCTGGCACCAGCAATGTTGGTCATGTTGGAGCCGCCCAGGTCAGCAGAGCCGCCCCACAGTTCAGGCAGTGTGGAGGCGATAGCCGACAGGGTCTTGCCGCTGGCTGCGCGGGTGGACAGGCTAGAGCCCGCCTCGAAAACCGGCAGGACGTCGTCGAGCTCAGCCGGCAGCAGACCGGCGCGTACTCGCTCTAGCAGCTCCAGGGCCTGCGGGTTAGCCTGCCCCCAAGCCTCAAAGCGCTTTTCCCAAGCGGCGTGCAGCTCAGCGCCGCGCTGGCCAGCCTGGGCCCGGGTGTGTTCCAGCACCTGCTCCGGCAGAGCAAAACGCTCGTTGGGGTCTAGACCAAGGTTCTGCTTGAGACCAGCCACCTCACTCTCACCCAGCTTAGCGCCGTGGGAGGAGGCACTACCCTGCTTGGTGGGGCACGGCCAGGCAATAATGGTGCTCAGGCGGATCAGTGAGGGACGCTTGGTTTCTGCGCGAGCAGCTTCTAGGGCCTCGTGCAGGGCCTTTACATCCTCGTAGTAGCCACCGTCGCTACCAGCATTGCGCCAGTCCACGTGCGCGGTGTGCCAGCCCTGAGCGGCAAAACGGGCCTCAACATCGTCGCGGAAAGCCAGGGCGGCGTCACCTTCAATGGTGATGGCGTTGTCGTCCCAGATAACGATCAGGTTGCCCAGCTCCTGGGTGCCCGCGAAGGAGGCGGCCTCAATGGTTACGCCTTCTTGCATACACCCGTCACCGGCGATCACGTAGATGTTGTGGTCAAAAATTGACTCACCGGCAGGGGTGGCGGCGTCGTAGAGGCCGTGCTCACGGCGGGCGGCGGCGGCCATACCCACCGCAGCGGCAAAACCGGAACCTAGCGGACCGGTGGTGGCCTCCACGCCCGGGGTGTGACCATATTCGGGGTGTGCAGGGGTGCGCGAGCCACGCTTACGCAGCTGCTCCAGATCGCTAACCTCCAGCCCGTAGCCAGCTAGCACCAGCTGCACGTACTGCATCACCGAGGCGTGCCCGGCACTGAGGATAAAACGGTCGCGTCCGAGCCAAGTGGGGCAAGCCGGGTCTACTCGCATCTCCTTTTGGTAGAGCAGGTAGGCCGCCGCCGTCAGGGAGATTGCAGCGCCCGGGTGTCCGGAGCCAACCTTCTCCACGGCGTCTGCCGCCAGTGCCTTGCCAAACGCCACTGCACGCTCATCTAGCTCATTCCAGCTAAACGATTTAGTCATTCAAAAGTGCCTTTCTTATTATCCTGGCAAGCTACGGGCTTTATAGCACCCTATAAGCTTACTCTGGTTTAGTTCTTGGCGTTGGCGTTGAGGTGGTCAACCGTGGAGTGGATTTGCTCGCGTAGTGCCGGGTAACGCTCCATGTAGGTTTGGAAGTAGAACTGGTATTCCTCGTGGGCCTCGGGGTTGGGCTCGATGGTTTCGGTTACGTGTACCATGTTCGCGGCGGCGTCCTCAATTGAGGAGTAGAACTCGCTACCTACCGCAGCCAGCATGCAAGAGCCCAGCACGACGGCGTCGCCCACCTCGGTCAAGGTGATGGGCACCCCGGTCACGTCTGCGTGCATCTGCATCCACTGACGCGACTTGGTTGCCCCACCGCAAGCCACCAGCTCCTTGGTTTCAATCCCGGCTTGGCGCAGCTTGAGTAGGTTGTGGGCGACGTCGTAGCACACGCCCTCCTCAATGGCACGGTAGAGGTGGGCGGCAGTGTGACCCAGGGACAGGCCCGAGAAGATACCGCGCGCCTTGGAGTCGGTGTAGGGGGTGCGGTTGCCCTGGAAGTACTCGTTGACGATGAGGCCGTCGCAACCAATGGGTAGCTCGTCAGCCTTACGGTCCCACAGGTAGTAGGGGCTCATGCCGGTAGCTTCAGCCTCAGCGGCAACGGCCCCGCCGAAGTTTTCCTTAAACCACTTGAGCACCGAGCCGGAGGAGGAGATACCGCCTTCAACGGTGTACTGGCCGCGGATAACGCCGTCGGTGTAGGAACCGAAGAAGCCTTCACCGTAGCCAGCTACCGCGCTTTGACCGGTGATTACGTGGGAAGAGCCGGTGATCAGGGCTAGCTTGCCGGGGCTGACCACACCCAAACCGATCTGGCCGGCCCAAGCGTCGGGCAGACCCTGAGCTACCGGCGTGCCCGGCACTAGGCCCAGGTCGCGGGCAGCGACGGTGGACAGCTCGCCCACTAGTACACCCAGGTCATTTACGGTTTCAGGGAGCTTGTCAAAGACGTCGCCGGCGCCCACGTGGGCGTAGAAGTCTTCCGGCCAGCCACCGTGGTCGCGGTTGTAGTACATGCGCAGGGCGGCGGAGTTGATGTTGACAGACCAGTTACCGGTCAGGCGGTATGTGAGCCAGTCGGGGGCGTCAACTAGGCGGTAGGCGGCGTCGTAAATGTCGCGTTCGTTTTCACGCAGCCAGGCTGCCTTGAAGGGGTACCATTCGGCGGTTGCCGGCATGGTTCCGCCACCGTTATACAGGCGCGCCCAGGAGTCTGAGGTCAGCGCCCGCTCTGCCTGCTCAGCGGCGCGCACGTCCATCCACATGATGGCGTTACGTAGGGCGTTACCGTTTTTGTCCATGGGCACCACGGTCATGGTGGTGGCGTCATAGGAAATGCCACCAATGGACTGGGGCGGAATGTAGGCGTTGTCCATGGCTTTGCGGGTGGATGCCATCAGGGCGTTCCACCAGTCGTCGGGCGACTGCTCAGCCCAGCCCGGGCGCGGGTAGTGGGTCTTGTAAGGGGTGGCCGCGAATGAAATCGGGTGGCCTTCTAGGTCAAAGATAGCCACACGACACGATTCGGTACCGAAATCAATACCCATTACAAATGGGCCGTTAATGTTTACAAATGCCATCATTTGCTCCTTTGCGTTTAGTAATTGCACTGATGAAAATGCAATTGCTTGTGGGACTACCGTGTCCCTGGTTAATAGTCAGCCCGGTGACTTAGCTATTTAGCAAGGAAGCCACCGGGCTGTAAGAACCGGCGCGGTTAAGCGCTAGTCGTCTTCACTCCAGCCTAGCTGGGGCCAGTACTGTAGCGGGATAAGTTTGTCGATGCGATCGAGTATGTAGCGTGGGCGCTGGTTTTGTGCACGTGCACGCACGTCATCGAGAGTGGCTTCGCCGGTGAGGGTCATGGCACTGGCCATGCCGGTGTCTAGGGCCATCTGGATGTCGGTTTGTAGGCGGTCACCCACCATTACGCAGTTGGCTGGCTCTACATCTAGACCCGCTAGTGAGGCGGTGAGCATCACTGGGTTGGGTTTGCCCAGGTTGGCTACGCATTTGGTGCCGGTGCAGGCCTCGATGGCGGCGATGATCGAGGCCGCATCCGGCTGACCGTGTCCGCCCGGGAAGGGGCAGAAACGGTCTGGGTTGGTGGCAATCAGGATGGCCCGCTTGTAAAACCAGATGGCGTCGAAGGCGATCTGTAGCTTGCGGTATTCGAAGGTGCGGTCGTAGGAGGCGATAACCACGTCGATTTCACTGGGGTCTTCGCTGATCTTAAAACCGGCTTCGGTTAGGGCTCGCTTAAGTGGCTCTTCACTGATCGGATAGACGACGGCGTCGGGGTGGTTAGCTTGCAGCCAACGTACCGTGGTGACCACCGTGTTGACGATTTCTTCAACCGGCGTCGGTAGCCCCAGTCGCGCCAACTTTTGCGCATATTCAGCCGGGTCTTTGGTGGGATTGTTGGATAGGTAGCGCACGGGAATATTGCGTTCGTGCAGCTGCTCGATCATCCGCTTGGCACCGGGTAGGAGGTGGTCTCCTAGGTAGATGGTGCCATCCATGTCAAAGATGTAGGCGGCGTAAAAGTCCGTGGGGGTTTTAACGACGTCGTCCATGGCGGTTTAGACCTTAGGCTCCAGCGATCTGGGCCGCCGCCATGAAGATGGTGGTGGTGGTCCAAATAGCGATGGCCGGGGGGTCAATGTGGGTGTTACCACGGTCGTAGAACAGGCGGGCGGCAACTTCACCGATAACCGCACCGGTCAGACCACCTAGGGCACCGAGCAGCAGGTAGATCAAGCCCACGCCGTGACCGGGGGTGAGGCCCAGCACCGGGATGAACTGGGTTACAGCCAGACCACCGGTGATGGTCATGTGGTGGGTTACGGGCACATTGTGGCCCAGGTTCAAGATCAAGATGCACAGGGCAGAGATAGCGAAACCGAATACCTGAGCGTTCTTGGCCTCAGCTAGAACCGGGAAGTGGTGGCTGAGCACCAGGGCGGCGCCACCGAAAGCCATACCCCACATAACACCTAGGGTGATGAACTGTGAGGGCTTTTCCTGCCATTCGAGCCAGCGGGCGCCTTCACGCGGCTTGAAGCCCTGCAGGGCCGGCTTAGAACCGAAGATGGAGTCACCAAACATTAGGCGAGCCACGATAGCGGAGATGAACACGGTGAAGGCAACCGAGTCGGTGTGGTGGCCAAACCACGGGATCATCAGTACTAGCTTCTGCAAAATAGCACCGAATACACCGAAGGCGGAACCAACCAGCCATACATCCGGCTTACCTAGGCCACTAAGCGGGGTAACAATGTCTTTACCGTCTTCAATATAGCCGCGCTTAGCTGCATATGCTGAGGCTGCCGCGCCACCAGCAAAACATACGTGAGGGCCAAAGACGGGACCAAAGGCAATGTAGTCTAGGACGTAGCTGTCCTTGGTGGCCACCATGTAGCCTAGGCCAAATAGGGCCGATACTCCGGTGAATACGAATGCGTAGTTACCACCGATGCAGGCACCGATAAAGCCACCTGCGATAGCGGCGATAATCCAGTACACGGAGATACCGGCGACCGCGAGGTCGAGATCCATTTAATCTGCGCTCCTTATTGCAATTTCTGGGAGGTAGGTTACTTCTAGTGTGAAGTGCGGGTCATTCCCGGTTTCAGACTGTAGTCGTTTAGAGCCGCAACTTTGGGGGCTGAGTGGGAGGTTTCGTCAAATACGTATCCCAGCCACTCTTTAACCAGTCGGCGAGCCAGTTCAATTCCAATTACACGCTGCCCCAGGGTTAGTACCTGTGCGTTGTTGGAAAGCACTAAACGCTCAACAGAGAATGAATCGTGAGCGACTGAGGCGCGGATTCCCGGCACGGTGTTGGCAGCCATCGCCATACCCCATGCCCGTACCGCACACAATCAAGCCGCGATCGCCTTCACCGGCAGCAATTTTGCGGGCTACTGCCACCCCGATGTGCGGGTAATCAATGTCTTGTCCCGCATCAACACCTACGTCTATTACTTCGTCAACACGCGGATCGGCTTGCAGATCTGCCTTTTAGACGTTCTTTGTACTCATATCCGGCGATATCAGCGCCAACAACTACTTTGAATCCCATATTTACAACCTCCTTGTCGCATACCACAGGTATAGCTAGTAGTAATGATTGCGGTTACTGCTTTGTATACAGCATCCAAAGGCTTACTTAGCCCCTGACACAGTTTGCCTTGCTAGAGCCACTAAATGCCAGTCAAATTGGGATATTGGGCACATCTGTGCAACGCCAGCCACAGCCTTAGCGATATTTCTTAATGCCTAGGCATCACGATTCGGCTTGGCCCGCGCGCCAGTAGCCCATAAAGGACACTTGGCGCCTGTCCACGCCCCATTGGCGCACTAAAGCCCGCCGAATAGCGGCTACCTGGCTGCGTTCGCCGGCCACCCAAAAGTAGGGGGCTTGCGTCAGCGATTGGTCTTGGCCAAGGTCAGCTTGGGTTTCGGTGGTGGTTTCCCACAGTATGTCGGTGTCGACGTCGAGCTTGGGTAAGTCTTGTCTGCCGACGCCGCCTAGCGCTGCCACTTCACCCAGCCAGTCTTGCCATACTTGGGCTGCGGCGCGGGCTGCCTGCTCCACCCAGCCCTGGTTTACGGCGGTTACCTGCAAATGGTCCGGTCCTACCCCGGCCTGTTTAAGGTAGTCACTCCAAGTTGGCGGGCCACTGAGCACCACGGTGAAGTGGCGGTCTGTTTTCTGTTGGGCTTCGTAGTGCAGGCAGGCGTTAATTGCGGGCAGGGCGGTGCCGTCGCCTAATAGCACTACTTGTTTAGCCGCCCCGGGCCGGTATTCCAGTCCACTGCCGCGCTGGTCCAAAGTAGAGGGCAGGCGTTTGCCGGATGCGTCATAGCCGCGCCAGGGCGCCAACATTACGCAGCTAGCGCCGGCTTTAGCTTGCCGCGCCCAGCTCACGCCCGGCCCCTCATGCTCTGCTGGCATCCCAGTGACACCAGGTTCAACGCCACCAATTAGGATGTCGATAGCGACCCGGCTGAGCCTGCCGGCCTGGTCGTGGCGCTGGCAGGCCACCGTATAAGTGCGCATATAGCCGCGCTGGTTCACCGGCAGATCTAGCCATTGGTGGTACCAGCCGCCATCTAACTGGCCCAGAGCCAGGCCGGCGTCGTCGCTAGCTGCCCCCACAATCAGTTTGATGCGGGTATCACGCAACCCACCGAGGCCGCCGTCGTCGACTAAATGCAGCTGAGGCCCGCTTAACCAAATACGGGCGTATCCAGGCAGGGGGTTTTCAACCTGCACAACTTTTAGTGCCAGCGCCCCGTAACTCACTTCTGCCCCCTCAGTGAGCGCACCGGCACCACCAGGGGCGTGCCCGAGACCGGGTCAGGCACTACCCGCGCCTCTAGCTCAAAAGCGGCCGCCAGGTTTTGGGTGGTGACCACTTGCGCGGGCTCGCCGGCCGCCAGGATTTGCCCCGCACGCATAAACACCAGGTAGTCGGCGTAGCGGGCGGCTAAGGCTAGCTCGTGTAGCACCACCACAATGGTGGTTTGGTGGCGTCGGTTTAGCTCGCGCAGCAGATCCAGCACCTCGATTTGGTGGGTTAGATCCAGGTAGGTGGTGGGTTCATCTAGCAGCAGCACGCCGGTGCGCTGGGCCAGCACCATGGCGATCCACACGCGCTGGCGTTGACCGCCGGAGAGGGAATCTACCTGGCGGTGAGCTAGCTCGGTGGTGTGAGTGTCGGCCAGGGCTTGGGTAAGCGCCTGCTCGTCCTCGCGCGACCAGCTGCGTAGCAGGGAGCGGTGCGGGTAGCGTCCGCGCGCCACTAGTTCGCGTACGGTTAGTCCGGCTGGGGCTTGGGGGCCCTGGGGCAGTAGGCCTAGTTCTTTGGCGACGGCGCGGGCAGGGCGTGAGGCGATATCGGCCCCGTTTAGGATCACTTGGCCTTGGCTGGGTTTAAGCAGCCTGGCTAGGCCGCGCAGCAGGGTGGATTTGCCGCAGCCGTTAGGCCCGGCCAGCACGGTTAGCTGGGCTGGGGGCGGGGTGAGGCTGACGCCTTTAACGATTGGCTGGCCGCCGTAGCCTAGCTGCACCCCCTGGGCACTTAACTGGCCCTGCTTGGCAGAAAAGCTGGCCCTTGGCGGCCGCGTTCGGCTGGGTCTGACTTGCCGCGCCCTGCTGGCCCGGCTGGTCAGCGCTTAGCTGGGTACCCTCCTGCGGGCCTTGTCTGGCCGCGCCCGGCTGCTCGGCACCGCCTGCGAGTCGGGGGCCGGTGGTTTATTCGTCATCTGTTAATTTCCTTTACGCAGCAACACACTTAGCAGCACCGGCGCCCCCAAAGCGCCAGTTATCAGCCCCACCGGGTAGGGGCCGGAAGGCAAGATTTGTCCCCACCGCATCAGCTAGCAACACAATCACCACGCCGGTAAGCGCACTTAAGGTCAAACTCCAGCGGCCAGTTAGCCGCAGCGCCAAAGGGCCGGCCACAAAAGATACAAAAGCAATCGGCCCGGCAGCCGCCGTCGCACTAGCAATTAGCGCCACCACCAGGGCCACAATGATCATGGTGTCGCGCACCGGGCGGGCCCCTAAACCTGCGGCCAGATCGTCACCTACCTCCAGCACCTCCAAATTACGACGACGCAGCGCCACCAGGGGCACTAGCACCGCCATCAGCGCGGCCAGCAGGCTTACCCGCTGCCAGGTGGCTGAGGCTAGTGAACCAGACAGCCACACCATGGCTTCACGCACCTGGTAGGTGTTAGCAAAGGTGGTGACCATGATGATCAAGGAGTTGACGGCGGCCCCTACCCCCACCCCGATCAGCACAAAGCGGCCAGAAATACCGCCGCGCCCACCGGCCAGGAAACCCACAATGGCCACAATGGCAATAGCGCCCACAAAGGCCGCGCCAGACACTGGCAGGCCACGCAGCCCAAAAATCACCATCGCCACCATGGCGCACAGCGAGGCGCCCGCACTCACCCCCAGCACGTCGGGGCTGGCCAGGGGGTTACGCATAAGCCGTTGCAGCAGTGAGCCGCCCAGCCCAAAACACACCCCTACCAGCACGCCTAGCACTATGCGGGCGGCGCGAAACTCCCACACAATTAAGGCGGCAGTGGAATCGGGGTCAGTTACGGCTAGCCACAGATCTCCAAAACCCAGCTGGGGGTTTACCAGCAGCAGGGAAATAAGCGCGCCGCCTACAGCTAGGGCCAGCAAAATTGCGGCCACGCTTACGTTCTTGAAGCGGACTTTCACAGCGACACCACCTGTCGCCGTCGCACTAACGCCACCAGCACCGGCACCCCAATTAGGGCCACCAGCACCCCAGCGGGCACCTCCGCCGGCGGCCAAATTAGGCGCCCCACCGTGTCGGCGGCGATCACCAGTATGGGACCAGCTAACAGGCTAGAGCCCAGCACCCAGCCCATTGCCGGTCCACCCACGCCCCGCAGTAGGTGGGGCACAATAATGCCCACAAACCCCAGCGGACCAGCCAAAGCGGTAGCGCCAGCGCAGCAGCACACGGCCCCGAGTGCCCCCAGTGAGCGGGCCCGCAGCAGGTTAATACCCAGGCCGGTAGCGACGTCGTCGCCCATAGAAAGCCCATCTAAGGCGCGATTTTGCAGCAAAAGCAGGCAAATCCCGGCCCCCACCAGGCAGGCGGCTGGCCAAATCAGCTCCCAGCTGCGGCCACTGACCACGCCCAGGTCCAGCGGCGAAAAGAATCCATATCCTGGCCGCGCGTGAGAATAAACAGCTGCGTCACGCTGGCCACGCCCGCGCTGGTGGCCGCACCCGCCAACACCAGCGTGATGGGATCAGCCCCCGAGGAGGCGGTGATAGTCACGCCCCACACCAGCGCAGCCGCGATAACCGCCCCCACCATGGCGCTAAAAAGGTATGAGGCGGGCGTGGCGTAACCAATTAGCACTGTAAAAACCACCACGGCCAGGGCCGCCCCGGCGTTAACTCCAATTAACCCCGGGTCGGCCAGCGGGTTGCGGGTGATGGCCTGCATGGCGGCGCCGGCGCAAGCCAGCCCTGAGCCAGCCACCAAAGCCACTGCGGTGCGGGCCAGGCGGGCCTCAAGCACGGCGGCGTCGATAGCTTTTACCGGCTGGTCATCAATCCAGGCGCTAACCACCTGCCAGCTAATCGCACGGGCCCCAAACATGAAGGAAGCCGCGCAGGCCAGGGCCAGGCCAATAGCTAGCGCCGCCGCCATAAGTAGGCGTTTTTTAGCCAGCGACAAGGCTACTTCTCAAGGACTTTAGCTACGCGCGGCACGTAGGACTTGAGCGCATAAGTGGCGCTGAGCGCACTGAAAGCCGAGATACTCATGGCATCGGTCTTGTTGTAATCCAAGATGGCGCTGCCGTTGGCGATGGCCGGGATCTTGCTTAGCAGCGGGTCAGCCTTGATGGCGGCGGCGGCCTTTTCGTCATCAACCCAGGAGTGGAAGACGTCAGCCACCAGCTTGTCGGCCTGCTCAGCGGAGTAGTCGGAGTAGAAGGTTTGGCTCTTGGCGTCAATGGCGGCCACCACCGGGGCCTGCACTAGGCCCAGGGCCTGGAAGAAACGTGAGCGGTTGTCGCCGTGCATGTACAGAGAGATGGAGTGGTCTGCGCTGCCGATAGCGCCGGTGATGAAGGTGGCGCCCTTGAACTTGGGGTGCTGCTTGGCTACCTGCGCAAACTGGGCGTTGACGGCGTCTACTACTTCCTTAGCCTTGGCGCTGCGGCCGAGAGCTTGGCCCACCATAGTGGTTACTTCATTCCAGGGGGTGGTCCAGGCCCCGCCGGTCTTGGAGTAGGCGATAGTGGGGGCGATTTTGCTGAGCTGCTCGTATTCTTCTTTACTGATGCCGCTAAGTGCCGCCACGATCAGATCCGGCTTGTAACCGGCGATTTCCTGGATGGGCAGGGAGTCGGTGGAGGTGAACTGCTTGGGGTAGTTGGCACTGCCGGGGGCGGCGCCGAGCTTAGTTAGCGCCTCGTCTTTCCAGGGCAGGGACTTGTATTTGTTGCCGCCCCAGGTGTTTGCGGGCATGGCTACGGGCACTACCCCCAAGGCAATAATGGCTTCTTCATTGCCCTGAGGAGATGGATACTACCCGCTTGGGTTCAGCTTTGATGGTGGTGGTGCCGTAGACGTGGGCTACGTTTACCGGGAATTTGTCTGTGGCCTTGCTGGCGGTGGTGGCCTGGCTGTTGGCAGTTTTGGTGCCGCAGGCGCTTAAGCCCTGCCCCAATGGCGACGACGGCGCTGGCGCCCAGCAGGTGGCGACGTGAAAGCATCATTTTTATCCCCTTTTAAACGGTTTTACCCTTAAGAGTGTGGCCTAGAACTCCAAAGCTAGCAAGGTTAGGTTTATCTCAGCAAAGTTTGGGGCTTTGGCAGCTTGCAAATTGCGCCACTATCGCCGTGGTATAGGCGCGTTAGAGTGAAGCCGTGGCAAAAAAGGAAAGCTATCGCTGTAGTGAATGTGGCTGGCTCAGTGCGAAATGGCAGGGGCAGTGCCGCCAGTGCCAAGCTTGGGGCACTCTGGCAGAAGTTGGCGCCAGTGCTGGCCTAGCCAAAACCGCTGTACGCACCCCGATTCAAGCTGCCCAGCCCATCTCTCAGGTAAGTGCCGAGTCAGCCCAGGCCCGCCCCAGCGGGGTTGGTGAGCTTGACCGGGTGCTGGGCGGAGGGATCGTGCCCGGGGCCGTGATTTTGCTGGCCGGCGAGCCCGGCGTCGGTAAATCCACCCTGCTGCTTACCGTAGCCGCCAACGCGGCCAGGCAAGCTAAGCTAACTGGCGCCGGCAGCGTCCTATACATAACCGGCGAGGAGTCTGCCTCCCAGGTGCGTCTGCGCGCGGCGCGCATTGATGCTTTAGCTGACAACTTGCTGCTAGCTGCGGAAACTGAGCTAGGGGCGGTGCTTGGCCAGGTTGAGCAGGCTAATCCGGCGCTACTGATAGTGGACTCGGTGCAAACCATTGCCTCAGCTGATGTTGAAGGCTCAGCTGGTGGTACCAGCCAGGTGCGGGCAGTGGCGGCAGCAATCATTGCCCTAGCTAAAGAACGCAATATTCCGGTGTTGTTGGTAGGGCACGTAACTAAGGACGGCGGCATTGCTGGTCCGCGCGTGCTTGAGCACCTAGTGGATGTGGTGTGCCAGTTTGAAGGTGAGCGCCACGCCCGTTTGCGTCTGCTGCGGGCAGTTAAAAACCGCTATGGGCCTACCGATGAGGTGGGCTGCTTTGAGCTGGGTGAACGCGGCATTGTGGAGCTGGCTGATCCCTCTGGGCTGTTTTTGTCTCAGGCCCGCTCTGAGGTTCCCGGCACCTGCGCTACCGTCACTTTAGAAGGACGCCGGCCCATGGCTATTGAGATTCAGGCTTTGGTGGCTTCTACCCATGCCGGCTCACCACGCCGCACCACCTCGGGGCTGGATTATTCACGTACCGCCATGGCTTGGCGGTATTGCAGGCCCGCATGAAGGTGGATACCTCCTCAAGTGATGTCTATGTTTCCACCGTGGGTGGGGCCAAAGCCATTGAACCAGCTGCTGACCTGGCCCTAGCTATTGCGGTGGTGTCTGCGGCCCGTAATTTACCAACTCCCCCAGGCCTGGTGGCTTTTGGTGAAGTGGGCTTAACCGGAGAGCTGCGCGCCACGGTAGGGGTGCAGCGGCGTTTAGCTGAAGCTGCCAGGCTTGGTTTTGACCGCGCAATTGTGCCTTTGGCTGGCTCCGCTGAGCTGCGCCCTATTAAAGGCATGAAAGTGCTACCGGTAGCTCACCTGGCCCAGGCGGTAGGTGCCGCGCTAACGCCATCAGATCAGTAACGACGCACAGCTTTCTTACCGGTAATTGCGCCGATAATTAGGAACAGCACGCCAGCCATCAACCCCACCACCAGGGCAATACCTGCGGGGATAAAGATAATCGCAAAGAAGGTGGCCACTGAGCCATCTTTAACATGGCTGATCCCCACCTGGGCCACGGCGCTGGTGTCGCAATTTACGGTGGCATTAGTGGTGGTGGAGGGAAACACGTGACCAACAATCACCGTGTCATCCTCTTCTAGGCGGTACTTGGAGTTTTCCAGCTTCACCTCTAGCTGCGCGCCGTCAGCGGTGGTCACGCTGCAAACTGGCTTAGCCACCTGATCAGCCTGCACCCCATCAGCTAGGCGCGCCCACAACACGTTTTTACTGTCCGTAAACGTCTCGGTAAACGGGCCAGAGTTGTCATGCCAGGTAATCACCCGGTTCTGGCTAGCTTCTTTACTGAGCGTAAACAGGTTGTAGCCAGACCAGATTCCTGCCGTTAAGCCAAGCGCGGCGATCACAAAAGAAATAATCGCCAAAACTTTAAAGACGCTGTTCATCTATCTACCTACTTAACGATAAAAACTTGCTGGCCTACGAGCTCTTTACCATCCAGGTTTAACCGCAGCACGTATGTCCCGCCTGGGAAGGGCCCGCTGAAGAACAGTCAGCCTTATAACGCTGCCCATTCCAGCTAACTGAAGTGGTGAAAGAGTCAGGGGTAGGGTTAGCCGATACATAAGCTGATTCCCCCGCAGCCTTAGCTGTCAGCGGCGCCAGCAGCATTTTGCGGCTGTTTGGTTCAACCTTGCAGGTGGCGGCGTCGTAGACAGTGTCTGTGCCGGAGGTGACCCGCATTTGCAGATGCTCAGAGCCCACATCAAATATGCAGGGAATATTGGCTTTATTAGCCACCTTCAAGTTGACAGTTAAGCCTGGCCGCGCGCCACTTGAGCCGGCAAAGTAATCGTGACGTCCAGATTCTTAGTGTCGCAAGCCAGCGGGGTGGGCATACCACTACCCTGGTTTTGACGCGCCGCCTGCAAGTTTTGCACGCGCACAGTCTCAGTGACGTAGTTAAAGCCCCACACCACTAGCACCACTGTGAGCACTACCAAAAATACGTTACGTCCCAGCCGCATCAAGGAGGCTTTAAGTGCCGGGTCCATTGGCTGGCGCGGCGGCCTCTTAGGGCGATTAGCGGGTGGACGACGCCGTTCGGGTGCCTGCGATTGCGGGCGCGAGGGACGCGCACCAGGCGCATTAACGCGGCGTTTACCGGGGGCGCCTTGCGCCTGTTTACGCGGATTTTGCTGCTGCCCACCAGCCCTAGCGCGCCGGGCAGTGCTAGCGGCGCCGGTGCGTGAAGCAGCACCTTTGCCCACCGCGTCCCTGGCCACTGCGGCCCTGACTAGTGCGGGGTTGGCTAGCGCGGCCCTGACCGCTGCGCGCCTGGCCAGAGTGGCCTTGGCTAGTGTGGCCCTGAGAACTACGCGCCTGACCCGCGTTTTGGCCGCCTCGACTGGTGCCGCGCTGAGCATTACCGGCTTGGCCTGTGCGAGCAGTCGGCCGCCCCTGAGCGCGGCCCTGAGCATTACTAGCTTGCCCGCTACGGCCCTGTCCGCTATGCCCCTGGCCTGGGCGAGCTTGAGCGCTACTGCCCTGAGAGCTACGCGCCTGACCTGCGTTTTGGCCGCCTCGACTGGTGCTGCGCTGAGCACCTCGCGCCGAAGAGCCCCCTTGCGCAGAGCCCTTTTGACCAGCTGCTTTTTGCCCAGCAGCCTTCTGGCTAGTTCCCTTTGCGCCAGGGCGTCCCGGAGTATTTCTCGACGCCGCCGACCCCTGCCCTGCCCCAGAGGCTGGGTGAGCCTTACGCGCTTGGGCGGAGCTAGCCTGCGAACGCTCGCCAGAGCGTGCTGCACGCAGCTCATTAGTGCGGGCTTTAGCGCCACGCACCTGCTGCCCATGAGAGCTAGCGCGAGCTGAGCCAGTTGTCCGTCCTCCTGTGGCGCGTGCACCACCAACGCCCTTACCGGCGCCACTAGGGCTACGCGGGGCGGCGTCGTCGCTATCAGGTAGATCTTGAACCAGCCTTAACGGCGGGAAAGGTGACTTACGCCCACCACCAGTACGGTTGTTGTTGTCACCTCTAGCCATACCTAAGACTCTACCGGCTTATGGCTACCTAGCCCAATGCCCATGCGGTTGCGCCCCGCTAAAGCCAACACTGCCTGGGCCGCAGCCACATCCAAAACCACGTCAGTAGCCACCCGAGCGCGTAAAGCCGCCAAAATCGCTGGAGCCTTAGCAGCCGAAGAAGCCACCATCACACGGGTTTTAATGCGGCTTAACTGCGCCGGAGTAGGCCCAGAAGCACGCGCATTTAGTGAAATATCACGGTAAGAGCCATCGGCACGCAAGAACACAGTGCACACATCAGCCACCACCCCCTCAGCATCCAGTGCCCGGCGATCTTCCTCATTTAGGTAACCACCGGCATAAACCTGGCTAGGCACCGGGCTACGTAGCGAGCCCACCCCAAAGACAGCCAAGTCAACGCGTTCCTGAATTGCTAGCACGCGCTGCACCGAACGCTCACGCCACATAGCGTCACGAGTAGAGGCATAGTCAAACAGGGCAGGCACCGGGAAATGCACTGTACGGCCCCGGAAAGCAGCGGCAAACTGACTCAAAATTGCATCCGCATAAGGCAAGCCGGTTTGCGAAGAGTTAGCGGCACCGTTTAGCTGCACCACCAGCACCCGTTGCAACTCACGTGGAGGCAGCGACTGGGCAATCTCCGCCACTGTGTTACCCCAGGCCACACCCATGATGGTGCCGTTTTCTACCTTCTGGCTGATCATCTCGGCGGCCACCGCAGACACCTGGGAGAGGCGGTTAATTTCCGTGGCCCCCTCACGCACCGGCACCACGCGGGCATGTACCTTAAAGGCCTTCTTCATCTGTGAAGCCAGGGCGTCAGGGCGGCTAGGCTCATTGAGGCTAATACGCACCAGGCCCGCCTCACGGGCGTGCGAAAGCAGACGTGAAACAGTTGAACGCGATACCCCCAGGTGACGAGCAACGCCGTCCATAGTTTCAGACTGCAGGTAGTACATCATTGCGGCCTGGAAGGCCATGTCATCGCGTTCAACCATCTAAGCTGCCTTCTTTGGTTAGTTAAGGTTCCGACCAAGCTAGCGCCCCGTCGGACTATGCATGGAAATTCTTGAACAATTGTATCGCGCATTACACAAGCCCTTGATCCCTTTTACCGCTTTCGGGGAAAATGAGGTCCCGGGGTCTAACTGGGAGGTTAGGTTAGATCCAAGCATTAAGCGTTGGACTTAGAGGTCCGACAGCGCCAAGGTTTACCAAGCCAAACAAATCGCCTTGGAGGATCTTTGTGCGTCACAACGAAGTGGAAGGGATGAATTATGACCGAGAAGAAATATGTAATCGCCATTGACCAGGGCACTACTTCCTCACGGGCAATCCTGTTCGATCACGACGGCTCTATCGTGGCCATGAACCAGCTAGAGCACACCAACTACACCCCCAAACCCGGCTGGGTTGAGCACGACCCGGAAGAAATCTGGGCCAACGTACGCTCCGTAGTTGGTGGGGTACTAGCTGAGGCTGAAACCAACCGCCACGAGGTGGCCGCCATCGGTATCACCAACCAGCGTGAAACCGCCGTGGTGTGGGACAAGACCACCGGTAAGCCGATCTACAACGCCATCGTCTGGCAGGACACCCGCACCCAGAAGATCTGCGACCGTCTAGCCGCCGGCAGCGAGCTAGGCACCGACCGTTACAAGGACAAGGTGGGTCTACCCCTAGCCACCTACTTCTCCGGCCCCAAGATCGCCTGGATTTTGGAAAACGTCCCCGGCGCCCGCGAAAAGGCTGAGGCCGGCGACCTACTCTTCGGTAACACCGACTCCTGGGTTCTGTGGAACATCACCGGCGGCGTCGACGGCGGTGTACACGCCACTGACGTCACCAACGCCTCGCGCACCATGCTGATGAACCTAGACACCCTGTCCTGGAACGAGGAAATTGCCGCTGACATGGGTATCCCCATGTCTATGCTGCCTGAAATCAAGCCCTCGGCGAGCATCTTCGGTTACGGACGCAAGAACGGCCTGCTAGTTGACACCCCCATCGCCGGTATCCTCGGCGACCAGCAAGCCGCCACCTTCGGCCAGGCCTGCTTCAACAAGGGCCAGGCTAAGAACACCTACGGCACCGGCTGCTTCATGCTCATGAACACCGGCACCACCCCAGTCCCCTCCAAGAACGGCCTGTTGACCACCGTGTGCTACCAGATCGGCGATCAGCCGGCGGTATACGCCCTGGAAGGCTCTATTGCCGTGGCCGGCTCGCTGGTGCAGTGGATGCGCGACAACCTGGGCCTGATCGCCAACTCTCGCGACATTGAAGAGCTAGCTGCCTCAGTTAAGGACAACGGTGGCGCCTACTTCGTGCCCGCCTTCTCCGGCCTGTTTGCCCCCTACTGGCGTCCCGACGCCCGTGGCGCCCTGGTGGGTCTAACCCGCTACGTCAACAAGGCCCACATTGCGCGCGCCGTCGAGGAATCCACCGCCTACCAGACCCTGGACGTACTGCAGGCCATGAACGCCGACTCTGGCGTGCCGCTAACCGAAATCAAGGTTGACGGCGGCATGACCAACGACCGTCTGCTGATGCAGTTCCAGGCTGACGTAGCCGGCGTGCCTGTGGTTCGCCCCAAGGTCATTGAGACCACCGCTCTGGGCGCTGCCTACGCGGCCGGTATCGCCGTCGGCTTCTGGTCCGGCACGCAGGACGTGGTGGACAACTGGGCTGAGGGTGCCCGCTGGGAGCCCGCCATGGAGCAGGAGCACCGCGATCGCCTCTACCGCCTGTGGAAGAAGGCCGTAACCAAGACCCTGGACTGGGTCGACGCCGACGTCGATGCTGAGGTGGAGTGATTCGTCCCTTTTAGGCCGGGCTTAGCCGCATACGAGCCAGGCTAACTAGGGCTTTCTAACCGTCATCCCCTACGGTTGGGAACAATACATAAGGGTGGGTCTGCATGGACCCACCCTTATGGCTTTATAGCGCTTTAGGCGATTTTATCGCCATATAAAAGCGTAATTTCCTGGCTTAGCTGGGCATATTTTGGAGGGTCTGTTAGCTCACTGCACGCACGTTCACGGCTGTTGGCAGGCCCACTTACATGAACCAAACTGTTACCTGTTTGAACAGTTCCTTAATTTTGGAGGATAGAGATGTCCGCAAACACTTCTTTGCCGTCTAGCGCTCTCAACGCCGAAAAGCGCCAGGCGGCACTTGATGCAATGACTGACGCCGAAGGTCTAGACATCCTAGTTGTCGGCGGTGGCGTCACTGGTGCAGGTATCGCAGTGGATGCCGCCAGCCGTGGGCTGCGCACCGGTATCGTGGAAATGGGTGACTGGGCGGCAGGTACTTCCTCCTGGTCTTCCAAGCTAGTTCACGGTGGTCTGCGCTACCTCTACCAGCTTGACTTCCCGTTGGTGGCTGAGGCTCTGGCAGAGCGTGGCCGCCTACTAACTGAGACCGCCCCACACCTAGTTAAGGCTCAGCCTTTCCTATGGCCGCTAAAGCACGAGGTTGAGCGCGCCTACTCGGCCGTGGGCGTGGGCATGTACGACGCCCTGGCACTGCTGGGTGCACGCGGTAAGGCCACCGTGCCGGTGCAGCACCACCTGACCGCTAAGGGCACCAAGCGTCTAGCCCCTCGCTAGACACCTCTGGCCTAGCTGGTGCTATCAAGTTCTATGACGCCCGCGTGGATGACTCCCGCCTGGTCATCTCCCTGGTGCGTACCGCCGTCGAGAACGGCGCCCTGGCTGCTAGCCGCACCAAGGTAGTGGAGTACCTCAAGAACGACCACGGCCGCGTTATTGGTGCCCGCGTGGAAGACCTTGAGGCCAGCGCCAAGACCGGCAAGAAGGTTGTACGCGACATCTACTCGCGTCGCGTCATCAACGCCACCGGTGTGTGGACTGAGCAGACCCAGGAGCTAGCCGGCGTCACCAACGGTTTGAAGGTGCTGGCCAGTAAGGGTATCCACATTGTGGTTCCCAAGGAGGCTATTGAGGCTGAGACCGGTATCTTCCTGCGCACTGAGAAGTCCGTGCTGTTCATCATCCCGTGGCCGCGCTACTGGGTTATCGGCACCACTGACACCGCTTGGCACGAGAACATCGACCACCCGGTGGCCACCAGCGCAGACATTGACTACGTGCTGGAGCACGCCAACGCGGTGCTAGAAAAGCCCATTAGCCGTAAGGACATCATCGGCGTCTACGCCGGTCTGCGTCCGCTGCTGCAGCCTGGCGTGAAGGAAGGCGAGAGCGGCGAGACCGCCTCCACCAAGGTTTCACGTGAGCACACTGTCACCGAGGTAGCCCCCGGGCTAACCTCCATCGCCGGCGGTAAGCTGACCACCTACCGCGTGATGGCTGCCGACGCCGTCGACTTCGCCCTCGGCGTGGAGCAGACCAAGGTACACCCCACCTGCACCGAGCGCCTGGCTCTGGTGGGTGCTGCGGGCCTGGACGAGGTCACCGCCCGCTCCGGCGAGATTGCCCGCGCCCACGGCTGGACCCTGGCCCGCGTTGACCACCTGCTTTCGCGTTACGGCGCTGAGACCCAGGACCTGCTTGAGCTGATCGACGCTAAGCCCCGAGTACGGCCAGCCGCTGAAGTCCGCCCCCGCCTTCTTGAAGGCTGAGGTTGCTTGGGCCGTCACCCACGAGGGCGCCCTGCACCTGGACGACATCATCGTTCACCGCGTGCGCCTGGACCTGGAACAGCGCGACCACGGCCTGGCTGCTGCTGACGAGATCGCTGAGATTGCCGCCCCGCTGCTGGGCTGGTCCAAGGACGACGTCGCCGCTGAACTGGCCGCCTACGCTCGCCGCTGCACCGCCCTGGCGCAGGCTGAGAAGGAGACCGAGGACGCCGCCGCAGCCGCTCACCTGGACGGCTTAGGCCAGGTCTAAAGTTAACTAATCCAAACTGAGTTAACTAATACTCATTAAGGGCGTCGCCTATTTACTTGGGCGACGCCCTTATGTATGCCCTTATACCCATATGTCTGCCTGGTAAAGCACCTTTGTCACCTACTGGGGCAACTCGACGTCGCTATTAGTGCCTAGGTGTGCAAGCAGCCGTCTAAAACTTGTTATGATCACTGAAGAAAAATGTTGTACTTAGCCAGGGTCCTTCATGCCGTTTAGTGTCGCTGCACTGGCAGCTGCGCACGGGGCTACAAACGCCACTGTCGCCGCTAGTCTGCCGCTTACATTTACCCCCTCAACCACTGCAGTGGCTGGCAACGTGTACCTGTCCGCCCTGGTGGGAGCCTCCCCGCTGATTGCTTTTTTTGCGCTGCTGGGTGGGTTTAAGGTTAAAACTCACCGTTGTGCGCTGCTGGCTTTAGGCCTGGCAGTTGTACTGGCCATGACGGTCTTTAAAATGCCGGTGTCTATGACGCTACTGTCGGCCTCACAGGGGCTGGCCTTTGCGGTTATGCCCATGATTTTTATCGTGGTGGGGGCCGTGTGGCTGTATAACCTAACCGAGTTTTCTAACCGCTCACAGGATTTGCGTGCAGTTTTCTCCAGTATCGGTAAGGCGGACATCCGTATTCAGGCCCTGATTGTGGCTTACGCGTTTTGTAACCTGCTCGAAGGACTAGCAGGTTTCGGGGCGCCGGTGGCCATTACCTGCGCCATGCTGGCTACGCTGGGGCTTCCCAAAATTAAAGCTGTGCTGCTGTGTTTGCTGGGAAACCTGGTTTATTTAGCTTACGGCGCTATGGCCACACCGGTATTGACTGCTGGCCGTATGGGCGGCGTGGATCCCGCCCACATTTCTTTACTTATGGGACGCCTGATTGCCCCCTTGGCACTGGTGGTCCCGTTTTTATTGCTACTTATGCTTGATGGCCGCCGAGGTGTGCGTCAGCTCTGGCCGCTAGCACTGGTTACCGGTGTTACTTCCGCACTAGGGCATCTTTTTATGCCGCTGGTTTCTTTTGAACTTACCGGCGTTGCCACGGCGCTTTTTACCCTGGCAGCCACCTATATTTTCTTGCTGTTTTGGACTCCGACGACGCCGCCCGAGCAGCACTCTAAAGCTTCTGTTGAGGGTCTAAGCATTAGCCGCGTAGTGCTGGCCCTTACCCCCTACCTGCTGGTGGTAACCCTGATTGCCACCACCAAACTATGGAAGTGGGGGGTGGATTTAGATGCGCTGCTTAAATCCACCGACATCAATATTCCCTGGCCGGGCCTGTATGGGCACCTGCATAGCGCCGACGGCAGCGTAAACACCACCGCGATCTACCAGCTGCCACTGCTGTCTAACCCGGGTACCCCAATCATTTTTACTGCCATTGTGGTTACTGGCCTGTACGCCTGGTACGGCCGCAAAACTCGCTTTGCACTGCCGATTTTGCGTTCCCTGGTGGCGCTATGGCATACCATTTCTGGTTTGCGTTACACGCTGCTAACCATTGCGGCTGTTATGGCTTTGGCTTATGTGATGAACTTTTCGGGGCAAACCACCGCTATTGGCGCGGCACTGGCTTCAACTGGTCATGCTTTCACCCTGTTTGCCCCGATTTTGGGTTGGCTGGGCACAGCCGTGGGTGGCTCTACTACCAGTTCTGGGGCTTTGTTTGGCTCTATGGAGGCTAGCGCAGCCCACGCGGTTGGCACTGACGCCGCCACTTTGCTTGCTTCTAACACTGTGGCTGGGGGTATCGGTAAGCTGGTTTCGCCCCAGAACTTGGCGGTGGCCGCCACTGCGGTTGAGGCGCCGGGCATTGAAGCCACTGTTCTGCGTAAGATTGCCCCTTACTCGCTGCTGATGCTGCTGGCGGTGTGTTTGTACACTTTTGCCGCCTGTTCGGGCTGGCTGGATTTCTACCTGCCGCATTTTTAAAAAGTATCCCTGGCCGCTTTCAGTTCAGGAAAGATTTCCGGCCGGGTATGCGCCCGGGCAGGTCAGGGCATTTGGCCCAGGCAGTAGCTGCATTAGCGCACTGGCTAGGTTGATACGCCAGCAGGCATAGTCGTGTCCACCGTTGTACACCATGTCTTTAACCTGCATTCCAGCCTCGCGCAGCTGGCAGACTGCTTTGGGTTGTAGGGGTGCCAAAATCCATTCTTGACTACCTACCTCTATCCAGGCCCTGGTGCCTGCTAGGGGCGTTTGCGTGGCATCTAGTGCGTTTAGTTCGTTAAAGAGCACGTCTTGCCACAGTGAGGCCGACTGGCTTATACCCGCCCCGATTAGCTGCGGGTAGGCCACTAGGGTACGCAGCACAGTTAGCGCCCCTAGACTCTGTCCAATAACTACCCGCTCAGCAGGCTTAGGGCTGATGGCGTAGTGGGTTTTGAGCCAGTTAAGTAGCGGCCCACTTAAGTAGCGACCAAAATTGCTCTCCCCCAACTCCTGCCAGCGCTGCTCAGTGCCACCTGAATCAATGAACACGATATAGGCCGGGGCGATCAGGCCCGCGTCCATGAGCTGCGCTAAGGCCAGGTGTAGGTGGTGGCGTTTAAGCCAGACTTCGCCGTCAAGTACCAGCAGCACCGGGCAACTTTGGGTGCGGCTAATCGGGGCGGGGGTGTAAACCCAAATTTGGCGCCCCAGGGTGTCTAAGTCGGCGACGACGTCGAGCCTGCCCGCGTTGAGCCTGCCCGCATCGGCGTCACCCCTGCCCGCGCCAAGTCCGCCACCATCGAATCTGCCCGCGCCGGCGGCGTCGTCACTAAAGACGGGCCATTCCCCTAGCGGCCAGGCCGGCGCCAGCGGCAGCGACACCACAGACTGCACAAAACCACGCCGATTAGTGCAGGTAACCGGGTTGCGGGGGTCAGGCAGGCCGCCGTCTAGAGCCTGACGCAGCCGCACCTGACTGCCCTGTAGCCAGGGCGCCTGGGCAGCGGTGAGGGGCCGGCAGGAAGCAGTAGGAGGCGCGCCAATCGCCATCCATGCGGTAGGTCAGGTACCAAGTATCCGTACCGGGCAGTCGCCGCATGTAGGAGTCGGCTAGGTTTTTCTCGTCCGTAAGCCGGTTAACGAACAGCAACACGCTGTGTGCCGCGCCGCGCCACAGAAAAGTAACCAGGTATTTGCCTTCCTGGGTGGGGTCCGCCTCCAGCAGGGGCGTGGAAGTTACCTGCTGCCACAGCTGTGCTTGCAGCTGGCTGGCCAGTTGCGGGCGCTCAAGTAGGCGCTGGTGCATAGCGGCCAGGGTGGGGCTGGTGGCCAGCGGGGCGCGCTGGGGGCGCGGTAGCTTTGGTGGGGTGGGCCTGGTCGACGCCGTCATAGGGCCTGCTTTCTAGGTCGTGGCAGCACTAGTGGGGCGCCGGTTTGGGGATCATGTAAAAGCTGACAGGGTAGGTCAAACACCTTTTCAATGAGCTGCTCGGTGACTATTTCACGCGGGCTACCCTGGGCCACGATGGCGCCTTGGTGCATCACCACCAGGTGGGTGGCGTAGCGGAAAGCCAGGGCTAGCTCATGCAGCACGGCTACCACCGTGCGGCCTTGGCGCTGCAGGGCGGCGGCTAGCTCTAAAACTTCAACCTGGTGGCTGATGTCTAGGTAGGTGGTGGGTTCATCTAGCAGTAGCACGGGCGTGTCTTGGGCTAGGGCCATGGCGATCCATACGCGTTGACGCTGTCCACCGGAGAGTTCCTCAACCCGGCGGCTAGCTAGGTTGGCCACCCCGGCGCGCTCTAGGGCCTCTTGCACGGCGCGTTCATCAGCTGGGGACCATTGGCGCAGCAGGCTTTGGTGCGGGTGGCGCCCGCGCGCCACCAAGTCGGCCACACTGATCCCTTCAGGGGCCTGGGGAGACTGGGGTAGCAAAGCCACCTGCTTGGCCACCTGTTTGGGGCTATAGGAGCTGATTGGACGTCCCACCCAGCTCTACCTGGCCGCTGCTGGGGCGCAGCACGCGAGATAGGGTTTTAAGCAGGGTGGATTTACCGCAGGCGTTAGGGCCCACAATTACGGTGAACTGGCCGCTGGGGACTGCGAAATCGACGCCGTCGAGCACCGGAGCGCCCCCATAGCCCACCACCAGGCCTTTACCGGCCAAACTGACTTGCCCGCTCATATGCCTTTCCTCCACTGCAACACCAAGAACAACACCAGATACAGCCCGCCTAATGTGGCTGTCACCACCCCCACCGCTAGTTGGGTGGGGGCTAGGGCCCGCTGGGCCACAAAATCGGCTACCACCACCAAAGTGGCTCCCATCAGGGCGCTGTTGGTTAGATTCACGCCCGGCGCGCCGCTAGCTCGGCGTGCCAAGTGCGGGGCTGCCAACGCCACGAAAGCGATTGGGCCGGTTACCGCCGTCGCCAAAGCCACCAGGGTTACCCCTACCGCCAGCGCCCCTGAGCGGGTGGCTTGCACACGCGTGCCCAGACCATGGGCGAGCTCATCACCTAAAGCCAAGGTACTTAGCGGCCGCGTCAAGCAGGCCAGTGCCGGGGTGAGCACCACTAGGGCCAGAGCCAGCCAGGCTAGCCAGGCCCAGTTAGCGTCGTTAAGGCTGCCCGCCTGCCACTGGGCGGCCTGCTGGGCGTTAGCTAGTGGGGCGCGCACAATCAGCAGCTTGTTAAGGGCGTGCTCGACGGCGGCCAGGCCTATACCCACTAGCACCAGGCGGTTGCCGGTGATGCCGTTTTTCCAGGCCAGTACGTATACCAGGGCCGCCGCGCCGACGCCGCCCACAATGGCTCCCAGCGACACCCCTAGCGGGGAGGCCCCCACCAAAATGATGGCTACCAGGGCGCCAGTGGCAGAGCCGGTGGTGAAACCAATAATGTCGGGGCTACCCAGCGGGTTACCTGATACTGCCTGGAACAGGGCACCGGACAGGCCCAGAGCAGCCCCCACCAACATAGCGGTGGCGATTCGTGGGGCCCGCACTTGGGTGACAAAGTAGCGCGCGTAGCTATCTTCCTGCCCGTAGCCAAAGATGGCGGCGCTGACCTGGGCTGGGCTAACTGGGTAGGCGCCGGTGCTTACGCTGGCTACCGCCACCACGGTTAAAACCACCAGCAGCGCTAAAGCCCACCACCAGTGAACGCACCCCCAGCCGCAGCGAGTAGGGACCCAGGCGCAGTAGGATGTGCCGGTGAGGTTTAGGGGCGGCTTTGCCTTTTGTAGCCACTGGCTCCACCCCCAGGCGGCTAGTTTCGCCTTTAGTTTCGTTCTGGTTTAGGTTTTTCATAGCGCCGCCACCTTCTTAGTGCGCACCATGGCAATAAAGCAGGGGGCACCAGCCAAAGCCGCCACCACCCCAACTTGTAGCTCTTGGGGGGCAATAATTACGCGCGCTAAAACATCAGCGCTCAGCACCCACACCGGCCCCAGCAGCAGGCTAACTAAAGCCACCCAGCGCTGATCAGGGCCAAGCGCTGCGCGCGCTGCCACGGGAACTGCTAAGCCCACAAAAGAAATTGGTCCAGCAGCGGCCGTAGCCGCGCCAGCTAACAGTGTCACTGCCAAGGCGGTAAGCGTGCGGGTAGCTTCCACCCGCACCCCTAAACCTTTAGCAGCCTCCTCCCCCAGGGCTAGTGCGTTTAGGCTAGGCGAAAGTGCCAAGCCCAGCACTATCCCCAAGGCGATTAGCGGCGTCGTCGCCATAGCGATATCTGCGCCGCGCCCTTCTAACGAGCCAGCCACCCAGTAGCGAAACTCGTTAAAAGCCTCTTGATCAGCCAAAATAACCGTTTGGGTGAGTGCTCCCCAAGGCCGCTGAAACCGCCACCCCCGCCAGCGCTAAACGCACCGGGTTAGCTCCAGCTCGCCCGGTGGCTCCCAGTAGGTATACCGCCACCGCAGCCGTGCCCGCCCCTACAAAAGCCGCCCACATATAGGTGTTAACGCCGCTTAAAGCCAAACAGGGCCACGCTGAGCACCACCGCCAAAGCCGCGCCCGAGTTCACCCCCAAAATGCCTGGATCAGCTAGAGGGTTACGGGTAAGGCATTGCATCAGCGCCCCGGCTAGGCCCAGCGCCGCCCCTACGCTGAGCCCAATTAGGGTGCGCGGCACTCGCAGCTGCCACACCACCGTGGCAGCGTTAGCTAGCTGCGAGTGCTGCTCTGGCTGCGTACCCTGGGCTGACGAGTTGACAGCGTCTGGTCCAAGCCGCAAAACCTGCCACACCAAGGCCGGATCCAAAGCTTTAGAACCTACAAATAGACTCAAAGCTATGGCTCCGACCAGGGCTAACAGCGCCAGGCTGAGCGTAAATTTACGTAATTTCATGAGCCTATTTCGTTAGTTCCTGCCAGACACAGCTGCCAAACATAACTCCTCGTAAGGCGCAACCCTTTAAAGCTCAGCCTTTCAAGGCACAGCCTAATCTTTACGAAACCGGCCTAGCTGAGCAGGTGGCGCTTGACGTCGTCGAGAATGGAGTTCATCAAAATCGCCGAGCCGGTAGAAGTCCAGACGGAGCCATCAACCGGGTAGACGTGCCCAGCTTTGTAGGCCCCCGAGTTCCGCAAATCCGGGCACCTGCGCGGCCTGCTGTAAAGCTTTGGTGGCGGCGGAAGTGTCGGCGCTGCCGCCGGCCTTGGGGTTGGACACTGAGGAGCCAGCAAGGAAGCCAAAGAACATGTAGTCGGCGTCGATCTGGGAGATGTTCTCTAGCGAAACCGGCTCGCTGTGCCCGTGACCTTTACGGTCTTGGCTGGCTGGACGCTTTAATCCCAGGTCGTTTAGGGCCACGCCGGCGGGTAGCTCTTTAAGGATCAGCGCAGCTGCGGTGCCCTGCCAGCGGATGATAGAGAAAGTTTTGCCGGAGTACTTGGGAGCCAGGGCGCTAGCCATTTCTTTGACTCGCTTGTCGTAGGCGGCCAGTACCTGCTTGCCTTTCTGCTCCTGGTTTAGGGCGTTGGCGATGTTGGTGAAGTTGCTGCGCCAATCACCGCCGGCGTCGCCGGTGTATACGGTGGGGGCGATGGCCCGCAAAGTGGCCAGGGCCTTGGCGTTGTTTTTTAACCCTGTGCCGTCCACCAGGATCAGGTCAGGTTTTTGGGCGCCGATTGCCTCAAAGTTGGGTTGCCCAATGGACCCCATGATCGGGATGTTTTTGGCTTTTTCGCTTAGGTAGTTAGGTACGGTTTTTTGGCCACGGCCAGCGACGACGCCGATCGGCTTTAGTCCCAGCGCCAAGATAGCGTCAGTGGTGGGCTCTGACAGGGTCACTACCCGCTTGGGGTTGGTGGGCACGTTAACTGCAGAGCCGTCCACGTTCTTTACGCTACGGCTGGTGGCGGTGGCGGTGGCTGCCGGGCGTGAAGAATTGGCTAGACCGCAGCCGCTAAGAGCGGCAGCTCCCCCTAAACCTACGGCGGTTAGGATGGCACGGCGCGATAGTTCTTTCATTTTCCCTCGCTAAGTAGTCTCGCTAAGTAGTTGTGCGTCAGCTGAATTTTGTCAGGTAGCTAAGCCTTAGTAAAGGTAAGCTCAACCATAGAGATTTTTCACGACTACATGCGGTAAAAATCGAGCTTTACATCACAATTAGCACTATTTACGCAGTTTTTTGCAAATTTGATGCTTGCCTGAATGGTTTTTATTAGCCTAGCCTCACTTAGGGGAACCTAATAGTTCCCTCCTTTTGAGCAAACAATTGACCGGGCTAATGCAAGCCCCTAAACCGCATGTAAGGAGCCTACGCATGGCACACTTCTCCATTGCATCGCGCGCTAGCTCACGCACACTCTCAGCCCTAGCGGTGCTGGCCATGGCCGCCATACCGACAGGCGCCGTCGCCAACCCCACCACCCCCGCTCCCACGGTAAGCGCGACCACCACTGTTGCCACCACCCCTTCAGCCACCCCCTCAGCCACCGCGCTCA
>BNJU01002914.1_pt1 | contig 62741 bp, 113 predicted proteins | sample 8539281 | NCBI WGS metagenome assembly BNJU01 (sample SAMD00202456, study PRJDB9452) | human saliva metagenome | isolation source: human saliva | place: Japan
AATTTATTAAGACAAAGTAAAATACAAGTAAAAATATGTAAATATGAAAAACTATTACTATTAAATTTATTTAAATATTGCTAGTTTAATTTTATACAAATTTAGAAACTTGAATATATCTTATTTTTTTCAATATTATCACTTTTAGTTTAATTACAATTTTATTTTTATTATTAAATTAAATTTTTAATGTTTCTTTTATAACATATGATTTTTAGGACTTTATACAATATTATAATTTGTTTCTTAATTTTATTTTAATATTAAAAACAAAAATAATTCTTTTAATATTCATATTTCATAAAGATTAACAAAAAAATAAAATATACTCTAAAAATCCCAAAAATAATATGCTACAATTACTTTCATTAAATTTATTTTTAATAAAATTTAAAATTAATTTATTTTTAAATTATTGTATAGGAGAGTGATAAATCTATGTCATAGTGATGCTTTTATATTTTTTTAAAAATCAAAATTGATAATATTATTAAATAATAAAAACAAGAAATAAAAAGGAGGAACAATATTTATGAAAGAAAATAATGAAAGTTTTATTCGTTTTACAAATACAGACAATATAGAAGGAATAAATCAGGAAATGCAGAGAATTTTTTTCAGTTAAAAGACGGGGAAACTGAAGAAAAGAATATTGAAAAAAATACAATTTGATAATCTAAAATTTGGAATTTATTTTTCAAAATGTAATAGCGAGAAAGTATTGGTTGTAAAAAAATAAAAAGAAAGTAAGATGTGGAAATTATTTTATAAATGGGAGAAAAAGGAATTTTATAGTGATTTGTACTTTTTTTAGTATTTCATCAAGAAGAAAAAGATAGAAATATAATTTTTGAAAATTTAATTGAGAAAAATTTTTAGGAATAATTAGAATTAAAGATACAATTTTATGATTTGACTTCTCGAATTTATAGGACTGGATAATATTAGGATTTTAGTCATATCTGTATTTTTGAAGTTAGATAATTAACAAAAACTCCCGCTTATAGAAGTGGGAGTAGTTTATTTATCTAAACAAAATACGTATAATTTTGGTTTTGGCATAGTAAAAAAATTTATTTTTCAAAATTTTAGAATCGAGTTAGTTTTTCATTCATTCTGTTAAAAATTTAAATATGCTCTAGAATTATCGAGAAAATTTACCAAAATTTTTCTGAACTTTTTCATATCTCTTTCAATATCTTTTCCTTTTCAACGACTCTCTCTTATCGTGCATCTTTTTACCTTTTTGCAAAGCCCAATTTCCATTTTTACAAGCCTTTGCTTTGTATAAACTGAAAATCGGAACAATAGTATATCCCTGTTCCTTAATTTTTTTCGCTCCATTTTTATTTCACGTCTATTCAAAAAGTAATTTTTCTCACACGAGATTCTGCTACATTGTTGATATTTCCAAATTCATAAGGTGTAATATGCATATTCATTACAAAAACTTCATCCCGTATAATTCTTATAAAACTTTCTTTTATGCTGACTTTTCCAGCTTTTACCGATTTTACTTCTGTTCCCACAAGCTCAATACCCGCTTCCAGCTTATCTTCTATGAAATAATCGTGAAAAGCCTTTTTATTTCTAGCTAATACTGGCATTTTCCCTCCTTTTGCTATTTTTGTTTTTATTCTTCTTCAGTTTCGTCAATTTTTACTCTTTTCTTCCACATAAGGTATAACCTCAATTTCCATTTTTGCATAACTTGCACTTACAATACTCACTTTCATTGTGCTTCCCATAGTGTAGGACTCATTATTTCTTTTATCCACAATTTTAAAGTTTTCCTCATCATAAATAAAGTTATCACGTGCTGTTGTAACATTGTAAACCACTTCTATGTGATTTTCCAGCTCCATAAATATTTTATTTTTATTCATTCCGCTAAGTCTAGCAATATAAACTTGTCCTATTTTATCCTGCATATACTCAATTAATTTGATTTTTACACTATCTTCTTCCAGTTTATCCGCTATTCTTTCAGTTCTTGAAATACTTGAGGCAATTGCTTCAAAATTAGCTCCATATTTAGCCTTTTCCTTTTCATTCATAAATTTTTCAATCGAACGTCCAAGCATTCTGTGAACAATTAAGTCAGAATATCGACGTATCGGTGACGTAAAGTGCAAATAATATTTAGAAGCAAGACCAAAATGTCCTAGATTTTTGTTGGCATATCTTGCACGCTGCATTGCCCGTAAAATTAATTTGTGAATCAAGTAGCCTTCTGGCAGTCCTGTCGTTCTTTCTATAATATTCTGGAATTTTGCCAGGATGAATTTCTTCCAATCCTTTTAGAGAATATCCAAATTTTTATCAAAGTTTCATTCAATGCCTGAACTTTTTGCCTTGTCAGGATCTTCGTGGACTCTGTAATTGCAGGGAATTTCTTCCAGAAAAGTTTTTTCCGCCACAGTTTCATTTGCAATAACCATAAAAGTCTTCAATAATTCTTTCAGCTTCCCTCTAGAACGCAATACGATGTCCTTTACAGCTTTATTCTCATCTAAGACTACCTTTATCTCAGGTAATTCAAAATCAATGCTCCCACGTCTTTTTTGTTGTTTCTGATGATTTTAGAAAGTTCTAGCATATTTTTAAGCATTTCATCAATTTTTCTATATTTATCATAAAGATTTCTGTATTCTTCAGATTCTTCATTTTTTTCCAAAATTGTATTTTACATTTTCATAAGTCATTCTGTATTTGGATTTTATAACCGATTTATAAAAATCATTTTTACAACTTTACCTCTTTTTATCCAAATCCATTTCTACAGTAAAAGTCAGCTTATCCTCATTTGGATTAAGCGAACAAAGATTATTTGACAATTTTCGTGGCAACATAGGAATTACCCTGTCTACAAGATAAATCGAGTTTCCACGTTTTAATGCTTCTGTATCAAGTTCGGTATTTTTCCCGTACATAGTAAGAAACATCGGCAATACTTACAAAAAGTTTATACCCATCTTCTGTTTTTTCCACATAAACCGCATCATCCAAATCTTTCGCATCAGAGCCGTCAATTGTAATAATGTCAAGATGTCGCAAATCTTTCGATTTTTTAGTTCATCTGAAAAATCCTCATCAATTTTATCCAGTTCCTGCAAGACTTCATTTGGAAATTTCTCCTCAATTCCTTCATTCAAAAGCAATGATGAAATAAGTGCTTCTGTATCTTTAGGACTTCCCAGAATACTCACAATTGCACCTTCAGGCTTTCTTTCCTCATCTCCCCAAAAATCCACTTTTACAGCGACTAAATCTCCAGTTTTTGCTCCTCTTATTAATTTTTTTAGGAATATAAATATCCTTTTGGGAGAATTTCTTGGACGTACAAAGCCAAAACTCAAATTATTCTCAAAAACTCCAACGATAACATCGCGGTTTCTTTTTATAACTTTATAGACTTCACCTTTCACGTTTTTAGTTCCATCTGAACTTTGCTTCAAAATACGTACCAGAACCGTATCCCCGTTCATAGCTGTATTTAAATAGGCTCCTGGAATAAAGACGCTAGCTTTCTCCATTAATATCAAGAAATCCAAAATTTCCGCTAGAAATAGAAATTTCCCCTTTCACAAATCCCTTCCTTCTCAGGCAAGGTATATCTTCCATTTCTTTTTCAAATAAATGTCGCCACTTTCTTCCCACGCATTCAAAAAGCTGCTTATACATTTTCCGTTTTTCTGGCTCCATTCAAGAAGCTGCAATATTTCCTGAAAAAGTAAACTCGTACTCGGCTAGAACTTGTCGTAAATATTTTAATTCTCGCTCTTCTTTAAGTTCCATCTTTTGAGTTTTCTGATTTTTCCTTTTTAGCATTATAATTTTTTCCGCTAAATTTTTTCTTTATGAAAATTTTTATAATTATTTTCACTGTTTTTATCTTTATATTTTTCTTTCTTTTTATTTTCCCATATTCCACCTCTTGTTTTTCCGAACTATAAAATTATCAAATAAATTTTTAGATTGAGTTCTCTTTTTACTTTTTAATTTTTTTCTAAAAATTTAAATTTGATTAGCTATCAATGAATTTCGAAATTTTATAACATTTGGATGAATAATCGAATCTTTTTGAAAGTAAATATTTCAATTTTTTTCTTCAATTTCAAATTTTATCGCCTTGTCCAAATCTATTTTTAGCCAAATCCCTAGCAGTTTCCACACCTTCCCAGCTTCTCGCCTCTTCAATTGCATCAGCAAGATAGACTATTTTTGCAAGAGTGCTCATATTTTCACTTCCGATTGTATGATATTTCACACCATCCAGAATTTCCTCATCATCAATTCCAAACAACTCATAATTTTGACGTACAAATTCTGCTCCTGCAAATCCATGCAGAACTGCTGTAGATTTTGACATTTTTATCTTCCACTTCAGGATATTTTTCCCTTCGTCAAGTCAATCATAACTGACAAATCAAAAAAATTTTTGCCACATCATGAAGCCAAGCCGAAGCTTCCACTTTTTCCACAGGTGCGTTATATATTTTTGCCAATTCTACAGCACATTTTACAACTCTTTCCACATGATTGTATCTTTTTTCATCCAAATAACTTCTTACATTTTTCTTTATTTTTCTTTATATCTATCATAGTTCTCCCTTACTTAAAAATAAATATCTGTATCAGTGCTATTATTATACTACACCGTAGAAAAAAAGACAAGAAAGGTATTTTTGGGGAAATAGATAAAAATAAAACAATTGACAAAATAGGATAAATACTGTATTATGATAGGGTAAATAAAGAAATGTAGTTGTTTTTTAGTAATTTTGATGAAAATTAAATATTGAAAAAAACTGGACATTTATTTACTTTTTGTTATAATAGAAAAGGATCCGAGGTGATTATTTATGGCAAAACAGGATGTTCTTGAGCTGAAGGTGAAATCATTGAAGCATTACCAAATGCGATGTTTCAAGTAAGGCTTGAAAATGGACACGAAGTTTTAGGACATATCTCAGGAAAAATGAGAATGAACTATATAAAAATTTTACCAGGGATAAAGTTACAGTGGAAGTCTCTCCATATGACTTATCAAGAGGTAGAATTGTATATAGAAAAATAACAGTTGGAAGGAGGGTTTTTAGTGAAAGTAAAAGCTTCAGTAAAACCTATTTGTGACAAATGTAAAATCGTTAAACGTCACGGAAAAGTAAGAGTAATATGCGAAAACCCCTAAACACAAACAAATACAAGGATAATTTTAAAATATTTTTTTATTTTTAAAAAAACAGATTAATAAACCTAAAAAAACATTTTTTTATTAAAATATATATAGATAAAAAACAAAAATACTATGGATATTGAAATAAAGATTGTAAAGGTATGTTTAGCTGTAGAGCTTATTCCTTATATTGTGTATGTGAGGGCATATTGAAGAAGATTAAAAATATCAAAACGAGGAGGAAAAAATTTGGCTAGAATAGCAGGAGTAGATATTCCAAGAAATAAAAGAGTAGAAGTTTCTTTAACTTACATTTTTGGAATTGGTAGAAGCACTTCAAACAAAAATTTTAGGAGCAACTGGTATCGACAGAGATACAAGAGTAAAAGATTTGACAGAAGAACAAGTAGCAAAATTAAGAGCTGCTGTAGAAGAGTACAAAATTGAAGGTGAGTTAAGAAAAGAAATTAGACTTAACATCAAACGTCTACTTGACATCAAGAGTTACAGAGGATTAAGACATAGAAATGGATTACCTGTAAGAGGACAAAAAACTAAAACAAATGCAAGAACTAGAAAAGGGCCAGTTAGAATGGCAATTGCTAAGAAAAAATAATAGACTATTAAGTTAAAGGAGGAAACCGTAAGTGGCAAAAAGACCAGCAACTTCAAAAAAGAAAAAATTAAAAAATATTCCTAATGGAATCGCATATATACATTCTACTTTTAATAATACTGTTGTTACTATAACAGATTCAGAAGGTAAAGTAGTAATCTGGAAATCAGGAGGAACTTCAGGGTTCAAAGGAACTAAAAAAGGAACTCCATTCGCAGCTCAAATAGCAGCTGAACAAGCAGCTCAAGTTGCAATTGAAAATGGAATGAAACAAATCGAAATCAAAATAAAAGGACCTGGATCTGGAAGAGAAGCTTCTATAAGATCAATACAGGCTACTGGATTAGAAGTAACAAGAATAGTTGATATAACTCCAGTACCTCATAATGGTGCAAGACCACCTAAAAAGAGAAGACCGTAATTTTATAAACTAAGGAGGAAAAAGATAAATGGCAAGAGATAGACAGCCTGTGTTAAAAAGATGTAGAAATCTTGGTTTAGATCCTATTGTTTTAGGGGTAAACAAAAAATCAAATAGAAATATTAGACCAAACGCAAATAGAAAATTAACTGAATATGGAACACAACAAAGAGAAAAACAAAAAGTAAAATTTGTTTATGGAGTAATGGAAAAACAATTTCTATAAATTATATGAAGAAGCAACAAGAAAAGAAGGAGTAACAGGGGAACTTTTACTTCAATATCTTGAAAGAAGATTAGATAACGTAATTTACAGATTAGGATTTGGTGCTACAAGAAGACAAGCAAGACAAATCGTAAGTCATGGACATATTTTAATTAATGGAAAAAGAGTAAACATTGCATCATACAGAGTAAAAACAAGGTGATGTAATTACAGTTAAGGAAGATTCTAAAGAATTAGCTTTAATTAAAAGAGTCTGTTGGACAAAAAAACAGTTCCAGGATGGTTATCACTTGAAGAAGGAGCTTTAACAGCTAAAGTGTTAGAAAAATCCAGGAAGAGATGCAGTTGACTTTGAAGTTGACGAAGCGATGATTATCGAGTTCTACTCTAGATAATAATATTTTAATCGGAGGAGATGAATTAGCTTGTTAAATATTGAAAAATAGCTAAAAATGTAAGATTAACTGAAGAAAAAGAAGATAATTATACAGCAAAAGTACACACTAGAGCCTCTGTATAGAGGATATGGAAATACTATTGGAAATGCACTTAGAAGAATATTGTTATCATCAATTCCAGGAACTGCAATAAAAGGAATTAAAATTGAAGGTGTATTAAATGAATTTTTCTACAATAGAAGGTGTAAAAGAAGCAGTTACAGATATTATTTTAAATGTGAAGGAAATAGTAGTTGAAGCTGATGAGCTTGGTGAAAAGAAAATGACACTTTCAGTAAAAGGACCAGCTGTAATTACAGCAGCAGATATTCATGTAGAACCTGGATTAAAAATTATAAATCCTGAACAAGTTATTATGACTGTTACAACTGATAGACAAATTGACATAGAATTTCTTGTTGATTCTGGAGAAGGATTTGTAGTTTCTGATGAAATTAATACTGATGGATGGCCAATAGGATATTTGGCAGTTGATGCAATTTATACACCTATCAAAAGAGTAAACTATAGTGTTGAAGATACAATGGTTGGGCGTGTTACAAATTATGACAAGTTAATTTTAGAAATTGCAACAGATGGAAGTATCGAAATTAAAGATGCTTTGTCTTATGCAGTAGAATTATTGACTTGGCACTTGGAGCCGTTTACAAATATTGGAAACAGTATGAGTAAATACCGAGATAGTGAAGATGAATTAACAGTAACAGCTGAAGAAAATGAAAATAATATTGAAGATATGAAAATAGAAGAATTAGACTTTACAGTACGTTCTTATAACTGCTTGAAAAAAGCGGGAGTAAATACAATTTCAGATTTAACTTCAATGACTTATAATGAATTATTGAAAAATTAAGAATTTAGGGAAAAAAATCACTAAATGAAATTATCGATAAAATGAAAGAACTTGGTTATGATTTAGGCGATACTCAAGTAACGATGAATAATCAAGATAAATAAAATATTTAAACTAGACTTAAAATAAAAATTCTAAATGAGGAGGGGAAAATGAATCATAATAAATCATACAGAAAATTAGGTAGAAGAACTGATCACAGATTAGCTATGCTTAAAAAAATATGACAATTTCTTTTAGTGGAACATGAGCAAATCGAAACAACTGTAACACGTGCTAAAGAATTAAGAAAAATTCGCTGAAAAAGCAATTACTTTAGGGAAAAATATAATAATTCAACTGATGCAGCAAGAAGAGTGCATTTGAGAAGACAGGCTTTTCGCATTTTTTTAAGAAATGAAGGAGCAGTTGCAAAAATCTTTAATGAAATTGCACCTAAATACGCTGAAAGAAATGGTGGTTACACAAGAATCATCAAAACTGATGTTAGACGTGGAGATTCAGCTGAATTGGCAATTATTGAATTAGTGTAATATTTTATAAATATCTAAAAAGGCATAGGTTTTTATTACTTATGTCCTTTTTTTATATTTATACTATTCCCCTGTTTAAATAACGAAATGTTTAATAAAATTTTTGAATTACATACTATTTTAGTAAGGAATTAAAACTTTTTGTCCTTAACATAGTTTCTATTTTATAATGGGATTTAGTATTAGATTATTTTTATTTAATACCGATTTTTACTATTTTTATTAGTCGCAGGATTGCTCATTGCCGCAAATCCTGCACCTATGGCTAGACTACGACTTTTATTTGCCCACTCCGAAACTCCTCCTTATAGTCGTCAAACAGTCGTAGTTGAACAAATAAAAAGCTCCGTCGGTTTATTAAAACAAAAATTATATTTTAATTATTTTTGAAATACTAGGTTCTTATCCTTTGTTGGAAAAAGTTTGTAATAAATTCGTTATTTAAATGGAGGTTAGTACTAAATTATGTGAAAAAGGAGTTATATATGAATAATAAAAATAAAATTAATGATAATTAGTTTAATGGTTTCATCAATGGTAATAGGAGCAAATAGTAATAAAAAAAGTTAATACAAACGTTTCTGCAAGTCAAAAGGATATTCAAAATAATGGAAAAGATTCAGAAAAACCGCAGCAAATGGGAGGACCTATGAAAAAAACTGTGATAACTGAAGATATGATAGTTAATAAAACTGCTAATGGATATAACTTGAATTTTTGATGTAAATAAAAACTATACAACTAAGACAGCTACTGTTAATGGGAAAACAGTTACTTATCGTGCTTATGAAAATATAGTTTATGTGGCAAAAGCCTGTTGATATTGCTTATCAAACTATAAATATTTATATTCCTGAAGAATATTTTAAAAATAAGACTGTTGGAAAATATAATGCGAAAACTGCACCAATATTTTTCCCCAATACAGTTGGAGGATATATGCCTGGAGCAGCTGGAATACCCGGAAATGGAAGAGATGGACAGCCTGATGCTTCACTAATCGCATTATCAAATGGATATGTTGTGGCAAGTCCTGGAGCTAGAGGTAGAACCTTGGAAAAAGATGGGAAGTATACTGGAAAGGCACCTGCTGTAATTGTAGATTTAAAGGCGGCTGTTAGATATTTACGATATAATGATAATAAAATGCCAGGAAGAGCAGATAGAATTATTTCCAATGGGACAAGTGCTGGAGGAGGTGTTTCAGCTTTACTTGGTGCAACTGGGAAATAATACAGATTATGAGCCATATCTAAAGGAAATTGGAGCATTGAACGCAAGAGACGATATTTATGCTGTGTCAGCTTATTGTCCAATAACTAACTTGGATAATGCAAATACAGCTTACGAGTGGATGTTTAACAATATAAAAACGTATAAAAAGATAGAGATTTCAATGTTAGATTACAATGTGGAAAGAAAAATATACTGAAGGGTACGTTGACTGATGATGAAATTTCACGTTCAAATGATTTGAAGAAAATGTTTCCTGCCTATTTAAATAGTTTAAAAATTAAAAAGGTAAAAATGGGAAACTTTTGACATTGGATAAAAATGGAATGGAAGTTTTAAGGAACAAATAAAGCAATATTATATTGATTCAGCAAATGCAGCTTTGAAAAAAAGGGACTGATTTGTCAGAGTTTGAATTTTTTTAACAATAAAAAAATGGTAAAGTTGTAGATTTGGATTATGATAAATACATAGTTTATATGGGAAGACAAAAACACCTGGAGCCTTTGACAATGTGGATTTATCAACTGGAGAAAACAATGAGTTTGGAGATGAAACTACAGATAATAAGCATTTTACAGAATATATGTTGAAACATTCGACAGTAAATGGAACAATGGCTGATAAAAACAATAATAAAAAAATGATGAATCCAATGAATTATTTGTCAAATACAAAAAGTAAAATACTGGAGAATAAGACATGGTGCGGTTGATAAGGATACTTCACTTGCAATACCTGCAATACTTGCTATAAAAGTTGCAAAATCTTGGGTAAAAACGTTGATTTTCGCATCGCCTTGGGCAACTCCGCATTCTGGAGATTATGATTTGGATGAATTGTTTAGATGGATGGATAAAGTTGTAGCAGAAGGAAGATAGTGTGAAAATAGGAAATAAAAATTTAAAGGGATAAAATTTAAAAACAAAATATTTATAAAGCTGCTTTCATATTTTGGATTGTCACTTTTTGCTATTTTTCCATTGTAATTGGGAGTATTTTTTTGGATATATTTATATTCAAAAATACTGTGAGTCTACATAAGAAAAAAACTTGGAGGAAAGAGCTTACAAGATTTGCAAACGACTCTTTCAAAAAAATATGGTTTGAAGTCAGAAAATGGCAATCCTGAGAAATAAAGATAGGGAACAAAAATACGCCGCAAACACCTCCTGAAAAGTCATTTAGGCGAGAAAAACCTAAAATTGTGGGAAATATAAATGGAAAAGTATTTGAAAACAATGTTATCGAAAATATACGAGAAGAGAATAAAAATAATGATAATGAAAAAAATAATTTTCATAAACACAGGCTCGTTGATGAAAAAGATAATAATGTAAAAATTTTTAAAAAGTATGAGAATGATAGAAAACATCGCGATGGCAGAAGTGTGGATTGTAGATGCAAAAACAGGAAATATTGTGCAGGGAAGAAATGAAAAAGGACAGCCGTTCTCATATTTAAAATTACCACCAAATGCGGAAGAAACGATAAAAAAAGCAATCGCTGGAGAAACGACTACAACAGAAAAATTTTAATGAGCTTTTTGAATGAAAATTCAATTACTGTAGCAGTTCCAATAAAAATGCTGAAAACAATTGAAGGAGTAGTGCTGCTTCATTCTCCAGTAAAATATATGTCTTCAGCTCTTAAAAGTGGAATTTACACTTTAATTTTTAGTATTCTTGCAGCTCTTATTCTTGCGAGTATCAGTGCTGTGTGGCTTTCTATAAGTTTTACAAAGCCTCTTAACAAGATTCGCGATGCTACGATTAAATTGGCACAGGGAAATTATGAAGTGGTAACAGATGTGAATCAGAGCGATGAAATTGGGAGAACTTGCAAAAAGTATTGATAAATTGGCACTTCAGCTGGATAAAAGTTCCAAGGAAAGTGAACGTTTTTGAAAAAAATGCGGCAAAACTTTTATTGCAAATATTTCTCACGAATTACGAACGCCAATAACAGTAATTCGAGGTTCAATGGAAGCAATTTGTGATGGAATTATAAGCGAGCCTGAACAATTAAAAGAGTACAATGAACAAATTTTGTCCGACAGTATTCATTTGCAAAGGCTGGTTAATGATTTGATAGATTTGACAAAACTTCAAAATACAGATTTTTTTCCATTGACAAAAAGTACAATAAATTTATTTGAAATTGTAAATGATGCGGTTAGAAGCATGAAACAGATTTCGACTAAAAAAATATAAAAATTAATTTTATAGTTGAAAAATAATAATGAAATAGAAAGTTATCTTTTTACTGGGGATTATCAGAGAATTCGGCAAATGATAATAATTGTTCTGGATAATGCGATAAAATTTTCCAAGGAAAATCAAAAATTAATATTTGTTTACGAAAAAGACAGCACATACGAACTTAAAATTGAAGATAATGGAAAAGGAATAAATCCTGAAAATATTGGAGAAATATTTAAACGTTATCATAAATCAAACACAGAAGAAAAATAAGAATGGAATGGGACTCGGACTTGCAATTGCAAAAAGAAATTGCATTACGGCATAATATTGAAATTTCTGTAGAAAAGCGAGCCGAATGTTAAAACAGTTTTTACATTTTTAATCCCTGTTTCTAATGTTTTATAAAAATATTGAATAAAAAAATTTTATTTAACAGAAAAGTTCAGTTTTTTTAAAAATTGCACTATGTTATGATTTGTGATAAAATTATTTTCAAATACAAACTTAAAAATATAAATTTTGATACTAAAAATAAATAAATATGTTGACAAAAACTTAGAAAAAGGTATAAAATTGAAATGGGTACAAAGGTAAGTAGCGATAGTAAAAATTTTAAAATTTATACTATGATTACTCAAACAATATATTTAGTTTAAATATTTTTATTTATCACAGAGTTTTGAGTATAAAATTAAAATCAAACAGAATAAGGAGGAAAAAATGCATATAGAGAATGTTGGTGAATACTTTAAAGAAAAATGGAATAAAACCCTCAGTACAGAGAATGAAAATATTTCAATATCTACTGAGATCATCATACACATCCTACAGTTGACGATATTTTTTTCAAAAATTTATCCCCTGAAATGCCAACTCTGTCTAAAAACTACAGTGTATAACACGCTGAATATATTTGTAAGCAGTAATATTATTCAAGAAATTATTATCGAAGAAAATGAAGTGAGATATGATGTAGTGACGGACAACCATCGGGCATTTTAAATGTAAGACATGTGGAGAGATAATTGATTTTCGATGTAGATTTATCAAAAATTGGATTTATCAAAATTAGGTAATGTAGAAATTGATGAAATACATTTCTATTTTAAAAAGGTACTTGTGAAAAAAATGTTTAGAAAAACAAAATTAAAAAATTTAAAAATAAAAAAATTGGAGAAAAATATGAAACTGAATAAAAGAATTAGAAGTATTATTAAACAATCAAATAAATATGGAATTGGCAGCGTCTTATCAATATCAGGCTATGGCAGCATATTTTTGATGAAAGAGCTTTTGGACGGGTTTTGCAAAATGGATGGATAACCAAGCAAAAGAAGAAGTTGAACATTCAAGAAAAATTCTATAACTATGTATTAAAAAGAAATGGAAAAATTGAATTTTTTTGCATTGGATAAGCCCTAAAATGGATTTTTACATCAGTTAAAGAAGTATTTGAAGCTGCACTTGCACATGAAGAAGCTGTAACAGCGTCTATTGAAAATATTCACAAACTTGCAAGAGAATTAGGGAGATTATGGGGCTGAAGTATTCTTAAATGAATTTGCTGAAGAACAGAAGAAGAAGAAGAACAAGCTCAAAAATTAATTGATAAAATTGTTTCTTTTAGATGTTGATAATAATAGTGCTACACTATATTTATTGGATAAAGAAATGGGGAACAAGAGAATAAGTAAAAAATATAAAGTGGTTTTTCAAAAATGGCTAAGTATGCACGCTAGGAGGGCACGATAAAAGTATTTTAGCTATTTTTATTTCTTTTTGATCCCCTATATATATTACAGAGCTACAAAAATGACCTATCAACTAAAAATTATCTTTTAGACTTAGTAATAGGTCTTTTTTATTCCATAAAATTTCTTAAAAAAATAATATTTACTTTTTCTTTTTCAAATATCAATCCTTTTTTTCAATTTTTCATCAGCATCTTCCATAAAATCAATAAAGCATTTCTGATTCTCATTTTTTTGATTTAGCAATTTTAGTTTTTCTTTACTTTTCGAAACCGAGATGATTATCCATTTTTAATACATTTTCTTACATCCTGATTTAACACAAGTACTTCATTTATCGAAATTCTGCCGCTGTAAACTGTTTGAACAATTTTTCACATCCGTTTCCTAAAACATTTTTTGACATATCTTTCCAACCAATCTTTGTCCAATTACTCCAATTAATGAATCTAAAATTAAATATTTGGGGATTCCCATATCCACTAGTCTGATTAATGTGGAAACTGCATCATTTGTATGAATTGTAGAAATTACTAAATGTCCTGTTAAAGCGGCTCTTACTGCAATTTCAGCTGTTATTTCATCACGGATTTCTGAAATTACAATAATGTCAGGATCGTTTCTTAGTGTAGCTTTCAGAACTTCTGGAAAAGTAACTCCAATTCCTTGATTTACCTGTATCTGAATAATTCCGTCTATTTTACTCTCGACAGGATCTTCAACTGTGATAATCCTTCCGTCATTTACCAGTTCTATTAAAGATTTTAACGTTGTAGATTTTCCTGAACCTGTAGGACCGCTGACTAAAACTAAGCCATATTTTTCTAGCCATAATTTCATTAAAGCATTTTGAACACTTTGAGAAGAAAAATCCTAAAGTTTCAAGATTTATATTTTTCAAGATAGTTTTTCCAGAATACGTAAAACTATGCTTTCTCCGCCAATTGTAAGCATATAGGCGGCTCTTATGTCGTAACGTTTATTGGAACTCAATAAAAAGAAAAGCTACCATCTTGCGGCTTTCTTTTTCTGCAAACATTCATTTCTGATAAAATTTTTTTATTCTTGCAATAATTTCTGTAATATCCAATAATTTTTTTATTTACAGCTTCGTATAATTTTTGACTTTCTGCAAGATAACCGTCAATTCGGTATTTTATTTCCATGCCTTCCAGCAGGTCAAATTTTTATGTGAATGTCGCTGGCATGTTCTGCAAGACCAGCTTTTATTATTTTCGTTCACATAAGCAATAACATTATTGGATAATGTATTATTTTTTTCTATTATCTGTAAATTCTTTAATGTTCACTTTTTCATTTATTTTATTATTCATTGTCCTCAATTTCCTTCCCATTTTTCCATTTAATTTTTAATTTATTTCTTTTTAACGCTTCCATTGTTAAATTCTTCCAAAAACTACTTCTGTCTGTTTTTTCAACGTTTTAAAACAATGCTTTTTATTAAGTTATACCATTTTTAAAGCAGCTCTTTGGGTATCAATTCCCTTTAATGTTTCTTTTTAATTGTAATTTTAAAAAGTCAACTTCTTCATAAGAAAGTTTTACTGTTTTATTTTTCCTTTTTTTATTTTCCTTTGTAATTTTGACTTCATTTTCAAAATACTTGAAGAAACTAAATACGTTTGGTAACTGTTTTTCATATTGGCTCATCATTTTTCTCATTTCTTCAATCAGTCTTACCAAATAGCTTCTTGACATTTTTGAAAATGTAACATTGACTTTTTCTTTTTCCTTTTTCCAATTTTTTTGTACAATTTGCTGCATTTTAGCTTGTGCTCTTTTGCATTTATTAAATCCATATTACTAACTGAATTAGGATTTATTACTTTTGCCATAAAAACTCCTTCCAATTTTTTTATTTTTTATTATTAATTTAATAGTTATATCAGTTTGATTTTTCAACTTTAAATCTGAAATTTCTTTAAAATTTCTTCAAACGAAATATTTCCTTCTCTCAGTAATATTAATTTTCCATTTTCATATTTAATAATTGTAGAAGGCTTTTCCCTGTTAATTTATTGTTTATTTTTCAAAAATTTTCAATACTTTCATCTGAAATAGCAACATCTGCATTTTTTAACAAATTTTTCATTTAAATTTTCAAATTTAGTGACAGAATTTTTCTCCTGAAATATTTGCACTTGTCGTCAAGATAACTCCACCAGAATTTTTCTATTATTTCTAAAAGCAATTTTTATTTTTGGAATACGGATTCCAATTGTTTGCATATCTTTGTCAAATTTTTGTAAAATTCTGATTAGCACGAAAAATTATTGTTAATTCGCCTGGCCAGTATTTTGTTTTAGAATATTTGAAATTTTATCCATATTTTCTGATGTTTCATTTATTAAATTGGATAAAAATTTTTTGATTACTGATTAATGCAATTATGAAAAAAATCACGTTTTTTTATTTTTATAAATTTTTTTCTACAAATTCTGGAAGAGTACCGATTCCGTAGACAGTATCTGTGGGAAATACGGCAACTCCTCCATTTTTTAAAGCAATTACTGCATTTTTGAATTTCATTTTTCAGTTTAGAATTTTTCTAAATTTTTCACTTTTTCACATCTTTTCAAAAGTTTTTGTATTTATTTATCTTCGTCATCATCAACAGGCATTTCAAATAAATCACTTATAGGTTTACTTGTTGCTATTCTCTTTATTATTTCAGCAAACATCTTACTTGTCGATAAAACTTTTAATTTGTCAAACATCTGATCTTCAGATAATTCAATTGTATCAGTTACAACAACTTCCGTAAAAGCCGATTCTTTTAATCTTTCAATTGCAGGATATGAAAAAACACCATGTGTTGCACACGCATAAACTTCCGTTGCTCCTTTATCAATTAAGGCTTGTGCAGCATTACAAATTGTTCCCGCTGTATCAATCATATCGTCAATTAAAATGGCCTTTTTCCCTTTTATATCTCCAATAATGTTCATAACTTCAGAAACATTGGCTTTTGCACGTCTCTTATCAATTATTGCAAGCGGTGTATGCAGCCAGTTTGCAAGCCCTCTCGCTCTTTTAACTCCACCAACGTCTGGTGAAACTACAACTGTATCTTCTGGGCTAAACCCGTATTTGATAAAATGTTTTGCCAAAATAGGCAATGCTTCCATATGGTCTACTGGAATATCAAAGAAACCTTGAATTTGTCTTGCGTGTAAATCCATTGTAATTACTCTTGTTGCTCCTGCTACAGTCAGTAAATTTGCAACAAGTTTTGATGTAATTGGTTCACGTGGGCTTGCTTTTCTATCTTGTCTTGCATATCCGTAATAAGGGATTACCGCAATAATTTCTCTAGCTGATGACCTCTTAATCGCATCAATAAAGACTAAAAGCTCCATAATACTTTCATTTACAGGTTTTGAAGTAGACTGAACAATAAATACTTTGCATCCACGTACACTTTCATTTGATTTTGCAAAAGTTTCTCCATCGGCAAATCTTACAATATCGGCAGATGACAAATCCATATCCAAATATTTTACAATTTTTGTGCCAATCGTTCACTTGATGTTCCTGCAAATATTCTTATTTTGCTTTTTATCTTCCTCTGTTAATGTTATCATTTTATTTCCCTTTTCTCTTTTGAAATTTTTTTACTTTTTCTCCTTGTTTTACCTGTTTTGAACGTCCAAATGCCAATGCTTCGTCTGGAATATTTTTTTGTAATTACAGATCCTGCTGCTGTAAGCTACATCATTTCCAATTTCCACTGGAGCAACAATTATTGAATTGCTTCCAATAAAGGCATTTTTACCAATTTTTCGTCTTATGTTTATTTTTCCCATCATAGTTACAAGTAATCGTTCCTGCACCAACATTTGTATCTTTCACCAATTTCAGCATCTCCAATATAAGTTAAATGTCCTGTTTTTCACACCTTTTTTTCAAGCGTAGCATTCTTTTATTTCTACAAAAGTTTCCTACATGTACAGTTTTCTTTCAAATATGCTTTTGGACGTAAATGTGCAAATGGTCCGACAGTTACACCTTCTTCAAGAGTAGACTGTTCCACAACAGAAGCCTCTATTTTTACATTATCAGCAATTACGGAATTTTTCAATTCTAGTATTTCCTAAAATTTCACAATTTTTTCCAATTTTTGTATTTCCTTGAATTGTTACATTTGGATAAATAACTGTATCCTGCCCAATTTCAACATTATCTTCAATATAAACTGTATCAGGGTCAATTAGAATAACTCCGCTATCCATAAGCTCAATATTTTTCTGTTTCTGTAAAATTTTTATCCGCCTGTGCTAATTGAACTTTTTGAATTTACTCCCAAAATTTCATCTTCATCTTCAATTTTGAAAAACTATCCACATTATAATTTTCATTTGTCAAGATTTTTATAGCATCTGTTAAATAATATTCACCTTTTTGAATTGTTATTATCAATTTTTCTATTGCGTAAAAGCAAACTTTTCATTTTTGAAAATATACACACCTGTATTAATTTCATCTATTTTTTTCTCTTTTTCATTTGCTTCTTTTTCTTTCCACAATATTTGAAATTTTACCATTTTCCTTAATAATTCTTCCATATCCAAACGGATTTTTCACTTTGCACGAAAGCACAATACAGTCAAGATTTTTTCCTCAAACACTTTTTAATTCTTTCAAATGTTTCTTCACTGTAATAAACGGTGTATCACCATAAGTGATAAGTACATCCTCACCATATTCCTGAATTTTATCCTTTGCAATCAGAAACTAGCAGTGCCCTGTACCAAGCTGCTCTTCCTGTGTAACATAAATCAACATTTCCCATTTCTGCTAGAACATCTTCCTTTTTATGTCCAAGAATAAAAATATTTTTATCATTTCCCGATATTTTCCAGCACATTAACTACCCTTTTTAATCATTGGAACACCATTTACTTTTGTGTAGAAACTTTAGATTGTTCAGATTTCATTCGAGTTCCTTTTCCAGCTGCCAAAATTAACGAAATCATTATTCCTCCTTCAAAATAATAAATTAACAATAAATATTTTTTTATCTTTAATAATTCAATAAATTATGAACAAATCTGTCCAAATTTTTTAAGATTAAACTTAGAATTACTTTTACACCATAATTATATCAATTTTTTTGTAATTTATTCAAATGATATGAAAAATTTTTTTATTTTTAGAATATTTAACTTAAAAAGTTTGGTTCAACTTTTTGTAGCAGTAATTTGTTATATACAAAAATATGAATATCTGAATAACTTTATATTCAAAAATTTCAACAAACTGTAAATTTTTATCTAATGTTTTTAAATTGTAATCTTTCATTTTCTAAAGTCTGTTACTATTCCGACTTTACTTTCTTCAAAATTTTCATTATCAATAAAAACAAATAAATTATTTTTCTGACAAATTTTTAAAATTGAAAGATAATCTAGTTCATTAATATTTTTTTAAAATATTTATTTAAGTTTATTTTTCAATATATTTAACTTCAGTAAATGGTTTAGATATTTCTTCAATAAATTGGATAACTGTTACAAATTTTTCATTTTCAAAATCAGGAATTTCTTTTAAAACTAAAAAAATTTCCATTTTTCCATAACAATATTTCCGATATAAGTTTTTCCAACAAATAATTTAACTTTGTGAACCTCAAAATCTTTTATTTATCCTGTCAAAAATTTTATCAAACGAATATAATCTTTAGAAATAATTTCTGTAGAAGTTACATTTAAATTATAATCCAGTATTTCCAGAAGATAGTTTTTTCTCCAATTTTTAGCAATATAGCAAATTTCTGTTGTTTCGTCCTTTAAATGTAAAAACTAGAGTTCTACCTTTTTATAATATTTTTCTAAAATAGCGTCAATAGAATTTAAGTTTTTGTGTACAGCCATTCATAATTACTTTCTGTTTTATCTAATAAGTTAGTTCCTAAATTTTTTTATAATTTGAATCCAAAAATAATTCTTTTGAATTTTATCAATTTGATAAATTTTTCATTCCATCTTCATCATTTTGAGTATCATAAGACTTTAAAAAGCAAATAATTGTCCCAGATTCTTATTATATTTCCAACAGAAAATCCATCAGTATCAAATCTGTAAATTCAATTTTATCTTTTATTTTTCTAAATTTAACAAAAAAATTCTTTCATTTTTTCTCCAGCAAAAGTATGTATTATTTTATATGTTCAATAATTCGAGTTTTTTATTTATTTTTATTGCAATTCTAAATATACCCAAATCTATTTTTAAATTAAACTGCTAAAAATTATATAAATTTAAGATTTGAGTAAAATAGTCATAGTTTTTGAGTTCGGTTTTAAAAGCAGTTTTTGCTATACATATAGTTTTTCAAACAAGTTTATTCTTCATTTTTCATTTTTCACTATTATAATTCAAATGAATCCTTAAAGCTTCCAGCGAAATTTGAATTTCCAGCAATGAAAAACAATAGTGAAATAATTAAAGAAACTAAAACTAATCGCAAAACTGATTTTCCCAACAAAATCTATCTGAAAAAAATAGAAATAACATCGAAAATGGCACACATTAATAAACTTGAAACTCCGAAATACTGCATTTTTATATAATTCAGCCTTTTTCTCAAATTTTTTCACCTGATAAAATTCGTAGTTTATTTTCTCCGCTTGAATCCATCTGTCTGACAATCGCTGTAAGTGCTAAAAATCTGTTAGTATAAGCTAGCAACAACAATGATACGGTAGGAAACAGTACAGCGGGAGTCGTTATTTCTAAAAGTCATTTTTTCTCACGTTCCTTTTTACATTCTTCTTAATATTTCATCATAAACTCTTTCACAATATCTACATACTTCAAAAAAATTTATTTTTTTCAGTTTATCTGATTTTTTTGTTTCATAAACTTATCATAGTGAAAAATTATTTTCCGAAATTTTTAATAATTTCATTTACGCAGTTTTCGACAGTTTTAGCCTGTTTACCAAATAAATCCTTATCTAAAATCCACATACGAGCCAACTTTTTTTCTTCATATTCACTTTTATCGAACTGGAAGAAGACAATTGGTTTGTCTAGATAATAAAAATCATAGGGCTACACTGGAATAATCTGTTATTAAAATTTTGATTTTTGAAGTTCTTCAGTAATATTCACTTCTTTTTGGCAATATTTTTTATATTTTTTCCAAGTTTTTATATTTCCAAAATTTTTAAGTAGTCCTGCATTAACTGATGAATATAAATATTTAGTTTTGATATTGTTTTTCAAGATAATCATTTAATTTTTATTTGTAATAAAATTTGCAATGTTTTGAAAATATTTTTGTATCTTCTATTTTTGTATTTTCTGTTTTTATCCAATTTCTCCAAGTTGGCATAAAAATATCTGTTTTTCCATAATTTGCAAGTTATAAAGCTTGTCGTATCGTGGATAGCCTGTTATTACAGCACTTTTTTTTGGTACTTCCCACCAGATTTCCGTTTTTACCTTTTTTCAAATTCTGAATCGCAAATATTCAAATCATAGGATTTTACAAGTGCTTCTGCAACTTTTGCCGTTTTTGTTCATTGCCTGACGCACTTTAAAGCCAACTGTTCCGTGATTTAGGAATACTTTGAACACTTTTTTGTGAAATTTATTTATTAACGGGACTACAAACAAGTATGGAACAATGTCCGCAGAAATTGAGTGAGAAAATAATGCTACTTTTTGCGTTCATAAAATAAAGATAACTTTTAACACTTCCCTTTATAAGTTTTTCCTGGAATTTTTGCAATTTTTGCATTTTTTTATTTACTACCCAGTATACTTCTTCTTGCTGTTTTGCCCGTAAATACTCATACATCGCACGTCCGTTATCCACAAAAAGCTCTCAGCATTTCCGCCTACAATCCAGATTTTTCTGTTTTTTAAATCTACCTTATTAAATGGGTAAAATTATATAGGCAATTATCATATTTATCAAACATTTTTATCTTATCCATATTTTTCTCCTAATTTTTAAACTTCATAATGTTTATATCCGTTTTTTCTACCCTTCATCACAACTTTGTGATATGCTTTATTTTTAGTGACAATCCGTCCTATAAAACTTCTGAACTGCCGTTTCCAGTATTTCAAAATATAAAATCTATTTTTTCTGCCTTTACTTCTTTTTTTACCAAAGCTCCAAATCCTAAAGCATAGTTGTAAGCACGCTGCAAGTCTTTGTAATTTCTTTTTGGCTGGATGAAAAATCACATCCTTTGCAAAATATCTGCCTTTATAGCCTTTATGGAGCAATGTCAGCACATAGTCCGTTTCCTCGCCACTCCCCAAAAGTTGCACCCACTCCCAAATTTTCATCAAACAAAATAATATCGTCTTTTCCATAATTTACAAAAAAAGTTATAGATTTTACTGTTGTGTCGACACAATCCTTTTTTATATCCATATCTCTTTTTTTCCATAACGCCTGTTCCGTAAGTCTTTTCCACGTTCAAGCGTGCGGCAGGAATAAATTTGATAATTTTTTCTCTTAAAAATGAGATAACTTTTTCAAGAGTGTCTGGCTGATATTCGCAATCATCATCAGGAAATCCCACAATTTTCACCTTCCATAAGCACAAGTCCTCTATTTCTGTTTAAACTCAGTCCTTTTTCATCACTTCTGACATATTTTTATTTTAAAATCTTCCTCATAATTTTTCACGATTTCAAAAACATCATATCCTTCATTTCTGATCTACGACAATCAGTTCAAAAATTTTTATAAGTCTGTGCTTTTAAACTTTTTAGAAATAAATCAAGTTCGGTTGTAACATTAATTGTTGGCATTATAAGCGAAACTTTCATATTTTTCATCTCCTTCTTTGAATTATTTTTATATCAAGAATGGTCATATATGGAAGATGGTCAGACAGTTTTGTCCACTCCTGAGTAGCATCATTGATAAAAGTAGCTTCCTTTGACTTTCCATTTTTGATTGACTTCCAAAAATATAGTCAATTCTTGGATCTGAGAGAGTTCTTTTTATCTGAATTATATTCCATATAAGTGTCTCTCCAGTTTTTTGTTATTTCATTATAATATGTAGTTGTTGGTAAAAATTAAAATCTCCGCTCAAAAAATTTTATGTCATCTTTTTAAAAATTGTGTTATCATTTCCAGCGATTTCATTTCTTCAGGCTTTATATCAGGTTTAAAATCCAAGTGAGTATTCATTATCAGCACTTTTTCCAAAACTTTTTGCCAGTTCAGCAATTAGAATTTGCTTTTTTTCAACTCCCAAGGAAGGCAGCCTCAGTATATATTTTTCCAATGGATATCTTGAAATAAATGAAATTCCGTATTCTCCGCCATCATAATCTCTTGATTTTTGGAAATAATAATAATCATATCCCAGCTCTTTTTGCAATATCAGAAGTTATATCTTTAAAATTACTTCTTTTAGTAAATTTATCCACTTCCTGAAGTGATACAAAATCTAGTGCATATGGTTTAATGCTTTCTCCTAATTTCTGTCCATTTGTCAATCTTGCTCCATAAATATTATACGTCATTATCTTAAATTCCTTCGCCCAGCTGACAGTCGTTCCCATAATTATTAACGACAATAATATTTTTTTAAATTACTCATATTTTCTTTTGTTTCTCCTAATCTTTTTGTTTATTGTATCAAATTTTCATTCCATTATATCACTTTTTCTTATATCTACCAACTTTTATATTAATTTGTTATTCTTTTTCCTTCAAATAAAAACCTCGCAATTATCCTTTGCCTTTTTAATCAATTCTTTTATCGCTCAAATGCTTCGTTTCAAAAACAGCCTTGCCTTTGCTTTTGCTGCTCCAGCTGTCATTCCACCAATGAATTCCGTAAGTTTCAGGTTTGTATGCAATCATCAGGTATATTTTCGTGAAATCCATAGGATAAAAATATTCTTTCGGAAAAATAACTATTTCCCCGTCTTTCTAAAAGCATTTTTCCCTTTTTCGCTCAAATTATATTTTTCTCAAAAGTATAGGTAAAAATCTTAGGGAATATCCAAACTGGCTTTTTCCCAAATCTCATTCTCATAAAATCTTTAATGTCTTTCACACTTCATTATGCTTTCGATGTGTCCCAAAAAATCCGACACTATATGTGTTCATCTTCATGCCAATAAAAAGTTCATCTTCCCATTTTTAGAAAACTCATTTCTTTTCCTTCCAAAAATCGGTGTCAAATCCTTTAATTATTTCCATATCCGTATCCACATAAATTCCAGAATTTTTTCATACATAAAATGCACTCTCATATAATCCGAAACATACGCCCAAAGCCTTCTTTTCGTAACATTCACGAAAAATCTATTTTTCGCAAGATGCGTTTTCATATCAAAATTTTTTCTCATTTATCTCTATTATTTCAAAATCAAGCAAATTTTTCTTCACTGATTCTAAACATTTATAGAAAATATCAGGCTGGCATTCCCAATCCAGACATAATATATATCTATCATCATTTTTCTCCTATTTTTCACCTTTTCATAATCATCTATATACTTTTTCATTGGATTTTTCAGTAATATTCACAACTTTAAATCCAACATTGTCATATAATTTCTTTTGCTCCACATTATAATCAAACACATTTTCAAACGTAATAGAATTTACATTCTTTTTCTCTGAAAAATCAGATTTATAAAATTTCAACAAAGCCCTTTTTCCAAGTCCTGTTTCCAGTAAGTTCTGGATTAATCAAAATCGCCCAATATGGATATTATCAGTTTTCCTTCGTATTTTTCTGAATAATCCCCATAAAACTCATTTTCACAAAAATCGAATAAATCCTGTCATATTATCAATCTGGCTGTCTATAAGCGGAAAAATCAGCATTTTCTCCAGCCCATTGCTCAAGAAAAATCCTTTCCTTTTCATTAGTCCATTTGACTATATCACTTTTTATTATTGTCATTTATTCCGTCTATTATTTTTATATTTTTCTATCATCAATATAACTCCTATTTTTCTACTATCAACTCATCAATTCTCATTAACAATACAAAATTTTCATTATTTCTTCATAAAAAGTTTCGTAATCTTTCATCTTTGTCCTAAAATTTTTAAATTCTGAAATCTGAAGAAAATATCAAAAGTATAAATTTTTCTTCCATCATTTTCCAAGAATCTTTTTAATGTCCTGTATCCAAACAATCTTTAACTTTTCAGATTGCAGTCTGCAGACTTGTAAACATCAGTTTTTGAATGTCGTACTTGCTATATTCTACATTATCAATCCTTTATAATATCAGCAGATATTCTTATATTTTCAGGTGTACATAATTTCATTCTAATAAAGAAAACAATCTTAAAAATTAAAAGTAGTAAATAAATAATTATAAAAAGAATTATCATATATGTATACTTGAAAAACTATTATTCCTACTATTAACGGAATCTAGTTAAAAACACAGCTTATAAAAATTTCTTTCGTTTTTTCACAATTAATTCTTTTTGAATTTTAAATGTCATATCTCTAACGTCTGATTTTTATACCAAATCTCATAAATAGCTTTTCAAAGTTTAACATTCCTTTAGTTCCTAGTAAATAAATTGGTATTTCATAATCGTTTATTGATAAATATTTTATTCTATATCTCTGTTTAGTAGTACCTTTTTCTTTATCGTATATTTTAATATTACTGCTTCTCTATCTCTGCACGATAACATTCTTTTCGCTTTTTATAATAAATCAAAGTATTTCCAAGTATTACAATATTATACATAAAATTAACTGATATAACAAAAATACTGTAATTGGAAACATTACTATCAAAGAAACTACTAAAAACACTTGATGAATTTGTAGCATAGGAATATAGAAAAAGCATCATCATTACTATATAATTGGAATAATCCCTAACAGTTTTAATTTCTATCCACGACATTTTTAAATACTTGTTCTTTTTCACTAACTTTCATTCAGCTCCCTAAAAATCAAATCAGTTCCTTCTTTCTCCGCAATCTTTCCTATACATATAGTCAAAACTGAAAAATTATCACATAAACTGCTATTAGCATTGCCATATTTTTATTAGACCCTTCTCCAAAGAATGAGCCTCTTGGGATATAAAATAAATTTGGTATGAAAAGTAATAGCTTGTTAATAATAAAAATCTATTTTTCACAACATATTTTTCATATTTTATAATAAAAATTCCAAGCAGAATTGAAATTACGATTAGCTAGAAGTAGCCCTAAATCGTACATTTTCCGCAATATAATTTGAGCCAATCCCTTCTCCTTTCAGATAAGCACCTGAATTTAGGTAATACGTCAATTTGTCCGCAATGGAGTTGGTTGTGGCAAGTGTTTCAAGCGACTGTGGTTAAAGCTCGAATATTCCCTGCAAAAATGTATGGATAGGGTTCCGTTTCCTACAATACTATGTTTAGAAATTGATTGTGTAACCAGTACAAGGTAACTTACTCCTTGAGAAAATAGAAAATTAAAAAAATTGGGTTTATCAAATCCAGACTGAAATATTTTTTTACTTCGTACAGATACTAGAATTTGTGAAAAAATCACGGTAAATCCTACTAATTTTACCATTGTCTTGGCTTTTATCCTGATTCCATAAACTTTTGCGTAATACCACATTATAAAAAGCAGCTGTGTCAAAAATATTGCTCTTGCCCCCTTGAACGAATCCAGCAGTTTTACCATAAGATAAAGTGAAGAAATTGTCAAAAATTTTCTTTTGGATGGAATTGAAATTAAAAATATCAAAAATCCAATTGTCATTACTGTACCAGAGCCTTTTGTAAATGCGGGATAGTCAACTCCTTTTAAAATTCCAGTATAATAAGCCTCGTATCCAGCCCGCAAAATAACTCTTAACTGAATAAACATCTTGTAGGCTAAAGCAGGCAATGAAATTATAAACAGAGCCATTCCGACATTCGTAAACAGCCTTCTGCTTTCAAGCGTAACACTGCTTCTAATCTCACTAATCTTCTCGTTTGAAATCGCAATGAAAAATCCTAGATGTGTAAACAGTAATACTAGCAGAAAAACATTTATTATCTCATTTCTCACATCATAAAAAAAATAAAAGTTAGCAAACTTCGTAGCCCATCCAAACTCCCTATAATTCACAATATCCAGAAATATCCTTGTAAAATTAAACAAAAACAGCGTATACAAAAATCATATACGAATTTAGCCACTCCAAATAAATTTTCGCTGTAAAAACGTATAAATATAAACACCCATAAGCAGACATTCCAAAAATTTCATCTCCAACGACTCATTCTGAAAAAGTAACGACACTTTTTCAAAAATAGTACAAACGCAATAACAAACATATGAAATATCAAAAATCCAATTTTTATCTCTTTTCATCAATTTACCTCTATTTTTTTAAATTTTTCTTCTATAATTTCACTTAAAAATTTTATCATATCGCTATTAAAACTTCAATCAGAAATGTTGTGTCATTATTTAATTTTTTTACTTAAAAAAATTGATTTATCTTCTCGAGATAATTCAAATAAAACAGAAAAAGCTCAAACAAGTTGTTGGAGTGTACCGTGAATTTTTGATGCTGCAAAAAAGAATAACGATTTCTTATAGCAGAAAAAGGCAACCCTTATGACAATGCCTGTATTGAATCATTTCATGCAACATTGAAAAAAGAATATGTTCATAATAAAAAGTTCGAAAGTCTGGAAACATTAAAAGCAGGAATATATGATTACATAGAAATGTGGTATAATAAAAAGGATGCATAGTAAGCTAGGTTTTATGAGTCCAAATGAATATGAAAAACATTTAAAAATCAAATTTTTGATACCACATACCTTAAAGGAGAAATTAATATTCCAGTAAGCAAATTAACTATTACACCAAGTATAATATATGTAACATCAGACGGAACTGGAGTGCCTGAAACTTATAGACCAAGATTAGGAGGGTTTTTCTAATTCAGATTATTCATTGAATTTGGAGGAATAAAACCTGATAAAATGTCAGCAAATAGTATATTTGTCGGGAAATTAAACTTGCAATATCCAGTTATGGAAATGTTAAGAAGCCATTTGTATATGAATGCTAATATGTCATTTGCAAGAGTTTCTAATAAATCATACCATTATGGAAAAAGAACAAATAAAAAGTTACGGAATAGGAATAGGAACAAATATTCCATTCATAGGACCAATAAATCTTGGATTTGCAAAAATCTCCGAAAGAAAGTGTGAGATACGTATTAAATATAGAATATAGTCCAAAAAGCGTTTAATGGAAATTAATATTTGATATTAAAAAAATAATCAAAAATTAAAAATAGAAGGAGGAAATAATGATACAGGAGTAGCCTCTTTAATAAAGTTTTTATGAGACAAAATATAATGGAAAGTATTCTTTATGGAAAAAGTTTTTGGTCACAATGCTTGGGAAAAAAATCAAAGATTTGCTTACTGAAAAAAATGAAATCTGAAGAATTTAAGGATGATAAAAGAATATCAAAAAAATAATAAAAATAATTGAAAAATGAATGATATATTTAAGTATGATACTGGATATGAATATCTTAAATTTATTCGTCCCCAAAAAAACAAGCGCTTTATTTTTTTAGAAAATATAGAAGCTGCAGAATCTCTAACTTCTTTTTTTATGAAGAAATAGAAGATTTGCCAAAAGCAAAAATGGGCAAAAACAACAAAAAGAATTATTAGAAAAGTCTAAAAAAATAAAAAAAGATTATTCTGAAACTTTGGATTATGTCAATGAAATTTTTAGAACGACGTTGAGTAAATTATAAATAAAACAGGCAATTGTATTTCGATGGCAAATATTTATCTTGTTACATAAGAAGGCTTCTAAAATATCAGAATAAATTAACAAAAAGTAATAGATACATAAATAGATAAAAATTAAGAAAAATAAATTATTAAGTAGAAAATTAATAATAATAAAAATGGAGCAAAACTGTGATGTTGAACTCCATTTTTATTTTACAAAAATTTATTTTTAAAAAACAATTAATAAGATTTAGCTAATTCATAAAGTTTTTTTCGTATTCTCTTGCTGATCTATCCCAAGAAAAAAATCAAGATCCATATTTCTTTTTACCAATTTTTCCCAAATATCAGGTCTGTCATAATAAATTCCTTCTGCTACTTTTATTGTAAATAACATATCGTCTGCATTAAAGTTTGTAAATGAGAATCCATTTCCTTCATCTGTAAAGATATTGTAAGGCTGTACAGAATCTTTTAGTCCTCCAGTTTCCCTTACAATTGGAATAGTTCCAAATCTCATTGCTATCATTTGGCTAAGTCCACAAGGCTCATATCTTGACGGCATTAAGAACATATCACTTCCTGCGTAGATTTCATTTGCAAGCTGTCCATTGTATCCAAGATAAACTTTGAATTTATCAGGATATTTCCAAGCTAAATGGTTATAATAGTCTTCGTAGAATTTATCTCCACTTCCTAAAAATCACTATTTGAACAGCGTCATATTGCAATAAGTTTTCAAGTGCTGCTGATACCAAGTCCAACCCTTTTCCTTCTACAAGTCTTGAAATTATTGAAATTAAGGCAACGTCTGATTTTGGTAATCCTAATTTTTTCTTGCAGTAAATATTTATTTTCTTTCTTTTTATCTAAAGAATCTTTATTGAAAGGAATTATTCCCTTTGTTGTTTCTGGATTGAATTCTTCCACGTCTATTCCATTTTAAAATACCGTGAATATATTTTCTATTTGTGATCCATTCCAGCCCTTTCACCAAAATATGCGTATTTTATTTCTTCAGCATAAGTTGGACTCACTGTATTTATAACATCTCCATATCCAATTCCAATTTCCATAAAGTTCAAGTCATGTCTGTCATCCATATAGTATCCCATTCTTTCAAATGAGTATTTAGAGAATTTACCTTGATACATCAGGTTATGTATTGAGTAAACTGTTCTCATATCCCAGTAAAATGGATCATAATTATATCTTACGTTTAAGAAATATGGAACTGGTCCAGTTTGCCAGTCGTTACAGTGTAAAAATATCTGCCTGCAAATTAATTTCTTTAAAAATCTAAGTGCCAATTCTGAAAACATAGCATACTGAACATCTTGATCAAAATCTCCGTAAACATGTCCTCTTTCATATAATGCTTTGTTTTTCAATAAAGTAATAATTTATCTTATCATCAGGATACCTTACCAGATTAAACACATCTCCATGGCTTTTCAAGTCTTGCCACCCATTCTAATTTTTTTCAAGATATTTTTAATGGTATTATGTCGTATTTAGGCATTATTATAGAAACTTCGTGTCCCTAACTCTTGCATTTTTAGGTAATGCTCCCAAAACATCAGCTAGTCCACCAGATTTATAAAACGGAGCCACTTCAGATGCCAAATATACTATTTTCAAACTAATCACTCCTATTCTTAAAATATTTTTATTTATTTTTAAAAATATTCAAGTTACTAAGATACATTTATAAAAATTATGTATTGACCTTAATAACTTGAATTTTTGAATTTCAGATAACTTTAGAATTTACTAATTGTAAATTAATATCTGAGAAGTATAATTTTTAAATTTTTGTTTCAAATTTTAGTAATAAGTAATTAAGACTATTATTTTTACAGTTTCCCCAGTTCCAATTATTCTATTATTTTCATTGATTTTTTACTCCAGCAAAAATTCTACGTTTTTACCAACAATTGAACCATCAGGATAACTACGCTCTTACCGATAACTGTTATTCCTGAAGACAATAAATCTGGACGTTCTTTGTTTGGAACATTTGCATTTCCATTTTCCTATGAATGAATTTTTTACCTATATATGTTTTTATCAATAATAATTGTATCTAAGTGAGAATTTGCATCTACATAAGTTCCTGAGAAAATAATACAGTTTCTGACAGTTGCCCCTTTTCTAACTGTAACTCCAGGCCCTAATACTGAATTTTCCACACTTCCCTCAATTTTTACATCCGTTACAGATTAATGAATTTTTGAACGCTTCCAGTAACGCCAATTCTTACTGGTGCCAAGTCTTCACTTCTTGTGTAAATTTTTCCATCCTGGATCATACAAGTTAATTCCAACTTCTTCAGATTTTTGATTAAGTCCAAATTTGCTTCCATGTATGAATCATAAGTTCCCTACATCTTTCCAGTAGCTGTCATAAGTATGAACATAAACTTTTCTATCTTCTTGAATCATTGCAGGAATTACATGGTTTCCAAAGTCTAAATCGTGGTTTTCCAATTTTTTTCAAGATATTCTAATAAAGAATCTGTATTGAAAAATATAGATTCCCATTGAAGCTAGATTGCTTTTTGGTTCAGCAGGTTTTTTTCTTCAAAGTTTAATATTTTTGTTTTGGTCAACTTCAAAAATACCAAATCTGCTTGCTTCTTCAATAGGAACAGGCTGTACAGCTATTGTTAATTCTGCTTTATTTTCTTCGTGTTCTTTTTAGCATCCATCTATAATCCATTTTGTAAATATGGTCTCCAGATAAAATTAACACATATTTAGGATTTTTGTTTTTAATAAACTCAATATTCTGTCTAATTGCGTCGGCAGTTCCTTGATACCAAGAATTTCCACCAAGTTTTTCATGTGGCTGCAACATTGTAATTGCAGTGTCTCTTCTGTCAAAATCCCATGGTTTTTCCAGAACCGATGTGTTCATTTAATGATAACGGCAAATATTGAGTCAATAATGCAACGTCATAAATACCTGAATTTGAACAGTTACTAAGTGCAAAATCGATTATTCTGAATTTTCCAGCAAAAGGAACACTTGGTTTAACTCTTTTTTCTGATAGAATGTCAAGTCTTGAACCTCTTCCACCAGCTAAAATCATAGCTAAAACTTTCATATAAATACCTCCATTTTTTTGTTCTCTATATACAGTATACCCCCTTTTTAAAAAATCAAATTATTTTTTTCAAAAAATTTTTCTTTTTTCTTGAAATTTCTAACATTTCTAAAAAAATCTTGTTTTTAGTTTATCTTTTAATTTTTTTATTATTCTTAAAATTTTTTTCTATTAATTCTTCAAAAATTCTTATTTCTGTCTTTTTCCATCCTGATAAAAGCACTAAAAAATATAAATCTGTATAAAACCCTTTTTCTGCTCCATTTATAAAATAATTTCCACATTTTATCTTTCTTTTATTTTTTAAAAATTAAAATTTTTTTCTCCATTTTCTGTATTTTTAGAAAAATAAATACCAAACTTCAAATTATCAAACTGCACTTTTTTCAATATTTTGGTCTTCAATTTCAGTTTTTTTCTAAAGAAAACTTTTCTTGTATATTGTGATTTAAATTTTTTCAATATTCTCCATATTTGTAAAATAAATAAAATCCTTCAAAATTTGTTTCATAATTTTTCTCCCCTTTAATGTATTTTTAAATGTATTTATTATTTTAAAATCTACTATTGAAATTAGTTTATCATATTATTTTTATATTTTTAGGATAAATTTTAATTTTTATTAATTATTTTAGAGTGTTATTATTAAAAAGAGTCTTTTTATTTTATAAATGTTAAAAATAAAATTAAAAATATTCATAGTTGTAATTTGATATGGAAAAAAATAAGATGATTTAAAATGTTTTTTATGAAAAATGTTTGACATAAAAATCCGATCTACCGTTCTAACTTAATTTTTGATTGCCTGTAAAATGTTACAGGTGGTAGTCATATTTATAAACTGTACAGAATCCGTACAAAAACATTATGCAGTCGTGATTTTCCTGAGACAATTTATAAAGGGATAACTCCATTAAAAAAAGAGTAAAAGCTCAAAAATTCTTTGTTAGTAGCGCATAGACCAGAAATTTTTATTTATTATTTAACTATTTTATTTAGTCCTTAACTTCTTAAATATTATAACTGTTATGCGAAAAATGTCAAATATTCTTTTTGAAAAATTTAAAAATTTGCAAGATATATTTGAACTTTTTAAAGAGTCCAGCGAGAAGAAAATTCAATAGTTTTTGAACTTGATTTTTAAACTATTTTTATACATCTGAAAATTCTATACCCAGCATTAATTTCAAAGTTTCATAATTTCTAAAAATCTCTTCTAATTTTTTCTGTGTGCTTTTTTTGCTCCATGTTTTGTCTGGATTACACAGTAAAATTCTCCGTTTGGATTCAAATGCTCAAAAACTTTTTCATAAATTTGAAAAATCGTCTGCTTTTCCAGCACGAATTGGTGGATTTGATAAAATTACATCAAATTTTTTTCAGAAATATTGTCAAATGCAAATGATTTTTCTTATTTCAAACTCTTCGTTTTCATTTTTATAGCATTATTTTTTTCAAAAGATTTTCTTTTGTAAGCTCTAAAAGCTCGTTCATTCACATCTGAAGAAATAATTTTTGTATTTTTCAAAAAGATTTTATAATAACTGATACAACGCCATATCCACATCCAATATCCAGTACATCAAATTTTTGATTTTTATTTTTGATTTTTCTCGTAAAAAACACTTTTAACATAACATCCGTTCCAAAAATCTACTTTTGTTTTTGAAAAATACCCCATTATCTGTTATAAACTTTCAAAAATTTTTATTTTTCTATTGTGTATTTTATTATTTTTATCTGATTTTACTTCCTGCTTTTTCTGAAAAAGTAATGACTCATTGTTTCACCTCTGATTTTTAATTTTGATATATTATATCATATTCGAAATAAATTCCAAATTGTGTTTAGAAAACGAGTTTAATTATAACTAAATATTGCATATTTATCTTTTTATAAGAAATTTTTCAGTTGAAAATTATAAAAAAATATTGTATAATTTATAATAAGAAATTTTTATAATTATGATATAATAGTATTACTTTTAAAAACAAGATTTTTAAAAATTAGAGCTGTTCTACTTAAACTCTAATATTATTTAATATTTTACAGTTAAATATTAAAAGAGTTTGAGTATATAATTAAAATTTATTGTAAAAACCAAAACAATATTTTTAAATAAAAATTATTCAAAAATGATTAGGAGGCGTTATGGTTGCAAACAATACAAGTTAATAAACAGAGCATAAAGCAGCTGTTGGAAAGCGGAAAAGACCAGACTTTTTAATACCGGAATATCAAAGACCTTATTCCTGGACTGAAACTGAAACCAAAACACTATTTTATGATTTGCTGGAATTTACAGAAAATGAGGCAAAAGAAAGATAGTGAAGTGGAAGGGACATATTTTTTGGGAAGTATTGTTTCATATGAAAATGATGAAGCGAGCAGGAAATCATTGATGGTCAGCAAAGAATTACTTCATTATTTTTACTTCTTCGTGCAATTTACACAAAACTACTTTCCTATGAAGAAAAAACTGTTGAGCAGGAAAATTTCATAAGGCAGATTCAGCCTGCTCTTTGGAAACAGGCAAAACTTACTGGAGAAGTTGATTTATACAAGTGTTTTGATTACTTCAAAAGTTATTGACAATGAAGGGAATAAAATTTTGCAGGATATTCTGGAAACTGGGATTGCTGACCATAAAGCCAATGATAATTATTCCAAAAATTACATTTTGTTTCAAAGGCTTTTTGATAAACTTTCTGAATTAAGTCCCTACTTTGATGCTGGAATTTATTTATTATACTTTTAAATCGTGCTGTAGTTTTTCCTATAAAAACAGATTCGCAAGATGATGCGTTAAGTGTATTTTTCAACTTTGAATGACAGAGGGCTTCCACTTTCTGAAGCGGATATTTTTCAAGGCAAAAAAATGATAACCGTATAAAAAGGAATACAAGAAATTATTTATAAAACAGTGGAAAAAAATCTAAGCGAAAAGGGCAATATACGCTAAAGAAAATGTTCAGCAACTATTTTATTATTATATGTTTTTATTTAAGAGCATTGGAAAAAGATAGCAACTACTACGCTTGGACTTAGACGTTTTTATTCAAAAGGTGGATTTAACAGATTGTATAAAGTCTAAATCTTTTGAAAACATCTGGATAAAATTTTAGATTTATGGGTTGTTATGAATAGACGTGAAACGATTGATGATAAACCTTGGACAGAAAAATATTGATATTATTAAAATTTTAGATACATTGTCTTCTTTATCCGAATGAATCGTGGAAATATCCAGTTGTCGTTTTTTTATCTTTCTCATGGTGAAAATGAAGAATTTGAATCGTATTTTTAAAAATTTCTAAGAAAGCTATTTTTGGAACTGACGGCAAATTATCTTGTAAATCCAACTGTTTCAGCAGTAAAGCGGACATTTTGAAATTAAATGTTGAAATAATTGATACTATGTCACCAAAAAGTGGCATTTAAGAATATTCCAATTACTGTGTTACAGGAAAGAGTAAAAACGCCTAATAAAAATCTTGTCCGTATGATTTTAAAAATGGTAATTTACGATAATCAAGACGAACTGTTGCCTGAAAAATGGGAAGTTGAATACATTCTTCCGCAAAAAAATGGAGCAAACCGTTTTTACAGAAAGCGTAGAAAATAAGCAGGCTAAAACTTATATAAATTACATAGGAAACAAGATTCCATTTTGAAAAGAGATTGTCTATTAAAGCTACAGAAAACTTTTTTGAAAAGAAAAAGAAAAGCTATAAAAAATCTAAAATTAAATATGTTAGGGACCTTATTCCAGAAGAACAAACTGAATGGACTTTTGAAAATATAGATGCCAGAAATAAAAAAGTGGCTGAAGAGCTAGTAAAAGCTATTTATTACATGGAATGGGGAATATAAATTTAAATAAGAATATTGTAGAGGGATATTTTTGTCCCCTTATTTGAAAATAACATAGAAAAAAATAAAATAAATAAAAAAATGGTAAAGAAGAGAAAATATTAATTTAGCATCTTGTATAAATATAAAAATTGCTTTTTAAGGTTGCAATTTTAAAAAGAAAAAGGAATATAATTAAGTTAGAAAAATATTTAAGGAGTTTTATATGTTACAGGATTTTTACGGTATTATTCAGGTAAAAAACATTACCAAAGTGGACGGTTAAGGCTTCAGACGGATGCATTGATAGAAAATGTGAGCTGGAGCTGGAATTTTTTTGGCTAATTTGCGACAATTATCGGGAATAAGAGCAGTAAAAGTTAATTCTGTCATTGGCAGTATTTTTGATACATTTTGATGAAAAAAAGTTATTGAAAGTTCGTTTTTGTATCTGATTGTATTAAAATTACTTCATTTGGAAGAAGAAGCCCTAAAAAAATAAAACCAGGAAAAACTGAAAAAAATGATAAGACAGGCATTTGAAGCATTGGATATAGCTGTTTATAACAAAAAGTAAAGGTTATTTGGACTTAAAGACTTTAACTGCTGGAGCTTTTTATCTTTTATGGAATTAAAAATTAAAAATGACTCCCAAATTGCCTGCAGGTGCCACTTTTATTATGGTGGGCTTTTTATATTTTTTTATCGGAAGGAAAAAAACAAAAATAATGTTGGAAAAATTTATTTAAAGCGACATATCTGATGTTTAATCAGATAAAGGTTATACACAGTATTCCAGGAAGGCTAAGACTTTCTGTTCCAAATTTATCAGAGATTCCAAAGGAACTGAAAAAGTATGATTATCGGGTTACAGAACTTATTTTATCTAAAAAGGCATAAAAAGCATTGAATATTCTTATATAACGAACAAAAATTCTGCTTTATTATGATGTAAAAATTAACTTCGGAAAAAGGAAATATTGGATTGGTTAAATAAAGTATGGAAAACGGTAGTTAATCATTCTGAATTATATGAAAATAAATCCTTGAATGAAATTGAAAAATAATCTTGACACCTTTTTATAATATAATTAAACGGCTTTAAGCTGTGCCTGGAAAAAGAAAGGAATTTTTTTATGTATGGTAAAAATTATTTACTGGATTGTGAGATTCTGCACGAAATTCGTGGAAGAATCAGAATAAAATCAAGAGCATTGAAGTATCTTGGAATTCATAAGGAAGAAATAACGAATCAGCTGATGCAGGTTCATTATATTGAAAAATGTCAGCATTTCCAATATTACAGGAACTGTTCTTATTTACTTTGATGCTTCTTCCCTGACTGGCGAAAAATATTGTTTCCTTGCTTCAAAAATACGTTAAATACGTATCTGATGGATATTTACAAGAATGAGAAAAAAAGATACATCAAACAAATATCTCATTGAAAAGAAAGTTGCAGGAAGAATCGCCACAGGAAATTATAAAAAGTATAGGAGCTGCAGTAATATTATTGCTATTACCAAACCCAAAGAGAAAATTGACTGGAATTAGACGGCTATTTAACTATAAAACTTTGTCAACTATTTCTTTAGCTCTGCCTGTCCTGAAAAAAATGGAATTTATTCGTTAATTCGCAATAAACGTCCAAATACAGATACTTTAAGCTCTACAGCCATTGTCAGCAGCATAATGCTTGGTAGTGAAAGAACAGCATTGACAATTATGGTTCTAGAAAGATTTGCGGAGCTTTTGACAGTTTACACTATGAAAAGAACACGTGGCGTAATTAAGGATATGTTAAGTGTTGGAGAAAATTATGTCTGGAAACAGTCTGAAAATGATACAGAAATTGCTAGAAAAGTTCCCATCGAGGAAATAGATAAAGGGGACTTAATACTTGTTCAGACTGGTGAGAAAATAAGTGTGGACGGAATAATAGAAAAAGGCGAGGCGATAATTGACCAGTCGGCGATTACAGGGGAATATATGCCTGTAACTAAAAAAACTGGAGAAGAAGTTTTTGCGGGGACACTTATAAAAAGTGGAATATTACTGTAAAAGCTGAAAAAGTGGGAGATGACAGGACAGCTTCAAGAATTATAAGGCTGGTGGAAGATGCCGCATTTAACAAGGCGGATATTCAGTCCTATGCAGATACATTTTCTGCCCAGCTAATTCCACTAAATTTTCTTCTTGCTGGAATTGTCTACGTTTCAACAAGAAATTTACAGAAAGCTCTGAGCATGCTTGTAATTGATTATTCTTGCGGAATAAGATTATCAACTGCAACAGCCTTCTCAGCTTCAATAAATACAGCGGCTAAAAATGGAATTTTAATTAAAGGAAGCAACTATCTGGAAGAATTATCAAAATCAGACACAGTAATATTTGACAAGACAGGTACAATTACTGAAGGAAGACCTAAAAATACAGACACTTAAATCTTTTGGAAAAATATGAGAAATGAAAGAATGCTGGCATTAGCAGCAGCTGCTGAAGAAACTTCCTCACATCCTCTGGCAACTGCAATTTTAAATGAAATAAAAAAACAGGGAATAGCTATTCCAAAACATCAGGAATGTATTATAAAAGTAGCTAGAGGAATAGAAACTGCTGTAAATAAAAGTATTATTCGTGTAGGAAGTCAAAAGTATATGGAAGAAAATAATATTGATTCTGAAAAGGCTTCTGACATAGTGAAAAAGAATGCAGAAATCGTGGGGAAATCGTTATTTATGTAGCCAAAATGCTGAATTAATCGGTGTGATTGGAGTTTCAGATCCGCCTAGGGAAAATATTAAGAAAGCTATAAATCGTCTGAGAAATCATGGAATTGATGATATTGTGCTTTTGACGGGAGATTTAAGACAGCAGGCTGAAACTATTGCTTCAAGAATGTCGATGGACAGGTATGAATCTGAACTTCTTCCTGAAGACAAGGCAAAAGATATTCTAAAATTCCGTTCAATCGGATCAAAAGTCATTATGATAGGAGATGGAATAAACGATGCTCCCGCTCTTTCATATGCAAACGTAGGAATAGCTCTAGGAAGCACCAGAACAGACGTTGCAATGGAAGCTGCTGATATTACGATAACTTCAGACGACCCGTTATTAATACCAGGGAGTAGTAGGTTTGGCAAAGAATACTGTCAAAATAATAAAACAGAAATTTCGCAATGGCAATAGGAATAAACAGTTTTTTGCACTTGTACTGGGAGCAACAGGGACTTCTGCCTGCAATTTACAGCTCGATTTTTACACAATTCGATAACGATTTTGGTAGTTGGAAATTCATTGAGGCTGTTAAAATATGATGTTAATAGATAAATTTTTAAAAGGTCATACGTTATCCTTGAAACATAATAAACGTAAATAATCTATAAAGGGATGATGATTTGTAATATGAAGAAAATTAACCTTGACAATACTGCATAAATTGCCGAATCGTGTCAGATTTAGACTTTCACACAGCATTAACGATACAAAAATTTTTGAAACAATAAAAGTTGAAACAAAAATATACATTTTTACGTTATAATCGTACTACAAATACTATACTTGTAAAAATTTGACCCTGAGGAAATTTCAATAGATGAAGCAATTTACCGTACTGCCACAGCTTTATCGGTTGAACATGGTATGACTTCGGTAAAGATTGGTTGAAGATTTTGAAGAAAAATCCATAGATTCCTTTTTCTATTTATTCTGGGGCAGCAATATTACTGTCTTTCCTGTATAGTTTGGGAAAAAGTAAAGTTGAAAAGCTGCAGATTGATATAAACAATTTTGCGGCTGGGCTTACAACTGTAGCGATTATGGAACACGCATATAAGGAAACTCAGCGTAAAGGATTTTTTGACATTGAAATTCTTCCCTGCATTATACTTGTTAAAAGTCTTATTTGGCAAATAGATCAGTTACCGCAGTAGCTCTTATGTGGCTCACAACTTTTGGACGGCATCTTGTGCTGAATAATTTTTCAAACAAGGAAGTAAGAATTTACAGATTAAAAGCTGACAATGGGAAATTCCATTATGTTGTCGATGTAAAAGATGACAATTCGATTGAAAATCTGAGCGATTTGATAGATCACATATTTTTTAATAATAAGGCTGGTAACGAATCGGATGATAAATACATTGCGTTGCAATAGAAAAATTAAAATATTAAATAAAAATGGAGGTATAAAAATGATAAAATTTGGAAGCATTAAAAAGGAACATTTAGTAGGAGCGGCAATTGGAGTCTGAACTGTGGCTGCTGGTTATTATTTGTACAAAAAAGAATCAGAATAAAGTGGACAGTTTTTGAGAAAACAGGAATAAATATAAAAACTTCTTCAGAAGCGGCTTATGAAAATATGAATCTGGAAGAACTGATGACAACAAAGGAACACCTTGAAGACTTAATTGCTGAAAAGGAACTTTCAACAAATTCAGCTGCTCCAGAATTGATTACTGAAAGTGAAACAAAAATAATAAAATATAATTGGATAAAGTAAAAATAAATTTTTGCTCTATCAGTTAGGAGAAAAAAATGAAATTAGTTTTAATTAGACATGGTGAAAGTCAATGGAATTTGGAAAACAAGTTTACTGGATGGAAGGATGTGGATTTGAGTCCGAAAGGAATTGAAGAAGCAAAATCTGGTGGAAAAAAATTAAAGGAAATGGGATTTGTTTTTGATGTGGCTTATACATCTTATTTGAAAAGAGCAATAAAAACTCTGGATTATGTTCTGGAAGAACTGGATGAGTTGTATATTCCAGTTTACAAGTCATGGAGATTGAATGAACGTCATTACGGTGCATTGCAAGGTTTAAATAAAGCTGAAACAGCTAAGAAGTATGGAGATGAGCAAGTGCTTATCTGGAGAAGAAGCTTTGATGTGGCACCACCTGCAATAGATAAATCAAGTGAATATTATCCAAAATCAGATAGAAGATATGCTGAATTATCTGATTCAGAAGCACCGTTAGGAGAAAGTCTGAAAGACACTATTGCAAGAGTTTTACCTTACTGGCACTCACACATTTCAAAAAGCCTGCAGGAAGGCAAAAATGTTATTGTGGCAGCTCATGGAAACAGTTTAAGAGCTTTTAATCAAATATTTGTTAAATATTTCAGATGATGATATTTTTAAAATTAAACTTAACTACTGGAAAACCTTTGGTATTTGAAATGGATAAGGATTTAAATGTATTGTCATCGCCAGATTCATTCTAGTTTACATATTACTTTACTTTTGAGCAAGGACTGAAGTTTAGTCCTTGCATTTTCTATTATTGACCATTCTGTTAAAAATTCTTATTTATTTCTATTTTTAATTAAAAATGATAATTTTTCAAAAATTGAAAAAGAAGCCAAATTATGATATACTTTAAAAATTATGAAAAATTAACTATAAAAATAAAAAAAGGACAGAGGTAAGGAAAAAAATGGCAGATACACCACTGATGAAACAATATAGGAAATAAAGTCAAATTTTGAGGATTCCATATTGTTTTTTAGATTAGGTGATTTTTATGAAATGTTTTTTGAAGATGCAGTAAAAGCTTCAAAAGAGCTGGGGCTTACATTGACTTCAAGAAATAAAGAAAAATGCAGATGTGCCCGCTTGCAGGAGTTCCATTTCATTCGGCGGATTCCTATATTACAAAAACTTGTGTCAAAAAGGGATATAAAGTTGCGATTTGTGAGCAGACAGAAAGATCCGAAGATGGCAAAAAGGGATTGTAAAACGGGAAGTTGTGAAAATTATAACGCCGGGGACAGTTAGTAGATGTGGAGGCACTTGATGCGAAGAGTAACAATTATTTAATGAGTATTTTGAAAATTGAGAATAAAATTGGGATTGCATATATTGATATAACAACTGGGGAGTTTAAGGTAACAGAAGTCGAAAAAAAGATGCTGACTTTGTAAAATTATTTAACGAGATTAATAAGATTGAGCCTAAGGAAGTGCTTGTTACAGAGGATTTTTATGGAGAAATAAAGGAAAAGTTAGATGATTTTTTTACAAAAAATGATTCAGTTGTAACTTTTGTGAGTAAAATTCGGGATAGTGCGAAGTATCTTATGGATTATTTTAAGATTGTGTCGCTGGAAAGTTATGGAATTAAAGATAAAAAGGGGATAATTGGAGCTGCGGCGATGGCACTTGATTATGCGGCTACTATGCAAGTTGAGCATGAATTGACTGTGGAAAAGATTGAGTTTGTGAATACTTTCCAATTATGCTGAAATAAATGCGATTACAAGCAGAAATTTGGAACTGTTGAAAAATCAAAGGGAAAAACTGTCTACGGCTCACTTTTTGTGGGTGCTGGACGAGTGTAAAACTTCGATGGGAACACGGCTTTTTAAAAAGATTTATAAATAATCCGCTTTTAAATATTGAAAAATACGGAAAAGACAGGAAGATGTGCAGTATTTTTATTGATAATATCTTGATTCGTGAAGATTTGAGGGAAAAACTTGAGGATATTTATGATTTAGAGCGGCTTTTGGGAAAAATAATCTTTGGGAGTGAAAATGGAAAAGATTTGACTGGCATTGAAAAATACGATAAAATCGGCTGTTGAAATAATGAAAAATTTTTGGAAAATACGGATTTTTCAAGATATTGATGCAAAATGTATTGTTTGAATGTTATAAGATAATTGACGACAGTATAAATGAAGATGCGCCATTTTCAGTACGTGAAGGCGGAATTATAAAATCTGGATACAATGCGGAACTGGATGAAATTAGAATATTATGAATTCTGGGAAGGACTTTTTGCTGGATATTGAGCAGCGGGAAAGGGAAGCTACTGGAATTAAAAATATGAAAATAAAATTTAATAAAGTTTTTCGGATATTTTTATAGAAATTACAAAATCAAATCTAAGTATGGTTCCAGAGCATTACATAAGAAAACAGACACTTTCAAATTCGAGCGGTATATTACGCCTGAGCTGAAAAAAATATGAGGACACAATAATAAATTCCAAAGCAAAAATCGAAGATTTGGAGTATCATTTATTTAAGGAAATTAGTGGAAAAATAAAGGAACATCGGAAAAATTTTGTCAGAACTTGCGGAAAGGCTGGCATACATTGATGTAATGGTATCTTTTGCTGTAAGTGCCATTGAAAATGATTACGCAAAACCCTGAAATGAATGAGGAATATTCCTTTGAAATTGAGGGTGGAAGGCATCCAGTTGTGGAAAAGCTGATTGGAAGGACAGATTATGTTTCAAATGATACAGTTTTCACTGAAAAAGAAAGTTTTGTTGTGCTAACAGGGCCTAATATGTCGGGAAAATCAACGTATATGAAGCAAATCGCATTAATTTCTATAATGGCTCAGATTGGATCTTTTGTTCCTGCTAAAAAGGCAAATTTGTCGGTTATAGATAAATATTTGACACGGATAGGGGCTTCTGATGATATTTTGACTGGGCAAAGCACATTTATGGTGGAAATGAGCGAAGTTTCCAACATTCTGAACAATGCGACTGAAAAAAGTCTGATAATACTTGATGAAGTTGGACGTGGAACTTCCACAACCGACGGAGTTTCCATAGCGACTGCCATTTCAATGTATATTCACGATAAAATCGGTGCCAAGACAGTTTTTGCAACACATTATCACGAACTTACTGATTTAGGAAAATAAATTTGCACATATTACAAATTATCGGATAGAAGTGGATGAAAAACAGGGAAAAAGTAATGTTTTTACGAAATATTGTGAAAGGTGGAGCAGATAAGTCCTATGGTATCGAAGTGGCAAAACTAGCGGGACTTCCAAAGGAAATATTGGTTGAAAGCAAGAAAATATTAAAACGGCTGGAGCAGAAAAAGGAATTGATTGAGAGAACTGTAGATGTTCATCAGCTTTCACTTTTTGGAGAAAATTTGGAATTTGAAAGTGATTTTTGAAGAATTTGAAAATGCAAATGATTTAGAAAAATAGTGAAAATAATCAGTTTTATGAGAAAAAATTGGCACAAATCGAAGAAGAAAAAGGAAAAGTTTAACAGAAATTGTGAATAAAATAGAGAATTACGATATAAATAATATGACACCAATGGATGCGATGAAATTTTTGTTTGAATTAAAAGAAAGAAATGGAAAAAGGAAATTAAATGGTAAAATAGGAGAAAAATAATGTGGAAGAAAAATAGCTTATGGTGGGCTGATATTAATACTAATATATTTCATATATGCGGTATTCTTTAAAAATTCCTGCACCACTTGAACAAATGCAAAAAGGATATGAAAGCCAAAAAGTTGTGTACAGATTAAAAGATGACGCAATTATTTATGCAGATGAGCAAATTGGCTCTGAAGGTGATGAGATTATAAGGTTTAAAAATGTAATTGTAGATTTATTAAAAAAAGAAAATGCTAATTTCTGGAAAAACAGGCTGAGGTTAATACAAAAACATCTGATATAACGTTACACGGAAAAGTAGTAGGAGCAACGAAAAGATAAAAATGGGAAATGTATACGGAACGTGTCGAATATAAGAAGCAGGGGGACTTACTAATTTCTCCAGTAAAAACAAAAGTTAATAAATAAAATTGATAAAACAGAATCAGAATCAGACAGGGTGGAAACAACTACAAAATTTGAAATAATTACAGCGATAGGTCATGCAAAGCACATTGATCATAAAGAACAAAGAACAATGACAGCAGATAAAATTATTTATAACACTACTACGAAAATAACAAATGCAGAAGGGCATGTAATTTATATAGACAAAAAAAGAAAAAAAGGAACTACGTGGAGATAAAATGTCTTATGATGAAGTGCATAAGTTCGGAACTGCAGAGGGACACGTAATTTATCTGGATCATGCAAAATAATAGGGAATTAACAGCAGATAAAATGACTTATGATGATATAAATAAAATAGTTACTGCGGAAGGACATGCATTTTACAAGGATAAAGAGAAAAATCGACAACTGCGTGCGGATAAAATGCGTTTTGACGATAAAAATCAAGTAGGTAACGCGGAAGGACATGTAATTTATACTGACCCTGAAAATAGACTGACTGGAGATAAAGTTGACTATTACAGAAAAGAAGAGCGGATAGAAGGTCAAGGACACATTGTTTATACGGGTAGAAATTCAGTAATTTCAGGAGACAAGGCAACGTATTTCATTAAGAAAAAACAGATTGATGGAAGAGGAAATGTGAAGTATACGGGGCAAACAATGATAATTACAGGAGATCACGTATTTTATGATGAAGTTTCCAAAATATTAAACGGAGATGGGAATGGTACTTATAACTATCTGCCAAGAAAAATAACAGGTACGTATAAAACAGGAGTTTATAACCTTAAGACACATGTACTTACAACAAATGACCAGTATACTGCAAATTATGATGACTATAAAATGGATGGAACTGGACTTGTTTACGCATTCCAAACTGGAGCAGCTTCAATGAAAGGTCCATTTAATGTAAGAAAGCAAAACTTTAATGTACATGGTGCAAATGGAACAATGAACACAATTTCAAAGGACATTTTTGCAAATAAAATGGTAATGACAAGTACTCAAGGCGATAGAATTACAGCGAATACTGGACAAGGAAGTTTTGAAAAGAAAGAATTCAGGTTTGACGGTCAAGTAAAAGGTAAAATTCGTGGAAATGTAAAAGACTTGATAAATGACCCAACACCGCTTGTAGAGTCAGAAGCTGTAAATTTTGTAGGAAATACAGCAAAATTTATTTTATTTCACATAAAAACGGTAAAAATATGAGTATTACCCGAAGTGAAATTAAAGGAAATGTCCGTATGACTTATAAAAGAGTTACATTGGATTCACAGTATAATGAAATCGATACAGGAAGAAATCTTATTCTTGCAAGAGATAAAGTTATGGTAGATTTTAGAAATAATACAAAAATGACTTCTAATTACTTGTATATGGATATGAATAAGCAGGAAGGGTATGCGAGAAATAACGTAAAAATTATAAAGCCGATTACCGCAATTTAAAACAATCAATACTAGTGCGGATAGAGCTATAATTTATTTGAAAGGACAAAAATAAAGCTGAATGGGAAAGTAGTTACTTATCAAGGAAAAAAATATGATATCTTCTCAAAAGTGCAGTTTATGATATGGATAAAAAATTCTTGAAAATCGAGGAAAGATTCAAATGCAATATGAAATTCAAAATCAAGGTCAAAGTGATGAAGAACAAGTAAGATCTGATCCTAAAAATGCTGCTGCAACTCAGGAAGTAATAGATAAAGTATCAATGTCTGAAGGCGAACATCTGAAAAAAAGTCAGATAAGGCATCAAATGGAGTTGACGTCAGAATAAAATGGAAATCATCAAATTCCAGCCTATATTCACCTTCTGGAAAAATGAACAAACAATTTTATGGTGGAAATTCAAAAGAAGTAACAATGACTGCAACAGCCAAAAGCAGGAACAAATACATCAGAAAAAGAAATTCAATGTAAATGTTCCATCAGAATCTGCGCATGAATTGCTTAAAAGAGCTGCAAGAAACATTTACTTCCCTGAAGATGGTAGAAAACCGCCTTCATCAGTAAAAGTAAATGCACATAAGGAATGATAACTATTCCAATCTCGTGGTCAAAGAATGGTAGTAAAAACGTGGCTACTTTTAACATATGACGGTGCTTTTCCTATTCAAAACAATTTTAAAAAGATTTGTAAAAGAAGAGATTATCTTAATTTTTAGGATGGTCTCTTTTTACTGTATGAAAAATTATAAAAATAAAACTACACATACTGCAAATTTAACATTTTGTGTAGTTTTGTTATATCTTAATTCTATTTTTTATTATCTTTCTTTAAAATATTTTTTTCAATTCCATTTATAATTCCATTTACCATTACATCTTGAAATTCTGGAGAAGCCATTTTTCTATCTTCTTCTGAGTTTGTCATAAATCCCATTTCTAGTAATGTGTTTGTAACTGTTGACCAGTTTGTTCCTGTCAGGTCATCTCTGTAGGAAACGCCTCGGCTTTTGAAGCCTGTTGCTTTTGTGTATTCTGACAGGATTGCTTTTGAGAATTTATCACTTGATTGCTGTACGCTTTTTGTGTACGGATTTTTAGATGATGATGTAAGTACAGTTGCTCCTCTGTTACTGCTTCCTCCTGCATCTGCATGTAATCTTAAATATACATCACAGCCTTCTTTATTTGTCATTAGGGCTCTTTCTTTGTTGCTTATATTTACATCATTTTTTTCTCTTACCATAAATACTGAGTATCCTTTATCCTTTAAAGCATCTCTTAATTTTAAGCCTACTTCAAGGGCTAGCTGATATTCAGGCTTTTTAGTTGCAACACCTCTTGTTCCGTAAGCTACTTTTGTTTTTCTTTTGCTTGAACCAGGAGCCACTTCTTCTGTTTGCATATTTCCCTTTGCTTGGTGTCCTGGATCGATACATACTTTTTCAGCTGCATTTGCCAATCCTGAAATGCTGCTAATTAAAAATTGCTAATTTTAATAATAATTTCATAGTTGATTCCTTTCTTTTTTTATTTTTAAATTTATTTATTTTATTATTTGAGTATAAAAAAATTAGATTTTTTTAATGTTTATTGTCTGGTAAAAAAATAGAAATTTCTAAAATTACTAAAAAGTATTGGAAAATTTTTTTGACTTAGTTTGTTACAAAATAAATTTAATTGTAGAGATATTCATTTCCTGTGAAGTACAGGTTTTTATATCCATTTCCTTCAAAAATATACTCTGTAAACGCTTCCATATGCAGCTGATGCAAAAGGATGGCCGCTAAAATTAAATCTTTTTTTCCTGATTTTAAACTTACGCAAGTATTATCTGACACTATTTTGCAACGTTCTACGTATCTTGAGAAACTAAGAACGCTAAATAATAAAAATATTCCTAATATTAATTTTTTTCATAATTAATCACTCCTTTAAATTTATTAACTTTTCAAATTTAAATATTTATAAATTTTAATTTTATAATTAATTTTTACCAAACAATTTAAAAATACAAATATTCTTTTAAAATTTTCAATAAATGAAAACAAAGATATAATATATTATATACTTTTTATGTTATTTATCTTTTTAAATAAATTAATTTTTATTAAATAAATAATTGAGATTCATTATTAATAAATATAATTTTATTACTCTCTTATTTGTCCTTCTCCTCTTATCACATACTTTGTTGTAGTCAGCTCTCTAATTCCCATAGGCCCTCTTGCGTGAAGTTTTTGTGTGGAAATTCCGATTTCTCCTCCAAATCCGAACTCTCCTCCGTCAGAAAAATCTTGTTGAGGCATTTAAATAAACATTTGCTGAATCCACTTCATTTAAGAATTTTTCGGCATTCTCTATGGATCTTGTCAAAATTGAGTCGGAATGGTGTGTTCCGTGAGAATTTATATATTCAATTGCTTCATCTACATTTTTTCACTAACTTTAATGACATAATTAAATCCAGATATTCTGTCCCAAAATCTTCTTCTGTTGCCAATTTTACATCTGTTCTATTTCCGACGATTTCAATGCCTCTTGCTATATCTTAATTCTACGCCATCTTTTAAAAAGCATTTCTGTTAATTCAGGCAAGATTGCTTTTGCGATATTTTTCGTGAATAAGTGCAGTTTCAATGGCGTTACATACGCTTGGACGCTGAACTTTTGGCATTTTCGATAATTGGCAATGCCTGTTTTATGTCTGCTGTTTCGTCTACAAAAATGTGGCAAATTCCTGCACCAGTTTCTATCATTGGAATTGTGGCATTTTCGATAATAAATCTTTTTAGCCCTTTTCCGCCTCTTGGAATAATCACATCTATAAATTTATCTGCTCTTATCAAATCCTTTTACTAATTCCCTTTCTGGCTTTTTCTACAAGCTGAACTGCATTTTTCTGGCAATCCATAAGCATTTGCAACTCTGTTTAGCAATTTGCTTAAATAAATATTTGAATTTAAGGCATCTTCAGAACCACGTAAAATTATTGCATTTGAAGATTTTATTGCAAGTCCCGCTGCATCAACTGTAACGTTTGGACGTGATTCATAAATCATTCCGATTACTCCAAGCGGCACTCTTTTTAGCGATGCTCATTCCATTTTTGTGATTCCATCCTGTCACAACTTCTCCTATTGGATCTGGAAACATAGCCATTTCACGTAAACTTTGAGCCATTCCTTCAATTCTGCCGTCTGTCAATGTCATTCTGTCTAACAAAAGCAAAAGAAATTCCATTTTTCTCCATTTTCTAAATCTATTTTATTTGCAGCCTTTATTTCTTCTTTTTTTGCAATTAATTCATCTGCAATTGCAAATAGCACATCATTTTTCGTCTTTGTCCCAATTTTTATAAGTTCTCTTGATGCAATTTTTGCTTTCCTAATTCGCTTATATAACTCATTTTTTACCTCTTTTCTTATTATTTTCGATTTTTACTTTTTCAATATTTCAATAGCAACTGTAAATTTCGGTTAATCCTTTTTATTTTTCATTGCCACATTATCAATATGAATTACAGCGTCATCATATTTGTAACCCAATATTTCTTCTATATTTTTCACTTTGCTCGCCTTTTATCAGATTTATTTCCTCTGATGAGTAATTTGAAATACCAGTTGCAATAACTTTTCCTTTCAAATCTTCTATTTCCACAATTGCACCTTTATCAAATGTCCCTTCTACAGATTTTATCCCAACTGACAATAAAGCTTTTTCCATTTTTTAAAGCTGATTTTGCACCATTATCTATTGTCAATGCACCTTCCTTGCTTGGTCCATATGCTAGCCAGTATTTTCTTAGGCTGATTTTTTTATTTTTTTTCACAAAAAGTGTTCCTATGTTTTCTTTTTCCACTATTCTTGTGATGTTTTTAGGTTCATCTCCGCTGGCAATTACAAGGCTTGTTCCGATTTTCGTTACCATTTCTGCGGCAATAATTTTTGTAACCATTCCACCTGTTCCAAATTTTGAACCTTCTGCTCCTGCCATTTTTTATATCCTCATTAATATCCCCAACTATGTGAATCAAGTTAGCATCCTCGTATTTTTCTAGGATTTTTATTATAAAGCCCATCAATATCCGACAGTATAATCAATAAATCAGCATCAATTAAGCCTGAAACAAGTGCCGACATAGTGTCGTTATCTCCAACTTTTTATTTTTAATGCGTTTGAAACAATGGCGTCATTTTCATTTATAATTGGGATAATTTTTCTTTTTCAAAAAGCATTGCATACATTTCTCATGTTTAAATATCTTTTTCTATTTGAAAATTCTTCTTTTGTCAATAAAAAGCTGTCCCACGATTTTTGTTATGTTCCTTAAAAAGTGTCTGATAAATTTGCATAAGTGAAACTTGCCCTACTGCCGACAGCATCTGTTTTTTTCTGCCAAAGTTTTAGGCTTTTTCGTTTATATTTAAAAGTCCCATTCCAGCACCTACAGCTCCAGAGCTAACGAGAATTACGTCATATCCTTTATCTTGCAGATTGCTAAGTTCCAGTACAATTTTTCTTATTTTTCAATATCCAAATGTCCATTTTTCATTTGTAAGTGTTGATGTTCCTACTTTTACTACTATTCTTTGAATATTTTCTAAAAATTTCTTCTCTTGTATTCCTGTTTTTTCATATTTTTATTCTCCCAGTAGTATATTTTATATGTTTCATAATCTTTTAGTACAAAATAGGGTATGTTATAATACCCTAAAATAACATAAAGTGTCAGTAAATTAAATAAAAAAATTCTATTTTTATTTTTATCACAAAAGTGTTGTCTTGGCACAAGTATATCCTCCAGCAACTGCTCCTTTGCTCCTAAAGCCACTGCTGTACAAGAGCTTAAGCTCATTGCCAAAAATATTAATGCTCCTGCAATTTTAATTTTTCTCATTTTTATTTACCTCTCAATCTAATTTTTCTATTATTTTTAACTTAAATCTTAACTTTTACGTATCCAGACAGAAATTTTTCAGGTTCCACTTTGAAATTGGCATTTCCATCTTCATCAATTACAACATCTTGATATTCACTTCCTGTAACTTCCTGCCAAACTTCTCCAGCCTTTTCTTTTCCAATTTCTACTTGAATTTCCTCTTCTTCTTCAGAATTGGAAAGCACGGCAACACAACCTGTTCGTTCATCACGTCCAGTTCTCTGAATTGCAATTACATTTGGATCATCCAGATGGTTTATCTGTTCCCCATAAGCATGTATTCTCCGTATTTCCAGAAGTTTATCAATTATCCATTGATGCGGGCTCTTTTTCTCCGCCTATTCCGTAATAATCTCCATAAAATAGGCACGGATAACCATCTTTAGATAATAAAAATGATTGCATATGAATGTGGGATAAACCAGTTTTCCACTTGTGATTCCAAAGCGCTTCCTTTTTGAGAATCGTGGTTATCCACAAAAGTTACAGCTGCCATTGGATTTGTTGCAACAATTGTATGCTCAAAAATTTCTCTTAAATCATAATCCTGCTTTTTTTTAGAAGCGTCATACATATTAAAGTGAAGTCCAACATCGAATAAATCTGTCTTGTATCCGACATTATCCAGATATTCCTCTAATTTTTCCAAATCATTTCGCCAGTATTCTCCTACGGAATAAAAACTTTTTCTCCGTGAGTTGCTCTTACTTGTGTCAAAAATTCAGCTATAAATTCATCTTTTATATGTTTTACAGCATCCATTCTGAATCCATCAATTTTCAATTCATTTACAACCCATTTACCCCATCGGATTACTTCCTCACGTACTTCAGGATGTGAAAAGTCAATATCAGCATTCATCAAATAATCATAATTTCCAAGCTCAGAATCAACTCCCTCATCCCAGTCCTTATTTTCTCCAACGATTTTGTAAATTGCCGTTTTACCAGTTTTGTTGTCATGAGTCACACCGTCAAAAAGATTGTGATTCCATTTGAATGAAGAATATTTGTCATTTCTTCCAGGAAAAGTGAATTTTGTCCAGCCTTCTATTTCAAAAGGCTCGGATATTTCCACTGTTCTGTCTTCAGGATCAACTTCTATTGCCAAAAATTTTTCTGTTTCATCAGCTCCGCCTTTATGGTTCAGGACTGCATCCAAATATACATTTATATTGTATTTGTGAAGTTCTTCTATTGCTTCAATCAGTTCCTGTTTTGTCCCATATTTTCGTTCTGACTGTGCCTTTCTGGTCAAATTCTCCCAAATCCCACAAATCATAGGCACCATATCCTACATCATTTTCAGAAGTTCCTTTATATGCTGGCGGAATCCAGACTCCGCTGACTCCAATTTCACTCAAATGCTTAGCATCATCCTTAAGTCTTTTCCAATGTTTTTCCATCACTTGGCAAAATTCCATTCAAAAATATTGTATCATTACTCCATTTTCCATTAAAAATTCCTCCTTTTTACAATTTTGCTTTTAAAGTTTTATAAATTTATTCAATTTTTATTCCTTTTCCTTTACAAATTCAATAACTTCTTTCAAATCCTCTTCAGTATCGACTCCAATTACATTTGATACTGTTTCAAGCACTTTTATTTTATATCCATTTTCAATAAATCTAAGTTGCTCAAGCGATTCCATTTTTCCAAAATGCCTTCTTTCAAATTTTTCAATTCATTCAAAAATTTAGCTGTGTATCCATAAATCCCAAGATGCCTGAAATATCTAAAAATTTTTATTTGCATTTCTTTCATATGGAATTACTGAACAGCTAAAAATAAACGGCATTATCGTTAAAATCTGCAATTACTTTTTACATGATTTGGATTTTTCAATATCCTTTTGTAGTTTCATTTCCTGCTTCAATGTAACAATTTCTGATTTTTTCATTGCGATAATTAGTTTGCCAGAATATTAATTGATTTAATGTCAATTAAAGGCTCGTCCCCTTGAATATTTATTATAAAATCATAATTTTTATATTCATCCTTTATTTATAACTTCTATTATTCTGGAAGTTCCATTTTCGTGATTTTCAGAAGTCATAACTACATTTCCACCAAATTTTTACCGCATCAAAAATCCTTTTTATCATCAGTAGCTACTACAAGTTCATCAATATCTGCATTTTTCGCCCTTTTTGTAAACCCATTCAATCATTGGATGCCCTTCTGATTTCTTTTTAAAGGCTTTCCTTCAAATCTGCTGGAGCATATCTTGCAGGTATTACTCCCAGTATTTTCATAAACTTTCTCCTTTACATAACTTTATGTTTAAAAACTATTTTACCATATTTTTATTTAAATTACATTATATTTTCTGATATAGTTTTAGTTGATTGGGGTATTTTTTTATGTTATAATATCAGACAGCAATGAAAAAGGGTGAGAATATTGAATATTACTTTATATAGAAAATATCGACCACAAAATTTTGATGAAATTGCAGGGCAGGAATTTGTACTGCGGGCAATCAAAAACTCTTTACGGGAAAATAAACTTTTGCACGCATATTTATTTACAGGACCACGTGGAGTTGGGAAAACAACTATTGCCAGATTAATTGCAAAAGGGCGTGAAACTGTCTGAACAGTGAAGATGTGACAGATAATCCTTGTGGAGAATGTGAAAACTGTCGTGAAATTTCTCAAGGGATTTCTATGGATATGATTGAGATTGATGCGGCTTCCAATCGTGGAATTGATGAAATTCAGGGAATTAAAGGAAAAATAAATTATCAGCCTGTTAAAAGGAAGATATATATATAATTGATGAAGTCCATATGCTTACAAAAGAGGCTTTTTAATGCACTTTTTGAAAAACTCTGGAAGAACCGCCTTCGCACGTTATATTTTATTCTTGCGACTACCGAAATTGATAAAAATTCCCTGATACAGTCATTTTCAGGATGTCAAAGGTACGATTTTTTTGCCAATTGATAAGGAAAGATATAAAGAAAATTGTTGCAAAAATGTGGCGGAAAAGGAAAAATATCACGATTGATGAGGCAAGTCTGGATTTGATTTACAGAAAATCAGAAGGAAGTGCGAGGACAGTTTTTCCATTTTTGAGCAAGTTGTATCAAATTTTCAATAATGAAGAAATTGATATTACGAAAGACTCAAAATGCTTTTGGGAGTTGTACCTGATGTCATTTTTGGAAGAATTTTTGAATCTAATAAAAGACGGGAATAAAGGAAAAATTAGTTGATTTTATTGATAAAATTTGGGAAGACGGACTTATTATCGAAACTTTTTAAAGGATTTTTTTCCTATTATCTGAAAAAGAGCAGTTTAAGAAAAAGACGGATTTATCGGTAAATTTTCCTGCTGGATACGATTAGTGCAATTTTTCACATTAAACGAATTTAAATATGAGGAAGATAAAACGGCTGCTTGGCTATGTCCTAATTCATGAACTTTATAAAGATCAGCGAAAAAATTTAAGGCAAAACAGCATTTCAGAGGAACCAGTTTCCTCAGTGAAATTCGCTTTTAGTAAATCTGATATGAAATGAAATGTCAAATATGATTTATGAAAAAGTTATGAATCAAATTTCAATAAATGCAAAAATTGAGAAAGCTGGCTTTTGTAATTCAAAAGAAAATGCTGAAATTATAGAAAAAAACTGAAAATGAAAAAAATTGCCAAAAGATTACGATATTTCAATTTTTTTACTGAAAAAAATTGGAGAAAAAAATTCTGAAATGAAATAAAAAAAGGAAAGTGTAATGCTGGGGAGCACTTGCAGATGAAAGCTATCCTGCAAAAAGTGGAAAAATGGAGTACTTTGTATAAAAATTTCCCAAACGACCAGAAAATTTCACAGTGAACAAATTCTACTGCCAGAGAAAAAAAGCCTAAAAAGTTGAAAAAATTATTAATCAGATTTGTAATACAGATATTACGATTCAAACTCTTCTTGAAGAGTGAAAATTCACAAAATCAGGAAGATAAATTTTTACAAAAGGCTAGTAAGTTTTCTTTTGATGGAGAAATTTTGGAAAAAGAAAAATAATATTAAAATATCAAAATAAAAACTTAATGAAAGAAAGGAATGATAGATATGAAAATTAAAGTGATTTTGAAGGAAACTATAAAAGGTGTCGGGAAAAAGATGAAATTGTAGAAGTGAAAAGATGGATATGCAAATAACTTTTTATTGAACAAAAATAAAGGCAATACTTACGACTCCTGAGAAATATTAACAAATTGAAAGGCAAGAAATGAAAAAAATTAAAAAAATCACGATAAAGATGTGAAAAATGCAAATGAATTAAAAGGAATATCTGGCTTCAAAAAGAAATTGTGCTAAAAAGTGAAAGCTGGAGAAAATAATAAAGTGTTTGGTTCAATTGGGAGCAAAAGGAAATTGTGGAAGCATTGAAAGAGCAGTTGAAATGTTGAAATTGATAAAAGAAAGTTTCGCTAATTGCAAAAAGTGAAGGAAATTGGAGTGCATAACGTAGAACTAAAAAGCTTCACTCTGAAGTAAAAGCAGTATTAAAAGTTAGAGTGGAAGCTAAATAGTTTATATTCAAACATAAACCCGAATAGAAGACAAATATATGAATAAAATGGACAAAAGAGTGCTTTAGAAAAATAAAAACAGTAAATTATCGACATTGTATTATAGCTTCAGTTTTTGATTTTTAAATGGGATGAAGAAAGTGACAGATGGGCAGTACCCTTTAGCATAGAAAAGCGGAAGAAGCATTAGCTTGGATCTATCTTTTTATAAATCCCTAATGTTATTGGGAGATGTTGTTGACGTTATAACAGCAGAAGACTTTTTATAAAAACAATTATAAATTGATTTTTTCTGAAATGGTAAAAAGCCTACAACAATGGGAAAAATCATTGATGTCCTGTTTAATAATTGAGTCGTTGAAAAAGCAGGAAAGTAATGGATGAAAGTTGGGGCGAGGACATTATTTATGATTTGACGGAAGTAGTGCCGACCGCAGCAAATGCAGTTAATTATGCTCAAATTATAAAGAGATAGTCTATACAGCGGCAATTAATACGCATTGGGAGAAAGAAAATTGTAAAATGGCTATGCGTGGTTATGAAAGATGTCGATACAAATGCTGATAAATCTGAAAGCATGATTTTTAAAATAGCCGAATCCAAACAGAAAAAGGATATTGTCCCTCTTTTGGCAGATTTAGTTCAAGTTAAAAGTCTACACATCTGGATAACTATAGCAGAGAAATAAAGGCAAAGATAACTGGAATTTCTTCAGGATTTGAGTAGATTTGACAACATAACAAGCGGGATTTCATGGTTCTGACTTATTAATTCTTGCGGCACGTCCAGCCATGGGAAAAACAGCTTTTTGCCTTAAATTTGGCAACAAATGTGGCAAAGCAGGGAAAAAGGCGTACTTGTTTACAGTCTGGAAATGGGAAATGAACAACTGTTTGACAGACTTATAGCAAGTGAGTCTAAAAATACGTTTAAAATCTCTAAAAGACAGCACACTGACATCTGAAGAACTGATAAGTATGGGAAATGGTCTTGGACGGCTTTCTGAAACTGCCAATTTATATTTCAGATTCATCAAGTGTAACAATGTTGGATATAAAAAGCTACGGCAAGAAGATTTAAAATCTGAAGGGAAAAACTGGATTTTATGCTAATTGACTACCTTCAGTTAATAAGTCCTGCAGAAAATTCAAGAAAAAGCCGTGAACAGGAAATATCTGAAATTTCGCGTTCATTTAAAAAAATATTGGCAAAAAGAGCTGAATATACCCGATTGTAACACTTTCGCAGTTATCCCGTGGAGTAGAGCAGAGAGTGGATAAAAAGACCAATTTTGTCAGACTTTGCGGGAATCAGGGAGCTATCGAGCAGGATGCAGATATGGTAATGTTTTTATACCGTGAAAAATATTATAATAAGGACACTGCTACAGAAGTGGACAATATGAAATATTCCAAGTCAAAATATACACAAAATTCATGAAGAAACACAAAAAGAAGATAAAAATGAGATGGAAAAAGTTGAATTAATTATAGGAAAACATAGAAGCGGACCGACTGGAACGATAGAATTGGGATTTAGACCAAGCTATCAGCAATTTGTAAACGTTGTGGATGACGAATTTGCGCCGTCGCCAGAATAAAAATTAATACAAACAATAAAATATTTTTAAAACTGAACTCAAAAATTAAGTTATTTACTCAAAATTTTGAGTTTATTTAAACTTTACACAAAAATAAAAAAATATTAAGGAGAAAAATTCAAGAATGGAAACAAAAAGAGTAGAATTATTAGCACCAGCTGGAAATATGGAAAAGTTAAAAACAGCTTTTCATTTTGGAGCTGATGCCTGTTTTGTTGGAGGAAGCGCCTTTCAACTTGAGAGGAATGTCTTCAAACTTTAAAAATAAGGAATTAAAAGGAAGCCGTGGACTATGTTCACAGTTTAGGTAAAAAAATATATGTTACACTAAATATTTTTGCACATAATACAGAAATTGAATATATGCCAAGATTTATAAAAAAACTGGATGAATTTGGTGTGGATGCGGTAATTGTGGCTGATCTAGGAGTTTTCCAGATGGTTAGGCAACATGCTCCAAATATGAAAAATTCACGTAAGTACTCAAGCAAATAATACAAACTGGATGAGTGTAAAAACTTGGAAGGATATGGGAGCAAAAAGGGTTATTTTAGCTAGAGAAATGTCGTTAAAAGAAATAAAAACTATTCGTGAAAAAGTACCTGATGTGGAAATAGAAGTGTTTATTCATGGAGCAATGTGTATGGCGTATTCTGGAAGATGTCTATTAAGTAATTACTTTACAAAACCGTGACGCAAACCGTGGAATCTGTGCACAGGATTGCCGTTGGAACTATAAAGTGATTGCAGAGGGGCATGAGGAAACTGGGGCTCATGATATTGTAGAAAATGAAGAAGGAACATATATGTTTAATGCTAAAGACCTATGTTCTATCGAATTTATTGACAAAGTTCTTGAAACTGGTGTGGATTCGTTAAAAATCGAAGGAAGAATGAAAAGTATTTTACTACAATTCAACTGTTGTAAAAACAGTATAAAAAGAGCATTGGATAACTATTATTCTGGAAATTACGAATATAATCCAGACTGGCTAAAAAGAGCTTAAAACTATTAGCCATAGACAATATTCAAACGGATTTTATTTAGGTCCTACTTCTGAGAAGGATCAGAATTATGAAACAGGGTCTTTCTTACAGCCAAACTTACAGACTTGTTGCAAATGTCCTTGAAAAAGTTGACACAAATAAATACAAAATTCAAATAAGAAATAAAGTTTACGCAACAGAAACTTTGGAGCTGGTACGTCCAATCGGAGATGCTATTAAATCTAAAGTAGAAAACTTTTTAAATACAAAAAAATGACGAATTTCAGGAATACGTAAACCCAAATACAATCGCTATTATCGAGACAGATGTGGAAATGGGACCAATGGATTTAATCAGAATAAAATTACCCGAAGGACAGTCTGACAGTGATATGGATACTTCAGAATTTTTAATAAATATAAACTTTAATTTTAATTATAATTTTAACAAAAAAAGTAAAATATTTAAAGAAATCTAGATTTTTTTAATGATAAACTAAACCTATATTTATTAAAAATTATAAGAAAAAGATAAAATACTATACAAATTTCTGAAAAATAGAGTTATAATTATCTATGATAAATAAAATAACTTTTTATTTCTGTTATAAATTAGAAGATTTTGATATAAATGAAAAAAATCAATAGAATTGGAGATAATTATGAGAAAAAAATATTAGTAATTGAAGATGATCCTAAAATTTCGAGATTACTTGAAATCGAATTAAAAATTTGAAGGGTTTGATGTATTTTTTGCATATGATGGTAAAGAAGGATTGAATATGGCTAAATATGGCTCATATGATATTATTCTTCTAGATGTAATGCTTCCTAAAATGAGCGGAATGGAAGTTTGTAAAAGAATAAGGGAAACTTCACAAGTACCTATTATTATGCTTACTGCGAAAGATGAAATTAGTGATAAAGTAGTTGGATTTGACTATGGAGCTAGATGACTATATGACAAAACCGTTCTCAAATGAAGAATTGCTTGCCAGAATAAAAGCTCTTCTTAGAAGAACTAAAAAATCTGTTGTTCACAAAGGTGTATTTGAATTTGAAGATTTGACAATTAATTATTCAACTTATGAAGTATTCAGAGATTATGGAAAAAAATTTGATTCAGTTATCAAAAAGAGAATTTGAACTCTTGATTTTCTAGTTTTAAATAAAGGAATTGTTTTATCAAGAGATAAAATCTTTAGAAGAAGTTTGGGGATTTGACTATATCGGAAATGATAATATTCTTGATTTGTATATTAAATATTTAAGAGATAAAATTGACAGACCTTATGAAAGAAAAATTTATTCAGACTGTAAGAGGAATTGGATTTATCTTTTAAATAAGGAGTAAAAAAATGAAAAATTTAAAATTAGAAGATCGTATTTCAGCAAATTACGCTCTTCTATTTTTTTGGTATTAATATTAGTTTCTAATATTATTTTTAGTTTATTCACTGAAAAAGGCAGTCTAATAAAATGCTTGAAAAGTCTGCTGATGCATAAGATTGAAGAAATAAACAGTTTTTTTAGATAAAGTTGGAATTTTTTTCAGACAAAGACAAATGTCCTGACACTTGATTTTAATCCTGAAATTGTGGAAGGAAAAAGATTATTCACGTAAAACCGTTTAATCCTGGTGAAGATAATTATTTGTATGTTTTAGAAATTGAACAAAAAAATGATTCGATAATTCCTATTAATACAGTTGGAGATACTGATACAGAGGAAGCGACGATAACAAATGAAAAATGGTAGAATTGCTAAAAAAATTCTAATTTAAAAAGATAATTCTTCTGACGGAAAAATAATAAATATTGAAAAATAAATATTTTTGTTTTTTTGAAGTAAGCTGTCAAATAAAAATTATAAATTTAATATTTATACTTTTAAAAAAATGTAACTCAGGAAAATAAAATTTATAAAAAGGCTAGAATATCTCGTTATTTTATTTACTATAATCGGAGTTGTTATAACAGTTATTGTATCAAAAATTATTAAGCAGAAGAATCTTTAAGACCAATTAATAACGTTATAAAAAAACGGCAAAAAGTATTTCAACTGATGATTTGAGTAAAGAGAATAGAAATTCCAAAAGGAGAAGATGAATTACAAAATTTAATCCTTATTATAAATGAAATGCTGGATAGGCTTGAAACTTCATTTGAAAAATCAAACAAAATTTGTATCAGACGCTTCCCACGAATTACGTACACCACTTGCGATAATAAAAGGGTATGCTGAAATCATACGAAAACGTGGAACCACAGATATTGACATCTTTGTAGAATCAATTGATTCAATTATAAGTGAAACCGACAATATGCGTAATTTAATTCAAAAAAACTTTTATTTTTTTAGCTAAAGGTGAAATTACCAAAAATTAATACAAAAATTTGTAGATATTGATGCAAATGAAATGGTTCATCAAATTCATTCTGATACTGTAGTTTCTATAAAAACTCATAGTTTTCCATCTGGAAATGGGAAAAGATTATAAAATCAAAGGTGATGAAACATTACTGCAACAAGCAATCAGAGCTTTGATTGAAAAATGCTGTAAAAATATTCTGAACCGCATACAAATGTTTATATAAAATCTTTTATTAAGAGACGGATTTGGAAGAATCTCAATTCGAGATGAAGGTGTTGGAATTTCTGATGAAGATGCAAAAAGAATTTTTGACAGATTCTATAGAGTTGACTTTGTCGAGAACAAAAAGCTACTGGTGGAACTGGACTTGGACTTGCAATAGTAAAAAAAGAATTGTAGAAATTCATAACGGAAGAATTGAAATTGATTCTAAAATGAATGAAGGAACAGAAATTTCAATTGTACTTGCCTATTGAGAAGATTATCATAAATAAAGATGAAGAAAATTTGAAAAAAATGTGAAAAAGGAAAAAGTCTGAAAGAAAAAGTGCAGTATTTAGTTTTTTTAAAAAGGAAAGAGAAAATAAAAAAAAGAAAAAAATAGGAAGGAAAAATAATGGCTAGAAAATATTTTGGAACTGATGGAATGAGAGGGAAGCAAACAAGGACTTAACAATTGACTTAGTTACAAACCTTGGACTTGCATTGGGATATTACTTAAAAAAACGGAGAAAAAAAGCTGGAAAGCCTAAAGTAATTTTAGGAACTGATACGAGAATTTCAGGTTATATGATTCGTTCAGCTCTTACTGCTGGACTAAATTCTATGGGAGTAAATATTGATTTTGTAGGGAGTGCTGCCTACTCCAGGAGTTTGCTATCTGACTAGAAAATTAAAGGCTGACGCAGGAATTATGATTTCGGCTTCACATAATCCTGTAAAGGACAACGGAATAAAAATATTTAGTCAAAAATGGTTATAAACTGCCTGATTCAGTTGAAGAGGAACTGGAACAATTAATGGAGAAAAAGGATGAACTTTTAAAACATCAAGTGCCGGGAGATGATTTGGGAAGATTTAAATATGTGGAAGATGATATGAGAATTTATTTGGATTATCTAACTTCTACTGTGAAAAACTAATTTTTTTCAAAAATTACGAATTGTAATTGATACAGCAAATGGTGCAGCTTATAGAGTTGCTTCAAAAAGTATTTTCAGTCTTTAGGAGCAGATGTTATTGTAATTAATAATATTCCAAATGGGAAAAAAATATTAACGTAAATTGCGGATCTACACATCCAGAACTTCTTCAGGAAGTTGTCAAAGTTTATAAAGGCTGATTTAGGGTCTTGCCTATGATGGAGATGCTGACAGATTAATTGCTGTTGATAATACAGGTGCAATTATAAATGGAGATTTGATTATTGCGATTATTGCAGAATATATGCAAAAAGAGGTCTTTTAAACGATAATAAAGTCGTTACTACTGTTCTTAGCAATATAGGGATTTGAAAGTATCTGGATGAAAAAGGAATCGGATTAATTCGTGCAAATGTTGGAGATAGATATGTTCTTGAAAAAATGAAAGAATATGGCTTAAACATTGGTGGAGAGCAGTCTGGACATATTTTTAATGCTTGACTACAATACGACTGGAGATGGAGTTTTATCGTCAATTCAGCTTTAGTGGCGGCAGTTTTTAGAAAGTGGAAAAGACATTTACATGAACTTGTAAAAGGAATTGAACTTTTGGCCTCAAGATTCTAAAAAAATATCTTTTGTTGCAAAAAGAGAAAAAGCAACTTGGGAAACAAATAAAGAGTTAATTGACTTTATTAAGGCAAAAGAAAAAGAAATTGCTGGAAAAGGTAGAATTTTAGTAAGAGCTTCGGGAACAGAATCACTTATAAGAGTAATGGTTGAGGCTGAAAGTCAGAAAATTGTAGATAAATATGTGGCAGAATTAAGTAAGAAAAGTAGAAGAAACACTTTGATTAATTTAAAAAAGAAAATCATAGTTAAATAGGGCTATGATTTTTTTCTTTAAATTAATTTTTTTCCTTAAATTTACTTCATTTACAAATTTTTTTCAAACAGCTTTTTGTGCAGTTTTCGTCATTAATTGCCATCATTTCTGGATGCCATTGAACTCCAACGATAAAAATTTCATCAGAAATATTTTCAATTGCTTCGATTACTCCCATCTGCACTTTTTCGCCGTTACAACAAATCCTTGTGCCAGCTTATTTATTGTCTGATGATGATAACTGTTTATAAATCCAATTCCTTCAGGATAGATATCGCTTAAAAAACAGTTGCTTGCTACAGTAATGGAGTGAGTTGGAGTGTGGGCTCTGGCTTTCTGGAAATGCTTTATTGTAACGTTTTCATTGTAGGAAAGGTCCTGATGAAGCGAACCGCCACATTCAACATTAGCTATTTGCATTCCACGACAAATTCCAAAAATTGGTTTTTTATAAGTTATTGCATAACGGATAAGAAGTGAGTCAAATTTATCACGTTCAGGAAATATTTCTCCAAGTTTTTCTTTTGGCTCTTCCCCATAAAGAAGCGGAAAAACATCATTTCCTCCAGTCAAAATTATTCCATCCACATTTTTTACAAATTCCTCAATAATATCTTCATGCTCATTCAAAGGCAGAAGATGCGGCACACCGCCAGCATTTATTACAGCATTGATATAGGAAACATCAACATAGGCTCGTTTATAGCCAGCAAAAAGGCCTTTTTCCAGTCCAAGTATATTACTCGAAATTCCAATAACAGGTTTTTTCATATTATCCTCCCAATTATAAATATTTTATATAATTTAATCATATATTTTTTATTAGTCAAATATTTATATTCTTATTGACAAAAGTAAAAATATTTTTTTATTTCCCTTATTGGACTTTTCCCTTATTTCCTGTATAATACCAATATAAAAGCATCAGTTTTACAGAAAAGGAAAAATTTATGTTACATTTTTGCAAATGATTATATGCAAGGAGCTTGTCAGGAGATTTTTGGATGCGATTGTGAAAACTAATTTTGAGAATTTGGCAGGGTATGGGGACTGATAGATATTGAAAGT